>Ga0182793_1002110_pt1 | contig 11690 bp, 14 predicted proteins | sample Passage237A_FD_130498 | JGI IMG/M metagenome (GOLD analysis project Ga0182793, IMG submission 130498) | Cellulose adapted compost microbial communities from Newby Island Compost Facility, Milpitas, CA, USA - Passage2 37A (version 2) (version 2) ...
ACCGGCGCTCGCGCTTCCTCGACGAGCAGGCACTGTTCGGCGAAGCCCGCATCGCCGTTCCCGGCCGGCCGGAGACGGTCGCTCGGGCCTTGGCGCGACTGCTCGCCGATCCGGACGAACGCCACCGCCTCGGCGCGATCGGCCGCCGCAACATCGGCGGCCCCGGTGCCATCGAAACCATCCTCGCGGCATTGGAAGCGCCGGTGAGCCGCTAGCGTTGTCCACGCCCGAACGGCTCCCGAGCGGGCGGAGATCGGGAGTGGGCCTCCGCTACTGCCCGGAAGTCTGCGGGTCCAGCAGGCGGTGCAGGTGGACGATGAAATAGCGGGTCTGGGCGCTGTCCACGGTCATCTGCGCCTTCTGCTTCCACACGGCATAGGCGGCGGCATAGTTGGGATAGACGCCGACGATGTCGACCTTGTCCAGGTCGGCGAAGGTCACGCCGTCCAGGCTGGACAGTTCGCCGCCGATGACGAGGTGCAGGAGTTGCTTTTCGGTCTTTTCAGCCATCGCTCGGTCCCGGGTTCAGGGGTAAGGGGTCTCGGCCACGGTCGCGGTCTCGGGCGGGCAGCCATAGACCTTGATCAGCGCCGCGTGGACCACGGGTTTTAGGCTCATGTCGCCCAGCGCCGCAAGCGCCCCGTGGCGCACATCTCGTCTGTTGAATTGGGGGAACCCGGTGCAGACATCGGCGAAGTCGAGCCCGGATTCGCTGAGGATCACCGCCGCCCCGGCAATGTCCCAGTCCTGGCTGCCGCGCCGGGCCACGGCCGCGTCGAGATGGCCGGTCGCCACCTGCACCAGCCGGTAGGCCAGCGAGGGATAGGCCGGCCCCCGCGCGTAGTGCAGCCCCGCCGCCTGCATCTCCTGATGCACCGCGCCGGGCGCCGGGATGAGCGGGGGCGATCCGGCCCGGCGGCGGCGCTGCAGGGGCTGGCCGTTCAGCCGGGCGCCGCCGCCCAGGCTCGCCTCGTAGAGCTCGTCCCGCGCCGGGGCATAGACCACCCCGGCCACCGGCACGCCGTTTTCCACCACCGCCAGGGAAATGGTCCAGTAATCCTCCCCGCGCAGGAAGGCGCGCGTGCCGTCGATGGGGTCGACCACGAAGACCCGCTCGCATTCCAGCCGGCTGGGATTGTCCGCGGTCTCCTCGCTCAGCCAGCCGTATTGGGGGCGGGCGTTGAGCAGGCTGGCGGCGAGATAGCGGTCCACCACGATATCGGCCTCGCTGACCGGGGAGGCGTTCTCCTTGGTCCAGGATTTCACCTCGCGCCGGAAATAGCCGCTGGCGATGATGCCGGCGGCCACCGCGCTGGCGCGGAGCAGTTCGAGGTCGTCGCTGTGGGGCGGGGAGAAAGCCGGCATGGCGGGGCTTTTAGGCTTCGGCGGGTGTTTGGACAAGGCCCGCCGCCGCTTGGGCCGCCCTGGCGGTGGCGGGGCGGAAATGTGGCAGGGTAAACAGGATGGCACCGGGCGCGGTTAACCGCTCCTGACTCGCTGCAACATCCCGCTAACCCTCTCGGAAAACAAGATAAACTTAACCGAACCGATTAAGCTCGCAGGTAAGGCGAGGCGCTAGATTGGCCGCATAAACGGAGCGGAAAAACCAGCTCTCGAAGTTACAGGAAGGCTATCTCAAATGGTTCATGGCGTTGCGATGGAAGGATCGTCGGTCGTACTGGCCTTTGGCCGGCCCGCCGTGGCGGAGCGCCGGTTCGTGGCTGCCAACGACAACGGCCCCAGGGATCCGGTGAAGACCGTCACGGTGCGCAGGCAGCTCGAGCGGAGCGGCGTGGCCGTCAAGATCAAGGTTCCGGTCACCGAGTTCATCGGCGTCGCCGTGGCCACGCGCATCTCCGAGGAGGGCGTTCTCACCAGCTCCATCGAGCTGGTCCATTCCGACAGCGACCTCAACTACCGGGTGTTCGAGGAAGAGGGCAACCACAACGTCGTGGCCGAATGGCAGAACTGGGGCAAGAAGCTGCGCCTGCCGCTGTTCATCAAGGCCGGCGACGGCGCCTATCTGCCCTATAGCCAGCAGGTCGACGGCGTCCTGGTCTCCACCCCGGCCCCGCGCCGCAAGCTCGCCGCCGACGCCCGCCGCCCCCGCTTCCTCAACCGCCGCAAGCCCGGCCAGGCGGAAAGCAGCTAACCGGTTCACCTGCCTCCAAGCAGTCGGAAAGGGTCAGCCGGTGGTGCGGCTGGCCCTTTCGGCTTCGGGGGTTGAGGAATATAGCAAAAATGCTATATTCCAGCCATGGCTTGGGTCGTCGGATTTCTCGATGCGGAGGTGCAGGCGGAACTCGAGGCGATGCCGCCCGATATCATCGCCGCCTTTCTGCGCATTGCCCGGCTGATCGAGGCGGTTGGGCTCGAGCATGTCCGGGAGCCCTATGTGAAGCATCTACGCGGCCCTTTGTGGGAAATGCGCATGAAAGGGCGGGACGGCATTGTCCGGGCCGCCTATGTGACGGCGCCGCCCAGGCGCGTCGTGGTCGTCAGGGTCTTTTCCAAGAAGACGCAGAAGACCCCGCGCCGGGAAATGGAGATCGCCCTCAAGCGGGCAAAGGATGTGAAATGAGCAAGGATTTTATCCCCGTTTCCGATGTGGCGGACCGCTGGCTTGCCGATTCGGAGGTGGCGGAAGCCTATGATGCGCTGGAAGAGGAATTTGCCGTGGCCGAAGCCCTGATCCGGGCGCGCACGGCCGCAAACATGACGCAACAGGACGTCGCGGCCGCCATGGGCACGACGCAGACCACCGTCGCGCGCATGGAAAGCGGGCACCTGCCATCGACGCGAACGCTGCAGCGGTTTGCCAAGGCCACGGGAACCCGGCTGCGGATCACCTTCGAGCCCGCGCAGCCGAAGACTGCGCGCCGATAGTCACCACACCCACTCCGCGAGCAGCGCCAGGGTCAGCGCGATGCCCACATAGTGGTTGTTCCTGAACCTGAGGAGCGCATTGTCGGGCTCGTGCGGGTCGAGCGTCCACACCTGCCAGGCGAGGAGCCCCGCCGGCACCAGGGCCAGCACCGCGAAGACGAGGCCCCCGCCGGCCAGCACCGCCGCGAGGTTCCACAGCAGATAGGCCCCGGCATAGAACAGCCCCACGGCGGGCCGCACCTGCGCGCCGAACAGCCGGGCGGTGGATTTCACCCCCACCAGGGCGTCGTCCTCGGCGTCCTGCAGGGCATAGATGGTGTCGTAGCCGATGACCCACACAATGGTGCCGGCATAAAGGATCACCGGCGCCCAGGCGAGCCCGCCGGTCTGGCTGGTCCAGCCGACCAGCGCGCCATAGGAGAAGGCGAGGCCGAGAAAGGCCTGCGGCCACCAGGTGATGCGCTTCATGAAGGGGTAGATCGCCACCAGCACCAGCGAGGCGATGCCGGCCCAGACGGTGAAGCGGTTGAACTGGAACAGCACCGCCGAGGCCAGCAGCGCCTGGGCGAGGAGGAAGACCAGCGCGTCCTTCGCCGTCACCTGCCCCGACGGGATAGGGCGGGACCGGGTGCGCGCCACCTTCATGTCGATGTCGCGGTCGATGATGTCGTTGAAGGTGCAGCCGGCCCCGCGCATCAGCACGGCGCCCACGAACATCAGCACCCCCGCCCACCAGCCGAAGCCGATCCCCGGCTGCGCGACTGCCGCCAGGCCCAGCCCCCAGGCGCAGGGCCAGAACAGCAGCCAGAAGCCGATCGGCCGGTCCCAGCGGGCCAGCCGTCCATAGGGCTTCAGCCATTCGGGCGCGTGGCGGTCCAGCCAGTTGTCTTGCTGGGCGTCGGCAACGGGTGTGGGGTGAATATCGGACATGGTCAGGCCTTTCGACACGCTCCGCTCCCCTCGCCCCTTGCGGGAGAGGGCCGGGTTTCCTGCGCTCGGCAGAAAATCCGGGTGAGGGGTTCTCTCCACGCATACAGCGTTTATGGTGACGCCCGAAACCCCTCATCCGCCCCCTCTCGCGCCAGGGGTGAAGGAAGAGCCCAGCCGAATGCCCCGCACCCACGCCAGCCTGCCCCGCCTTTTCGTCACCCCCGACCTTGCGGCCGGTGCCGAGCTCACGCTGGACAAGGACCAGTCGCTCTATCTCGCCGCCGTATTGCGCAGGACGGTGGGGGACGCGGTGGTGCTGTTCAACGGCCGCGACGGCGCCTGGCTCTGCCGGCTGACGGGCGATTCGAAGAAGTCCGTCACCCTCGGGATCGTCGAGCGCATCGCCGCCCAGACCCCGCCTTCCGATCTCTGGTACGGTTTCGCCCCGCTGAAGAACGAGCGGCTCGACTATGTGGTCCAGAAGGCGGTGGAGATGGGCGCCGGCATCATCCAGCCGGTCATCACCCAATATACCCAGGTGCATCGCCTCAAGCGCGAGCGGCTGGCCGCCAATGCCGTCGAGGCGGCCGAGCAGTGCGAGGTGCTCAGCGTTCCCGAGATCGCGCCGGAAACCGGGCTGATGCCGCTGCTCGACGGCTGGACGGGGGTCCATGGCGACCGCCGGCTGATCTTCGCCGACGAGGGCGAGGCCTCGTCCTCGCCCGTTCCGGCGCTCGAAGGGCTGCGCGGCCGGCGCGTCGGCCTGCTCGTCGGCCCCGAGGGCGGCTTCTCCGGGGAGGAGCGGGACCGGCTGCGCGCCCTGCCTTTCGTGGTGCCGGTCAGCCTCGGCCCCCGCATCCTGCGGGCCGACACCGCGGCGGTGGCCGCGCTGGCGCTCATCCAGGCCATCATCGGTGATTGGCGATAAGAGGCGATTGCTTTCCGCCTTGCGGTCGTTATTTTGCCGCCGCACTCTACACCCCTCACCGAAGAGGTTTTCATGGCCGGCGCCACCAGTTCATCGCCCCCAATCGAATCGCGCGCCGACCTGATCGAGGCGATGGAACGGGGCTGCAAGCCGGCCGACCAATGGCGCATCGGCACCGAGCACGAAAAGCACGTCTTCCACACCGATCCGCTGCGCCCGGTGGCCTATGAGGGCGGGAACGGCATCCGTGCCCTGATCGAGGGCATCGAGAAGGAGACGGGCTGGCACCCCTTCTACGACGGGGACAATCCCATCGGCCTCAGGAACGACGAGGTCGCCGGCGGCATCTCGCTGGAGCCGGGCGGGCAGTTCGAGCTGTCCGGCTCGCCCATGGCGGACCTGCACGGCACCGCCGCCGAGATGGCCGAGCACATGCGCGTCAGCAAGAAGGTGGCGGCGCCGCTCGACATCCATTTCCTCGGCCTCGGCGTCACCCCGCTGTGGCCGGTGGGGGAAATCCGCTCCATGCCCAAGTCGCGCTATGCGATCATGGGGCCCTATATGGAGAAGGTCGGCACGCTCGGCACCTCGATGATGTACCGCTCCGCTACGGTGCAGGCCAATCTCGACTTCTCCAGCGAAGCCGACATGGTCAAGAAGCTGCGGGTGAGCGTGGCCTTGCAGCCGGTGGCGACCGCGCTGTTCGCCAATTCCCCGTTCTCGGAGGGGCGCGACACCGGCTATCTCAGCTTCCGCAGCCATATCTGGCTCAATACCGACGAGGCCCGCACCGGCATGCTGCCCTTCGTGTTCGAGGAGGGCTTCGGCTTCGAGCAATATGCCGACTACGCGCTCGACGTGCCGATGTATTTCGTCATCCGCGACCGCAGATATATCGACGTCGCCGGGGAGAGTTTCCGCGATTTCCTCAATGGCGAGCTGCCGCAGCTGCCCGGCCAGAAGCCTACGGTCAAGGATTGGGAGGATCACCTTTCCACCCTCTTTCCCGAGGTGCGCCTCAAGCAGTTCCTCGAAATGCGCGGCGCCGACATGGGCGATGCGGCCCATGTGGTGGCGCTTTCGGCCTTCTGGGTCGGCCTGCTCTACGACGAGATCTCCCTCGAGGCCGCCTGGGAGCTGGTCAAGGACTGGACCGACGAGGACCGCGACTATCTGCGCCGCGAGGTGCCGCGCCTGGGGCTGACCACGCCCTTCGACCGTTCGAGCCTGTTCGACGTGGCCGCCCAGGCCGTGGGCGTCGCCGAGGCCGGGCTGGTGCGCCGCAACCGGCTGGATGCGGCGGGCCGCGACGAGACCGTCTATCTGGCGCCGCTGGAGGAGACCATCCGCACCGGCAAGTCGCCGGCCGAGCGCTGGCTGGACAAGTTCCGCGGCGAATGGAACGGCGACGTGACGCCGATCTTCCGCGAAGCGGAGATGTGAGCACGGCGCTTCGCGCGCCGTTCCCTACCGTGTCTGCCGCGCCATCACCCGCGCGCCGAGCCAGCCGAAGGCGGCGATCAGCGCCAGGGCCAGGCCCAGCCCCAGGCCGACGATGAGGCTGGCCACCTCGCCGCGGAAGACGGCGCGCATGGCCTCGACGATGTGCTTGAAGGGGTTGGCGTTGGCGATGGCCTGCAGCCAGTCCGGCGCCAGCGACATGGGCAGCAGGATGCCCGAGAGCAGCAGCACCGGCAGGGCCAGCGAGTTGACCAGGGGCGCGAAGGCGTCCTCGCTCTTGGTCACCAGCCCCATGGCGTAGGAGAAGGACGAGAAGGCCGCGCCCAATAGGGCGATCATCACCAGGGCCAGCACGAAGGCCGCCGGGGTGATGCGCAGCCCGAACAGCCAGGCGCAGCCCATGAGCACGATGGCCTGCACCACCAGCACCACCACGTCGCGCAGCACCCGGCCGGCGATCAGGGCGGTGCGGCTGGCCGGGGTCACCAGCATGCGCTCGATGACGCCCGAGCGCCACTCGGCGATGATGCCGAAGCCCACGAACAGCCCGCCGAAGATGCCGAGCTGCACCAGCAGGCCCGGCACGAAGATGGTCCAGGCGTCGCCCTCGGGAAAACCCGGAGTGGCGGCCAGCGGCACCAGCAGCGGCCCGAACAGGGTGAGGTAGAGGATGGGCTGCATCAGCCCGATCGCCACCCAGAGCGGCTGGCGCAGCGACAGCCGCATGGCGCGGACGAAGACGATCCAGGTATCGGCGAGAAAGCGCATCGTGTGCCTCGTTTCCAGAATTGCGGCGCCCTTTCGGGGCATTCAGCTGAGCACGAAACCCGTTCCCAACTCACCGGTTCACTCCCGCAGCGACCGGCCTGTCAGGGTCAGGAACACGTCGTCCAGCGTCGGCCGGTTGATCTCGACGCCGATGGCGTCGATGCCGGCGCGGGTCAGCTCGGCCAGCAGATGCGGCAGCGCCGCGCCGCCCTCGGGCACGTGCAGGCGCACCACATTGCCCTCGACCGCCGGGGCGTCGGCGCCCGGCAGGCGGCCGGCCGCGGCGGCGGCCGCATCGGCATGGGCCGGCTCGCGCAGGGTCAGGGTCACCGCGTCGCCCGCCACGCGCTTCTTGAGCTCGGCCGGCGTGCCCTCGGCGACGATGCCGCCCTGGTCGATGATGAGGATGCGGTCGGCCAGGGCGTCGGCCTCGTCCATGTAGTGGGTGGTCAGGAACACGGTGGTGCCCATGTCGTCGCGCAGCTTGCGGATATGGGTCCACAGATTGGCCCGGCTCTGCGGGTCGAGCCCGGTGGAGGGCTCGTCGAGAAACACCAGTTCGGGCTGGTGGATGAGGCCCATGACGATGTCGAGCCGCCGCCGCTGCCCGCCGGAGAGCGAGCCGCAGGGCCGGTCCCAGACATCGGCGAGGTCGAGATCGGCCAGAAGGGCGCGGGCCCGCGTCTCGGCGGTGCCGGTGTCGATGCCGTAGAGCCGCGCCTGGCTGACGATCTCCTCGCCGGCCCGCGCCTCCGGGGCGGTCGAGCCGGCCTGGCTGACATAGCCGATGGACCGGCGCACGCCCACGGGGTCGGTGCGTAGGTTGCAGCCGGCGACCACCGCTTCCCCGCCGGTGGGCTCGAGCAGGGGGCAGAGCATCTTGAGCGTGGTGGTCTTGCCTGCCCCGTTGGGGCCGAGAAAGCCGACGATCTCGCCGGCGCGCACCGACAGATCGACGCCGCGCACCGCCTCGACCGCCTTGCCGCGCCCGGTATAGGTCCGGCGCAGCCCCCGCGCCTCGATGATGGTTCGTCCGCCCTGGAATGGTGCCGGCATCGGCCTCGACCCCGCAGAATTTTTGCGCTATAATTTATCTTATGGATCAAGATATCGAATCGTCAAGAGATAATCCCGACCCCGACGAACTCATCCTCCGGGTGAAGGCCCGGGTGCGGGCCGGGCAGGTGGCGGAGGACGTCTGGGACGATTGCTACAGCCGCTTCATGGGCATCAACCGCACCGATGCGCGCTGCCTCGACATCATCGACCGGCACGGCCGGGTCACCGCCGGGCAGCTGGCCGCCGAGGCGGGGCTGACCACCGGGGCGGTCACCGTGGCCGTCGACCGGCTGGTGGCGGCCGGCTATGCCGCCCGCCAGCGCGACGAGGGGGACCGGCGCAAGGTGTGGATCGCCCTCACCCCCCTGGCCGGCCGGCTGGGCGGGCACGTCTTCGCCCATTTCCGCCTGCTGGTGCCGATGATGCGCCGCCGCTTCACCCCCGACCAGCTCGCCGCCATCGCCAGCTTCCTCGAGGTGAGCGCCCGCATCAATCTCGAGCAGGCCCGCCTGCTCGAGACCCGCATCGCCCCCGATGCCGACGCCGCGTCCCGCGAGGCGGCCGCCCGGGCCTTCCGGCAGGACGCCGACCGGCTGATGCGCGCCATGCTCGAAACCCTGGAAGCCGGCCTGCCCTTCTGCGACCCGGCGGAACACTAGGGATTTTCCCCCTGGCGCAGCCGCCCCTTGCCTCGCCGGCCCGTCTCGTGCAACACGCCCACAACGGTCGTGGAGGCACAGCATGCGGGTTCTGGTCATCGGTTCGGGCGGGCGCGAGCATGCGCTGGCGTGGAAGATCGCGCAGTCGCCGCTGGTCACCGCGCTGTTCGTCGCCCCCGGCAATGGCGGCACGGAGAGGCTGGCCACCAATCTCGCTATCGACATCGCCGACCATGCCGCCGTCATCGCCGCCGCCCGGGACAACCGGGTGGATTTCGTCGTGGTCGGCCCCGATGCCCAGGTCGTGGCCGGGCTGGGCGACGACATCCGCGCCGCCGGCATCGCCTGCTTCTGTCCCAGCAGGGAGGCCGGCCGGCTCGAAGGCTCCAAGAGCTTCACCAAGGCGCTGTGCGACGAGTTCGACATCCCCACCGCCGCCTATGCCCGCTTCGAGGACGAGGCCGCCGCCCTCGCCTATGTCTATGCGCAGGGCGCGCCCATCGTCGTCAAGGCCGATGGCCTCGCCGCCGGCAAGGGCGTCACCGTGGCGATGAGCGTCGAGGAGGCCGAGCAAGCCGTCATCGACTGCTTCTCGGGCGCCTTCGGCGCCTCGGGGGCCGCCGTGGTCATCGAGGAGTTCATGGAGGGCGAGGAGGTCAGCCTGTTCGTGCTCTCGGACGGCAAGGACATCCTGCCCCTGACCACCGCGCAGGACCACAAGCGCGCCTTCGACGGCGACACCGGCCCCAATACCGGCGGCATGGGCGCCTATTCGCCCGCCCCGGTGATGACGCGCGCCCAGTACGACGAGGCCATGGCCCGCATCATCGAGCCCACCGTGCGCGGGCTTGCCCGGCGCGGCACCCCCTATGCCGGCGTGCTCTATGCCGGGCTGATGCTCACCGGGGACGGGCCGAAGCTGGTCGAATACAATGCCCGCTTCGGCGATCCCGAATGCCAGGTGATGATGATGCGCATGGAAAGCGACGTCGTCCCCCTGCTCCACGCCGCCGCCACCGGCACGCTGGCCGGCCACGCGGTCGCATGGAAGGACGCCTATGCGCTCACCGTCATCCTCGCCGCCCGGGGCTATCCCGGCGCCTATGGCAAGGGCAGCGTGATCGCGGGCGCCGACGGGCTCGACAGCGACACGCTGACGGTCTTCCACGCCGGAACGAAGCGCGATGGCGGACGTTTGGTTGCCAATGGCGGGCGCGTTCTCAACGTCACCGCGCTCGGGGCATCGGTCGAAGAGGCACAGCGACGTGCTTATAGAGGCGTGGACCAGATTGATTGGCCAGAGGGTTTCTGCCGCCGAGACATCGGCTGGCGGCAGATCGCCCGCGAACGGGGCTGAACCATTCTTCAATCTTGCCGCGCTATCCTCGCTGCGTACCGTCTTTGACGCGCCGCCGCCGGAACGTCCGCTGACCCCGCTGCAGCAGCGGGGCCTGGCCCTGGCGGAGAGGCTGCGTTCCAAGGGAACGGAGCGAGGCAGGATGAGCACGATTTCCGGACCGCGGATCGGTGTCGCCCTGGGCGGAGGCTCGGCGCGCGGGCTCACGCATATCCCCTATATCGAGGCCATGGACGAGCTCGGCCTCAAGCCTGCGGTCATTTCCGGCACCTCCATCGGCGCGCTGATCGGCGCCGGCTGGGCCGCCGGCATGACCGGCAAGGAGCTGCGCGAGCACAGCTTCGAGGTGCTGGGCACGCTGCGCACCATCGCCGCCAAGCTCTGGGCCACCCAGATCCGCGGCATAGGCGGCCTGCTGAGGAACGGCATCTCCATGCAGCTCGACGCCGCCAGCATCGTCGATGCCTTCACCCCGGCGCATTTCCCGCGGGAGTTCCGCGAGCTCAAGGTGCCGCTCTACGTGGTGGCCACCGATTTCCAGTCCTGGCACCAGGTGGTGTTCAATTCCGGCCTGCTGCGGCCGGCCATCGCCGGCTCCATCGCCATTCCCAGCTTCTTCCGCCCGGTGGTCTACGACAACCACATCCTGGTCGATGGCGGGGTGGTCAATCCGCTGCCGCTCGACCAGGCCGACATCGACACCGATTTCCTCATCGGCATCGACGTGGCCGGCGATCCCTCGGCCGGCCTCGGCAAGACCGATCACAAGGCGCTCGACATCTGGTTCGGCTCGGCCCAGATCATGATGCATTCGCTCACCGCCCACATGATGTCGGCCTATCCGCCCGACATCTATATCCGCCCCCACGTCTCCACCTTCGGCGCGCTGGAATTCTGGCGGGTGCGGGAGATCATCACCCATGCCGAAGCCGAGAAGGACCGCTTCAAACGCATGCTGGCCCACAAGATCGAGGCCTATATCCAGGACCGCGTCGAGCCGGTGGCGAGCGGTCCCGCCCGCTAGGCGAGCGGCCCCGCCCCGTCAGCCCCTCAGCGTCCTGAAGAACGCCACCAGCAGCGCCTCGGCGCGGGCCGCCGAGAGGCCGCCGATCACCTCGGGCCGGTGGTGGCAGCTCGGCTGGTCGAACAGGCGCACGCCGTTCTCCACCGCCCCGGCCTTGGGGTCCTCGGCGGCGAAATAGACCCGCCGCAGCCGCGCATGGGCGATGGCGCCGGCGCACATGGCGCAGGGCTCCAGCGTCACATAGAGGTCGCAGCCGTCGAGCCGGCCGGTGCCGCGCGCCTCCAGCGCCTTGCGGATGGCCAGCATCTCGGCATGGGCGGTGGGGTCGGCCAGGGCCTGCATGCGGTTGCGCTCGGCCGCCAGCACGCGCCCGCCCTCCATCACCACCGCCCCCACCGGCGCCTCGCCATGCGCCGCCGCCTCCTCCGCGAGGCGGAGCGCAAGGTCCATGGGGGCGGGCGGCTGGGTCATGGCACGGGGGTAGCGCGCCGCCCGCCCCCGAACAATGGCAGCCCACCGCCATCCCCTCTCCCCTTGTGGGAGAGGACAGGAATTTCTCCAGAAGAAATTCCAGGGTGAGGGGGCTTCGAGCCGAATTGAGGCGAGAAGGCCGTGAGC
>Ga0182793_1002118_pt1 | contig 11674 bp, 10 predicted proteins | sample Passage237A_FD_130498 | JGI IMG/M metagenome (GOLD analysis project Ga0182793, IMG submission 130498) | Cellulose adapted compost microbial communities from Newby Island Compost Facility, Milpitas, CA, USA - Passage2 37A (version 2) (version 2) ...
ATCTTTGGGTCCAGTTCTTAGTCGATTTCGGTATCATCGCAACGATTATTGTGAGCTTCTATCTTCTTTACGATTATGGCAATCCTTTCCAGCCAAGTGAGATTAGTTTACAACCTACTGCTTATGAGGATCTACTAGCGGAAATTCACGGAAATTGAGCTCGCCCTTTTCATAAGCACTTGCGATAACATCTATGCAGGATTATTACGCCCTTTCTCTAGTGGATCTAGCTGCCATAATATGCAATGAAAAGAAAACGAATCTCATTGCCGAACAGATCTATCGAGAACGCCGTCGCATTGCGCACGCTGCGGCCCGTTCACTCGCTTATCTAGCTCAGGAGGAGCCCTATATTATTGGCTTCCCTCGACATCCAGAGTTTTATGCTATTTTTACTACACAGAACCAAGAGAAACTTACACAAGGAGCTCTTTTCGATCCGGAGCAACAATATGCCGACTTCGAGGCCCTGTGCTATCTTGAGACTGCATTCGAAGTCTTCTCTATTGAAGATGCGAAGGCTTTGTTGCGATCGCATTTCCACGAGCTTCCAGTAGAACCTACTCTCATCTCACAAGGAAAGATCTATTATGGTCTTTGGACCTTCTATTGCTCCAATCGAAGAGAGTACCTGGAAACTTGTGATGCTCTTCTTCGAGATGATAGTTTCCAAGTCCTAAAAGGCAGTCAGAAGATACTTCTCTAAAATCGTTATTATCATCAGTGATAATAACAATTACCCGAATTCAGCTTGATTAGCTTCCTCGTCGGCAATAATAACTTGCGAGGTATAACTATTTGTTAGGAACTTATTGGTAACACCGAAAGCAATATCTCCAGTAGGCGAGGCTGAAACGCCACCATGGGGAAAACCATAGGCTAATGATGAGCTTAAGATCCCATTCCAGATCATTGCGTAGTTTTTGATAGGAGCCTTAAGAGGCATCTCCGACGGCATTGTAAGATTACCCACTGGTTTGTCGATAATAGTACCACCAGTAGCCTCCGCAAAAGCAATAACGAAATCGAGAGCTTTATCGTAAACGGGCCAATTCTCTTCGTTTAATAACTTTGTCTCCAGTTGCTCCGAAGCACCATAGGTCTCGCCGGGATAGAGTTTCATCTGGCTGGGTTTCAAGACTGTAATATCTATATTAACCAGAGAGCCACGACCGGGGACAAACTCCTGGGGAATCAGACGGATCTGTTTATCCTTATCAACAAGGACAGGACAGGCCGATTGCATAAGATTTTGGTTGTCATAGAAGACAGGAACTACTAAATGTGTAGTACAAACAAGATTCTTTTGTTTTAGATGTTGCAATCGAGCTATGTCCATTGAAGCCGCTAAGATGACTTGATCAAAGCGTCGTATAATGACTTCAGAGTTATTGATAGCCTTTACATACTGCTTAGTAGCCGCGATAGCCGGAGTATTATAAAGGATTTCGGCTCGGCGAAAAACATCGGCAAAAATAACATCGACAGTGAGCAATTCGCGTGAATGACCATCTGCAACCATTGCCCAACTCTCGGAATAACAAAGTTTCTCATTATCCTTATAAATAAGATCGAACTTACGACTCGTATAGCCTTCTTTAGCCGCAAAAGCTACGAATTTCTCATCGAGAACACGACCCTCTCCTGAAGCTATGAGAGCTTTATATTTCAGAGGGTTAGCTTCAATGGCAGCAACAACCTCATCGATCGGCTTCCGATAATACTTTGCGATCATCTCTACCTCTGACATCGGAGTAGAGTTCTCAATACCGCAAATGTTAAAGATACCGCCGGGATGGCGAGGAAGTGTCTGTACAGGGAAACTACCCGTAGTTTCATCTCGACGAGAAAAGATGCGATATGAATGTTCACCCAAATGTGCGTTATTAATAGTTAACTTTTGTTGTCGAGGTCCCATAGCACAGAAGATCGTAACTTCATACCCTTGATTAAGAAGTTTCCGTGCAACTGCAAGACCGGTAAGACCAGCACCTACAATAGCAACCCTCTTGCGACGTCTTTTCTCTTCTTTCTTATGATGGGCGAGGAAATGGCGCCGTAGCATGTCTTTTTAGAGTTATTTAGAATTTTTTAGCAAGGGTGTAAAATCATACGAATAGCAGCCGGAGGGGGCGTCGGAGTTTCGATCTCAGAGATAATAATTTCCAAAGTTTTAGGTTGACCTTTACGGGAAGGAATTTCCGTAATGAGAATGGTAGATTGAGCTGGTGTCGCAACGGTACCATAATATCGACCATCGATACTGCGAGCTACTACGGCATAATCAACACCTTTCTCGAATTCGCTCTCGTAGTTAATTGTAAGTTGATAGAGACCCTCCCAAACTTTATCTACAATTAACTCTTCATGAGCTTGACTAATGCGACCATCTGTAAGCATAACTTTTCCAGCTCCCTTCCATCTACGATGTTGATAGAGATAATGCATGCTTTCTTTTATTACCCTCGGAAGATAATAAAAGAGTTAATTGGATTACAACAATCGAACATCTTCCTTTGAATATCGATAATGAGAGTTTCATTATCGATACAAACTCATCCGCACTTGCCGTGCTCCTTTCATCCGCACTTGCCGTGCTCCTTTCATCCGCACTTGCTCACTCCGCAAGATTTGCAAACAACGCAGCCTTCTTGGAAGATGAGAGCATTTTCCGTTCCGCAAGAACTACAGCGTTTATTATTAAGTTCGGTTACATACTTGGCAAGACTTCTCGCGATAGCCTTGGAGAAGGAAACGATAGTTCCTTTGGCCTTTTGCAGTTGGTCATAAACACAGTTAATATCAGCCCCATGTTTCAAAGCGGTACTAATCATACGAGTTAACGATTCTTCCTCGGGACGACCAAAGTGGAGTTGTAAGTCTTCGATGATAAAGTAATCGGTCTCTAGATTGTATTTGTTATAATCACCTTCAGTAATCTTGCGTAGATAGCCCTTCTTAACATGGTCAGTGATGATGATCTGTCGCGGTTTTAGAGCGAAGACCTCAAAAGGCTGCCCTTCAAGCAGACCTACCAGAACGAGCCAAGTTTCAGAACCAATCCGAATCAGATCGATATCACACTCCAAGACAATGGGTCGCGATGGGGCTTTAACCTTTGGAATAATACTCTGATTCTTGGCATCCGAAAGCACCGATGTCATTGTTCCATCTCGATAGGTCGTGATACCCTTGATAGCTCCTGTTCGATAAGCCTTAAGATAAAGGTCCTTGAACTCCTCGTAAGGATAATCACTAGGTAAGTTACAAGTCTTAGAGATGGCCGAGTCGACATGACGAGCAAATAGAGACAGCGTCTTTACATGATCATCGATATTAAGGTTAGCCGTTGTCGCGGCCCAGCCCGCCTCGGGATCCCATTCACCTTTTGCCGTTAGAAGACTTACTGCATAATCCTGATTGAGCGTCTCTCGAAGCAAACCTCGGCTCTTATCGATCTTCCAGTTATAATTATGGTGCGCAGTCTGAAGCAAGTTTTCGTCTCCTTCACGGATCCAACGCCATCCTTCACCGATATAGGTACGGTTGCTCCAATCGATGGCTTGAGGCATCTTAAGTCCCTCTGGCGGATGATCAAAGATAGTCGTACGAATATATTCAGCGAGGAAAATGGGTTCAAGACCGCCGCTAACATTATTAGCCAGGATCGAAGATGTACCCGTGGGTTGAATCGAAAGTAAATGAGAATTGCGAATACCGTATTGTCGGATGAGATCTTGCGTTTGTGGCCATAATGTCTTTATGAAGTTCGAGGCCAGATATTGCTTTGCATCGAAGAGAGGGAAAACAGCCTTTTCGCGAGCCAACTCTACTGAAGCTTGATAGGCCCAATTAGCGAATTTATCCATAAAGTTCTCTGTTAATTGTAACGCCTTCTCGGAGCCATAGCGAATCTTCATCATCATCAGAGCCGACGCATAACCCATAATACCAAGACCAATACGCCGCTTCTGCTCTAAATTCTGCTTCTGGATAGGTAGAGGAACTGTGGTGATATCATTCACGTTATCTAGGAAACGCACCGCCAGGGGAATGTACTTTTGAAGCTTCTCATAGTCAAAGTCACTTCTATCATCCTTGATAAACTGGGTTAAGTTAAAAGAACCAAGTAGACACACACCGCCGGGAGGTAAGTTCTGCTCGCCGCAGTTATGAACCACAAAGCCGTCTGCGGAAAAGCGATGGACCTCGGAAATGGTGCAATCATAAACCGGCTCGACGCCATCGAGGGGAATAGAAGCCAGCGTATTATGTTTCAATGCCCAATCGATATAACCCTGAGGATTGCAACAAAGTGTGCCTCCATTCTCCTCATCAAAAGCTCTGTCGACAACACGCAAAAGGCAATTTCGAGCCTGTTCCGTCAACGTAAATTCATCTCCAACCTTAGCTTCGCCGATTTCCTTCCAGCTACCATTGATCATAAACTTGTGATTACTGGTAGCTCGAATAGTCATGCCATTCTCAAGTGTATACTTGTAAAGTTGCTTGATGCCGGTTTGCCAGAAGCCTTCGTCAGTCGAAGAATAACTCTGACCGTCGACAATGGCATTAAACTTCTTTCCGATCAGCTCCGTAATAGGAATCTCACCCTTATCAGTGTGAACTAGCGTATCACCAGCTAGGCAGGGGTTGGTAGCGCTAATGTGCTCACAATAATGGAGATTGTTAAGACGGTTGATCGTATCGATGAAGAGAACGCCAGGTTCGTTGCGATTGTAGGTGCTTTTCATGATCAGCGACCACAGTTCGTTAGCATCCTCGAAGTGTTTATAGATCTTAACCGGATAACCCGCCTCTTGCCACTTTACAATATCGCCTGTCCAGTGCTGTTTGTAGGTTTCATGATCGCGCTCATAGTCAGGGAAGATCAGGTCCCAGGGCTGATGGGCTTCGACCGCCATCATAAAAGCATCTGTAATTAGCACTGACATGTTGAACTTAGTGAGACGACCGGGTGTCTGTTTCGCGGTGATGAACTCTTCAATGTCAGGATGCCAGCAGGACATAGTGACCATTTGGGCACCCCGACGACTCTTCTTCTTACCACCTTCACGAGTGATCTTGCGACCAGATCCTGAGGTAATAACATCGCTAGAAGTATCCCAGATATCGAGGAAGCGAACGGCACCAGGGCTTTCAATGCCTGCTCCTTGCACATAAGCACCTCGTGGTCGCATAAAGTCCGAACAGATACCATAACCGCCTTCCGATGCTAGGATAGCTGTTTGACGATCGATCTCGGCGATAATGGATTTAAGGCTGTCGATGTCAGGCCCTTCAGGTCCGGAAACGTAACAGTTCAACATAGTCGTATTACGAAGACCAGTCCCCGCATTAGCAAGGATACGTCCACCCGGTACAAACGCGAAGTTATCCAAGAGCTCTCTAAACTTAGGAACCCAGTCCTGCGGATCCTTCTCCACTGATGCAAGGCAAGTAGCTACTCGTGTAATAGTTCCATCAATGGACTCATTACCGAAACGGTAATTAGCTTCGTAAATCTCTCGGGAGAAAGGGTTAGTGAAGGACGTCATTTTAGTCGAAAACTCTTGGTCGGTGAGGAGTATCAAATTCGGAAAGTCGCGAATAATTCCTGTAAAACTGTTCTAGCATTAATCCCAACTTTTCCCAGTCTAAATATGGGTTCTCGGCGAGATTTAGCTTTTATCCTCTTCTTGCGAGGGAAGTCTATCCCTACGCAAGGCACTGCTACTTATCTCAAAGAGTTAGTAGGAGAAATTAGCGAAACAGAGCGTGCTTATCTTAAATATTACCTTGATTTCGTTAAATGGAATACACAGTATAATGAATATTACTCCCAATTCGCTAAGACCGAATTAGCCAATCTCCTGAAATATAAGACAGGTCTGAACTTTCCTTTACCTTTAACCTTTTTAGGGACACATTATATCAGTGAACTATTAGGATTTTACTCGGCCTTTCGAAGTATCATCGCTCCTATCTCGATGCCGCAGCTCAACGAGGAACAACAGCGCATTCTGACCGCGACGGGACTTTCAGTGGTAAACTCGGGGCCCGGAACCGGGAAGACTACCACGCTAATTGCTAAGGGACTTGCACATGCAGAAGAAGGTGTCATCTTGGTATCTTATACTAATGCTTCCGTTAATGAGATTTACGATCGTATTATGACCTATCCCGGAAGTAGTAAGCTAGTTACTAAAACTTTCGGGAAAAAGAAGATCTGGTGCACCACGATCGATAAGATCGCAAGTCTTATTCTAGGCGGAACTCTAGGAAAGGGTAGCGAGGAAGATGAGGATACCGAAGTGGTTACCTATGATGACGGTATCCAATTAGCAGCTTCAGAACTTGAAAATCGGCGTAGTCTCTTCTATGAAGCCGGAATTGGTCTACGTTATAAGCATATTCTTATCGATGAAGCTCAAGATATCGATGAAATTCGCTACCAGCTAGTTCTAAACCTTTATCGTCAGCTTAAGATGAAGTCTCTGACTGCTTTTGGTGATCCCCGTCAGCGTATTTTGCTCAATCGGGGTCGCTGGTATGGTGATCTTTGGGTCAGTGACAAAGTTACTAAATATGCCATTGGAACCACATATCGATTCAGTGGCGAGCTTTTAGATCTAGCTAATAAGTTATCCCTACGTCGGGAAGAATTACATGTCCAGTTACGCAGTCCTCTGATGACAACGACCTCACTTAAAGGCGTCGTAGCTGCCACTGATGATGCTATCGCAGCTATTGGCCGGGAATTACTGGAGCTACAGAAGCAAGGAAATTCTTGGCGGGATTTCGTTTTTATTACTCCTTCTCTTAACTCCAATAATGCTACTTCCACTTATAGTATGCGTGTTATGGCAGTTCTTCGAAGCCTTGATATTCCATGTTACAGTCGTGAAGAGGGTAACTTCCGTGCTAACGCGGTCTTCTTCTCGACAATTCCGGGTATTAAGGGTCGCGAGTATAAATACGTGTATTTAATGGGCCTCGATGATTTTCCCATGAGCTTCCCGCACATTGAATACGACGTAGCTCAATCGATGATTTTTGTGGCAAATACTCGCGCCAAGAAGGCTATTACTTACATCTTTCGACGACAAATGGCCTTCCCCGAAGGTGTAACCGAAACCGCGTTAACGGAATGGAAATCGAGACAACCTTTAGGTCGTGATAAGAAGATTTTCGGTCTTACTAACGAGATTATCAATGATATTAACTTCTATACCTTTCTGGAGACCAACGGAATACGTTTTATTGTGGATACGCAATATCCATTAGGTTTAGCCTTACCACCAGCACCAGATGGTCTTAGTAAGCGCTTCTGGGGTATAGTTTGCCACCTTATGATGGCAATCTATCTAAGTGAGGACTATCCCAAAATCCTTTACGATCTAGCTTCAAGTAAAGTTCTTTATTTATCCTCGGAAGAAATTCGGCGATTGCGAGGAGCTCTAGATCGAGGTAAATACTCAGGTGATGATGATTATGAAGCAGGCACCATTATTCTTAATAGTAGCATTAATAGTGTGCAAGAGTCCGAATTAGAGCAATTACGCGAGATCCTGAAGAAACCCTATCGCGAATTGAGCAGCAGAGAAATCCTGCATCTAGCTCTTATTTACGATATCATCATATCTACCCATGCCTTGGCACGCTACGATGAACGACTAGATGAAGCCATCTTCGATCTAAAAGAGCCATTAAAGCGTTTTAGCAACTTCCTTCGCCAATTTCTCGAAGATAACATTGAAGTAGAGGTATCGGCTCAGTTGAAAGAAGTTTGTATGGGCGTGGTTGATGTAACAAGTAAACGATTCGCTGTCGAATTTAAAACTGGCGAGATTGGACAGAAGGAACTGGCTCAAGCCTATATTTACGGTCTTATGACTAATAAAATCCCACTATTAATTAACCTGGTCAAAGGAGAGCTAATAATTGTAAAGTCAGAAGGAGGTCCCGATTTTGCGAGTTATCTAATCGAAGGCTTCACCCAGTTGAAGTTACATCAAATGATCGTAGAAGAACGAGTGAGCAACTTTAAGCGTCGACAAGTAGGAACCTTACCACAACATCAACCAAACACTTTCCTAGTAGACACCGAATTTACCATAAGCGGTAATGAAATCTTCGATATCGCCCTTATTAATATTAATAATATCTATCAAAGTATCATCCAATGTTGCGATATTAAGGGTAATGTGATGGAAGCGGTTCAGTGGCTCCATCGACCTCGCGGAGCTTTCTATTATCCTTTAGATCGCGTTAAGAAGCTTTTGATGAACATTACTAGTAAGGAACCCGATTACGATCCTACTTTCATCTATTATCATTGTGCAGTGGATGTTTCTTGGGTACCATTTAATAGCCGAACCATTGACATTGCTAATAAGGCACGAGAAATTGGAGCCCGACTTGGTTATTACCAACTTAATGGATCACCTCCACGCTGCAGTGAAATATATCAAGTAGTTGCAGCTCCATTAGAGTTACGTAGTTATCTCCAGGTTCATACGGCTCTTTCCGATGCTTTGATGCTATACGAAATGGAACGAACTGGATGGCAAACGTAAGTGGCAAACGTAAGTGGCAAACGTAAGTAAGGATGACTTTTCTGTTACTAACAAGTAATAACAGAAAGGAGAGAAATATTTAGGCAATAGCGAGACCGGTTAATGTCGCGGTGGTGCCTTCAACTGTAAATACGACTAATATTCGTTGTCCGCGTGAAACTGCCAGACCTGTATTAACACTACCATATCCAGTAGCGCCAACAGTAACTAACCCATTAAAGGCAGGTGTTAGGGGGTTGCCGGGACCCAGAAGCAAATTAAAGACATTACTATCGGGCGATTCTGATACATAGAGAGAAGCGAGCACGGTAGCTGGACTTGTCAGTGTGACAGCAACGGCATTACTGAAGAAAGCTTCAAAACCGACAATGGTACCATCGCGAGGCATTACAAAAGCTTGGCTAAACCCGCCAATTGTAGCCGTAAGATCGATCGTGTCAGCTGTAATGGTCACACCTGAAAGGGATGTACCGAATGCTATTATAGCACCCGCATCAACAACGCCTCCAACGGTTGCTATTTCAATAGGTATACCAGCTCCGGTAGGACCGATTTCACCAGCCGCACCGGCGGGACCTGGCGCACCCGTGGGTCAGGTCGCTCCGAAACCCGAACCGGGCCCGGTGGGACCAGTGGGTCCCGCGATACCGACGCCTCCAGTGGGGCCACGCTGACAACAACATTTCGATTTGCACCTGTTTTTGGACTTGCAGCCCATTTTTAATACTACGTAGATATTTTTCTTCTAACATCAAGCAACTAAGTAATCGATGATTGCGCCCACATTGGAGGTATCCGATTTTATCGGCTTAAAGGTAATATTATACTCTTCCAGTAACTCCAGAATTTGTTGATCGACTAACTTAGCTTCCTCGTATGTTTGATAACGGCCTGAAGTTTCATACTTATAATCACCGCGCTGCAGGAAAATAGTACGAACATCGAAATCATGATACCAAGCTACAATAGCATTCGCCGTCTTCTCGATATTGGAGTTATTATCGGGGTTATATTTATTATAGTAGAGCCCTGAAATTAGGGAACTATCGAAAATAATATAATCCACCTTTTCATCAAGACTCTTGAGTACGTCGTATTGCTTTGATGAAATACTATATTGGTTGTTCAGCTCCTTGAAACGTCCCTGCCACACTAGCTTCTTGGGGTACTCCTGAACGTATTCAACATTATAACCGCGCTTTTTCATCTCAACATAGATGGAGGCTGACATCAGTGACTTACCGACACCGGGACCGCAAGCGAAGTCTAGAATCCGCGTCATTTCTTAAAAGAAAACAATAGAGAAATTATACAACAATTGCATGAAAAGCAGCCACATCAACAATGTTTGATGGTTGTAGAACGAACTCCTTTCCTAGAGCTCCCTGTTCTCTCATTACCATATAGGGACAGCCCTCGATGACGTCATCTTCATTAAACCAGGTAACATTCTGAATATAATCCTCCGCCAAGGGTAATTCCATGTTAGCGAGAATCTCGAAGATTGTGTAGGAATCGCCTTTAACTAATGGACTGTTTTGCAACCAGATCCCATAATTGTTAATATCATTGAATACCAATCTCACGGGATTGGTACTGCTACCACCAATCGAAAAACAGAAGGTATTAAAAACATCGATTGGTGCTACTGGATAGAAATATTGGTTAGGAATAATGTTCCAGAGTTGGCCGGCCTCAAATCGATAATAGATATTGGGATGTCGGGGTGGATTCGTAAACGGATCTAATGGAAAGATCTCTTCTAGGTTCATTTTAATCTTCAACAATATTAAAATGGTCTTCTTAACCATAATGTAATTTTAGACTCGATCGAAGGAAATCGATATTAAGCCCATCTTCATTTAAAGTCTGTGAGATGAGATTTCGCAAATAAAGACTATGATCATCCTCTTCGCGCAATCGTTCTAATTCTTCTCGAGAAAGCACGGAAGCTATCTTTCGAAGATACATTTCCCGAATAATGCTCTGAAGACAACGTCGCCATTGTTCATCTTCTTGTTTATTATTCAGAACTTCGTAGAGGGTATAAGTTCGTTTGATGGCATGATTTTCTATTAATGGTTCTTTTAGATTCGAAGGAAAAAGACATTGGAAATACTGGTATTCAAGGCGAGCAATAGCTTGATAGGCTTGAAGACGTTTCTTAATGGGTTCCGAATGAAGCTCCAAGCCAGGGAAAACGCGAAGATGCAATTCTGGATCTACGATTGTTCCTTTACCTATTGAAATCTCGTCAAGGTGGATAAAATCCATACCGAAAAACCCGCGAACCTCTAATTGGCTCTGTAGTTCTTCTTGAATGAGCTTTCGAAGGCGGGGACTAAGGCCTTCCAATACAATGAGCATTTGCAGAAGGCTCATTGGATGAATATCCTGACCGACATGTCTTCCCCCGAAGCGATCTTCGAGGCGTCTCGTAAGATATCGCTCCGTAATACCCTTACTATGAAGCCATTCTCGAACGGAAATCTTACCACCTGCGGGGTAATTCTGGCTAAAGTAATAAAGAAGTTTCTGATAGCTTTCCTTGCCTAGCTCAAGATAGAGACTGCGCCAAGCGGATTTATTTTCAGTGGGAATTTTCCGCAAGAGTAATTCCATACTTTAAATTAGCGTTACTTTATTTTAATTGATATGTTCGTTAAATTAAAGAAATCCTTCTAACATAAAATGAAGACCGCGCAGCAGATTCGTAACCTGGTAGAGAAGCAGCTGCATCAAACTAACCAGAACAAGACTCTCTGGGAGGCCATTCATAAGTTAGTTCTTTTAGCTCAGGAGAATGAATCTCAGGCACTCGAAAGGCAATTCGATTCTTCGAGCACTATTTTGCAATTAGATTGTGAGCTGCCCAGTTCGCTTTTTCCGCGCTCTCGTAAGTCCCATTCTAAGGTGACCAAGGAACAATTAGATAGAGAATTGGATGAATATATGGAACAGGGTCGCATGCAACTGGCTTACTTAAAACAGCTAGCGCAATAAAGGATTTTATCGTTCCTGTGAACGATAAAATACATGAATTTAAAGGAGAATACACTGCTCACCGCCTGTCGTAAGATCTGGGATCTGCACAC
>Ga0182793_1002119_pt1 | contig 11672 bp, 7 predicted proteins | sample Passage237A_FD_130498 | JGI IMG/M metagenome (GOLD analysis project Ga0182793, IMG submission 130498) | Cellulose adapted compost microbial communities from Newby Island Compost Facility, Milpitas, CA, USA - Passage2 37A (version 2) (version 2) ...
CGAGACAGCGGGGGGACCACAACCCTGCTGCCCCCCTCCCGGAAAGAGCCCCCCCCCCGCCAGTACGGCTACGCCGACGAGGTCTGACCTTTCGCCCCAAAAGCCCCCGTCCAGAGCCGGCGGGGGCTTTTTCGTGCTCCGGACCGGGCGGCGCCTCCTCGCTGCCAAAGCGCGCCCAGCGCGATACGGCCCGATGTCGCCTCCGCATCCGGTACAATACCGGCAACATGGACACAAACGAGCAGCCGGACGCCTTCCGCGGAATCCCGATGCTGGGGCCGACCCGCCGCGCCCGCCTGCTCGCCGCGGGCCTCCTCGATGCCGCCTCGCTGAGCCGGGCCAGCGTGGAGGAGATCGCCCGCATCGCGCAGATGCCGCGCGGCCAGGCGGAGCGCGTCCGGGAGGCAGCGTCCCTTCTGACATCTGAGCCGCCCATCACAGCGGCGACCGTGCCCCTGGACACACCAGAGACGGCCGTCACCGCCCCTGCTACCCGTGCCGAACCACCGGGCACGGACCCGCTGTACACAGCGCTCGCCCGCAGCCGGGCGGCGGTGGACGCAGCACTGGCGGACCGCAACGTCGTCCGGCGTCTCGGCCGGGATCTCGCCCGCCTGTCCGGGACACTGGAGCGGTTGGCAGCAGTCGAATCCGTCCGGCTCGTCGAACCGGAACAGCGCGCGGACGTAGCGCGCCTGCTGGAGCGCGCCGCAGTTCGCCTGGAGCGGGCAGTTTCTCCGGAGGGTGGGGGTCTGACCGGCTCGGCGTCTCGCCTCCTGGCAGAGCGCCTCGACGCCATTCGCAACCGACTCCGCAAATCGCTGCGCCCCTCCTGGCAAACGGGAGCGGCGCGTGGGGGCCGGTAGGTACTGCATCAACGGGGCGAATTCGTAGCGATGCGATCAAGAAGCGGGCGGGATCTTCGCGGAATAGACAGTAGGAAACTGGCGCCGGGCCTCGCGCTGCGCGTGCCGGTGGTGCAGGCCCCGCTTGGGCGGTGCGATGGCGTACGCCTCGCGGCGGCGGTCTCGCGGGCGGGTGGGCTCGGCTGCCTCACCGTACACAACCCGGCCCCGGCCGCGCTACGCCGCCGACTGCGCCGCCTGCGCGCTCTCACCCGCCGTCCCGTTCTTCTCGCTTTCACCGCACAGTTCGAGAGTGACGCCGTGTTTGAGACCTGCCTGGACGAGGGCTTCCGCCACTTTCAGGGCTTCTGGTGGAACGGAACCCGGGTCGGCAGTTTTACGCGCCGCGCGCCGGACGGCGCCCTGTTCTGGCAGGTGGGCTATCCCTCCCAGGCAGAGGAGGCCGTCGCCGCCGGGGCGGATGTGCTGGTCGCGCAGGGCACGGAGGCGGGAGGACCGGTCCGCACCTCCCTGCCCGTGCGGGAGTTGATTCGCGACCTGCGCGCTGCCGTTGGGGACGACATTCCCCTGGTCGCCGGGGGCGGTCTGGCGGACGGGCGCGATGTCGCGGATGTCCTGCGCGCGGGCGCCCACGCCGCGCTGCTGGGCACCCGCTTCCTGCTGACCGACGAGAGCGACGCCCCCGCCCGCGACAAGGGGCGCCTGCTGCGCGCCCGCTCGGAAGACCTCATACTCGACCCGTGCCTGCGGGGCGCCTGGCCCTGCGACCCACGCCGCCGCATGGCAACGCCGTGGGGGGAAGATGCCCCCTCCCTCTTTGCCGGCACGGGCGTCCCCCGCATCTCCTCCATCCGGCCCGCCGCGGCCGTGCTCCGGGACCTGCGCCCCCGCCGCGCCGTTTGACCCTGCTTCGGGTATCCTGCTTCCGTTACCACTTTCGGGGAGACAAAATCATGCGGCTCGCACAGAAGACGGCGCTCATCACGGGGGCGTCCAGCGGCATCGGCAGGGCCATCGCCCTCCGCTTCGGGCAGGAGGGCGCGAACGTCGTCGTCAACTACCTGCCCAACCAGGGGAAGAACGAGGCCGCGGCGCGTGAGGTCGTGGAGGCCATCGGTCCGGATCGCGCCCTGGCATTCGGCGCGGACGTGACCGTGCGCGAGCAGGTGCAGGCGATGTCGGACGCCGCCGTGGAGCGCTTCGGCCGCCTGGATATCGCGGTGAACAACGCGGGCGTCGAGATCAAGAAGCCGTTCCTGGAGGTGACCGACGAGGAGTGGGATTTCGTGCTGAGTGTCAACCTGCGCGGCCCGTTTCTGGTCACCCAGATCGCCGCCCGCCAGTTCCTGAAGCAGGACCCGCTTCCCGGCCACGAGTCGCGCGGAAAGATCGTCAACATCTCCTCCACGCATGAGGACGTCCCCTTCCCCGGGCACACCTCCTACTGCGCCGCCAAGGGCGGCCTGCGGATGCTCTGCCGGGACCTCGCCGTCACCTTCGCGCCGATGCGAATCAACATCAACAACATCGCGCCGGGCGCCATCGCCACGCCCATCCAGACCTGGCTGAACGACCCGGAGACGGTGGCGAAGGTGGTGGAAGAGATCCCCTACGGGCGCCTCGGTAAGCCCGAGGAGATCGCCGGTCTCGCCGTTTACCTCGCCTCCGAGGAGTCAAACTACGCCAGCGGCGGCACCTTCTACATCGACGGCGGCCTCTCCGGGCAGGTGACGAAGTATTGACGGAAGAGGACAAGCGTCTGCGGGAGGCCGAGGGGGACCCGGATGGGTGGCGCCTGTGGGGGCCGTACCTGGCAGACCGGGCCTGGGGGACGGTGCGCGAAGACTACAGCGCGGACGGCGATGCCTGGAACTACTTCCCGCACGACCACGCCCGCTCTCGCGCCTACCGCTGGAACGAGGACGGCCTGGGCGGGCTCTGCGACATCCGCCAGTTCCTGTGCTTTGGCCTGGCGCTCTGGAACGGGCGTGATCCCTTCCTCAAAGAGCGACTGTTCGGACTGACCGGCCCGCAGGGCAACCACGGCGAGGACGTCAAGGAGTACTACTACTACCTGGACGCGACGCCCACACACTCCTACCTCAAGTTCCTCTACAAGTACCCGCAGGCGCCCTTTCCCTACGAGCAGTTGGGGGCCGAGAACGCGCGGCGCGGCCGGACCGACTGGGAGTTCGAGTTGAGCGACACCGGCGTCTTCGCGGAGGACCGCTACTTCGACGTGTTCGTGGAGTACGCCAAGGAGGGGCCGTTCGACATCGCGATTCGCGTCACCGCCTGGAACCGCGGGCCGGAGGCGACCGCCCTGCACCTGCTGCCCACCCTCTGGTTCCGCAACACCTGGTCCTGGGACCGGGACGCTCCGCGGCCCACGCTCTACGCCGCGGGGCAGGACGTCATCGCGGCCGAACACGCGCGCCTGGGCACCTACCGCCTGTACTGCGACGGCCCGGAGCCGACCCGCTTGCTCTTCACGGAGAACGAGACAAACGAACGGCGGCTCTTCGGAGCGCCGAACCCCACTCCGTACGTCAAAGACGGCATCCACGAGGCGGTGGTGGGCGGCAACGCCGACGCCGTCAACCCCGAGCAAGTCGGGACCAGGGCGGCGTTCGCGCGCCAGTACCGCATCGGGGCAGGCGAGAGCGTCACCATGCGCCTCCGACTGCGCCGCGCAGACCCGGGGGCGGGCACCCCCGACGCCCCCTTCGGCCCCGAGTTCGACGCCCTGTTCGATGCTCGGCGCGCCGAGGCGGACGCGTTCTACGACCGCCTCGCGCCGCCGAATGCCACCGCGGACGCCCGTGCGGTCCAGCGACAGGCGTATGCCGGGCTGATCTGGAGCCGGCAGTATTACCACTACGACGTGGAGCGCTGGCAGGCGGGCGACCCCGGCCAGCCCACACCGCCCGACGCCCGGCGCCGCAACGGGCGCAACCACGAGTGGAAGCACGTCATTATCACCGACGTGCTCTCCATGCCGGACAAGTGGGAGTACCCATGGTTCGCGGCGTGGGACCTCGCCTTCCATATGATCCCGTTCGCCCAGATCGACGCCGACTTCGCCAAGCACCAGATGCTGCTGCTGTGCCGCGAGTGGTTCATGCACCCGAACGGTCAGCTTCCCGCGTATGAGTGGCAGTTTTCGGATGTCAACCCGCCGGTGCACGCGTGGGCGGCGCTGCGCCTCTACAAAATCGAGCGGAAGATGCAGGGCAAGGGGCGAAACGAGCCCGGCGACACCGACTTCCTGGAGCGCATCTTCCACAAGCTCCTCCTGAACTTCACCTGGTGGGTGAACCAGAAGGACCAGCAGAACAACAACATCTTCGAGGGCGGCTTCCTGGGGCTGGACAACATCAGCCTGTTCGACCGGAGCGCCCCGCTGCCGGGCGGGGGGATGCTGGAGCAGAGCGACGGCACCGCCTGGATGGCGATGTACTGCCTGAACCTGCTGGCCATCGCGCTGGAGCTGGCGCGCGTGGACCCGACGTATCAGGACGTCGCCACCAAGTTCGCGGAGCACTTCGTCTACATCGCGCACGCGATGAACGAGCACGGCGACGACGGTTACTCCCTGTGGGACGAGGAGGACGGCTTCTACTACGACCTGCTGCACCTGCCGCCGGCCGCCCCGGGGGCCGGGGAGCGCTACCTGCCGCTGAAGATACGCTCGGTCGCCGGGCTGATCCCGCTGTTCGCGGCGGAGGCGTTCGACGCCGATGTCATGAGCGCCTGCCCCGACTTCCTGCGGCGCCTGGACTGGTTCCTGGCGCACAAGCCGCACCTGGCGGGAGACGTGGCGCACGTCACGCAGACCCGGGGCAAGAAAGGGCGCATTCTCTTCTCGCTGGTAAACCGGGAGCGCCTGCGCCGCATCCTCGCGCGCGTTCTGGACGAGACGGAGTTCCTGTCACCGTACGGCGTGCGCAGCCTGTCGCGGTTCCACGCGAAGCGTCCGTTCACGCTACAGCACAACGGCACCGAGTTTCGGGGGGATTACGAACCGGCCGAATCGACCACCGCGCTCTACGGGGGCAACTCCAACTGGCGCGGCCCGGTCTGGTTCCCGCTTAACTACCTGCTGATCGAGAGCCTCCAGAAGTACGATTACATGTTCGGGGACTCGTTCACCGTGGAGATGCCCACCGGCTCCGGCAACTACTGCACCCTCTGGGAGGTGGCAACGGAGCTCTCGCACCGCCTGATCCGCCTGTTCCTGCCGGACGAGAGCGAAAACCGCCCCTGCAATGGCGGCCCAAGCCGGTTTCAGACCGACCCGCACTGGCGCGACCATCTGCTCTTCCACGAATACTTCCACGGCGACAACGGCGCGGGTCTGGGCGCCAGCCACCAGACCGGCTGGACCGCCCTGGTCGCCAAGCTCATCTCCCAGAGCGGGGACTGATGCCGCCTGCAACGGCCTCCGGTACTTCTGCGGAGGACCAAAACGGCGGCGGGAGGAACATAGCCCCCGTGAAAACCCTCTTCAACCGAAGACGTGCCCTCACCGCAGGGACGGGCGCGGCTCTTTCCCTCGTCCTGCCGTGGAAGCCGTCCCGGGCACAGACGCCACTGACCGGGAAAGAGTTCGCCGAGGACTTCGACGTACTCTGGAAGGGAATCGCCGACTCCTACGCCTACTTCGACCAGAAATCGACCGATTGGGACCGCGTCCGGGACGTCTACCGCCCCCGGGCGGCCGAGGTCAAGAGCCCCTACGAGTTCGTCCTGCTGCTGGAGCAGGTCCTGGAAGAGCTCTACGACTTCCACACCAGCCTGAACACCAACACCGAGGCGTCCGCCGTTCTGGTCCCCACCGACGCCGACCTGTGGGCGGAGTGGCGGAACGGCCGCGCCGTCATCGTGGACGTCCGGCTCGACAGCCCGGCGCACCGGGCCCGGGTCCTGCCCGGCACGGAGGTGCTGGCTATCCAGGGCGTTCCCGTCCGCAAGGCCGTCCAGGACCGCCTCGGGCGCTGCCTCCGCAGCCCGGACCCGGCTGCGGAGAACTGGGCGCTGCAGACCCTCCTCGCCGGCCGCCACAACCAGCCCCAGCGGCGCATCGACCTGCGTCTCGGCGGCAAAACGACCGCCGTCGCGCTGGAATCGGCGCACCGGGAGTACGCCAGCCTGCTGGACGACCGGACCCTCGGCCCGTCCAACGACATCGGGTACGTCCGGCCGAACAACTCCCTCGGCGACTCCGCCCTGATCCCGGAGTTCGACCGGGCGCTCGCCCGCCTGAAGGACACCAAGGGCCTGCTGCTCGACCTGCGGGAAACGCCCAGCGGCGGGAACACCCTGGTCGCCCGCGCCCTCATGGGGCGCTTTGTGGAAAAGGACGCCTTCTACCAGAAGCACAGTATCCCGTCGGAAGAGCGCGCTCACGGCGTCCGGCGCAGCTGGGTAGAGATCGTCTCCCCACGCGGCCCATTCCGCTACGAGCGCCCCGTCGCCGTGCTGGTGAATCACTGGACCGGGAGCATGGGAGAGGGTATCGCCCTGGGGATGGACGCAACGAAGCGGGCGCAGGTCGTCGGCGTGGAGATGGCGCGCCTCCTCGGCGGAATCGGCAGCGTCACCCTTCCCAAAAGCGGCTTCGGCGTGCGCTTCCCCACCGAAAAGCTCTTCCACCCAAACGGGACTCCCCGGGAGAAGTTCGTCCCCAGCGTCTACGTCGACCTGCCCGCCGGGTTCGCCGCCAATAAGGCCGACCCCATCCTCGACGCCGGCCTCGCCACCCTCCGCAAGCGCCTCCCTACTCCCCGGCGATGAGGCTCTGCCCCGTCACGCCTCCTTGCTAAAAGCCATTGACACCGGCGGCAACCGGACGTATACTTCCCGCATTTCCACCAGTAATATCGCGGGTCTGCTTGCCCTCATTACAACAAACGGGGTTGATGGTTCAAGACAGTGGCAAGCAGCGGCAGAACGTACTCGATTGCCCTGGTTACAGCACGTCGGCGGACGCTCCCCGACACCGAATCCGGAGACACAAAACCATGCGTGAGGCGATTCCCGTTCGCGTCACCGGCCCGGCCTTGCTTCGCCGCGCCTTCTGCTGCCTACTCAGCACCTTCCCCGATCTTTTGCCATCGGAGGGGACAACGATAGCGACTGATCCGCCCCCTTCGGTTGATTCCCCCGTTCGGCTTATCATTACCGCCGCAGCATCTGATCCCTACGTCCTACTTCCGGACGTCCCCTACCGGATCGCCCTCCTAACCGCAGGTACGGAGGCGGAACTGAACGCCGCCTGCACCACTGGAGTGCAAGTCCTTCTCAGCATAGATGACGACCCACGCACGCTCCACCATGGAATTAGCGCTACCAGGCAAGGAAATGCCTTCTGCTCCCCCGCCCTCGCCCCAAACTTGATGCGCACCTTGCATCAACGAGCAGTATGGGAGGTTCGTAAGCGTGAGGAAGAGGAAATGCGTGAGAAGCTTTCCGCCCGTGAATGTGAAGTTGCTCAGTTAGCGGCGTCAGGCCTATCCAACAAAGAAGTTTCGGAGCGTCTGTGCCTCGGTCTTAGTACAGTAAAAGCACATCTCGGAAAAGTATACAAAAAAACTCGACATTCAGCGACGAGGACAAATAAATGTTGTTTTCCGTCAATCAGATCACACATAATACTTTAGTCGGATATTAATCCCATACCTTCGCATTATCAAAATCCACCTTAAGACGCTACAGTCTCGTCCTGTTCTCATTTATTATTCTATATCGCCTGCCCCTCCCAGGCCTGTGTCTCAGCGTAGCCATCAGAGCTATAAGCAGCCGATCAAACCTAAGGATATTCCGAGGTGTGCCGTGAAAATTGCTAGCGTACCAACAGTCCTCCTTCTATCCAGTATAGCGTTAGGTTTATTTCCTTCATACGCCCAAGCAGCATTCGATACTCCCCAAATAGTCCAAGAAGCAGACCAAAAAGTAGAACAACGCCTACTCCAATTACAGGGTGAAATTCAAGAGCAACGCAACAAATATGAAGAACAGCAGAAGCAACTGCGTGAAGAACTTAAAAAGGCACAGGAGGAAATTGACAAGATCAGGAAGCAAGCCCCCACGACTGGCCTCACCGCGGAACAGTTAAAGCGAATTATTGACGAGGACAGTAAACGAATAGAGAAACTCGAGCAACTCGCTTCTAACTCGTTTGTAAACGAGGTAGCGTTAGACGAGAAGCGTTACCTCGCTGGGTTTGAAATCCTTGTCAAGATGATAGAAGCCAGTGGGTTCTTGCAAGAGCGCAACAGGTTTGCTAATTCCATTAGTGAGTTCGGCAGCCTTTCTAACCCTATGCTGATTCCAGAATTCAAACAACAGATCAGCAAATTCATCGGCGAATCTGGTCAGAATGACCCGAATAAAGAATTGATCCTACCTGAAGCAGTAGCCAACAACCCGATAATAACTATTGGATACAGCTTGGTATCTCTATTTACGTCAAAACGGAAGAAAGAGGATAAGAGCAAAGATGCATTCAACCAGATTCTATATGTGCTTAATATGGCAGCACGAGCAGGGGATGATGAGCGCCTGCTTCGGTCATCATTAACAGATATTAATAAACATGCTGGCGAATTTGACAAAACCGCTCAAGCCCTGTTCGTATCGTATTTGGGAGCGCTTCAGTCCCCTGACATTCCACTTACCTGGGAAGCGTATCGCAATGATCATCTTGGAAATGAAAAGATTCGAAGAGCAGCCAAATCGTTGTTTGAGAAATTAAGTAGTAGTGACCCAAAGTTATCTGGCCCTAACGAGGTGCCAATGGAGTTAAAAAATATCCGCTACCAAGTATATGAAATCGACAGGATGATGATGCGCTACGAAACAGTAATAATCGAGACGGACACTGTAATGGCTAAATTTGGCGCGACACTTGAGTCTCGTTTAAAAGAACCAGGGATTGAAAAACTCACCGAACAAAAGGCGACTATCAGCAAATTAATCGAGACTAACAAGGAAAACCGCAAAGGTTTCACCGACAACTATTTATCTCCCGTAATCCGATGGCGTGGGATCATCATGTCCAAATAATCGTTCTACAGCTTCCGCTGTAGAAATTCTCGCTCATTGTCATCGCTTGCTTTACCGCTGACTCACCTCCCGGCAATGAGGCTCTGACCGGTCAGGACCTTTTTGAGGAACTGGCCGGTGTAGGACTCTTTGACCTCGGCGACGGCCTCGGGAGTGCCCGCAGCCACGACGTTGCCGCCCTTGTCGCCGCCCTCCGGCCCCATGTCGATGATCCAGTCGGCGCACTTGATGACGTCGAGGTTGTGCTCGATCACCAGGACCGTGCTGCCGGTATTCACGAGCCGCTGGAGCAGGCCGAGTAGCTTCTCGATGTCCGCGAAGTGCAGGCCGGTGGTCGGCTCATCCAGGATGTAGAGCGTCTTCCCGGTGCTGCGCTTTGCCAGCTCGGTCGCCAGTTTCACGCGCTGGGCCTCGCCGCCGGAGAGGGTAGTGGCGGGCTGGCCGAGCCGGATGTAGTCCAGGCCGACATCCGCGATGGTGGAGAGCTTGCGCGAGATGGTCGGGAGCGCGGAGAAGAACTCGCACGCCTCGCCCACCGTCATCTCCAGCACCTCGGAGATCGACTTGCCCTTGTACTTGACCTCCAGCGTCTCCCGGTTGTAGCGCTTGCCCTTGCAGACCTCGCAGGGGACGTACACATCCGGCAGGAACACCATCTCGATTTTGAGGATGCCGTCGCCCTTGCACGCCTCGCAGCGCCCGCCCTTGACGTTGAACGAGAAGCGCCCGGGGCCGTAGCCGCGCATGCGCGCCTCGCCGGTCTGCGCAAAGAGCTCGCGAATCTGGTCGAAGACGCCGGTGTAGGTCGCCGGGTTGGAGCGCGGCGTCCTGCCGATCGGCGACTGGTCGATGTCGATCAGCTTGTCGATGTGCTCGATGCCCTCGATCGCATCGTGCGGCTCCCAGACGGTGTGTGAGCCGTAGATCGCCGCCATCAGGCGCGGATACAGCGTCTCCTGCACCAGCGTGGACTTGCCGGACCCGGAAACGCCGGTGACGCAGGTGAGCGTGCCGAGCGGGATCTCCACGCTGACGTTCTTCAGGTTGTGCCCGCGCGCACCCTTGACCCGCAGGTACTTGCCGTTGGGCTTTCGCCGCTCCTCGGGCACGGCAACCTTACGCCGGCCCGACAGGAACGCCCCGGTGACGGAGTCCGGGTCGGACATGACCTGCTCCAGGGTGCCCTGCGCCACGACTCTGCCGCCGTGGACGCCCGCGCCGGGGCCGATGTCAATAATCCAGTCGGCGGCGGCCATGGTCTCCTCGTCGTGCTCGACCACGAGGATAGTGTTGCCCAGGTCCCGCAGGTGGATCAGCGTGTCAATCAGGCGCGTGTTGTCCCGCTGGTGCAGGCCGATACTCGGCTCATCCAGGATGTAGAGGACGCCCATCAGGCCGGAGCCGATCTGCGTCGCCAGCCGGATGCGCTGGGCCTCGCCGCCCGCCAGTGTCGCCGCCGCCCGGTCGAGCGTCAGGTAGTTCAGGCCGACGTCCAGGAGGAACCCGAGGCGAGTCCGTATCTCCTTGAGGATCTGCCGGGAGATGGCCTTCTCCCGCTCCGACAGGTCCGGCTCGGCCTCAGCGAAGAAGGCGAACGCCTGCTCAATGCTCTTGCCGGTCAGTTCGGCGATGTTGATGCCGCCGAACGTTACCGCGAGCGCCTCGGGCTTCAGCCGCTTGCCCTGACACTGCGGGCACGGCTTGGACGACATGTACTGCTCCAGGTCGTCCTTGACGTACTGACTGGTGGTCTCCGTGTAGTTGCGCTGAAGGATCGCCAGCACCCCCGGGAACTCCGTGTCGAAGTGCCGGGTGCGCCCGAACCGATTGCGGAACTCCATCGTCACGTTGCCCTTGATGCCATAAATCAGGGCGTGGTACTGCTCGGGTGTCAGATCGCGGATCGGAGTGTCAATGGTAAAGCCGAGCTTCTTCGCGACCGCTGCAAACAGCGCGGTGCGGTGCTCGGACATGATCTCCTTGCCCGACTTGAGCACGAAGTACTGGATGGCCCCCTGCGCGATGCTCAGGTTCCGGTCCGGAATCAGCCGCTCCGGGTCGAACTCGGTCTGTGTCCCCAGGCCGTGGCAGACCGGGCAGGCGCCAAACGGGCTGTTGAACGAAAAGGTGCGCGGCTCGATCTCGCCCAGCGAGATACCGCACTCGGTACAGGCGAAGTTCTCCGAGAAGAGCATCTCCTCGCCGCCGATGACCTCGACGCCAACCAGCCCCTTGCCCTTCTTCAGCGCCGTCTCAACGGAGTCCGCCAGACGCTTCTCGACGCCCTCTTTGACGACGATGCGATCCACCACGATGTCGATATCGTGCTGTTTGTAGCGGTCGAGCGCGATGTCCTCGGTGACCTCGCGCACCTCGCCGTCGATGCGGACGCGGACGAAGCCTTCTTTGCGGATCTCCTCCAGTTCCTTGCGGTACTCGCCCTTGCGTCCCCGAACCACTGGCGCCAGCACCTGGAGGCGCGTGCCCTCTGGCAGCGCCATGACGCGGTCCACGATCTGCTCCGGCTGCTGCTGGGTAATCGGCTTGCCGCAGTTGGGGCAGTGGGGCGTGCCGACGCGGGCGTAGAGCAGGCGCAAGTAGTCGTAAATCTCGGTGACGGTGCCGACCGTGGAGCGCGGGTTGCGGGATGTGGACTTCTGGTCGATGCTGACCGCCGGCGACAGGCCGTCGATCTGGTCGACGTCCGGCTTGTCCATCTGCCCGAGGAACTGGCGGGCG
>Ga0182793_1002122_pt1 | contig 11667 bp, 11 predicted proteins | sample Passage237A_FD_130498 | JGI IMG/M metagenome (GOLD analysis project Ga0182793, IMG submission 130498) | Cellulose adapted compost microbial communities from Newby Island Compost Facility, Milpitas, CA, USA - Passage2 37A (version 2) (version 2) ...
TCGCTGATGTTGAAGGGCGGGTTGGCCATCACGTAGTCGGCGCGGAGGTCGGGGTGTTGGTCGTTGAGAAAGGTGTCGGCGGGTTGTTTGCCGAAATTGAAGTCGATGCCGCGGATGGCCATGTTCATCGCGGCGAGGCGCCAGGTGGTGGGGTTGCTCTCCTGCCCGTAAACGGAGATCGCGCCGAGCTGGCCGCCGTGGGCCTCGATGAAGGCCTCGCTCTGGACGAAGAAGCCGCCGGAGCCCATGGCGGGGTCGTAAACCTTGCCCGAGTAGGGCTCGAGCATCTGGACGATGACGGAGACGATGGACTTGGGCGTGTAGTATTGGCCGCCCTTCTTGCCTTCGGCCAAGGCGAACTGGCCGAGGAAGTATTCGTAAACGTGGCCGAGGATGTCCTTGGCGTTGAGGCTGGCGTGGCGGAAGGGGATGGAGGCGATGACTTCGCTGATGAGGCCGACGAGGCGGGCGGGCTCGAGCTGGAGCTGCACGTAGCGGTTTTTCTCGATGATGCCTTTGAGCCGCGGGTTTTCCTTTTCGATGGCTTCGAGGGCGTCGTCGATCAGGCGCGCGGCGGAGCGGAACGTATACGTGCTGCCATCGGCGAGGGAGATCGCGGTGTCGGGCGCGAGGGCGGCGCTGTCCTGAATGGTTTTCCAACGGGCGAGGGGCGGCACCCAGAAGACGTTTTTCTCGGTGTAGTAATCGCGGTCCTCCAATTCGGCGGCGATGGCGGCGGCGTAGGCGGCGTCCGAATTGTAATCGGCGCGGTCGAGGGCGTAATCGCTCTGCGGATCGCGGAAGGCGGCATCGAGCTCCTCGCGGCGGAGGTCGAAGGCGTCGGAGACGTATTTGAGGAAGATGAGGCCGAGGACGGCGTGTTTGTAGACGGCGGCGTCGAGATTGGCGCGGAGGCGGTCGGCGGCGTTCCAGAGTTTCTTGTCGAGCGCGTCGAGGAAGGCTTGTTCGGCGGAGGAGGTGAGTTTGGTCACGGCGCGGAAGGTGTTGAGAGCAGACGCGAAGGCCGTGCGACGTGGCAAACAAGCTCGCATCGCAAGCAGCTGAAGCCGCTCAAAGCGGCGGCCGCCTGAGACATGTGGTCCTCCGGGGTAAGCATCTGCTGGAAGCGCGAGTCAGAGCCGTGGCCGGGCCATGTGCAACGATGTTTCTCCGGGCTTCGCATGGACAGGCCTGGGTTTTCGGGGCGGCGATTTCATGGCCTGTGGCCGGCGCCCCGGGAAGGCAGCATGACCGCTACGATCATCAGCCGGCGACTATCTCTTCAGTCATGAGCGCCCGGTCTTTCACTCCCCTCGAATATCAAACCCTCGAACACTATTTGGCCTCTGGCGCCGATACGCGTGCGCATTTGCTCCTCGTACTGGGCTGCAACACCGGCCTGCGCATCAGTGAGCTGTTGAGCCTCACTGTCGGCGACTGCTGGACGGGAACGGACGTGCGCCACGAACTCTTCGTTGCCCGGCGACGATTGAAGGGCGGGCGCGGCGTTCATCGGCGGGCGGTATCCGGCCGGCGGATACCCCTCGCCGGGCATGTCCGCCAGGCGGTCGCCAGACACTTGCGCGCGATCGGAACAGAAAACCTTGCCGGCGCCCTCTTTCGTTCCCGGCAGAGTGGTGCGCGGGCGATGTCCCGCTGGCATGCGCACCGGTTGCTGGTGGACGCGTGTGTCGCGTGCGGAATCGACAGGTTTTTTGTATCCAATCACACCTACCGAAAAACCTTCGCGCAGTTCTGCTACGCCCGGACGAAGTGCCTGCTGACGACGCAGCGCTGCCTTGCGCACAGTTCGCCCCTCACGACCGCGATCTACCTTTCGGTGAATCAGGACGCGGTGGACCGGACGATTCTCACGCTCACGGCGCCGGCGCCGGCTGAAAACTTGGTCCCCATGCCGGCGGCGGTCGCCTGAGCGCCCCGTTCCCGTGAAAAGCGCACACTCGCAGGTTGCCTTGGATTCGAAACCCGCCGGCCTTCAGCGACAACCCACGCAGGAAGAATCAGCCGCCGCGCCGGGTTTCTTACCCGTTCGCAGTTTCCCGCGTAATCAAAGGTGCGCGGGTTGTTCTGCGCGTGGCCGGGATCGACGATGATCGTCCGCTTATGATGGCGGGTGTGGACTAAAATGGACGGGCCGGGCGGGGGAGGTTGGTACAACGAGCGGCCGGGTCTGTTGGGCGGGAATCCCGCGAATGATAGTATTGCGCGTGTTGTGTTATCTCAGATGACGTTTGGGGTTCTTGGTAGAGTTTTAGGTTCCGGGGCGTGGAGGGGGCGGGGTCCAGGCCGCTTGGGGATGGCCTTGGACGTGGAGAGGAATGAGCCTTGGACTTAGGACGCGGAAAGGAGGAAGGAGGGGGGGAGGGCCAGGGAGGGCTTATGAGCCCCCTGGGGATTGAGCCGCTGCGTCCTGCCTTCTTGTTACGCGATTATTTCGCAAACCTGTATTGGACCTACGCCATCGCGGCGACGGCCGGGCCAGCCCGAATGAAAGGGCCTCGGTATTGTTACCAAGACGATATGACTTCCTCCTCTGCCATCGTCTCGTCCACTGACTTCCCGCTCCCTGAGCGTCTGCTGTCCTTTTCGGTCGAAGAAATTCTGCCCCAGCTCTCTGACAAGCTGAGGGCGTGGCCTCGCACGCCTGAAATGGTGCGCTATGCGCTTCATTTGATCGGAGCTCACGCTGACAAGGCAACGGGACTCGCAACCGTGAATGCGAGGGCCTTCTGCCGGGTGGCGGGCCGCCGCTATGGTCACGCCATTCTTAACGAACTCCGCGCTCTCGGCTATATAGCCAGCGACGGAAAATACGTACCGGGGGTGTCTTCCAAGCGTTATCGGCTCACCGCTCGCGCAAAGGCGCTGCCGCTTGGCTTGATCGACGCCAGCCCTTCGGTGTCCAGACGCATCCGGGAGATGCGCGACGAGAAAAATGCAGATACACTCGCGCGTGCGCCTGGTGCGAAGGTCATCTTCGACGACCTCGCTCGTTTCAGTTTCCCCGGAGACTGTGAGCTCAACCACGTTCTGGCTGAACTTCGTGCAGAGCGGCCTCACGCGGCGCCATACCACCAGTTCGTCGTCGACCAGTTCACCCGGCGCCACTTCTTCATTGCGAGCAGCTCTACAGGCCGGATTTTCCACAATCTGGCCAACATGCCGAAGAGGATTCGCCCGTTCCTCCATGTTGACGGCGAGCCTTGCGCAGAAGTGGACATAGCTGCCTGCCAGGCGACGCTGATGCTCTCGTTTTATCCGAGCGGATGCCGGGAACGGGATGCGTATGCCGAGGTGATCAGGACCGATTTGTACCAATACCTCGCGCATGAGATTGAACGCAGCACAGGCAAGATCGTGACCCGCGACAGGGTGAAAGAGCGCTGGTTAACGCAGGTCTTCGGGCTCGATAAGCATCGCAAAGAAGTCTGGGCGATTCTCGCGCGCGACTTTCCGATCCTCTGCCAAACTTTGGATTCAATCCGCAGCGATGATTACCGCAAAGTCGCGTTCCGTCTTCAGCGCATGGAGGCGGAGCTGGTGATCGGGAAGATCGTGCCGCGACTCAAGGCTGACTGCGGCGACGTTGGGCTTTCCACCGTTCACGACTCGCTCATTTGTGCTCGCAGGATCGCTCAGCAAGTCGCGGTGGTCATGCGGGACACGCTCCACGCCGCCCTCGGAGTCGAGGCACTGGTGCGAATTAAGTGAGCTGGACTGGTCCGCTTCCGAGCGCGCAGCCGCGGAGCAGTTGCCCTCCGGTTTTCTGATTCCGCCACCGCTATTGTTATCCGGATGTGTTATGAGAAACATTCTGACACCCAAGCAGCGGCTCGATCGAGATCGCCTGCGCAAGCAAAACTACCGCGCTGCTCTGCGTGCGCGCGGATTTAACCAGCACACGGTCTGGGCCACTCCGGAGGCCTGGCAAAAGCTCAGCGCGGTGGCGCGCGATCTAGGGCCGGGCCTAATCCTTAAAAATTCTAAAAGGCCTGCGGAAACAATCCGTGAGACTTGGCCGGTGAATCAAGATGCCGGAAACACCCCTGGTCCAGCACACTTGTCGGACGCGAGCGGGGGGAGGATCGAGACATGAGCGCGCCCAGCAAAATGGATAAGCATCTCGACATTCGAGTGAGCGCTGAGCACTTAGCGAAATTCCGGCAACGAATGCCAGCGGGGACGAAAATGACGGAGTGGGCTCGCGCAACGCTCCTTGCCGAGCCGGTGCAACGGCGGCGTGTCGTGCGCCGGAAAATTTATCGCGACACGACTCCGTACGCCGAGCGCGTCCAGATGGACGGGCTGCTGTCCATCGCCACGATCTTGGGCCGGCTGGCTCGTGGTGCGTTCACCGAAGAAACTCAATGCGAGATCCGCAAACTTCTCGGACAAGTCCGTGGCGAAATTTTGAAGGGAAAAGCGTCATGCTGATTTCATGGTTCGCTCCAGGCACCCGCGCTCATGGTGTTTCGTACGCCGCGGGCTTCGGGGTCACCGACGATCCCCGGCGGCCCCATGTGATCGATGGCGATCCGGAATTATTCGATCATCATGCGCGGCACAGCCCCTACGCGCAAAGTCACATCGCTTACGCGTTATGTTTCGATCGTCATGTTGCCCACGACGAGGCACTCGCGGTTCACGAGCGGATGCTCGATGCGATGATGCCCGCTCGCGTGGAGGGGGCGGTGATGACGCTGGGAATTCAGCATACCGAACCTGGCCCGCTCGGCCGGCGCGACCGCACCGCGGTCCATGCCTTTGTCTCTTGCCGGGATCTGTTCCGCGGACGGTTTTTTCAACCGGCGTTTCGCGCTGAAAGCCAGTACCGGATCGAGCTGGCGCAGGAACTCATCAATCAGAGTGCTCCCTACCGTTCGCCGAAGGACCCCGAACACGCGCAATCAATCCGCCTGACGACGCGACCGCGTGCAGCCGGGCGGTCGAAGATTCTCGGCCAGATTCGCTCGGCTGTCATCGGCGGAGAGATGCGTTCGGCCGAGTCGGTCCAGAAGCTGTTGGGTGATTTCGACGTCACCGATGTTGTCATTGACGGAAATCGCCCGAACAGGCTTTCGGCCTCGTTTTCCTTTGTAGCTGATGATGGAGAACGCACGCGGGCGCGTTTGACGATTCGTCCCGGCCAGGTCGAAAAGCTCATGCGCGGGAGCTCGCTTCGGCATCTCCTGGGCGATCGTTACGTGCGCTCGCCGCAGGTTTTCGAGCGGATGCGCACCGAGTTTTTAGCTCAGATCGCCATCGCGGCATCAAAATGGAGCAAAAAGCATGATACGGACATCGAGCGTTTGGAGCAGGTTTGCGAGTGGGCTCGTGGCTTACCATTCGCACCGTTCATGAAGAGCCCGCAGATGGGGGAGGAGGAACTCCTCGGTAGAATGCCGATCATCCGGCCACCCAAAATTTCGGGACGAATGGACAGCGAAGCTGATTTCACACTCCGCCCTCTTTCGCCGCCGATTATCGAGGGTCTTAACGGGCCGGGGCGATGCGTTAAACCCCGACAACCGTCACACCTGTTGCCTGAATGAGTGGGGACCTCGCCCGGGCTGGTGGACCCCATGCCCGGGCCAGGGCCGCGTTAAGAGGGCGCGTTTTGAATCTGCCGGGATGCGGCTTTTCCGGGACTTCGCCGCGTTGGTCTCAGCAAATGCCCCTGCACTGCGGAGAAATCGCCATCGGCTCGGAATGCGCATCCGAGGTGAGGACGGCTGCATGGACCTGCTGTTTGGCGACCCGAAAAGGAAAGAAATTTTCCACAACTGCTAGCACTTACTTCGCTCTTTTTTTCTCCAGAAGTTTTGTAAGTGCTTGTTAGAGAATGGCTGCCCGGGCTGGGATCGAACCAGCGACCAAGTGATTAACAGTCACCTGCTCTGCCACTGAGCTACCGGGCATCGGTATTCGCCGACATGTTGCCGCGCGAAAGAGGGCCGAAAGCACAGGCGCGGATTCATTCTTGTCAACGCTCCTTTTTACGGACCCAGCGAAAATCTTTCCCGGCTCCAAAGTTTTGTTTGCTTCACCGCCTCCGGACCTGTTCTTTCTGCACTCTTTTCCATTACGCCTGCCCTCGATTCCCGGGGTGACAGGGGGAACGAAACCATGAGCCAACAAAAACACACCCTCAATATCTCGTCTCGAGCCAGCACGGGCCGCTCCGCTTCCCGTCGTCTCCGCAAAGCCGATCGCATCCCGGCGATCCTTTACGGCAAGCACACCAATCCCGAGACGCTTTCCGTCGATGGTCCCGAATTCGGCCGCCTGTTGAAGGCGATCGGTGGTTCCGCGACCCTTATCGAGCTCCAGCGCCAGGACAACAAGGGCACGGCCCTCGCGTTCCTCCAGGAAGTGCAGCGCGATCCGATCACCGACAAGTACCTCCATGTCGACCTCCAGGAAGTGAAGGCCGACGAAAAGATGGAGATCCGCGTTCGCACGACGATCGTGGGCGAAGCCTATGGCGTGAAGACCCAGGGTGGCGTGTTGGAAACGTCTTCGTTCTTCCTGCGCGTTCGCTGCTTGCCGAAGGATCTCCCCAACGTGGTGCAGGTGGACGTCACCGAGTTGAAGCTCGGCGAGACCATCAAGGTCGGCGATTTGAAGCCGGTCGCCGGCGTCGAGTTCCTCGACCAGAAGAACCAGCCGGTCGTCTCCTGCGTGCAATCGCAGGGTGAAGAAGCTCCCGGCCAAGGTGCCGCTGCTGCTGCCGCTCCCGCCGCCGCCGCTGCTCCGGCCGCCGACAAGAAGGCCGCTGCTCCCGCCGCCGCCCCGGCCAAGAAGTAAGTTTTCCGCCCGGGCCGGCCGGCTTGACCGCCTCCGGCCCGGACGATTGTTCTTTGCATCATGTCGATTTCGCTCGTGGCCGGTTTGGGCAACCCCGGGCGCGAGTACGAGCAGACCCGCCACAATCTCGGGTTTATCGTCCTCGACGCATGGGCACGCCGGCTCGGACTCACCTGGCAAAAACAACGCGCTTATCAGGCCGAGACCGCTCGTTGGGAACGCGCTCCCGGGCAAAGTATCCTGCTCGTGAAGCCGCAGACCTATATGAACGAAAGTGGCCGCTCGCTGCAGAGCCTTGGCAGTTTTTATCGCATCCCGCCCACCTCGATGGTCGTGCTCTACGACGACCTCAATATCGAGCTGGGCCGCGTGAAACTCTCGGTCACCGGCAGTGCCGGCGGTCACAATGGTGTCGCCAGTTTGCTCGCCCACCTGGGCGACGGCTTCATCCGCTACCGCCTCGGCATCGGGCCCAAAGACCCGCCGCAAATCGACATGAAGGACTTCGTCCTCGGAAAATTCACTTCGGAACAACTCACGATCATCGACCAGACCCTCGATCAATATTTATCCGGCCTGCAAATCCTCCTCGACCGCGGGACAGCACAGGCCATGAACACACTTAACAGAAGAGAGAAACCCAATGAGCCAAAACAAACGTAATTACCGCGCGACCTTCATCCTCGATAACCGCGGCAAGGAAGATTCCATCGACGCCATCCTCGATGGCGTGAAGAACGAGATCGCCGCCGTCCAAGGCGAGATCACCGCCGTCGAAAACCTCGGCAAACGCGACTTCGTCCGCGTGACCGACAAAAAGATCACCGGCGCCACCTACGTGCAGGTGGACTTCACCGCCCCGGCCTCCGGCCCGGCCGCCCTCAAGGATCGCCTCCGCCTCAACAACAGCGTCTACCGCACCTTCGTTCTGGCCGTCTAAGGCCCGACGCGTGCAAGCACCCCATGGCCTCCTTCAATCAAGTCATTCTCGTTGGTAACCTGACGCGCGACCCGGAACTCCGCGTCACGCCGAAAGGCACCGCCATCTGCCAGTTCGGCCTCGCCGTGAACCGCCAGTTCAAGGACGAGTCCGGCCAGACTCGCGACGAAACGACTTTCGTGGATATCGAGGCCTGGGGCAAACAAGGCGAACTCGTTGCCAAGTACCTCACCAAGGGCAGCCCCGCGCTCGTTCAGGGCCGGCTCAAGCTCGACCAGTGGGAAGATAAACAAACCCAGCAAAAGCGCAGCAAGCTGAAGGTTGTTTTGGAAAACGTGCAGTTTCTCTCCAGCCGTGGCGCCGGTGGCGGCCAGTCGGGTGGCGAAGAAAGCTTCGACCAGTCCGCGCCGGTCGAACGCTATTCGCCTCCGCAACGCAGCCAGCGCCCCGCACCGCCGCCTCCGCCGGATAACATCGACGAAGATGTGCCGTTCTAAGGATAGGGTTTGATAAGGTGAAACATTTAAGCCGTTCCCGTTGGGAACGGCTTTTTAGTGAGGAGCTGACGACATTCACGGAGTTCCGGATGTCGGGACTCGGAGGCTGGCCGGCGGGCCGAGGTACGACGGACGGAGATTGTCGTTATGGATAATGAACCGCTGGAAAACTACGCCGGGGTCGATCATCCAGACTCGGAGCGTGTGCACGCCTGGGGCGAGGTGCCCATGAGAGGATGGTTTCACCTTGATGTGATCTCCCACGGATTTGGTCCACCAAGGCGCGTATTTCCAATCGGCGACCGTCTCGTTTTCGTTGATGTTAATGATTTGGGGCGGCTCGTCGTCGATCGCTATAGCGAATTTGATACCATCTCCCGAACGGAAGTTTTGCGTGGGGGAGACATGGGTTTCAACGGTGACGGGGGCGCCGTCCAGCAGCGTAAATGTATATTCGAGTTGTGGCGCTCCTTCTGTCGTGTCGCGCGAGGCCGCGTTTGACGGAGCAATGGTCACTCCCGAGCCGGTTCGTCCGAGATTGGGCACGGTGATCCAGCGCGCGTCGGCGGCGTGGGTCGCGCGATCGAAGGCGTGGGCGTCAATGGCGACCACGCCATTGTTCTCCACGAAGCCGGCGACTCTGGGGGATTCGTTCCGAATAGGAACATTTATAGTATAACGTTCGCCTGCACCTGAGAGGACGAGTGCGCCCGTGGCGCGTCCAAGCGGCGCTTTTTCCCAGTTTATACGAACGAAGATTTTTTCGTCGAAACGGATCGTTCCCCCCGAACTGGAGACGGTGATCCAGTCCTCGCACGGAGCGATCGTGTAAGTGAGCGGCTCGCGACCGCGGTTGATGACCTCTATATAATGACGCTGATCGTTGATGCGGTCGGTGACGGGCAGATCGTGGACAAAGCTCCAGTCGGCTTCCACGTCGAGCCAGCCCCAGCGAGGCTGTCCGCTATGTTCGAGGAAAAAACCGAGTGTGGGCTTTTCGAGCGGTTGCACATAGGTGATGGCGGGCATGCGGTTGAGCGGCGGATGCGCCCAGGAGGTATAACCGATATGAGTCTGCGACATCATATGGTTCCATTTGCCTCCGAGTAAGTCTTCGTGGAAACGGCGGGTTAACTCGGCATCGCGCTCAAAGAGCTCGTGTACTTTGTCGGCGTAATAATTGGCCGAGGGCGCGCCGCGTTCCGCGTAGTGGGCGTTTTTCCCGGCCGCGATATACATCTCGAGGAGATTGGCGCAGGCCTCGATGGGGAAGAGGACGAGCTGGAAAAACGCAGGTTGTTGTTCTACCGGAAGACGGTCGTTTAACTCACGGGCGGACGCGGCGAGTTTTATATATTCCTCCAACACGCGGTCCGCCTCGCGGTAATTGGCGACGCTATAAGTGGTCGCCGTGAGCATCTCCGGTGTGCGGCGGGCATTGTATTTAGTATACAGGGCCAGCATCCCGGCGATGGCGTGGGCATGCCCTTCGCCAAATTGCTGCGCGGCCCAGCGTGTATAGTACGCCGGTAAATCCGCGGCGGTGATGCCCTCTGGGTTCCACGCGAGATCCAGGAAGAAACTCATGGGCAACTCCATCGGCTTGATATCGCCGACATTGACGATCCAGAGGTCGCGAACACCGGCATTGTAGGTGATCGTCATCTGCTCCCAGATGCGTTCTATCTGGGTGACATTGAGCCAACGGTAGGAAACAGGGGCACCGACGTAGTCGACGTGATAATACATTCCATACCCGCCCGGTCGGTCCAATTCATCGGTGCGCGGTACAAAACGTATATTGCCCCAGTTATCATCGCTGAAGAGGACAATGATATCGTCGTCCACGCGCATGCCTTTGTCGTAATAATCCTGCACCTCTTTATAGAGCGCCCACACCTGGGGAATCTTTGCGGCAGGTTTTCCGGTGACTTCGGTTAAAATCGCGCGTTGGTCCGCGATGATTTTTTTAAGCAAAGGCACCGCGGTGTGTTCGGACATCGCCTCGTCGCCGTCGCCGCGCATGCCGACGGTGACGATGCTTTCAAAGTCCCCCATGCGCTCGATGCCGCCGCGCCAGAATTCGCGGAGTTTTTCTCCATTGGTTTCGTAGTTCCATGCACCGCCGCCGAAGCGTTCCCACTCGTGGTGAGCGCGCATCATCGGCTCGTGGTGGCTCGTGCCCATGACGATGCCGTATTCGTCGGCGAGACGCGGATTGCCAGGATCGTCGTCGTTGAAGGCGACAGGGAGCCACATGGCGGGCCAGAGGTAGTTGGCTTTGCAGCGCAGGAGCAGTTCGAAGACATCGGCGTAGAACGCCTGATTCATGCCGCCGTACCGCTGCTGGGCCCAGTTGCGAAGGGCGGGCGCCTCATCGTTGATGAAGATGCCGCGATATTTCACCTTGGGCTCATCGGAAATATAGAAACCGGGGTTGACGTACAGTTGCCGGTGGCGGCGCGCAGGCACGTCGGCCCAGAAGTGCCACGGAGAAACGCCGATCTGGCGCGAGAGTTCGTAGATCCCGTAGATGGAGCCGCGCTTGTCGCTGCCCACAATGACCAGCGCCTGGTCGATCTCGGGAGTTGGTTTTTCCACGGTAACAATCGCGAAACTCTCCCACTTACCTTCCAACGCGGTGGCGTCGAGTTTGCCGGCGGCAACGAGTTGGTCGATGAGTGCGCTGCGTTTGAGCGTGCCGACGAGGATGGGGCGGCGCGGGGTGGATTGCGTGGCAGGCGCGCCGACGCGGGCAAGATCCGTGCGTAGATCTCCGGCAGCGCGAAGGACACCGGGATAGTCGGCGGGGTCGGTGATCACCGGAGCGACGCCGGTCGCGTCGAACAAGGTGAAGGAGCCAACCGGCGGCGCGGATTCGATCACGATGTTCGGAAGGACGTTGATATTCAGTGTATCCGCGGCGGCTGCGAATCGTGGGGCGAGCAACCCGAGGGCGACGAAGAAAAGCGGGCGCAGGAAACGAGACAGCATGGGGCGAGAGAGTTGGTTGGGGAGCGAGGCACGATCGGCAGGACAACGCTCGTGAAGGCCGCCATCGTGATGAACGAGGCGAGTGAGCTAAAGCCGGGCGGATAATAAACGCGTGATCATGATGACCTCCAAGCGACGGGGTAACGGAGCGAGACGCTCGCTCCAGTTTGAACATCGCGCCTCAGGTAGGCCTCACAAAGTCCATCGCATTCTAACTGTGGAGCAGATTGGGCCGACGCGGCGTTTTATATAAAGTCCGCTCAGCCGCAGGCGCCACAGCGCGCAAATTACGGGACGAGACTAAAGGGCAGGCGATCGACGATTTGATCGGAAGCCGTGGCGAGGAGGAGTTCGTAACGACCGGCGGATACGACGTAGCGTTGCAGGTCGGTGTCCCAATAGCGAAAA
>Ga0182793_1002125_pt1 | contig 11654 bp, 9 predicted proteins | sample Passage237A_FD_130498 | JGI IMG/M metagenome (GOLD analysis project Ga0182793, IMG submission 130498) | Cellulose adapted compost microbial communities from Newby Island Compost Facility, Milpitas, CA, USA - Passage2 37A (version 2) (version 2) ...
CATCCCGCCCCCGTCCGAGTGGTGGGGGGTGTTCGCAGCCCAGGCGATGATGCGCCCGCCGGCGAAGACCGGCATCGCTACCACGATGTCGTTGAGATGGGTGACGCCGCCGTAATAGGGATCGTTGGTCGCGAACACGTCGCCGGGCTGGATATCCTCCGGCTTGAACTTGGCGACGAGCACCTTCACCGCCTTGTCGAGCACGCCGATGAAGGCCGGGATGCCCGCTCCCGACGAGGCGAGCTGGCCCTTCGCGTCGGTGATGCCGGTGCCCATGTCGAGCACCTCGTAGATGATCGAGCTCATCGCCGTCTTCTTCATGACGGCGAACATTTCGTCGGCGGTCGCCTGCAGCGAGTTCTGGATGATCTCGAGCGTGATCGGGTCGTTGGCCTGTGCGGACATTGTGCTCTCCTCAGTCAGCCAGCGTGATGTGGACGTTGCCGTAGCCGTCGACCTCGACCCGGTTGCCCGGGTGGACGACGATGGTCGTGCCGGGATCCTCGACGATCGCCGGACCGGTAAACGTCATGCCGGGCTCCAGTTTCTCACCGTCGTAGATCGCGGCCCGCTTCACGCCCTCCAGCGCGTAGTCGACGTCGCGATGGCCCTTGAGCGCCGCCTCCGCCCTGGCGCCGGTCGGTTCGCGCTTCTTCATGGTGAGCTTGCCGACCTCGGCCGAGGCGACGAGGTGGATGCCGACCATCTCGACCGGCGCATCGAGGCGATAGGTGTATTCGCGCTCGTAGGTCTCGTGGAACGCTGCCTCGACCTCCGCCAGCCGCGCGTCGGTGATCGCGCCTGCCGCGATCAACACCTCGGTGGTATGCTCCTGGTTCTGGTAGCGGAACTTGCCGTAGCGCTGGAATTTCACCTTGGCGGGATCGACGCCCTCGCCGGCAAACTGCTCGCGGGCGTGCGTTTCCGTTTCGGCAAACAGCGCCTCGATGCCGGCCGCGGCGCCCGCCTTCAAGTCGGCCAGCCGCGTGACGAAATAGTCGCGCCTGAGGTCCGACATCATCATGCCCCAGGCCGAGAACACCGCTGCCCCCGCCGGCACCACCACCTTGCGCACGCCGAGTTCCGCCGCCAGTGCCACGCCATGCATGCCGCCTCCGCCGCCGAACGCAACCAGCGTGAAGTCCCGCGGGTCATGGCCACGGTTGAGCGAGACCAGCTTCAGCGCGTTGACCATGTTGTTGTTGGCGATGCGAATGATGCCGCGCGCTGCCTCCGCGGGATCGACGCCGAGCCTGGCTCCCACTTCTGCAATCGCTTTGCCGGCCGCCTCCATGTCGGCCACGACCGTGCCCCCGCAGAAATAGTCCTTGTTGATGCGGCCGAGCCAGAGGTTGGCGTCGGTGGTCGTGGCCTTGTCGCCGCCGCGGCCATAGGCCGCCGGACCGGGCACTGCACCGGCCGACTGTGGCCCCACATGCAGCTTTCCGAAATCGTCCACCCAGGCGATCGAGCCGCCGCCATTGCCGATCTCGACCAGATCGACCACCGGCACCATGATTGGGTAGCCGGCCGAGGTGCGGTCTCGCTCGATCCAGTAGTCCGTCTTGATCTTTACCTGGCCGTTCTCGATCAGCGAGCATTTCGCGGTCGTCCCGCCGATGTCGAGCGCAAGCACGTTGGGCTCGCCGATCAGCTTGCCGAGTTCGGCTGCTCCCCAGAAGCCGGAGGCCGGCCCCGATTCGACCATCGTGATCGGGATCTTCGAAACCGATTCCAGCGAATCGACGCCGCAGTTGGACTGCATGATGTAGGGGCTCCTCGTGAAGCCCCGCTGCTTGAGCCCCTGGGCCAGCCGCCACAGATAGCGCTCAGCGATCGGCTGCACATACGCCGACAGCACGGCGGTGTTCGTTCGCTCGTATTCGCGCCATTCGCGGGTGATCTGGTGCGAGGCGACGGCAGAGACCTCGGGCCACAGGCGCCGCACCTCCGCGAGCGCGGCTTCCTCGTGGCTGGTGTTGGCATATGAGTGCAGGAAGCAGATGGCGATCGCCTGCACACCATCCTGCTTGAAGTCCTTGATGATCGCCGGCAGGCCGGAGAGATCGAGCGAGTTCAGTTCCTCGCCCTTGTAGGACATGCGTCCCGGCAACTCGCGGCGCAGATAGCGCGGCACGAACGGCTTCGGCTTTTCGTAGTGCAGGTTGAAGAAATCCGGCCGGTTGCCGCGGGCGATCTCCAGCGTGTCGCGAAAACCTTCGGTGGTGATCAGCCCGACCTTGACACCCTTGCGCTCGGTCAGCGCGTTGATGACGACCGTCGTGCCGTGTGCGAGGAAGTCAATGCCGGCCGGGTCCACGCCGCCCTTCTCGAGCACGTTGAGCACGCCCTCCTCGAAGTTCGGCGGTGTCGTGTCGGACTTCGCCGTGACCACGCGCGATTCGCCACTAGCGTCCGTCTCGAAGCAGACCAGGTCGGTGAAGGTGCCGCCGACATCCGTCGCGACGCGAATTGTCTTGCCAGCCATCAATGGCCTCCCTTGCCCTTCAGCTCGTTGAGGAGCAGGCAGACCGCGCCCGGTAGCTTCAGCGCCTCGGATGCCTCGACCCGCTCCCTCGTGTAGTAGCCCGCCTCGTGCAGGCAGTTGATCGTGCCCATGACCTTGCCGCCGATCGTGATCGGAACGTTGATCACACTTTCGCAGCCCAGCGAGCGGATGAGCTCGTGATCGCTGAACACGGCGGCGATGCCCTCGATGTCGTTGGCGACGAAGGTCTGCTTGTTGGTGATGACCTGGCGCGTCCAGTCCGTCTCGTTGGCGGGCTTGGTGCCCGACACGGGGTAAGCGTCCGGCATGTTGGAATAGATGCGCTGGGCCATGCCCCGCGTGGCGTCATGCGTCATCACCGTGAACAGCTTCACGCCGACCGTGTCGCGCGTCAGCGCCCACAGCGCCTCGAATGCGGTCTCGACGGTTGCGCCGCGGGCCGCAATCGCACGGACGAAGGATGAATAGTCAGGCTCCCGCATCTTGCTCCTCCATGAGCCGGTCGCGCAGCGCCGCCTCGTCGGCAGTGACGACCGGAACGGCGCCGATCAGCCGGCGCGTATAGGGATGGTCGGGGTTGGGAAACAGCCGCTCGGTCTCGCCGATCTCGACCAGCCTCCCCTTTTCGAACACGGCCACCCGGCCGGCGATGTTGCGCACGACGGAGAGATCGTGCGTGATGAAGATGTAGGTAAGTCCCCGCTTGCGCCGGAGCTCGTCGAGCAGTCTCAGCACGCGTGCCTGCACCAGCACGTCGAGCGCGGATGTCGGCTCGTCGAGTACGACCAGCTCCGACTGGCAGGCGAGTGCCCGGGCGATCGCAACCCGCTGCCGCTGGCCGCCCGAAAGCGCGGCAGGTGAGCGCCTGCGCAGATCGGCCGACAGCCCGACCTCCTCGAGCAATTGCTCGACGCGTTGGTCGCGATGCGATCGCTCGCCGATGCTGTGCACGTCGAGCGCCAGCCTGAGCGAGGCGCCGACTGAGCGCTTGGGGTTGAGCGCAGAAAGCGGGTTCTGCTGGACGAGTTGGATCGCCCGCCGGTGCGAAAGGTTGCGCTTCGCCGGCAGCGGCTGGCCGCGGAAGACGATCTCCCCCAGAGTCGGGGGGGAGATCCCGAGGATCATGTTGGCGATGGTAGACTTTCCGGAGCCGCTCTCGCCCACCCCCGCGAGACATTCGCCCTCGCGAACGTCGAAGGTGACGTTCTCCACTGCCCGCACCTCGCGATTGGCGAGCCGGAAAATCTTGGAGACGTTGCGAAGTGCGAGCAGTGGCTGGGTCATGCGGCCGGCTCCGCGAAACCTTCGTGCACCTCGATCGGCGCGAAATAGTCGGCGGATGCGTCCTCGATCTCGGGGATGCCGCCGCCGGTGATCCGCGGCACGGCGCTCATCAGCGCACGCGTGTAGGGGTGGCGCGGCTCGGCGAAAAGCGCTGAGGCCGACCCTTGCTCCACGATGCGGCCCTTGTAGATGACGTAGACGCGGTCGGCGAACTCGCGCACCACGCCGAGATTGTGGGAGATGAAGAGCACCGCGGTGCGGTGCTTTTCCACCAGCTCGCGCATCAGCCGCAACGTCTGCGCCTGCACGGTGACGTCGAGCGCGGTACCCGGCTCGTCGGCGATCAAAAGCGACGGCTCGTTGGCGAGCGCCATCGCGATCATCACCCGCTGGTTCATGCCGCCGGAGAGCTGGAACGGATAGGATTCGAGCACCCGTTCCGGTTCCGGGATCGCCACGCCGCGAAGCGCGGTGGCAGCCAGAGAGCGCGCCTCGTCGGCCGAGATGCCGGGCGCTCCGCGCCGCAGCACCTCCTGAAACTGAGTGCCGATCGGATAGACCGGGTTGAGCGAAGATGTCGGGTCTTGGAAGATCATCGACATCCTGGTGCCGCGCAGCGCGTGCCTTTCGTGGTCGGGCAGGCGCTCCAGATCGCGTCCCTCGAACTCGACGAGGCCGCTGATCTGCGCACTCCTGAGCGATTGCAGCAGCCCGAGCACGATGCGCGCCGTCACCGACTTGCCCGAGCCGCTTTCGCCCACCAGCGCCACCCGCTCGCCCGGCCTGATATGCAGCGAAATGCCGTGCAGCACCTCGACCAGCCCGGTGTAGCCCATGAAGCCGAGGCGCAGGTCGCGGATGCGTAGCGTCGTCTCGCTCATTGATCCGCCCCAAGGATTTCGCGCAGCGCGTCGCCAACGAGATTGAAGCCGAATACGGCGACGAGGATCGCCAGCCCCGGGAACACCGTGAGCCACCAGGAGTCCGGCAGGTATTTCGCCCCGTCGGCCACCATCGAGCCCAGATCGGGCGTCGGCGGCTGCACGCCGAGGCCGAGGAAGGACAGCGACGACGCGATCAGGATGACGAAGCCGAGATCGAGCGTCATCTTGGTCAGGATCGAAGGCACGCAGTTGGGTAGGATCTCGCGGAAGATGACGTGCAGCTTCGAGGCGCCGATCACTTCCGCGGCAAGCACATAGCCTTCTTCCTTCTCGGAGCGAGTGAGGTTGTAGACGAGCCGCGTGTACCAGGGCCACCACATGGCCGTGACGGCGATCATGCCGTTGGTCAGCGTCGGCTCCAGCACGCCCATCATCGACATCGCCAGCACCAGCGGCGGGATCGAAAGGAACACGTCCGTCAGCCGCATCAGCAAATATTCGACCCAGCCGCCGAGATAGCCGGCGAACAGCCCGATCGTGACGCCGATCGGCACGGCGATCGCCAGCACCACCACGCCGAGGATCAGCGAGATGCGGTAGGCGTAGATGATGCGGGTGAAGAGGTCGCGCCCGACGAGGTCGGTGCCCATGATGTAGGGCCAGCCGGGAGGCTGGTTGAAGTGGGCGAAGTCGACGACTGCGCCGGCATGGCTCGGAAACGGCGTGACGAAATCGGCGAGGATCGCTGACAGCACCACCGCCGCGATCAGCACCAGCCCGAGCAGCGACAGCGGATTGCGCAGCAGGATGTAGAACGTGCGTCGCATCTCAGGCCGCCCTCTGCGAGTAGCGGATGCGCGGATTGATGAAGGCAATCAGCAGATCGACGATCACGTTCACGATCAGGAACATGGCCGAGATGACCAGCACCGTGCCGATGATCGCGTTGAGGTCCTTGCGTAGGATGACGGCTACGCCGTAGCGCGACAGGCCCGGCCAGGCGAACACCGCTTCGACGAGGAATGCGTTGCCGAGCATGGCCGCGAAGTCGAGGCCGATGATCGTCAGCGACGGGATCATCGACGGCCGGAAGGCGTAGCGCGCGGCGATCCGGCGTTCAGGAAAGCCGTAGGATTGCGCCATTTCGATATACGGCCTCTCGTAGGTCTCGACCATGTTGGCGCGTGTCAGCCGCGCCGCCTGGCCGATGCCCGAGAGCGCCAGCGCGAAGGCAGGCAGCAGGATGTGCCAGAAGGCGTTGCCGAACGCCCGGAAATTGCCTGCGAGCAGCGTGTCGACCAGCAGGAAGCCGGTCACGGGCATGACAGTGATGGTGTCGCTGATCCGTCCGGCGATCGGAAAGATCGGCAGGAAGAAGGCGAACAGGAGCATCAGTATCACCGCCCACACGAAGGCGGGCGCCGACACGCCCAACAGCGTGACCAGCCGGATCGCGTTGTCGATCCAGGTGTCGCGGTAGCGCGCCGAAACGACCCCGAGTGGCAGGCCGAGCAGCACCATCATCGCGCCGGACACGAAGATCAGTTCCAGCGTCGCCGGCAGGAACTGCGCGATGTCGGTGGTCACCGGCCGGTTGGTGTAGAGCGACACACCGAGGTCGCCACGCGCCAGGTCGGAGATGAAGTAGCCGTACTGTACGACGATCGGCCGGTCGAGATGAAGCTTCTCGCGCAGCGCCGTCACCTGCTCGGCCGATGCGTTCGGCCCGAGCGCAATGCGCGCCGGATCGCCGGGTATCCCCCGAGCGATGGCGAAGATCAGCATGGAGACCCCGACCAGCACGATCAGGGACGTTCCGAGCCGCTTCGCAAGCAGGCGAACGACAGGCAGCATGACGGCTTTCCGGTGACGGCGGAGACGGCCGGCGACGGATAGCCGCCGGCCCCGTGGCGCTCCTCGTCTGCTATTCCTTCATTTCCATGAGCCGGAAGGTGAAGCCCATTCCGGTCAGGCTGAACGCCTTGTCCGGGTCGGTCAGAGCCGGGACCGACACGCGGTTGCTCGCCGCGAATACGGCGTTCTGGTCATAGGCGTAGATGCTGGGTGCGATCTGTTTCAGATGGGTACTCAGCTCCTTGTAGGCCGCTGCCCGTTCCTCCTCCGATGCCACCGTCCGACCCTTGTCGAGCAGCTCGTCGACCTTCGGGTCGTTCAGATATTCCGGCGACTGCCAGGTGCCCGCCTTGGAGGAGTGATACATGCCGTAGATCAGCGTGTCCGGGTCGCCCGTCACGGCGTTGACGAAGACCTGGCTGACGTTCGGCGTGTTCTCTGGCTTTGTCACCTGCTCGGTGAACAGAGCCCACGGCACCTTCTTCACTTCCGACTTGATGCCGATCTCGGCGAAGTTGGCCTGCATCAGCAGCGCGAAGCGCTCCTCGAGCGGCACCTCGCCGATCCACGACAGTTCGAGCGTGAAGTCCTCCGGCTTGTACTTGCACTCGGACAGATACTTCTTCGCCGCGTCGAGGTCGCGCTTGTAGCTCTCGGAGACCGGCAGTGAGCCGAGCATGCCGACCGGCAGCGGGCCGGTGGACGGGCTGCCCTGCGAGACCTCGTCGGTGATCGCCACCATCTTGATCGCCGCCTCGTAGTCGAAGGCGTAGGTAAGCGCGAGCCGGCAGTTGACGTCGTCGAGCGGGGGCTTTGCCGTGTTCAGCTTGATGTAGAACTCGGAGCCACCCGACTCGCGCAGGAGCTGCGCGCCATCGGCGGCAAGCGACTTCAGCACCTCCGGCGGCAGCCATTGCGAGGAGATGTCGTGCTCGCCCTGGGCGATCAGGGTCCGCACCGTGGCCGCTTCGAGCCCGTAGCGATAGCGCACCGTGTCGGGCGCCTTGTCGGGCACGCCGAGGAAGTAGTCGGGATTCTTCTGCATCACCGTCTCCTCCTGCGGGTTGTGCGACACGACCTTGTAGGCACCGGAGCCGGCGGCGTTCGTCGACAGCCATGCCTGGCCCCAGTCCTTCATCTCGCCCTCGCCGTCGCCGAGGTGTTCCATCACCAGCTTCTTGTCGACGATCGGCAGGCGCTGCAACGCCGACAGGAACGGCGAGTATGCTGATGACAGTGAGAACCTGACCGTGTGCTGGTCGACCGCCTCGGCCTTCTCGACCTGGGCGAACAGGTAGGACAGGCCCTGCCCGATGGCCTTCATCCGGTCGAACGAAAAGACCACGTCGTCGGCGGTCAGCGGATTGCCGCTCTGGAACTTGACGTCCTGGCGCAGCTTGAACGTGTATGTCTTGCCGTCGGTCTCCCAGCTTTCCGCCAGGTGCGGCACTACGCCCGGCCCGCCCTGGCGTGCCAGCACGAGCGTATCGTAGACGTTGAACATCAGGACCGAGTCCGCGTAGTCGGTCGCCTTCGCCGGATCGAGCTCGCCCACGGCGACCTCGTCCGCGCGCAGCACCGTTTCGGCCGCCGCATTGCCCGCGGTCAGGGCGGTGAGCGAGGTTCCGGCAATCAGAGCCGCGGCGAGCGGCATCAGTGCCGATTTCGAAATCCATGTGGTTTTCATGACGACTTCCCCTGTCTTGGCTTCGCTGGTTTCGGCGCACTCTTGAGGCCGTTTCTCCTGCGTACCGCGATGGCGGCCCCTTGGTCTTCGGCGACGGGCTCGTCGCCGAAGACGTCCATCGTGCAGGTATGAAGAATCGTCGCGGGCCTTTCGGTGTGGTTCCAGGTCGAATGGGTCCGCGTCGACGGGAAATGGATCGAGTCACCGGCCTCGAGGACGTGGCGCTCGCCCTCCACCTCGACGGTGATCGCACCGTCCAGAATGAAGAAGATCTCCTCCCCTTCGTGTGCGATCGGCTCGCTGCGGTGGCCCGGCGGCTCGTGGATGATGACGCTGCGCAGGACGTTGCCGGGAAAGCTGGACGACAGGCGCTCGTAGACCAGCGAACTGCCGCCGATCGCATAGTGCGGTCGCTCGTCGTGGCGCGTCGTCGGCGCAGTCACCTTCGGTTGTGACAGAAAATCGCCGACATGCGCGCCGAGCACGCGGGAGACCGAGGCAAGCGATGACAGCGACGGCGTGGTGATGCCGCGTTCGATCTGCGAGATGAAGCCAACCGAAAGCCCGGCCCGGCCGGCCACCTCCTTCAGAGTGAGGCCGAGCTCCTGCCGACGCTGCCGCAGGCGTGCCGACAGCGGCTGGTCAGCGATCTCGTCGACGATCCTGGTTTGCGTCTGCCGGTCCAACGGACGCTCCCCCTTGTCCCGTTTTAGTATTACTAAAACCGTGACTCATCGCGCGGCGGGAGTCAACGCGTTTTTAGTATTACTTAAATTCGGAGGGAGCGGGTGCCGAAACGCGAACAGCCCACCGCCTGACAGGCGTGCACGATCTTGTCGCGCTTGCGCGCCTGACAGGGAAAGCAACGGCCGAACGCGCCGGCGCATGCCCTCGCAGGATCTATCCGTCTCCTGCCCCGAGGCCATAGAGGAGCCCGACGCCGCCGATGAAGACCGCGATCAGCGCCGCGGAATCATAGCCCATGCCCAAGAGTGTGCGATCCCAGCGTTCGAGCAGGCCAAGCAGCAGGATTCCGGTCATCAGAATGCCGAGCAGGCTTGCGACGACCTCGAAGCGGCCGACCATGTTGAAAACGGGCTCGCCTACGTAGACGACATCGGTGAGAAAGATCAGGAGCAGGTTGAAGACATTCGACCCGAGGATGTCGCCGACGGCCATCTCGTGACGCCCCAGGCGGATGGCGGCCGTGATCGTGCTCAGCTCCGGCAGCGAAGTCGAGATGCCGACCAGCAGGAACCCCACGAAGCTGGTGCCCAGACCAGTCTGTTCCGCGAGAGCCTCGCCGGTCAGGGACAGGGTAAAGCCCGCCGCAAAGATGACCGCCCCCATGAGGAACAGCTTGCCCCACAAGAGCAGAATACTGTCGCCCCTACCCTCCGCTTCTGATGCAGTTTCCTCTTCTGCGTCCTGATCGCGACGATCGAAGGCGACCCACACCGTGCGCCGTTCGTAGCGCGCTGACAGCCAGAGTGCCCCAAGACAGAGCAGGAACAACGCCGTCGACCAAAGGCCGACACCCAGCACCAGCATGTCGCCGACGGCCATTGCGACGGCGGCAACAGCCAGAAGAACGATCCCTGCTGTGCCCTGGAACAGCATGGTGGGCCTGGCGATAAAGGAGGTCAGGGCCTCCCGGCCGCTGAGCGGGTCGACGGCCGCAAGCAGGAAGAGATTGATCGATTCGCTGCCCAGGAGATTGTTCAGCGCAAGCAGCGGGCTCCCCGTGAACGCAGCACTCGAGACGGTCGAAATCTCGGTGAGTGAAACGATTCCACCGAGCAGAAGCATCCCGGCAAAGCCCTTCCCCATTCCGGTTCGGTCAGCCAGGCGGTCGACCAGCCGCACCATGCGCGTGCCGACCGCCCATACGATCGCCGCCGACACCGCAAACACCGCGGCGTTGGTCCAGAGGGGATGGCCCCCGAAGTCGAGCAGTTCAGACAATCGCCCGATCCCAGGCGCCGTAGTGCGCTCCGCTGCGTGCCCCGCGCGGCAGGCTGAGCCCGATCAGGGCGAGGCCGATCAGGACATCGGCCATTGTCGCGATGCCGGACCCGCCCCCGAGCAGGAACGGCGAGGCCACGATCCAGGCGCCGAGCACGACATTCAGGAAGCGCACGGGGCGCGCGACCTCGGCCATTGCGGTGATCGCCACCATGATCACGATGCAGCCAGCGATGTGGTCGCCGAAGTAGAGTGGCGCTTGCGTCGCGAAGATCAGCGGCGTGGCCATGAGGACGATTCCCAGCGCAGCGCTCGCAGTCAGCGTCCAGGCGAAGGTCACTCCGCCGAACACGAAATCCCTGAAGAATTCCCGCGGTGAGCGGTCGAGATCGGGATGGGGCGTCTGGTTTTCCGAGAGTGCTGGGCCGCCCATCCAGAACGTTCGCCAGAACGGCTCGCCGGCCCGTTGCGCGCGCCAGAGATACTGCAGCGTCGCCAGCACCTCGTCGACGGAGTACGGTATCAGGATCACCGTGACCGCCGCCTGGATGATGCAGAGCGTGCACAGCGCGCCGATCAGTGGCGGCTGGATGATGATGAAGCTGACACTGACCACCCCCAGCGGGATGATGAGCAGCCCGAACAGGAAGACCATCCACGGCATGGTCCGCCAGCGGCGCCGGTCGCCGATGACTCCGGCGAGGATGTCCAGGCCATAGGCGAAGGCGCCGAGCCCCGCATCGGCGATCGGGAAACCCTTGGACACCCAGGACGTGACGACGGCCTCGCTGCCGTTGCGGACAGGCGCCTCGCCCGGCCCGAAGAACGGATCCCACAGCCCATCGATATGGCCCAGCTGGTAGGCCGCGAGATAGCGGGACACGAACAGGCCGACGAAGGCCAGAGCGACGATCGGTATTCGTTGTGTGAAGGAGGACGGCGAATAGGTCCATCCGAGCGGCCGGTCGTCATCGGCTGCCAGCGCGCGGTTTGAAATACCTGGAGTCGGCGGAATCATCACTGCGAAGGCGACGACCATCATGCCGACGATCGTGTCGATGCTGTAGGCACCCGCGCTTGTTGTCCAGAACACAAGCGGGGCGAACATCACCCACAGGCCGAGTGCGGCCGTGATCCAGTGCATCCAGTGCCTGCCACGCGCCATCCCGGCCAAGGCGAATCCTGCGATCAGCAGGCCGGAGGCGATTTCGCTGATGCCAAGCCACATGTTCCGGACCTGCGGCTCGGCGATTTCGTGGCCAAGCGCCGGAGGCGCTGGCACGCTGACCGGATCGAACAGGCCCAACGTCATGGGCGACGCCACCAGCCACAGGCCCAGCGCCGCGTTCGCCATGGGCGCCCAGAGGGTCCGTGAGCGATGCCTTTCGACGGCGCTGTCGACCTCCTCCGGGCTTCTCTCGAGGGGCCCGCCCAGCCGCCGTCTCGCCTGTTCGAGTTCCGGCTTGGTGGC
>Ga0182793_1002126_pt1 | contig 11654 bp, 9 predicted proteins | sample Passage237A_FD_130498 | JGI IMG/M metagenome (GOLD analysis project Ga0182793, IMG submission 130498) | Cellulose adapted compost microbial communities from Newby Island Compost Facility, Milpitas, CA, USA - Passage2 37A (version 2) (version 2) ...
CGTAGGTCTGCTGGCAGCGGTCGGTGGGTTTATGGATTCCATCGGTGGAGGCGGCTGGGGACCAATCGTTACGTCCACCCTTTTGGGGCAGGGACGTGATCCGCGTTATACGATAGGCTCCGTTAACGCAGCCGAATTTGGCGTTACCCTAGCCAGTGGAATTACGTTTCTGATTCTTACCGGCGTAAGCAGCTGGCAGGTCGTATTAGGTCTGGTTATCGGAGGGGTGATTGCGGCTCCTCTCGGTGCCCTGCTGGTAGGCCGGATCGGCAAACGTACGCTAATGCTTATGGTTGGGATCCTGGTCATCGGACTGAGCATCCGGACCATCTGGAACAGCTGGTTCTGAAATTAATTGCCTAATAGGAAAATTGTTGGTTGCTTATTGAGGTCAGGCTTTTGCCTGACCCAATTTTTTATGGTACAGGTCTTAATGAGCTCTTCGGGTGCCGTGATATTGGAGGCCACACAGAATTTGGTCGCAGCCTGGCAGGTATCCAGTACGGTCTGAAAAAGCTGGTTGTTCCGGTAGGGGGTCTCCATGAAGATCTGGGTCTGGCCGGACTTCATTACCTGTCTTTCCATTTGCTGGATGGCCCTGATCCGCTCCGTACGCTCGATGGGGAGGTAGCCGTGAAACACAAACGACTGACCACCGAATCCCGATCCCATTAATGCCAGCAGAATGGAGGAAGGTCCGGTAAGCGGTTTTACCCGGTAACCCAGTTCATGAGCCAGGGCTACGGCTGTACTTCCCGGATCGGCCACACAAGGTACGCCCGCCTCGGAGATAATACCAGCGTCGGTTTTGAGGGCTTTCAGGTTTTCCCGGGTGATTTCCCGGGGTGTATCCTTGTTCAGCTCGAAGAACGTAAGCTCGTCGATTACCTTACCCAGTCTGAGGCTGGAGATAAATCGGCGTGCGGTACGCACGTTCTCGACGAAAAACACGTCCAGTTTCCTTACAGCCTCAATAACAGAAGCCGGCAACACTTCGTAGGCAGTGTCGCCGGCCAGTACTGTAGGAATTAAATATAATACAGGTGTATTTACTTCAGGTAACTTCTCAGCATCCATGCTGTTTTCTCATGATCCCTTAAAAGGCCTGTTACAAAATCCGAACTGCCGTCATCCTCATATTTGTCGGCGAATACCTTGATATATTCACGCAGGTTGCGGACGAGGGTTTCATGATCCAGCAGGAGGTTGGCTATCTGGTCAGCAGCTTCGGAAGGAATTTCCGGTTCCTGAAGTTCTGCCAGTTTCAGCAGCTCGCTGAGGCGTCCTTCCGCATAGAATCCCAAAGCCCGGATGCGCTCGGCTATCTGGTCGATGTTTTCTGCGATCTGGGTATACTGCTCTTCAAACAGTTTATGGAGTTCCATGAAATTGCTGCTTTCCACATTCCAGTGATAACTCCTGGTCTTGTTGTAAAGCACGTGTTCGTCAGCCAGCAGTTTGGTTAGTTCCTTCGCGACGGCTTCCCTGTTTTTTTCGCTAAGGCCTATATTAACTTTTACGTTCGTCTGAATTGTAGCCATAATCTGAGTATTTATTGAGTTAAATCTTTCTCGCGAATTTCCCTGAATTCCGAACCGGGTTTCCACGCGGGGAAGCTCGTCTCGTTACTCAGCTGATATCCTACTTCAAATAACAACTGCATGTCTTCAATAATTCCCGATATATCCCAGTCGTCGCGGTAATGGTCGGTGACCGAATGATAGTGATTTTTCCCGTATTCTGCATGTTTGGCTTCCCCGGCTTCAGGACCTCCGTTCCACAGATCTATACCGCTGTTGGTATAGAGCGCAGGTACCCCGATTTTGGCGAAGTTAAAGTGATCCGAACGGTAGTAAGTCCCGCCCGACGGATTCTTTTCTCCCTTGATATAGCGTCCCTGTTTCTTGGCGGCAGCCTCTACATATTCGTCCAGTTCTGACTGTCCCCTGCCAACAATAATGATATCCTTCGTACGGCCGAAGGGAGCCATGGCGTCGATGTTGATCGCTGCGACCGTCTTGGACGGCGGATATACCGGGTGGGTTGCATAGTAGGCCGATCCGAGCAGTCCCTGCTCTTCGGCGGTAACTGCCAGGAAAAGAATGGAGCGGGCCGGACGGTTAGGCATTTTGGTAAAGGCCTTGGCGATTTCCAGTATGGCACTCACACCCGAAGCATTATCCACCGCTCCGTTGAATATGGAATCTCCGTTGGTTTTTTCTCCGATACCCAGGTGATCCCAGTGGGCCATGTAAACGATATATTCATCGGCTCTTTCAGCTCCTTCCCACACACCGAGCACATTATGCGATACCGACTTCTTGATTTTATTGTCCACGGCGACCGAGGCAGTCAATCCCAATGGGACGGGTTTGAAATCCCTTTCCTTCGCTTTTGCCAGGAGGTCAATCGACTGTCCTGCCGCTTCAAAGAGTTTCTGGGCCGTCTCCATGGTTATCCACCCCTGTACCTGGGTGGTAGGAGTACTGCCGTCGTTGGGCAGGGTCAATTTGGGCCCTGACCAGCTGCTCCGCACGACATTCCATCCATAGCTGGCGGGTTTGGTGTCATGCACGATGAGAACTCCGGCTGCTCCCTGGCGGGCTGCTTCTTCAAACTTGTAGGTCCAGCGACCATAGTAAGTCATATTTCTACCCCGGAACAGAGTGCTGTCAGCAAATCCCGGATCGTTTACCAGCACCACGACGGTTTTGCCCTTTACATCCAGATCTTCGTAATCGTTCCAGTCGAATTCGGGGGCTACGATGCCATAACCGGCGAATATCAGCTCTGAATTCTGCAGGGAAACACGGCTGTCTTCCCGGCGGGAGTTAAGGACAAAATCATCCAGGAATTTGAATGAAAGCGATTTCCCTTTGCCCCGGATCTGCAGGTCTCCGACAGGTTTTGAATCAATTTCAACCAGGGGTACTTCCTGATACCAGCTGTCGCCATTACCAGGTTTCAGACCCAGTTTCGAAAACTCGTCGGCAAGGTAGGTGATCGTGCGGGTTTCCCCTTCTGTAAAAGGTTTCCTCCCCTGCAGCGAGTCGTCTGAAAGTACAGCAATATGCCTTTTAAATTCTTCTCCGTTAATCAGCGACTCGGGGGTATCGGATGTAGTTTCGGTTTGACAGCCCAGGAGCGTAAGTCCTCCCGCGATGGTCAGGTAAAAAATCGGCGATTTTATTTTCATGAGTCAATTTGTGGTGTTAATCAAGAGTTTATTTTAAACAGCTAATCAGTAATTGTCCGCGCTGAGATATCCTGTTAGTCTTTATAACAACATTTCAGTCTTTTTTCTCCTGCAAAACGCCTTTTTTATTTAAGGGTTTCCTCGAGCCAGTCAAAAAACTCCCGGTGCCACAGCAGGGCATTCTGGCCGGTAAGTACCCAGTGGTTTTCATCAGGGAGATAAAGTAGCTTACTTTTGATACCTCTCAGTTGAGCAGCCTGGAAAGCCTGAAGACCCTGTTCGATGGGTACGCGGTAGTCCTTCCCGCCCTGGATGATGTAAATCGGGGTGTCCCATTTATCGACGAAATTGCTGGGCGACTGACTGAAAGAACGCTGCGCGACGGCGTTATCCTTTTCCCAGTACGCACCGCCTTTCTCCCAGTTTTCGAAGAACATCTCGTCGGTAGTACCGTACATGCTGCGGAAGTCGAATACACCGTCGTGGGAGATGAACGATTTGAACCGTTTTTCATGCACGGCGGCAAGGGCGAATACGGAATACCCTCCAAAGCTGGCACCAATACATCCCAGCCGGTTTTTGTCTACATATGGCTTGAGAGCGACATGATCGATGGCGCTCAGGTAATCCTGTATGACCTGTCCGCCCCAGTCCTTGCTCACCTGCTCATTCCATTCAGTACCGTGACCGGGCATACCCCGGCGATTGGGTGCAACAACAATGTATCCCTGTGAAGCAATCAGCTGGAAGTTCCACCGGAAGGAATAGAACTGGGTCAGGGGAGATTGCGGACCGCCCTGGCAGTACAAAAGTGTAGGATACTTTTTGGCCGGATCGAAATCGGGCGGATAGATCACCCAGGTGAGCATCTGCTTGCTGTCTGTGGTGGTCACGTAAATGCGTTCGGTTTTGACCTTTTGGATGCTATTCAGGATACCGCCATTGACATCGGTAATCTGCTGCATTTTTCCGGTAGCGATATCAACGGTGTAGATTTCGGCAGGGTGATTCATATCAGCCCGGGAAACGACGAGTTTATTGCCCGTCTGTCCGATGATTCCGTTTACGTCAAAATCTCCCTCCGTAACCTGACGGATCGGGGCCAGCATACGGGTATTTCCGGTATTTTTCACCTCAAAAAGCTGCAGGGTTCCCTTGATGGGAGCGATGAAAAACAGCGATTTTTCATCCTCGCTCCAGATGAAACTTTCGACATGGATATCGTCTCTGTGTCCGGTGAGGTTGACTTTTACCCCATTCACGAGGATCACGAGATCCTGTTTGTCGGCTTCGTAGCCATCCCTTTTCATTTGCAGCCAGGCCAGGGTGCCTTTCCTGCTGAATGCCGGAGCGATGTCATAGCCCGGATTGTCTTCGGTCAGATTCCGGGTTGTTCCGGCCTGCACATCGTATTCATACAGGTCGGTATTGGTGCTGACGGTATAATCGGTTCCGCTTTTCTTTTTGGTTACGTAGATTACCCTGCGGCTGTCGGGGCTCCAGATATAGTCCTCATCGCCGCCAAACGGCCGCTGAGGGCAGTCGTAAGGTTCCCCGGCCATCAGGTCCTTGCCTTTCCCAGGCTTTCCATCGGTCATCGGATGCAGAAATACATGGTCGAATGTTCCGTCCCGCCATGTATCCCAGTGACGGTAATTAAGGGAGGTGTACACATAGCCGGACGACAGTGGCAGGTCGGGATAACGGTCTTTGCCCGTGATTTTCTGCAATGCAACTGCCTGATGGCTCAGTTTGTATCGGCCATCGGGTGAAATTTTGCTATCGGGTAAAATATCCGAGGGCGATTTGATTTCTTTGGGAGTGCCGCCGGTGACAGGTATGACATAATACTTTCGGGACACTTTGTTTTCACTTACATCCGGAATACTTACGGAATATACGACCGATTTTCCGTCAGGGGTTACCGCGATTCCTGAAACTCTTCCCAGTTTCCACAGCGTTTCGGGAGTCATCACCGACTGCCCGGAAATAGGAAAAACCGGGTGAAGCAGAAGTAAGAGCAGAGCAATTTTTTTCATCGATTGGAGTGTTGATGGTTAAACTCCAAACTTACAAATTCCCGCCCGAAAAATAATGGAGAAACCATAGCCCGAAATGGATAAATTGTCGGTACTCAATACGATCTGGAGTGTATCGGGCAACCTGTGAGGATTTTTCTGCAAGAAAAGAAAATCCAATTTTAGGGGTAAATCGGTGCAATTTTCGTTTTTATACAAAATGCTATTATAACTATGTCAATGAATTACAGAAAATTATTTGGTTCAGTTCTGCTCGCAGTCTTTGTCCTCTCCTCAGCCGTGGGACAGAAAAACGAAAAAGGGTGGGTTTCCCTCTTCAATGGCAAGGACCTGACCGGGTGGAAGCAGCTCAACGGAAAGGCGAAATACGAAGTCGTTGACGGCGCAATTGTGGGAACGTCTGTAGCCAATACACCGAACTCGTTCCTGACCACCGAAAAGGAGTATGGCGATTTCATTTTCGAATGTGAAGTGAAGGTCGATGACCAGCTTAATTCAGGCATCCAGTTCCGCAGTCTTTCCCTGCCCGAATACCGTGATGGCCGCGTGCATGGTTACCAGTGTGAAATCGACCCTTCGGAACGGGCCTGGTCAGGTGGGATCTATGACGAAGCCCGCAGAGGCTGGCTTTATCCCCTCGACGCCAACCAGGAAGGCCGTAAGGCGTTCAAACGGAACGAATGGAACCACTATCGGATTGAAGCAATCGGACCGGTTATCCGTACGTTCGTGAACGGCATTCAGACGGCGCACCTTATCGATGATATGACGCTCAAAGGCTTCATCTGTCTGCAGGTTCACTCCATTAGCAAGCCCGAGCTGGAAGGAACCAAGGTGATGTGGCGGAATATCCGTATCAAAACAACGGATCTTACTCCGAAGCCGGTAAGCAAGCAGATCCATGTAGTCAACCTTATTCCCAATACACTGAGTAAGGAAGAAAAAGCTCAGGGTTTCAAGCTGTTGTTTGACGGGAAGGATGTTTCCCAGTGGAAGGGATACAAGCAAAACGGTCTTCCCGAACGCTGGGTAGTTCGCGACGGCACCATCACCATAACCCCGAAAACCGAAAACAGCAAGGGAGGAGGTGACCTTATTACCAGGGAGAAATTCGGTCCCGTGTTCGATTTCAAATTTGAATTCAAACTAACTGAAGGTGCTAACAGCGGGGTGAAATACTTTATCGAGGAACTCGCGGATAAGAACTCCGGCTTCGGACCCGAATACCAGGTTCTGGATGACGAGAAACACCCCGACGCCAAAAATGGAAAAGACGGAAACCGGACTCTGGCTTCCCTTTATGACCTGATCACGGCCAATAAACCCAAAAACAGCCTCAAGCCTATCGGCGAATGGAACCTGGGCCGAATAGTTGCCCTGCCCGACGGGACCATTCAGCATTATCTGAACGAACAGAAAGTGGTGGAGTACAAACGCGGAGATGCACAGTGGAAGGCTATCGTGGCGCAATCCAAGTTCAAGGACGCTCCTGATTTCGGTATGGCTTTGGCCGGCCATCTGTTGCTGCAGGATCACAGCGACGAAGTTTCTTTCAGAAGTTTGAGAGTAAAACAGGGTAAATAACTTTCTGTCCGAAGCACCCTTACCTAATAAACCAATTTGATCGTAAAGACATGAGTAACAGAAGAGATTTTCTTAAAAAGGCCGGATTGGCAACTGCCGGACTGGCCCTCGGTACGAATGCAGTAAATGCAGCCAGCTACCGGCGTATCCTCGGAGCCAACGACCGGGTACGTGTGGGAATCGTCGGGTTTTCCGACAGGTTCAGAAGTTCCCTTGCACCCAGCATGATGGCGCATGCCAAGGAGCTGAATTTCGAATTTATGGGGGTTTCCGATCTGTGGAACCGTCGCCGCGATGAGGCTGAAGAGTATATGAAGTCGAAAGGTTGGGCGGCACCCAATTTCGTAAAGGCACGAAACAACGAAGAACTTTATGCCCGGAAGGACGTAGATGCCGTGATTATCAGTACGGCTGACTTCCAGCACGCCCTGCATTGTGCTGAGGCGGTGAATTCAGGCCGGGACGTATATGTGGAGAAACCTTTCGCTGAATCCCTGGAGGATGCGAAGGTGGCCCTGGAAGCCGTGCAGCGTACGAAAAAAATCGTCCAGGTAGGTTCACAGCGCCGGAGTGCTCCCAACTACTGGGCGGCTTACGATTTCATTAAATCGGGCAAATTCGGTGACATCACCACGGTGGAGATGACCTGGAACGTCAACCAGCCAGGCCGTTGGAGACGACCCGACCTGGTGAAACAGATCCGCGAACAGGACACCGACTGGAACCGATTCCTGCTCAACCGGCCCAAGGTTGCCTGGAACCCGAGGTATTATCTGGAGTACCGCCTTTTCTACCCTTATTCATCCGGCATCCCCGGGCAGTGGATGGCGCACCAGATCGATACGGTTCACTGGTTCTCCGGACTGGAGGCTCCCCGCAGCGCGGTAGCCAGCGGTGGCGTGTATACCTGGAAAGACGGCCGGACCAATCCGGATACCTTCACCGCCGTTTTTGAATACGGCCCGTTTGATGACCCTTCGAAAGGTTTTCAGGTGATCTATTCTTCCCGCTTCAACAACTCGGCGGGAGGAACCAAGGAGTATTATTACTCCAACGGAGGTATGATCAACCTCGATACCAACGAAATCACGCCAACCGGAGGACTCGAAGAACGTCAGGCTAAGGCCATGGGTCTCCAGGCCAATCTGCTGCCTAAACAGGAACTGAAGTCGAATGTCAAAATCGAAACCGATGCCAATACCGGTTCCGATCCGATGACTTCCCTGCATATGCGTAACTGGATGGAGTGTGTACGTAGCCGTAAAGAACCCAATGCGCCGGCCACGGCAGGTTTCTATCATTCCGTTGCCAATATTATGGCTACTACCGCGTTGCATACCGGTAAAAAAGTTACCTGGGATCCCAAGAAAAAGGATATCGTGGTGAGTTAATAACTCCGCCTATGAAATATCTTCCCACCCTATCCCTGCTCCTTACGGCAGGGATAGCTTTTTCTCAGCCCGTCCGCCTGGAACACCTGCCCAAACAGAACCGGGTTGAGGTGACCGTCAGTGGCAGGCCCTTCACCGCCTACTACTTTCCAGGGCCCGACCTGATCAGGAAACCGGTTCTCTATCCGGTATACTCTCCACAAGGCAGTATACTAACCCGGGGCTGGCCGCTGGATCCCCGTACTGGAGAAAGAGTCGATCATCCCCATCACATAGGGATCTGGTTTAACTATGAGGATGTAAATGGCAACGACTTCTGGAACAACTCCGTTCAGGCCAGCCGGCCTGGAAAGAACATGGGTACAATCCTGGGTACGCGTGTGCTGCAGATCCGGAGCGGAGACCGGCAAGGGGAGCTTTTGACCACCAGTAACTGGGTGGATCATGCCGGAAACCGGTTAATCACCGACACAACCCGTATCGTTTTCGGTGTGGCAGATCCCCAGGTCTATACCATTGACTATGAAATTTCATTGCATGCCCTCGAAGACATCCGTTTCAGGGATGTGAAGGATGGTATGTTTGCCTTTCGTGTGGCCAGGGAACTGGAACTACCCTATGACAACGAGCAGGAGCTGATCGGAGAGGACGGTAAGATTAGTAAACGGAAAGACAAGCATAATGTAACGGGAAGCTACCGAAACCGGCAAGGCATCCGGGACGACGATGCCTGGGGAAAACCTTCCGAATGGTGCGCCTTAACCGGCCGGATCGGAAATGACGATATCACCATTGCCATCCTCGACCACCCGGCAAACGTCGGTTACCCTGCCTACTTTCATGCACGCGGCTACGGGCTTTTTTCCCTGAACTCCCTGGGCCGGAATGCATTTGATAAATCCAAACCACCGCTTGATTTTCAGCTTCCCCATGGACGATCTGTCCTATTCAGGTACAGGGTAATCATAGCCTCCCGGAAATTATCGGACCAGGAAATTGATGCATTGGTTAATAGGTAAAAGAGGTATTTGTCTTTTATTTTTGAATAGTAAAAGATAAATTTGTCTTTTAATAGGTTGAGTGTTCGGTCATGCTATTGAGATTTTTCAGGGGAACTGCGTATATTCTAATAGTCATATGGTTGTGGAACTGTGGGCCTGAAGCGGGGCAGGGAAGCCGTCGGAAGAAGACCGTCGAGACGCTCGACGTACTGGGCGCACTGCCGCAGCATGTAACCGATCCCTCGGATAACCCTACGACCCCTGAAAAAGTAGAGCTTGGCAGACTGCTTTTTTTCGATCCTGTTTTATCGGGTAACCGCGATGTTGCATGCGCGACCTGTCATCAGCCCGAATTCGGCTATGCAGAATTCCTGCAGACATCCATTGGGGTAAATGGGGAGGGAAATGGTTCCAAAAGAAGATTTAAGGAGCCGAATGATATTCCGTTTACCCGGCGCAATTCGCAGTCGGTCCTGAATACAGCCTTCAATGGGATCGTTAACCATGACAAATACCATCCGGAGGCAGCACCGATGTTCTGGGATCTTAGGGCCAGGGGGCTGGAAGAGCAGGCGCTTTTTCCGATTAAGACCTTTGAGGAAATGCGCGGTCATGCATTTTCAGAGGAAGAAATTGTGGAAGAAGTGGTGAGCCGGTTGGGGAAAATTGACGAATACCGTCGTCTTTTTACGGATGCGTTTCCGGCTGCCCCTGGGCCTGTCAATGCCCGAAATCTGGCCCGGGCGCTGGCATCCTTTCAGCGCACGCTTATAGCAACGGATACCCGGTTCGACCGTTACATGCGCGGCGATAGCAACGCACTGTCGACCAGTGAAAAGGAAGGCCTCAATCTCTTTCTGAGTTCGGGTTGTGCCAAATGTCACAACGGTCCGATGTTTTCCGATTATAAGCTCCACGCATTGGGAGTGCCCGAAACGGATAATTTTACGGAACCAGACCGGGGAGTGAATAATGACTTTGCCTTCCGTACACCCACCCTGCGCAATCTGCGCTTTACGGCCCCCTATATGCACAGCGGCAAATTCACCACCCTGAAGCAGGTGCTCGAATTTTATGAAGACATTGCCGGCGGGAAACTCCGGAATTCGCACGTGCGTTCGGAACAGATCGATCCGCTGGTAGGAGCAATGAACGTCAATTTTCGGGATATCAATCGCATTATCGAGTTTCTGAATGTACTTAGCGACGACAATTTTGATAAAACTTTCCCTGAAAAAGTTCCCAGTGGTCTTCCGCCTGGCGGCAATCTCAATTAATTTCTAAATTGGGGTTTCAAACATGAACCCCTATGACCAGACGAACCCTTAACACGCTCTTTTTTGCTTTTCTATTTTTTGCAGTCCAGTCTCTAAGCGCTCAGTCGCTGGAAATACGAAAAATCTGGGATGCAGCCCAGCATAGTGCCTTTACCGATCTGATTTATTTCCGGGGGCATTTTTACTGTTCCTTTCGGGAAGGTTCCGGTCACGTGCCGGGTACGGACGGCACCGTGCGGATTCTGAAATCTGCCGATGGGAGAAACTGGTCGAGTGTAGCGGAGCTGCGCAAGGAAGGGATTGACCTGCGCGATCCAGAGTTGTCCATCACCCGCAAAGGAGTGCTGATGGTGATCATGGGGGGATCGATCTACCGCAACGGGAAACTGGAAGGTCGTAAGCCGCAGGTATCTTTCTCGAATAAAAAGGGTGACAAATTTTCGGAGCCAGAGGAAGTAGTCCTGGATCCATCGGTGGCTTCGTGGGGTAACTGGCTTTGGCGGGTGACCTGGCACAAGGGAACCGGCTATACGGTCGATTATCAGATCGGTCCCGACGAACGTAAGGGCCCTACCGACATGTATCTGCTTAAAACACGGGATGGGAAGCGTTTTGAGAAGGTTTCCCGGATTGAGCTGGACGGATTTCCGAATGAGGCTACGGTCCGTTTCGCTCCTGATGGAACAATGCATATCATGATTCGCCGGGAAACTGCTGATCAGATGGGCGTTTGGGCGGTAGGGAAAGCTCCTTTTACTGAATTTGAGTACCACAAAATGAACATCCGGCTGGGTGGTCCCAATTTTATTTTCGATCCAAAAAGCCGGATCATCGCCGGTACGCGCGTATACAAACCTACGGTCTATACCGGTCTCTTTACAGGCACACCCGGAAGTGAATACCGTGAAATGCTGAAATTCCCCAGCTCCGGGGATACGAGTTATCCGGGTCTGGTGATTCAGGACGGAAAACTGTGGGTATCGTATTATTCTTCCCATGAAGGGAAATCGGCCATTTATCTGGCCGAAATTTCGTTAAGCGAACTGGAGAAAAGCTTTTAGAGTGTGCTAGGCACTTTCCTGTCTTAGTGTCTCAATCAGCTGGCTGAATTTTGCGAAGTGTTCCTGCAGGCCATGCCAGTCTCTTCGGCTGATAAGTTCTTTATC
>Ga0182793_1002148_pt1 | contig 11569 bp, 10 predicted proteins | sample Passage237A_FD_130498 | JGI IMG/M metagenome (GOLD analysis project Ga0182793, IMG submission 130498) | Cellulose adapted compost microbial communities from Newby Island Compost Facility, Milpitas, CA, USA - Passage2 37A (version 2) (version 2) ...
ACATCTTCAAGCGCGCCGGCCTCGATCCGGACAACCCGCCGGCCACCTGGGACGATGTCGTCGCCTATTCCAAGCAGATCAAGGACAAGCTCGGCATTTCCGGGTATGGCCTGGTGGCCAAGCAGAATGCCGGCAATACGCCCTACCGCTACATGCCCCAGCTTTGGGGCTATGGCGGCGGCGTGTTCGACGAGGCCGACCCCAACCCGACCTATGGCGAAGTCCGCCTCGACAGCCCGGAGTCGATCCGCTCGCTCCAGGCCTCCTATGACATGTATGTGCGCGACAAGTCGGTACCGACTTCGGCGCTCACCAACACCCAGGCCGAAAACCAGGCGCCCTTCATCTCCGGCCAGCTGGCCATGATGATCTCGCACCCGTCCGAGTATGCCCGCATGATCGAACTGTCCGAGCAGGCCACCGGCTCCGACAAGGCCGTGGCCGATACCGTGCTCGAGAACATGCGCTACGGCCTGATCCCGACAGGGCCTGACGGCAAGCGGGCCGTGGTGTTCGGCGGCTCCAACATCCACATCGTCAAGTCCGAATATGTCGATGGCGGCAAGGTGGACGAGCCCGCCGCCAAGGCGCTGATCTGCATGTGGACCAGCCCCGAATGGTCGCTGAAGCTCGCCTGGGCCGGCTCCAACCCCGGCAATGTCAACGGCTTCAAGACCAAGTGGATGAAGGAACGCCTCGACACCATCAAGTTCCTCGATGTCACGACCTCGATGCTGCCCAACGGCATTCCCTTCCCGGCTCTGCCCGAAGCGCCCGAGATCATGAACATCATCATCCCCGACATGATGCAGAACGCCCTCACCGGCGCCATGACGGTCGAAGAAGCGGCAAAGGACGCGGCCGAAAAGGTCCGCAACCTGCACGGTGGCGGCGGTCTCTGACCCCACGACACCAAAAAAACACTCACGCGACGGGGCCGCATGCGGCCCCGTTACTGTTATTTCGGCCGATGCATTTGACAATAACAGTAATCAGGGGTTCACCAAGCCGGATAGCACCCCGGCAACTTTTCGGATGCCAATGTACCCCCTGCGTCCGGATGTCGCAGAAGCGCACATCCCGGCTGCATGAGGGGGTTTTCCGATGACCAGCCACTTTTCCGTCCATTCACTCGCCCTGGCGCTGGCAGTCGCTCCGTTTGCGCTGGCCACTGTACCGGCCGCAGCCGAGCCCGCCGTCGCCACCAAGCGTTTCGCCATCGAAGTCAGCGCCACCGTCGCGGGCAAGGTCTATACCGGTCGCGACGTGTGGGAAGAGCGACTGAGCTACCAGCCGGTCGCCGACCAGGACTTCATGCCCTATTCCTCCGACATCCGCGGCGAAGCCATCGTGCTCACCGCCGAGGATGGCGACGAACTGCTGATGCTCAAGCGCAGCGCCACCGGCTATTCCTCGCGCCGCTACGGTCAGTTCATCGAACAGTGTCTCGTCGACTGGGATGTCGAGCTCGACAAGGTCGCCGCGCTCAGCGCCTATGACGGCAGCTGCGACCTTGAGGCGCGTCCGGCTGTGCTGCACCACGACGCAGCCATGGCCGGCCAGTTCACCGAGATCTACTACTGCACCGCGGACAGCACCGAGACCTGCATCGAGGGCTCGCTCAAGCTGACGCTGCACACTACCGACGAGCCGGTGTCCAACAACATCGCCCGCAAGATGCCCACCATCCTCGCCTCGCTACCCTCGACCCCGGGCGGCTCGGTGGTGTGGACCAAGCAGTACCACCTCGAAGACTTCACCACCGAGTTCACGCACCCCTGACCACCACGATCAGGAAGCAAGAAGGGCGCCCCACGGCGCCCTTTCGTTGTCCCGGTCCTGCTGAGCACAAGGCTGCGGATGGTCCTCCACCGTGTCAGCGGAGAAAGGCGACCATGCGAAGCGTGGTCGAGGGGCATCACATGCGTAACCGGCGCCTGACCAATCAAGGCAAGCACCTGACCGCGCCTATCCCCGCTCGAACACCACGATGGGCTTTTCGAGATAGGTCGTGCGCGCCAGTTCGGTGAAGCCGAGCTTCTTGGCCACGTGCAACGAGGGCTGGTTGTCGGGGTCGATGATGGCCGTCATCTTCCGGCCGGCGAATGCCGTCTCGGCCCAGTTGATCGCCGCCTGCATCGCCTCGGTGGCATAGCCCCAGCCCTGCCCGGCCGTGTTCAGCGCCCAGCCCGCTTCCAGCGTCCCCTCGATCGTCGGCGAGATGGTGCGCCGCGCCTCGTGGAAGCCGCCCTCGCCGACGAAATGTCCGGTTGCCTTCTCCTCGATGGCGAAGAAGCCGAAGCCCATATAGTGCCACATGCCCTGCTGGCGCACGAAGCGGCCCCAGCTCGCCTCGCGGTCGAACGGCTTGCCGCCGATGAAGCGCACCACGCCGGGATCCGCCCACATCTGGGCATATTCGTCGAAGTCGCTGAGCACATAGGGCCTCAGCCGCAGGCGCTCGGTCTCGAGTGTCGGTATCATTGAAATGACCCTAGCGTGGCCGCGCCAGCTGCCGCCAGACCAGCAGCACGATGACCGAGCCCACGATGGCGCCGAGAAAGTTGGCGGGCTCGCCCGGCTGCAGCCAGCCGATCTGCTGGCCCAGGAACTGGGCCACGAAGGCGCCCACAATGCCCAGCACCGCCGTCAGGATGAAGCCGCGCGGCTTGGGGTCGCCCGGCGTGATCAGCTTGGCGATGAAGCCCACGATGAGGCCGATGACGATTGCGCCGATCACTTCCATTGCGAGCCTCCCTCCCCGCTTCAGCGTCGCGCCGTAAATGGTCACGGCGCGGCCCGGTTGCAACCTGCGTCCTCAGTGCGTCGGCAGTTCGCGACGCTCCTGCTCCGTGACGAGCGCGAGGTCGAGCACCTTCTGCAGTTCGGCCGCGTGGCGGAAGCTCGGCTCCTGCATCTGCCCGGTCCGAACCGCCTCGGCGAAGCGCTGGTAGTTGGTCGGCACCGGCGGCACCTCGAGGTCCCTCCAGGTCGCCGTCTCGATGTCCTCGCCCATCACCACCTTGAGGTGCGAGGTCTTGCCGTTCAGCACTTCCACGCTGCCCTTGTCGCCATACACGCGCAGCCGCAGTTCGTTGAAATGGCCTGTCGCCCAGCGGCTGGCATGGATCACACCCAGCGCGCCATTGCTGAAATCGACATTCATCGTGAAGCTGTCATTGGCATCGAGATCGTACTCGCCGATCTTGTTGCCCGGCGCCTTGTCGAAGGTCTTGAGTCGGGCGAACACGTGGTCGATGTCGAGCCCCGATCCGTAGGAGGCGAAATCGAGGATGTGCACGCCGATATCCCCGAGCACGCCGTTGGAGCCGTGCTTCTTGGACAGCCGCCACAGCCACTGGCTCTCGGTGCGCCAGTCACCCCACGCCTTCGACACCAGCCAGCTCTGTAGATAGCTCGCCTCGACGTGGCGCACCGTGCCGATCTGCCCCGAGGTCACGATCTCGCGCGCCTTCTGCAGCTGCGCCACGTTGCGATAGGTGAGGTTGACCATGTTGATCAGCCCCGACTGCTCGGCCACTTCGACCATCTCGAACGCCTTGATCGCGTCGGTGGCGAGCGGCTTCTCGCAGAAGACGTGCTTGCCGGCCTTCAGCGCCGCTATCGAGGTTGAGTGGTGGATCGAGTCCGGCGTCACGTTGGCCACCGCGTCGAACTCGCCCCAGGCGAGCGCCGCGTCGAGCGAGGCGAAGCCGTGCGGAATGTCGTGGGCTGCCCGGAACGCATCGAGCCTGTTCGGGTCCACATCCACGCCCGCCACCACCGACACGCCGTCAATGGCGGCAAAGCTCTTGGCGTGGTTCTTGGCCATCCCGCCGGTCCCCAGAATGAGCATGCGCATAGTGTAGTTCCTGTCCTTTGCTCCCGGCCACGCGTCAGCGGGCGGATTTGAGATGGCCGCGGCCAGCGCGGCTAAACCTTGTGCTCCCTGCGGTCGAGATCGGCGACGAGCGCCAGGTCGAGCACCTTCTGCAACTCCGTAGCACGGCGAAAATCGGGGAGCGTGTCGGACACCTCCTGCCGGCCCGCGCGCACCGCGTCCACGAAGCGCTCGTAATTGCTCTTCACCGGCTCCGCCTTCACCTCACGCCAGGTCGAGGTCGGCACGTCGGCGCCGGCACACACGCGCAGCAGTGTGCCCCAGTGGCCGTGGCTCAGCTCGATGCCGCCCCTGTTGCCGTAGATGCGCAGCTTCTGGTCGTTCGAGTGGCCCGAGGCCCAGCGCGACGAATGGATGGTGCCGATCGCTCCGTTGCCGAACTCGGCCGAGATGATGAAGCTGTCATTGGCATCGAGCACATATTCGCCGATCCGGTCGCCGTCGACCTTGCGGAAGGTCTGCAGCCGGCAGTTCATCGACACGATGGGCTGGTTGATGGCGAAGGTGGTGAAGTCGATGATGTGGATGCCGATATCGCCCAGCGTGCCGTTGCTGCCGTGATTCCTGGAAAGCCGCCACAGCCAGCGCCCGCTCAGTTCCGCCTCGTTGGAAAAGTCGCGCTGCGCAAGCCAGTGCTGCAGGTAGCTCGCCTCGATATGCTTCACCTCGCCGATCTCGCCCGAGGTGACGATCTGGCGCGCCTTGTGCAGCTCGGCGACGTTCCGGTAGGTCAGGTTGACCATGTTGACGAGCCCGGCACGCTCGGCCGCCTCGGTCATTTCGAGCGCTAGTGCGTGGTTCGTCGCCAGCGGCTTTTCGCAGAAGATGGGCTTGTTCGCCGCGATGAGCTGCATCACCAGTGGATGGTGGAAGGCGTCGGACGCCACCACCGTCGCCGCATCGAACTGGCCCCAGGCAATCGCCTCTTCCAGCGAGCCGAACCTGTTCGGCACGCCATAGGTCGTTGCGAACGCCTCGAGATTGGCCGGCATCACGTCGACGGCGCCTGCCAGCTCGACGCCCTCTATCTTGCCCCAGCCGCGCTGCACCTGCAGCCCGGCCATGTTGCCCGTTCCAACAACGAGTAGTCGCATTCTGAAATCCGCTGAAACAGGGGAAGGGTCGCCTCCTGGGGAGACGGCCCGTTGTAGATCACTTCGGGTGGCGCGTCAGCTTGGCGCCGCGCTCGACGATCGGCTCGATCGCCTTGTCCACCGGGCGGTTCGGCGCCTTCATCAGGTTCTGGTAGCGGTTCTCGTTGAAGGCCCAGTTCACCGCGTTGCGCAGCACCAGCCCGACATGCTTGTCGTGATAGGTCGGATAGGTTTCGTGACCGGGGCGGAAATAGAAGATGTTGCCCGCGCCGCGGCGATAGGTGAGGCCCGAGCGGAACACCTCGCCGCCCTGGAACCACGACACGAACACCGTCTCCAGCGGCTCCGGCACCGAAAAGGGCTCGCCGTACATCTCCTCGTTCTCGAGCTCGAAATAGTCCGGCAGGCCCTTGGCGATCGGGTGCCCCGGATTCACCACCCAGATGCGCTCACGCTCGCCCGCTTCACGCCAGTGCAGGTTCGCCGGCGTGCCCATCAGGCGCTTGAACACCTTCGAGTGGTGGCCCGAATGGAGCACGATCAGCCCCATGCCCTGCCACACCCGCTCCACCACGCGCTCCACGATGGCGTCGTCCACCTCCTTGTGCGCCGCGTGGCCCCACCACAGCAGCACGTCGGTCTCGTCGAGCTTCTGTTCGGTCATGCCGTGCTCGGGGTCCTGCAGGGTGACGGTCGAGGCGACGATGTTGGGGTCCTCGCTGAGCAGCTTGGCGATCTGGCCATGCATGCCGATCGGGTAGTTGGCCGCGACTTCCTTGTTCTTGTGTTCGTGGACGTTTTCGCCCCACACGGTGGCTCTGATCGGCATCTCGGACAACTCCTTGGTGGTCGTGGAAAAGGCCGGACGTTCGCCGCCGGCCTGATGGGTCAGTTCTGGGTTTGCAGGCGTGCCGCACTTGGCAGTCAAGTGCGGCGAAAATCGGCTGCGGCGCGGTCTTTCAAGACCGCAATTCGGCTGAGGCGGTACTCCTTGCAGCGAGCCCGGCCAGGTTCAGTGTCGCAGCGGTTTTCCAGCCTTGTCGAAGCGGTGGATCTTGTCGGGGATCGGCGCGATCGAGATCGGCTCGTCCGGCTGGTGCATGCTCTTGCCTTCCTGCCGCACGATCACCGGCTCGCCGGCGCCGATATCGACGTAGACATAGGTATCCGAGCCCAGATTCTCGGAGTGAACCACCTTGCCCTTCCAGCTGCCCTCGCGATCCGACACCTCGATATGCTCGGAGCGGATACCGATGGTGTTGGCGCCGAAACCCTCGGCGATCTGGCCGTTGAGGAAGTTCATCTTGGGCGAGCCGATGAAGCCGGCCACGAACATCGACTGCGGGTTGTCGTAGAGCTCGAGCGGCGTGCCCACCTGCTCGATCAGCCCGTCGCGCAGCACGCAGATGCGGTCGGCGAGCGTCATCGCCTCCACCTGGTCGTGCGTCACGTAGATCATGGTCGAGCCGGTCATCTGGTGATGGAGCTTGGCGATCTCGAGCCGGGTCGCGACGCGCAGCGCCGCGTCGAGGTTCGAGAGCGGTTCGTCGAACAGGAACACCTTCGGGTCGCGCACGATGGCCCGGCCGATGGCGACACGCTGGCGCTGGCCGCCCGAGAGCTGCTTGGGCAGGCGATTGAGATAGGGCGTGATCTGCAGCATCTCGGCCGCCCGCTCGACGCGCTCCCGGATCGCCTCCTTGGACGATTTGGCAAGCTGCATGCCGAAGGCCATGTTCTCGTACACCGTCATGTGCGGGTAGAGCGCATAGGACTGGAACACCATGGCGATGCCGCGCTTCGAGGGGGCCAGCGCGTTCACCAGCTGGCCATCGAAGGTCATCTCGCCCGAGGTGATGTCCTCGAGCCCGGCCAGCAGGCGCAGCAGCGTGGACTTGCCGCAGCCCGAGGGGCCGACGAACACCATGAACTCGCCCGAGTGCACCTCCAGATCGACGCCCTTGATGACGTCGACCATGCCGAAGGACTTCCTGATATTCTTGAGCTGGATATGCGCCATCGAAATTAGCCCTTTACGCCGCCGGCGGTGAGGCCGGACACGATCTTGCGCTGGAAGATGAGAACGAGCACCACCAGCGGCACGGTGACAATCACCGAGGCCGCCATGATGCTGCCCCAGGGGATTTCGTGCTGCGTGCCGCCCGACAGCAGCGCGATGGCCACTGGCACGGTGCGGGTGTCGTTGGAGATGGTGAAGGTGAGGGCGAACAGGAACTCGTTCCACGCCCCGATGAAGGCGAGCAGCCCGGTCGTCACCAGGGCCGGCCACATCAGCGGCAGGAACACCCGGGTGATGATGATCCACGGGTTCGCCCCGTCTACGATGGCCGCCTCCTCGATCTCGATCGGCAGGTCACGCATGAAGGTCGTGAGCACCCACACCGTGAAAGGCAGCGTGAAGATCGTGTAGCTGAAGATCAGCGCCCACGGCGTGTTGTAGATGCCGATGAAGCGGATGAGCTCGAACAGGCCCGCCAGCACGGCGATCTGCGGGAACATCGACACGCCCAGGATCGTCATCAGCAACAGCCCCCTCCCCCGGAACCTGACGCGCGCCAGGGCGAACGAGGCGGTGACCGCAAGGAACAGCGCCAGCAGCACCGTGATCGACGCTACGAACACCGAGTTCAGGAAGTTGCGCGGAAAGCTGCCGACCCCGAGAACGTTGATGTAGTTCTGCAGGCTGATCGATTCAGGCCAGTAGGTGATCCGGAACAGATCGCTGCCGGATTTGAAGCTGGTCAGGATCGCGTAGTAGAACGGAAAGACCGCAAACACGACGATGACGAGGACGAGCAGGTAGAAGCTCGCCCTCTTGGTGATGGCCCAGGCGTTCATCACTTGCCCTCCGCGTCGAAGTTGACCCGGCCCAGCCAGATGTAGAGCGCCGTCAGCACCGCGATGATGACGAACAGCAGCGTCGACTGCGTCGAGCCTTCGGCGAAGTTGTCGAACTGGAACAGGTTCTCCTGGCTCAGCACCGACATCGTCTTGGTCGCCTTGGGGTTGGGCGTCAGCCCGTAGATCAGGGCGAAGATGCGCATCGCATCGAGCAGGCGGAAGATGATCGCCACCATCAGCGCCGGCCGCACCAGCGGCAGCGTCACGCGGAAGAACACCTTGACCGGATGCACGCCATCGACGCGCGCCGCCTCGTAGACGTCCTTGGGGATCATCTGCAGGCCCGCGAGGATCAGCAGCGCCATGAACGGCGTCGTCTTCCACACATCCACGATCAGCACCGCGGTCATGGCCGTGTCGGTCGAGGCGGTCCAGGCGATCTTCTGGCTGATCAGCCCCAGCTTCATCAGCAGGTCGTTGATGATGCCGAGCTGGTCGTTGAGCATCCACGACCACATCTTGGCCGAAACGATCGTCGGGATGGCCCAGGGAATGAGAATGGCGGCACGGACGATACCACGCCCCCGGAACTCGGCATTCAGAACCAGCGCCACGATCATGCCGAGCACGGCTTCGAGCGACACCGAGATGAAGGCGAAGCGCAGCGTGTTCCACACCGCGTTCCACCAGTCGGGATCGGCCAGCACGCCGCGCCAGCGAATGGCACCGCTCGACAGCGTCTGCCAGCGCAAGTAGTTGCCGAAGCCGATCCACTCGGCGCTGTAAAGGGTGTTGAGCTTGGCGTCGGTGAACGAGAACCAGATCGAGCGCAACAGCGGCCATCCGGCAACGATCGCCAGTGCCACCAGCATCGGCAGCAGGAACCAGCGCGCTGCAGCCAGGCGCTGCGTCATCAGTTCGGAACGCGTTTTCGTCCGCGGGAGTGAGATCGAGCCCGCTGTCTCTACCGCCATCTTGGCCTCGCTCAGCGAAGAAATGCGGAGCCGCCCCCGCAAGTGAAATGGTCTCCGGGGTTATCCCCCGAAGACCGGTTCTTCAGATGAGGATCAGCTGCCGAGCAGGTCCTGCAGGTCGGCCTCGAGCGCTTCGAGGTTCTCGGCCGCCGAGCCATTGCCCGAAAGCGTCTCGTGCACGGCCGACCAGAACAGCGAGCTCACCTCGTTGTACTTGGTGCCGGTCGGAGCCGACGGACGCGGCACGGCGTTCTGGAACACTTCCTTCCACAGCGGGATGATCGGCGCCTTCTCGGCCACTTCCGGATCATCATAGGTGGCCATCAGCGTCGGCAGGTTGGTCTGCTCGATGGCGCGGCGCTTCTGCTCCTCGGGCGAGGAGAGGAACTTGACCAGGCGAATGGCCGCTTCCTGGTCCGGCGAGTACTTGGAGACGGCGAGGTTCCAGCCGCCCAGCGTCGCGGCCGAACGGGCGTCGGCACCGTCGCCCATCGGCAGGGTGGTCACGTCGAACTTGCCGGCAATGGCCGAGTCCGAGCCGTTGCCGAGGCCATAGGCGTAGGGCCAGTTGCGCATGAACACGGCATTGCCGGTCTGCCACACGCCGCGGCTCTCTTCCTCGCCATAGGACAGCACGCCCGGCGGGGAGATGGTGTTCACCCAGCCCGCCGCGCGGTCGATGGCGGCCGCAGCCTGCGCGTTGTTGATCGAGATGGTGCCGTCGGCTTCGACGATCTGGCCGCCGCCGTTCGACTTCACCCATTCCAGCGCATCGCAGGTCAGGCCCTCATAGGCGTTGCCCTGCCACACGAAGCCCCACATGTCGGGGTTGCCGGCAGCGCGCTCGGCGTCCTGGATTTCCTTGGCGGTCGCTTCGAGCTCGGCCCAGGTCTTCGGCACGGCCTTGCCATACTTCTCGAGCAGGTCCTTGCGGTAATAGAGGGCCGGCGCGTCGGTGAACGAGGGCAGCGCGACGAGCTTGCCGTCCACCGTCTGGGACTCGATGATCGCCGGGAAGTAGTCGCCGACAATGTCCTTGGTCGCCTCGGTCAGGTCGGTGAAGTGCTCGGCCAGCTGCGGCGCCCAGATCACGTCGGTGGTGTAGATGTCGATGTCGGCATTGCCCGAAGCGAGCCACAGGCGGTACTGGCCGAACTGGTCGGTGGTCGACGAGGGCATGGGGACGATCGTCACCTTGTCTTCAGGGTTGGCCGCCATGTAGCGCTCCACCTGCCCCTGCAGGAAGGTGAGACCCGTGCCGGTGTCGCCGAGCACGATCTGCAGGTCGGCGGCCTGGGCGATGCCCGCCAGCGACACGCCGGCCATCAGGCCGAGAACCAGGGACTTCAATTTCATTCTTGTTCCTCCCAAAGGACCCATGGACGGGAGGACAAGCGGCAACCGACATCCCGGCGGACGCCATGGCACCAGATCTCCTCCCCTAAAGTGCTTCGCCACGGCTGCATGGCCACTGGGTTTCAAAGCGCTTTGAGGCGGACCCTAGACTTTGGTGGGAAATGCTGTCAAGCGAGATTCAGACACCGTTCATCTTTGCCCTGTGCACCCGGCCAGAATACCAAAGCAAAATCAGGCGTTTATGTCAGTCATGCTTACCGATGCCACGAAAACTTCCTTCGGGCGCTTGAGGTACGAACCTCAGAAATGCGTCGTCCAGCAAGCCCCTTGCACCGATTTTCCAAATCGCTTTGAATGGTTGACCCGGGAGGAGGCATCTCGCTTAACCTGCCATCGAAGCAGCGGCGGATGTGACGTGATTTGGTTATGAAACTCAAAGACTTGGCCAAGGAGCTTGGGCTCTCGCAGACCACTGTGAGCCGCGCCCTCAATGGCTTTCCCGAAGTCAACGAGGAGACCCGCGCCCGTGTCACCGAGGCCGCGAGGCGCCTCGGCTATCGCGCCAACGCATCGGCCCGGCGCCTCGCCACCGGCCGCTCCGGCGCCATCGGCGTCCCCCTGCCCCTGCAGCGTTCACTGCATTTCGGCCCGCACACCTCGGAGTTCCTCTCCGGCATTTCCGAGCGCCTCGCCCAACACGAGATCGACATCGTCGTCACCCCTATCGACGCCGACGACGAAATCCCCGTCTTCAAGCGCCTCGCGGCTTCCAAACGCGTCGATGCCCTGGTCCTTTCGGCCCCTACGCCCAACGACCAGCGCATTGCCGCCCTCACCGAGCTCGGCATGCCCTTCCTGCTCCATGGCCGCGCCGAGGACGTGCACATCCCGCATGCCTGGCTCGACATCGACAACGAGGGCGCGTTCCGCCGCGCCACCAGCCACCTCATCGACCTCGGCCATACCCGCATCGCCATGATCAACGGCCCCGAGGAGCAGACCTTCGCCATCCACCGCGACCGCGGTTATCGCAGCGCGCTGCAGGCGCGCGGCCTGCCCGTCGATCCCGGCCTCATCTCGGGCGGCCGCTTCACCGATGAAAACGGCTTCCGCATCGCGCAGGCCTTCCTCGAGCGGCGCCCGCGCCCCACGGCCTTCCTCGCCGGCTCGATGATGACCGCGCTGGGCGTCTTCCGCGCCATCCGCGCCGCTGGCCTGGAACTGGGCAAGGACGTCTCGATGATCGCCCACGATGACGTCTTCCCCTACCTCAACGCCGACAACATGGTTCCCTCCATGTCGACGACGCGCTCATCGATGCGCGCCGCCGGAGCCCGCATCGCCGAACTGCTTCTCCAGATGCAGGAAGGCAAGGATCCCGC
>Ga0182793_1002155_pt1 | contig 11551 bp, 15 predicted proteins | sample Passage237A_FD_130498 | JGI IMG/M metagenome (GOLD analysis project Ga0182793, IMG submission 130498) | Cellulose adapted compost microbial communities from Newby Island Compost Facility, Milpitas, CA, USA - Passage2 37A (version 2) (version 2) ...
AGTGGGAAAACCCCCTCTGCCTGGGCGGGGGAGACCCCCTAAGTTTGGTTGGGGCCTCCCCCAAAACGGGCCCCCCACCGGCGGCCCCCCCCCCCCCCCCAACCCAGTGGCGGGCCGACTCTTTGCCGAAAATCGGAGCAAACGTCAATTTCGGGGGTTGGAAACCCCGTCCCGCTGGGTATGAGACGGGCATGGACATCGACGCGCTTATCGCAGGAGCGGGCCTGATCGGCCTGGCCGCGGTCACGCTGACGGGCGCGCTGTGGGACAGTCCCGTCGTGACGGCCGCGGTTCGCTGGCTCGACCCCGGAGAGAGGCAGCCAACCCGCCGATGACGAGGTCGGCGCGCGTCTACGCAACCAAATGGTCTAAATTTGCCAAAATGCGCTTGACTGCGGCATTTTTTGCCAACCGTGCCGAAGTCGTCGACGGCATGCTCAACGTCACCGGCGGCTTCTGGCGAAGCACCACCGTCGAGCCCGGCGCGACGCAGTTCTACTGCTACACCGTCGTGGTGGTCGAGGCCGAACCGGAGGACGTCGGCAAACGCTTCACGATCGTCATCGACGGCTGCGGCCCAAGCGGTGTCCGGTGGACCCCGGCGCACTCGTCGACCTTCACCATCGACATGCCGATCCTGTTCATGTGCATGCCGATGATGGTGTTGCCGATCGAACCCGCCGGCGGGCAGCACACGTACACCTTCCGACTCGACGGTCAACACGAACGCGTCGACGTCCCACTGTTGGTGCGCGTCGCGCCCGCGTGACCGCGGTCCGTCGGAGAAATCCCCCGCGCGTCGCAGCACACCCACTAGGCTTCAACCGCAACACGCAGCCGGTCACACCGACCTCGAGGTGGGGACATGATTCGAGCACTGTTCGGCGCCGTCGCGATCGCCGGCGCCGCCCTGGCCGCGGGACCCGCGGCCGGAGCCGACGACCTTAGCTACCCCGACAAGCCCGGCCGCTACGACAACGATGTGCCCGGCATGAACTACGAGGCCCACCTGGCCGCGCCCTGCACCAACATGGAACGGTTCACGTTCGGCCGCGGCCCTGGCGGCGAGGTCCTGCAGTGCCGCTGGATCGAGAATCAGTGGCCGCCGGTCTACACCGGTTTCTGGGTGGCGTCCTACGAGCTCTACGGTGTGCAGGAGATCGGCGCCCCGTGCCCGAAACCGCAAGCGGCGGCACAACATCCCGATGGGCGGCCGATGCTGTGTCTGGGTGCGCAGGGGTGGCAGCCCGGGTTCTTCACCCGCGAGGGCTTCTTCCCGCGGTAAGCCCGCCTACCTGAGGGCTACCGCCCCGCAGCGTCTTGCTCGGCGGGATTCCGAAGATCTGCCGATAGATTCGGCTGAACCGGCCCGGATGGGTGAATCCCCACCGGCTCGCGATCGCCGTCACCGTGTCGCGCGACGGGTCCGCACGCTGCAGTTCCCGGTGCGCGCGTTCCAGCCGCACCCGGCGCAGATACTCCAACGGCGTGGTGCCGAGGTGACGCCGGAACGCGTACTGCACCGATCGCGGAGTCACGTTGACAGCAGCGCAGATATCGCGGAGCGCGATGTCGCGTTGGGCGTTCTCGTGGATGTACCGGATCGCCTTCCGCAACACCGGCGGATACGTCTGGGGGTCGCCTTGGTTCGGCATGGCGCACCTCGATTACCCATGCGCGAAGGTCGGAAAACGAACCGGCCTAAACGCCAGCGGCAGACCGCGCCGCCTCGCGTCAACCCGAGGTTGACGCTCAAGGCTCGTCAACCTAGAGTTGACGCATGAGTTCGCTCCCGCCCGCCCAGATCGCTCACCCCGTCCGCCTCGACGACCTCATCGAGGCCATCAAGAAGGTGCACGACGAACCGCTCGACCAGTTGACCGACGCGGTCATCGCCGCCGACGCCCTTGGCGATATCGCCGACCACTTGATCGGCCACTTCGTCGACCAGGCCCGGCGCTCCGGCGCCTCCTGGACCGAGATCGGCAAGTGCATGGGCGTCACCAAACAGGCGGCACAGAAGCGCTTCGTGCCCAAGGGCCCCGCCGATGCGAGTGCCCTCGACCCCAACGCCGGGTTCGGCCGGTTCACGCCCCGCGCCCGCAACGTCGTCGTGGTCGCCCAGAACAAGGCACACGCGGCGCGCAACACCGAGATCGGCGTCGAACATCTGCTGCTCGCGCTGTTCGACGATCCCGAGGGCCTGGCCGTCAGACTGCTCGCCGGCCAGGGTGTCGACGCCGCCAGGGCCCAGGACGCGGTAACGCTGCCACCGCCGACCGACGGCGATCTGCCCGCGCTGATCCCGTTCAACGACCAGGCCAAGAAGGTGCTCGAACTGACCTTCCGACAGGCGCTGCGCCTCGGCCACAACTACATCGGCACCGAGCACATCGTGCTGGCCATGCTGGAGGCCGAGGACGGCACCGGGCCCCTGCACGGGCTCGGCGTGGACAGCGCCCGCTTCGAGTCAGAACTGGCCAAGGCGCTGGAACCGTTCACCAAGAAGTGAGCTCGCACCGCTGATCTCACACCGCCGGCGCCGCGGACGTCTTCATGATGTGACAATGCGCCCGTTCGAAGACGTCGTGGCCGCCCACGGCGCGACCGTGCTGCGGGTGTGCCGCGCGGTGGTCGGCCCCGTCGACGCCGAGGACGCCTGGTCGGACACCTTCCTGTCGGCCCTGCGCACCTACCCCGACCTGCCCGCCGACGCCAACGTCGAGGCGTGGCTGGTGACCATCGCGCACCGCCGCGCGCTGGACATCGGCCGCGCCCGCTCTCGACGGCCCACCCCCACCGCCACCGTGCCCGAACGCGCAGCGCCGCGCAGCGATCCGGCCGCCCGCGACCCGGACCTGTGGGACGCGCTGCGCCGCCTGCCCACCAAACAACGTCAGGCCGTGGCCTACCACCACCTCGCGGGGCTGCCGTTCGCCGACATCGCGGTGCTGCTCGACAACTCCCCCGACGCCGCCCGGCGCGCCGCCGCCGACGGCATCAAGACCCTCCGCAGGACCTATCTGAAGGACGAAAACCCATGAGCACCAAACTCTTCGACACCCTCACCCCTGATCCGGACACGCTGGCTCGCCTGCACCGCCGACTCGAGCACGCCGCCGAACAGGCCGGCCTGCTCGACGTCGCCTACCGCGCCGTCGACACCCCGGTGGGCACCCTGCTGCTGGCCGCCACAGCGGTCGGCGTCGTGCGTGTCGCCTACGACGTCGAGGACCACGATGCGGTGCTGGTCCGGCTGGCCGCCGCGGTCAGCCCGCGAATCCTGCACTCCCCCAAACGCCTCGACGCGCTCGCGCGCCAACTCGACGAGTACTTCACCAAGCGGCGCACCACCTTCGACGTCCCGCTCGACCTACGCCTGGCGGACGGCTTCCGGCGCAACGTCATCGAGCGCCTGCGACACATCGGCTACGGCCACCGGGAGAGCTACGCGGCGCTGGCCGCGGCGGTCGGCAACCCCCGCGCCGTGCGCGCCGTCGGCACCGCCTGCGCGCACAATCCGCTGCCCGTGGTGATCCCGTGCCACCGCGTGGTGCGCTCCGACGGGTCGACCGGCCGGTACGTGGGCGGACCGCACGCCAAGGTGACCCTGCTGGAACTCGAGGCCGCCTGAGGGAATGAATCCTGGCGCGCGGCGGTAGAAGCACTCATGAGACTCAACGACGCCGCCCGCGAACTCATCGGCGACGGCACCGACGCGACCCTGGTCACCATCAACCCCGACGGCAGCCCCCAGGTCTCCCTGGTGTGGATGGCGCTGGAGTCGACGCCCGACGGCGACGAACTCGTCGCCGCGCACCTGGCCGAATACCAGAAGACCCGCAACATCCGCCGCGACCCGCGGGTCGCGGTGACCATCGTGCCGGCGCGCCAACCCGGGCAGCAGACGCCCTACCTGTCGATCAGCGGCACCGCGCGGATCGTCGAGGGCGGCGCACCCGCGCTGCTCAAGAAGCTCGCCGCGGCCATGCTCGGCTCCGACGAGCACTTTCCCCCACCGAACGCCCCCGACGGCCTGCTGACCCGCGTGCGCATCGACAAGGTCGGCGGTCTGGGCCCGTGGGCCTCCTGACGGGGAAGCGCCTGTAACACGTTTCAGTCTGTGCGATCATGCCAGGATGCGTCGCTGGTTCGTGCTCCTGGTCGCCGCCATGGTCACCGTCACCGGCCTGGTGGCAGCCCCCGCGTCGGCGGCGCCCACCCCGATCGGGCGCCTCGGCGACACTCTGCAGATCAACCTCAAGGGGCTCGTCGCTGACATCCCCGTGGCGAGCCTGGCGCCGTCGCCGATCCCGCCCGGATTCGGCTCCCCGCCACGCCCGCCCCGCCACGAGGTGTGGCGCGCCGAGGTCATCGTGCACTCGATCCAGGTGCCCACGCCCTACGCGCAGGCCATCACCTATCAGTTCCGCGGCGTGACGGCCACCGGCGACGCCTACGAACCGCGCAACACCGACGCTCCCGACGCGCTGCAGTTCGCGCTGAACAACGCCCCGGCGGGGTCCACGGTCAGCGGCGGGGTGTGGTGGGACTGCTACCGCGATCTGATCACCAACGTCGTGCTGATCGACAAGATCACCGGTCAGCACCTGGCGCAGTGGAACGTCGCCTGACCCGTGCCCGTTGACGTCGCGGCGGCCACCGGCGCCGACGTGCCCGAGCTTGCCGACGTCGCCGCACGCACCTTCCCACTCGCCTGCCCCCCGTCGGTCACACCGGCGAACGTGGCCGCGTTCATCGCCGAGAACCTGTCCGCCGACAGATTCCGGGACTACCTGGACGACCCCGACCGGGCGGTGCTCGTCGCCCGAGCCGACGGCCGAATCATCGGCTACGCCATGCTGATTCGCGGGGTGTCCGGCGACGAGGACATCCAGCGGGCGGTCACGGTGCGCCCCAGCGCCGAGCTGTCGAAGATCTATGTGCTGGCCGACCACCACGGCGACGGCGCCGCCACCGCCCTGATGGACGCGGCGCTGCGCCGCGCGAAGGAGTTCGACGCCGCAAGCGTCTGGCTGGGCGTCAATCAGAAGAACCAGCGTGCCCAGCGCTTCTACGCCAAACACGGCTTCACCGTGTGCGGGACCCGCTCGTTTCGGCTCGGCGACGCGTGCGAGAGCGACTACGTGATGAGCCGACCGCTGTAACGGCTAGGCCCGTGACAGCGCCAGCAGTCGCGAGATGGCGCGCAGGTACTTCTTGCGGAACCCGCCCGCCAGCATCTCGTCGCTGAAGATGGTGTCCAGCTTGGCACCCGACGCCACCACCGGAATGCCGGCGTCGTAGAGCCGGTCGGTCAGCGACACCAGGCGCAGCGCGACGTTCTGATCGTCGATCGGATGCACCCCGGTGATGAACACCGCGGCCACCCCCTCGATCAGCGACAGGTACCGCGACGGGTGCATGGTGGCCAGGTGTGCGCACAGCGCGTCGAAGTCGTCGAGCGTCGCACCCGGCACCTGTGCGGCCCGCGCGGCGATCTCGTCATCGGTCAACGGCTCCGGGGCGGCGGGCAGGTCGCGGTGCCGATAGTCCGGCCCGTCGATGCGTACCGTAGTGAAAATCCTTGCCAGCGTGTTGATCTCGCGTAGAAAGTCCTGCGCCGCGAACCGGCCCTCGCCGAGCTGCTCGGGCAGCGTGTTCGAGGTGGCGGCCACCGAGACGCCGCGTTCGACGAGTGCCGACAGCAGCCGTGAGATCAGGGTGGTGTTGCCGGGGTCGTCGAGCTCGAACTCGTCGATGCACACCACGACGTAGTCGGCGAGCAGCTCGATGCACTCGGCGAACCCGAAAACGCCTGCCAATTGCGTCAATTCACCGAATGTCGCGAATGCCTTGGGCGCGGGCAGCCGGAAGTACGACGACGCCAGCAGATGCGTCTTGCCGACGCCGAAACCGCCGTCGAGGTACAACCCCACCCCGGGCAGGGTCTCGCGCCTGCCGAACAGCTTCTTCTTACCCGCGCGCCGCTCAACGGCCGCGTCGCAGAACGCCAGACATGACTTCACCGCCGCGGCCTGCGTCGGCTCCGCCGGATCGGGCAGATAGGTGTCGAAGCTGACGTCGGCGAACGTCGGTGGTGGCACCAACTGGGCGATCAGTCGCTCGGGGGTGACGCTCGGATTCCGGTCGACGAGACGGCCGACGTCAGTGGACCCGTGCATGCACGCACCTTAGCGGCGTGTTGCAATGCTGTTCATGGCCGATACCGCCGCCGCGGCGCAGTTCACCGCGCTGGGCCCCGATGAGAGCCTCGACGACGGCCGACTGGCGGACTTCTACTCCTATCCCGAGGCGCTGGACCGCTGCTGGGTCCGCGGCAACATGATCGCCAGCATCGACGGGGCCGCCACCGCCGCGGGTAAGGCCGGCGGGCTGGCCGGACCCGGCGACCGCAACCTGTTCATGCTGATGCGCTACGCCGCCGACGTCATCCTGGTCGGCGCCGAGACCGTGCGCGTCGAGAACTACTCCGGTGCGCAGGTGCCGCTCTCCCACCGCGACGCCCGGCAGCGCCGCGGACAAGCCGAGGTGCCGCCGATCGCCGTCGTCACCCGGTCGGGCAACCTCGACCCCGAGGCGCGGTTCTTCACCAGGACCGACGTGGCGCCGCTGATCCTGACCAGCGCCGACGCCGTCGACGACACCCGCCGCCGACTGGGCGGCGTGGCCGAGGTGCTCAACGTCTCGGGTCCGCGCTCCGATGAGGCCGACGCCGCGACCATCCTGGCGGTGCTCGCCGAGCGCGGGCTGCTGCGGGTGCTCAGCGAGGGCGGACCGCTGGTGCTGAACATGCTGATCGCCGCCGGACTGCTCGACGAACTGTGTCTGACCGTGGCGCCGATCCTGGTGGGCGGGGGCGCCGGCCGGATCGCCGCCGGGCCGGCCGAATCGCTGATCCGGATGCGCCGCGCCCACGTGCTGTCCGACGAGCACGGCTACCTGTACACCCGCTACGTCCGGGGCGACTGACCCGCGCATCAGTACTGTGGTTGCATGCGTCAGCGTCGCCTGCTCCGCGCGTGGAGCGCCTCGACGATCGTGCTGTGCACATTGCTGGCGGGGTGCACGCCCGGGCTGGCCGCCAACCCGCGCTTTGCCACCAACTCCGGCGCCGGGCCGCAGGGGCAGCCGGCGCCGGTGCAGGCCGACGACGGCCCGCCGCCGATCGAGGCGCCCAAGAACGACCTGTCGTGGCGGGACTGCACCACACGGGTGTTCTCCGACGCGTCGGTCACCCCGTTGCCCGGCGTGACGCTGGAGTGCGCGACCTACGACGCCGAACTCGACCCGATCAACGGCGCCGCGGGCACGATCGGCATCGGGGGGGTGCGGGCCAAGAACGCGCAGCCCCCGGCGGATGCCGGCCCGCTGGTGATGACGACCGGTTCGGACCTGCCGACGTCGACCCAGTTGCCGATCTGGCTGATGCGGTCGGGCGCCGAGGTGCTCGACAGCCGCCCGATCGTGGCCGTGGATCGCCGCGGCATGGGCATGTCGGGGGCACTGGACTGCCGCGACCTCTACGACCGCCAGGCGATGATGGACCAGGCGCAGTTCCAGGCCGGTGACGACCCGGTGGCCAACCTGTCGGCGATCGCGCAGACCGCGACGACGTCGTGCACCGATGCGATCGCGCCCGGCGACTCCGCCTACGACAACTCGCACGCCGCCGAGGACCTCGAGCGGCTGCGCAGCACCTGGGATGTGCCGACGCTGGCGCTGCTGGGCATCGGCAACGGCGCCCAGGTGGCGCTGGCCTACGCCGGCTCGCACCCGAACAAGGTGTCGCGACTGGTGCTCGACTCCGGATGGCCGCTGGGCATCGGGGCCGAAGCAGCCATGGAGCAGCGGGTCAAGGGTGAGCAGGCCGCGCTGGACGCGTGGGCCGCCCAGTGCGTGGCGATCAACTGCCCGCTGGGCCCGGATCCCAAGGGCGCGGTCGACGCGGTGCTCAACCAGGTGCGCGGCTTCAATACCGCCGGGTCGCGGTCGGTCGCGACGGTGGCCAACGCGATCGCCACCGCGCTGGCCTATCCGCGCGGGGACCGGGTGGCGATGACCAACGAGCTGGCCGACGCAGTGGCCGGCGCGCGGTCCGGCGACTGGAACGCGATGAACAACCTGATCAACACCGCCGAACAGCTGCGCGACACCGACGGACAGTTCGTCAACACGTGCAGCGACTCGCTGAACCGGCCCACCCCGGATCGGGTCCGCGAACTCGTGGTGGCCTGGGGCAAGACGTACCCACAGTTCGGCGCGGTCGGCGCGCTGCAACTCGCGCAGTGCCTGAGTTGGCCCAGCGGCACCACCCCGCCCGAGCCGAAGGACCTGAAGATCCCGGTGCTGCTGCTGGGCGGCCAGAACGATCCGATCGTCGGCAACGAGGGCGTCGGGGCCATCGCGGCCACCGCGATCAACGCCGGTTCGGCCAACAAGCGGGTGATGTGGCAGGGCATCGGCCACGGCGCGACCATCTACTCCCCGTGCGCGCTGCCGCCGGTGAGCAAGTATCTCGACGAGGGCGCGCTGCCCGAGACCGACACGTTCTGCCCGGCCTGATAGCTCACCCCGAAGGGGTCGGGTACGGTGCGGTCGTGCGCGATCTTGTCCTGGCCGCCTTCCGACCTCGCACCGCCCCGCCCGGTGTCGCCGTGGTGCTGCGCACCATCCTGTGGCCGCTGGCGATCCTGATGATCATCCATCGCAGCTACGTGCTGGCCACCAACGGCTACATCACCGACGACTTCGGCCCGGTCTACCGCGCCGTCGTCAACTTCAAGATGGGCTGGGACATCTACAACGAGCACTTCAACCACGTCGACCCGCACTACCTGTATCCGCCGGGCGGCACGCTGATCATGGCGCCGTTCGGCTATCTGCCGGTCGAGGCGTCGCGGTACTGGTTCATCTTCTTCAACACCGTCGCGATCATCATCGCGGCCTGTCTGCTGGTGAAGCTGTTCAACTTTGCGCTGACGTCGGTGGCGCTGCCCGCGCTGCTGGTCGCGATGTTCTGCACCGAAAGCGTGATCAACACGCTGGTGTTCGGCAACATCAACGGCTGCATTCTGCTGCTGGAGGTGCTGTTCTTCCGCTGGCTGCTCGACGGCAGGGTGCGAAGTCAGTGGCTGGCCGGGGTGGCGATCGGGCTGTCGCTGGTGGTCAAACCCCTGCTGGGCCCACTTCTGTTGCTGCCCTTGCTGAATCGGCAGTGGCGCACCGTGGTGGCGGCGCTGATCGTCCCGGTCGTGTTCAACATTGTGGCGTGGCCGTTGATCAGCGACCCGATGAGCTACGTCACCCGCACGGTGCCGTACATGCTCGGCATCCGCGACTACTTCAACAGTTCGATCGTCGGCAACGGTGTCTACTACGGCCTGCCCTTCTGGCTGATCTGGACGTTGCGCATCGGCTTCTTGATGCTCGGGGTGGCCAGCCTGTGGCTGCTGTACCGCCACTACCGGACCCGCGATCCGCTGTTCTGGATGGCGACGTCGTCGGGCGTGCTGCTGATCACCTCGTTCCTGGTGCTGTCGCTGGGCCAGGGCTACTACTCGATGATGCTGTTCCCGTTCCTGATGACGGTGGTGATGCGGAACTCGGTGATCCGCAACTGGCCGGCGTGGCTGGCGATCTACGGGTTCATGAGCGCCGACCGCTGGCTGCTCGGGCACTGGCCGACCACGGGACGCTTCCTGGAGTACATGAAGTTCACCTACGGCTGGTGCCTGATGCTGATCGTGGTGTTCTGCGTGCTGTACTTCCGCTATCTCGACGCCAAGGCCGAGGGACGCCTCGACGACGGCATCGACCCGCCGTGGCTGCGCGACCCGGAACCGGAGGGTGTTCCGGCCCGCACCTGACCCCGACCGCGGGGTATCTCCCAACACAACGGCTTGGTCGCGCATTGCCCGGTTGACCGCTAAATCCGCTGTCACACCGTACGATTGGGGTGCTTGCGGGAGGGCATTCAGGGAAGGCGCGACATGCCGACGATTCCGGTCGATCCCACCTCCGTTACGCCCGAGTGTTCAACCCCAACTCCTTGAGCACTAACCCGAATTCAAGGACACGCCCTGGCGGTGCGGGATGATCGCCTACACCTCGAGTGGGCGCAGTGGTCGAATAACGCGAGCTACGAGAAACGGTCGACCTGCCCGTCGATAAGACCCGATGACAGCCGTTGGTGACTCACGTTCGAGTCGACGGCCGCTGCCAGCGCTGTGCGAACTCGAGGACGAGGCCGCCGCCTTCGCCTACGCCGGAGAGCGGGTGCGCCTCGCCGCGGGCAGCGGTTAACGTGGTGTCATGACCATTCCGGCTCCCAAGCTGGCGCTCACCGACGACGAGTGGCGCAAGAGGCTCACCCCCGAGGAGTTCCACGTCCTGCGCGAGGCCGGCACCGAGCGGCCGTTCACCGGCGAGTACACCGGCACCAAGACCGAGGGCGTCTACGAGTGCCGCGCCTGCGGCGCCGAGTTGTTCCGCAGCACCGAGAAGTTCGAGTCGCACTGCGGGTGGCCGTCGTTCTACGACCCCGCCGACTCCGACGCGGTCATCCTGCGCCCCGACGACTCGCTGGGCATGCGCCGCACCGAGGTGATCTGCGCCAACTGCCACAGCCATCTCGGCCACGTCTTCGAGGGTGAGGGCTATCCCACCCCGACCGACAAGCGCTACTGCATCAACTCGATCTCGCTGCGGCTCAAGCCCAAGGCCTGACGACTACGCGGGATACACCGCGAACTCGGTGCCGCCCTCGACCTGGGCAACGCACTGAAACAGCAGCGGCGCCGTCGTCGCGGTGCCCGAATAACAGGTGAACGGGTCGATGACCTGGGACTTCTCGCCGGTGATGTCGTACTGGGCGGCGTAGCGCGACGCCGTGACGCAGTCGATGTCACCGGCGGTGATGACGATGCGCTGACCGTTGCTCGGCGGGCACTGCTCGCCGTCCACGGTTTGCGCACCCGTGACCGGCGCCACCGCGAGCGCGACGGTCGGCAACGTCACGGCAACCAACGCCTTGATGTGCATGCCCCCATCATGCCCGTTCACCGGCGAAATCCCCGGTAATCGCGGCCGTGGCGGCTATGCCGGATAGTCCGGCGTCCAGCGCACCTCGTCGATTCGCCGCGCGAGTTCGTCGGCGCTGCGGCCCGGGGCGACCCCGTCGGCGATCGCCTGCATGCCCACCGCGTGCGCGATGCGCACCGCGACGTCGGGCGCATCGGCCCACGCGGGCAGCAGCGGAGCGTTCGGATCGCGCAACGCCGGCGAGGCGTCGCCGAGTGCGGCCGCCGCGACCCGCATCATCTCGTCGGTCACCCGGGTGGCCTGCGCGGCCGTCACCGCCAGCCCCATCGCCGGGAAGATGTACACGTTGTTGCACTGTGCCACCGGATGTTCCACGCCGTCGCGGGTCAGCGGCGCGAACGGTGAGCCCGTCGCGATCAGCGCCCGGCCGTCGGTCCACGCGTCCAACTCGGCCGGGTGGGCCTCAGCGCGGCTGGTCGGGTTGGAC
>Ga0182793_1002158_pt1 | contig 11538 bp, 8 predicted proteins | sample Passage237A_FD_130498 | JGI IMG/M metagenome (GOLD analysis project Ga0182793, IMG submission 130498) | Cellulose adapted compost microbial communities from Newby Island Compost Facility, Milpitas, CA, USA - Passage2 37A (version 2) (version 2) ...
GGGGCTCAAAGCCATAATCAGCTCCTCTGCCCGATCATGTATAATCCGCTCCCGCAGGCTTTCTATCTGTAATTGTTCGGGGCCAATACCATCTAAAGGAGATATAATTCCTCCCAGTACATGATACAAGCCATTGTATTGACCTGTGTTTTCAATAGCAATTACATCCCTTATGTTTTCTACTACACAAATCTGCTGCTTATTGCGCGTAGGTTGTGCACAAATAGCACAGACAAGCTCATCTGATATATTATGGCACTTACTGCAAAACTTTATTTCCTTACGCATTGTTATTACTGCTTCTGTAAATGCCTCAACCTGCTCCACTTCTGTTTTGAGCAAATGTAATACCATTCGTAATGCGGTTTTTTTCCCTATACCCGGCAGTTTGGAAAACTCCTGTACTGCGTCATTGAGAAGTTTGGAAGAAAATATCATAGCGCCCCGGTAAATAATAATTAGGTGGTAGTTGAATGATTACTGAGCTTATATTTCCCTGTCTTATCTTCAATATGTACATCACCTGAAAAATTGCACTGCAACTTCATGTTGATCAATAGCTCATTAGCCCCGGCCTTTTTACAAGCATCTTGAATATCAGCCAAGAGTTGCATAACAGCGGCATAGCTACCTTCTACTACAGTTTCAAATGGACATACTTCATAGGTAAGGCCGGATGTATGAATAACTTCAATGGCTTTATCAATAATGGCATATGCATCTTCTTTAGTACGACCAGTGGGAAGTACCTGAATAGCCATATTGACCAGATGGGATGTTGACATGCTTTGGAAATGTGGTTTTATAGGTAGGTTATCCTGACAAAAATACGAAAAGAAGAGGGAATAATACCCCTAGGCAAATGGCATGGCTGACTAGTTGGCACAACGCAAGTATTTCACACGAATACACACTGTCAGAGTCATTTATTTATGAATGCTCCGCACCAATAACATATATGTTTCCGCATGGGGAATTAACTATTGTCTGGGGAAATGATTGCATATAAAAAGCTCCGGAATTCCGGAGCTTTTTAGTTCATAAAGGTTATAGAATAAGATACTGACTATAGCTGGTTGTAGATAGCTGCATCAGAGTTTCTTGGAATACCATAATATTGGAAGGTTTTTTGACGATATCCTTTTTTAATGTAAGCATCAGTGCTACCTTCTTCAGGGATAGTAACCCAGTCACCCAGTTTTGTAATTTTCCAGCGGTACACACCTACAGTATTAGGTCCGCGACGAGTTAATGCATAAAACTGAAGTTTTTTATCTCTATATCCCATTTTAATCATTTCATCGTCTGTAAATTCATCTTCTGCAACGCTGATGTAATCCTTTGTTACCGGGTTAAACCAGCTATTTACAGCAACACGATCGGGCGCGGGATTACGATAGGCAAAAAACATGAGTGTTTTGTCTTTCCAGCCCCAGTTAAGTATTTGACCCTCCTGGAACTCTCCTTCAGCCAAGGTAACATAATTTTTATCCTCAGGATTATACCAACGGTAAACGCGAACTAATTCTTCGCTTTGTGCAAAACCTCTATTGACTAATAATACCGAAAGCAATACAGTTGTAATGAGGACGAAGGTTTTTTTCATAATTCAGTGCTTTATTTTCAAATTGTTTTCCAAAATACATAAAAATTTTCTTGTCCTGCAAGAGGTGTGAGCAATTTTTTTTTTACACATACCGAATATTGATTCTTTGTGTTGCCGAATCGCTGCATTTGGCGTAGCTTTGACCCCCCTAATGCCAATTTGTCGGATTCTATGCATTAAGCATGACTTTTGACACAATTGCTGCAAATATCCATATAATTAAAAAACATTTAGAATTTTCAACACGTAAATAATGATCAGCTTTCTTTCAAAACTTTTCGGAGGCAGTAAATCAGATAAAGACATTAAACGCATCCGACCCCTCGTGGCAGATATCAATCGTCACTTCGAAGCATATCAATCTCTTTCATTAGACGAGCTAAGGGGTAAGACTCAGGAATTTAAATCACGTATTCAGTCTGCACTCACAGATATAGATGCAACCATTGCGCAAAAAAAGAATGAAGCTGAAGCCCAGGCCACTGCCGAAGCCGCTACAATCCTATCGAGAGAAGCGATCTATGAAGAAGTGGATAAACTCATCAAGAAAAGAGACGAACAACTCGAAGTTGTATTAAAGGAAATACTTCCGGAAGCTTTTGCAGTAGTCAAAGAAACTGCCAGAAGATTCAAAGAAAACACCGAACTAGTTGTAACTGCCACTGAATTAGATAGAGAGTTGGCTATCGAACGTGATTATATACGCATAGAAGGTGATAAAGCTATTTATAGAAACTCCTGGGAAGCAGCAGGTAATACCATCACTTGGAATATGGTTCACTATGATGTGCAGCTTATCGGTGGTATTGTTTTGCATGAAGGTAAAATTGCAGAAATGGCAACTGGGGAAGGTAAAACGCTTGTTTCTACACTGCCCGCTTACCTCAATGCCCTTTCCGGACAAGGTGTACATATTGTAACAGTAAATGATTACCTAGCCCGTCGTGACCAAGAGTGGAACGGCCCTCTATTTGAATTTCTAGGGCTTACCGTAGATTGTATTGACAAACACCAACCCAATTCCCCCATGCGCCGAAAAGCCTATATGGCGGATATAACCTACGGTACAAATAACGAATTCGGCTTCGATTATCTACGAGACAACATGGTGCAGCACGCTGCCGAAATGGTACAGCGCAAACACCACTACGCTATGGTGGATGAGGTAGATAGTGTATTAATTGATGATGCCCGTACTCCATTAATCATTTCCGGGCCTGTTCCCAAAGGAGACGAACAACAGTTTTATGCTTTAAAACCAAGAATTGAACGCTTATTAGAGGCACAGAAAAAAGTTGTAAACGCCAGCCTAAACGAAGCCAAACGCCTAATTGCAGAAGGAAAATCAGATAAAGACAATGGAGGCTTGCATCTCTACCGCGCATACCGTGGCTTGCCTAAAAACTCAGCTCTAATTAAATACCTGAGTGAAGAAGGAATTCGCCAAATCTTGCAAAAAGCAGAAAACCATTACTTGGGTGAACAACAAAGACATATGCCCAAAGTCAATGAGGAATTGTATTTCACTATCGATGAAAAGCAAAACAGCGTTGACCTTACAGAAAAAGGGCTTGCGCTTATTACCGGATCTGGAGAAGACCCCAACTTCTTCATTCTCCCCGACATAGCAACGCTGCTTACAGCCATAGAAAAATCAGACGGTACTCCGGAAGAAAAAATACAACGCAAAGACGCACTCCTACAAGAATACGCTGTAAAAGCAGATCGTATCCACTCTGTGCAGCAACTCCTGAAAGCTTATACCTTATTTGAAAAAGATGTGGAGTATGTAGTAATGGATGGAAAGGTAAAAATTGTAGATGAGCAAACAGGTCGTATCCTGGATGGCCGCCGATATAGCGATGGTTTGCACCAGGCTATTGAAGCTAAAGAAAATGTACAGGTAGAAGCTGCTACACAAACATTTGCTACTATCACTCTGCAAAACTATTTCAGAATGTACCATAAGCTTTCGGGTATGACCGGCACAGCTGAAACTGAGGCAGGTGAATTCTGGCAAATCTATAAACTGGATGTGGTAACCATTCCTACTAACCTACCTATCGCGAGAAAAGATCAGCAGGATCTGGTTTACAAAACCAAACGTGAAAAATATAAAGCAGTTATTGAGGAAATCGAGAAATTCAAAAATGCAGGCCGCCCCGTACTCGTTGGTACAACCTCTGTAGAAGTATCTGAGTTGCTAAGCCGCATGCTGCAACAGAAAAAAATACCCCATAATGTGCTTAATGCCAAACAACACGCACGCGAAGCACAAATTGTAGCAGAAGCAGGCTTAACAGGGGCTGTTACGATTGCTACTAATATGGCAGGCCGCGGTACGGATATCAAATTAGGACCCGGCGTAAGGGAAGCCGGAGGACTTGCTATCATTGGTACAGAACGACATGAAAGTCGTCGTGTCGATAGGCAGCTACGTGGTCGTGCCGGACGTCAGGGTGATCCCGGAAGTTCTCAGTTCTTCGTGTCACTAGAAGATGATCTGATGCGCCTCTTTGGTTCAGAGCGTATTGCCAAATTAATGGACAGAATGGGACACAAAGACGGAGAAGTGCTTCAGCACAGTATGATTACAAGATCTATTGAGCGTGCACAGAAAAAAGTAGAAGAAAACAACTTCGGTACACGTAAGCATCTATTGGAGTACGATGATGTAATGAACGCCCAACGCGATGTAATCTATAAAAGAAGAAAACATGCACTGTTTGGCGACCGTCTTTCTATAGATCTAGACAATGCACTGTTTGATGTATGTAATGACATTGCTTCTCAATTCGAAGAAAATAGAGATTATGAGGCATTCCGTATGGAAACCATCAAACAACTTGCCTTAGAACCCCAAATCAGCCAAGAAGAATTTAGTAAAGCTAAAATCACGGATGTAGGAGACAACTTATATCACATGGCTAAAGACTTCTATGCACGGAAGTGGCAAACCATGAAAGACCAAATGCTCCCCTCTCTAAGACAAGTATTAGAAATGAATGGGGACAGAGTGGAAAATATTGTTATTCCATTTACAGACGGTGTACGTGGCATACAAATATTTGTAAACCTTAGAGAAGCTGTAGAAAAAGAAGCTAATCCTGTGATTCAAACGCTTGAAAAAAGCATCACTTTAGCCATGATTGATGATGCGTGGAAAGACCATTTACGTGCAATGGACGATTTACGCACCTCAGTTAGAATGGCTTCTTATGAACAAAAAGATCCTCTCCTGATTTATAAGTTTGAAGCTTTCAATCTCTTCAGACAAATGTTGCTGGAAACTAACCGCAACATTATATCCTTCTTGATTAGAGCTGGTATTCCTATTCAGGAACCACCACAGGCTGCACAAAGAGTACCTCAGCAAACTGACATGAGTGAAATGCATGTAAATAAACAAGAAGTAGATGAGGCAGGAGAAGATTACGCAGCCAACGAAAGAGATATGGGTCCTGAACCGGTAAGAAGAGCTCCCGTACAGGCTGCCCCGAAAATAGGAAGAAACGATCCTTGCCCTTGTGGTAGCGGTAAAAAATATAAACAATGCCACGGAAGGGGGCTTTAATACCCTTCCCTCTCTTTTCAGTTTAAACATTAGGATAACATCATGCCGGGATTTACAGTAGCGATTGTGGGACGTCCCAACGTAGGAAAATCAACCTTATTTAACAGGTTGCTGGAACAAAGAAAAGCCATCGTGGACGACATCTCTGGAGTTACCAGAGACAGGCATTATGGTATTGCCGATTGGAACGGAAAGAATTTTAACCTGATTGATACAGGAGGATTTGTACCTCGCTCTGAGGATATTTTTGAAAAAGAAATTCGCAAGCAGGTACAAATAGCCATGGAAGAAGCCAATTTACTTCTTTTTGTTGTGGATACCACCACAGGCATCACTGACCTAGATGAAGAAATGGCCGAACTCCTAAGAAGAGCTTCTCGTCCCGTATTACTGGTTGTCAATAAAGTGGATAATGTCGAAAGAGCTTTAGAAGCTACCGAATTCTATGGCTTGGGGTTTGACAAGGTTTTCTTTATTGCTTCTATATCTGGAAGTGGAACAGGTGACCTACTGGACGAAGTGGTTTCCCACATTCCAGAAAACCTCTCGGATACCCTAGAAACTAACGATACTGAGATTCCTAAATTCATTATCATCGGTCAACCCAATGCAGGTAAATCTACCCTGCTCAATGCACTCACTGGTGAAGAAAGAACCATTGTTTCTGATATTCCCGGTACCACCCGCGATACTATTCATACACACTATAAGCAATTTGGGAAAGAGTTTATCCTCATTGACACTGCAGGACTACGCAAGAAAAAAAATGTACATGACAACCTGGAATTTTACTCTGTAATCAGAGCTGTGCGGGCTATTGACGATGCAGATGTATGTTTGATTGTAATAGATGCACAAAATGGCATGACTATGCAGGATGTAAATATATTCAGTCTTGCAGCCAGAAAAGGTAAGGGTATTGTATTGCTGATCAACAAATGGGATTTGGTTGAAAAAGATACACATACCGCCAAAGCATTTACTCAAGAAATTCTGAAAAAAACAGCCCCATTTACAGATATCCCCGTGCTTTTTATTGCTGCTAAAGAAAAATTGAGAATTTTTCAAGCCATTGAAAAAGCCATGGAAGTATATGAAAACAGACAACGAAAAATTCCTACCCATGTACTAAATGAGGTATTGCTTCCAGAAATTGAACGCTACCCACCTCCTATGACTAGAGGACATTCTGTAAAAATCAAATTTGTTACACAGCTACCCGTAGCCGTTCCATCCTTTGCATTTTTTGCCAACTATCCTGATGCTATTAAAACACCTTATCGCAATTTTCTGGAAAACAAAATCAGGGCTCACTTTGCCTTCACTGGCGTACCTGTACGTATCTTCTTCCGAAAAAAATAGAAGTAATAAGGCAGCATTTTATAAAGACTTGCTTATTAATCGCAAATGATTAATAAATCAATTTATTTCCCTACCTTATGGGGGAATAAGCATGACCCAATTTCATATGAAACGATGGTTAAAACGCATAGGTACTGTAATTGCATTAGCATGTGCGATATTTTCCCTTCTCTGGATCCTTTTAGCAGGATACGTACACTATCATAAACAAGAACTGCTCAAAACCATTACAGAGAAAATAAATGACCATATTGAGGGAGAAGTAAAAATCCAAAATCTAGACCTATCGCTATTACGAAGCTTCCCGGGAATTGCTGCCGACCTTGAACAGGTAGTGGTATATGACACAGCATGGCATAGACACGGACATGAATTGTTACGAGCCGAACACATTTATGTATCCCTCAATATATTTTCCATACTTTCTAAAAGTCCCAATATCCGAAATATTGAAATTGAAAATGCTACAGTATACCTCTTCACGGATAGTCTAGGTTACAGCAATGCTTCAATGTTTCAAAAAAAATCTGAGAACGAGAAAAAAGGGGAAACCCCAGAAATAAAAAAACTCTCCCTGATTAATTCCAAACTGATTATTGAAAATCAAACTAAGTTTAAGTTCTTTCAAATAGAAACCCGTAAGCTCTCAGCCCGTCTCAAGTATAAAAATAGTGGAAGCTGGTCAGCTGCTGTATCCGCAGATGCACACATTCATGATTTCACCTTTAATACAGAAAAAGGAAGCTTTCTTAAAAACAAAGATATTAGAGCAGATTTTCAAATGGGGTATAGTGCCGACAATCAGCGACTCACTATTCCCCTACAAAATTTCAAAATAGACAAAGACCCAATTTTATTAGGTGGAGAATTTTATTTCGATAGAAAGCCTGTAGTTTTTTCCTTGAAAATCACCAGCAATAGCATCCTATATAAAAATGCAATTGCCCTGCTATCTCCCAATATTCACCAAAAACTGGAGGTTATTGATTTAAGCAAACCTATTTCTATTAATGCCAGCATCATTGGCAAAATGAAATTCAGAGACACGCCTCTTGTAAGAGTTGCCTGGAACATTAAAAATAATGAGTTTATTACCCCTGCCGGACAATTTACACAGTGCAACTTCACAGGTGCTTTTACAAATTGTGTAGATACTGCCAAAGGACATAATGACCCCAACTCTCGTATTACTTTGTATGAATTCGATGGAAAATGGTATGGTATTCCTGTGCTTACCGATACGGTAACCATACATGATTTAATTCATCCTCATATCCAAACAAGAATACGATCACAATTTCCCCTCGAAAAACTCAACAATATTGTTGATAGTCATTTATTTTCATTTAATAAAGGCACCGCACAATTTGACCTTACCTATCAGGGTGGTTTACATGAAAAAAGCAATATCCAACCATTACTCAATGGTCATATTATCGTTCAAGAACTGGGTATGCATTATTTCCCCAGAAATCTCACCTTCGTCAACAGTGATCTTAGATTAATTTTTAAAGATGATAGTGTATATCTTCAAAACGGCGTTCTTAAAAGCCTTCATAACGAATTCCATATACACGGCGGTGTAAAAAATCTATTGAATTTCTATTTCCACGATCCTCAAAAAGTTGTTTTTAACTGGAACATTAAAACTCAAAAATTAAATCTTAATGAATTCCATAGTTTTCTACAACCGAGAAAAAAACAACTTAGTAAAAAAAATACCCACACTTCACCCTCCAAACAGCTGCATACTCATAGCTTTTTAAACAAGGTGAATCACCAGCTTGACGAACTACTTGATCTATGTAATGTTAACATGTCTCTACAAGTGAAGGATTTGCTATATCGACGTTTTGAAGCCAGAGATATTCATGCGCAGATTGTCATGAGACAGAATCAGATTCATCTCAAAAACATGGGTATCAAATATGCTGGAGGAAATATTTCTCTGAATGCACTCATCCAACAAAAAGGGAATCAAAATAAGCTACTCATACAATCAGACATACAGAATGTGGATGTAAGCAAATTCTTTTATGGAATGGAAAATTTTGGTTTAAAAACCCTTACAGATTCTAATATAAAAGGATTCCTATCTGCCCACACAGATATTGCTGTGTCTGTATCAGATACAGGAAAAATTGTACCCCATTCTATGCAAGGAAAAGTAAACTTTAATCTGAAAGATGGAGCCTTATTAAATTTTGAACCCCTAAGTAAAATAGGCAAGATTATATTCAGACGCAGAGATCTTTCTCATGTTACCTTCCGGGATATTTCCAACACCTTAGAACTGGATGGTAATAAAATCCACATCAATCCTATGAGAATAGAATCAAGCGTGCTAGTATTACAAGTAGAAGGTATTTATAGTTTTGGTAAGGGAACTAATATATTGATTGATGTTCCGCTCCGCAATCCCAAAAAAGATGAATTGATAGTAGATGAACAGACGAGAGCAGAACGAAGTATGAAGGGCATAGTACTCTATGTAAATGCTTACGATGGGGAAGACGGTAAAATTAAATTCAAGCTTATCAACAAAAAAAATAGCGACGAAAAGAAACAAGAGAGAAAGCAAAAATGGCTGCAGTTACAGGGACAAGCCAAATAACTTTTAGCCAACCACACATATGGTCATTTTTATACCTTCAAGGTATAAAAAAATGATTTTTCATTACACCTTAAAAGAATAGCTCCTCTCTATGAAAGAATCCTTTTTGCTTAATCTTTCTAAAGTCGAAAAACTATCCCGGGGATCTAAACTTCACAGGTTCTTAAACAATCCATACAAATATGTCTATGCCATAGCCTTAAAAGAGGTAGTGTATAAGCTTACCCATAAAGAGAAAATAGTAAAATGCAAACTATTCACAGGGATGGACATGCATATTATGTTACCTGCATCTACAGATATTTTTCTTACAGGTGGAAAATCACATATTTCAGAAATCAGGCTGGCTAGGTTTCTAATTCAAAACCTTATCCCAAGAAGTATTTTCTGGGACATTGGAGCTCATTATGGATATTTTTCATTGCTTGCCTCTTCCCTTGTAACATTCTAGGGGAAAGTCATTTCCATAGAAGCTTCCCCTACCTCCTTCTCTATATTACATCTAAACGCCACACAGCAAAATAATGTTGAAGCCTTCCACAATGCTGTTTCCGACAAGGCTAAAAAAATATCCTTCTTTGAATTGCCCAACATATATTCTGAATACAATAGTACAGACCTTTCCCAATACGAAAAAGAAAGTTGGTTTAACAAAGTAGAAGCCAGACGAATAGATATAGATGCCTTCTCCATAGATGAACTTTATGAACAACAGGGTATGGTTCCTGATATCATAAAAATCGATGTAGAAGGAGGAGAAGCAGCAGTAATAAATGGCAGTACAAAGCTATTGCATGCAACATCCCATAAACCTGTTCTTGTTATGGAGTATTTAACATCTCACAGAAATAATCAGCCTCATAAGCAGGCAGCATATACGCTTATGCAATTAGGCTACCAACCTCATATTATTCAAAACGATGGCAGCCTATTGCCAGCAGTAAATATCGACACATATTTATCAGAAAACCAGCTTGTGTCAGACAATATTGTTTTCAAAAAATAAGGAGATACTGTTTTATACTTTTTGATAACACCTTCCCTATTCTTTCACTTTAGGAAGAAACACATCTTTTTCAATAGTCATTCCAGGTTGTAGCCAGATAGTCTGAATACCCAATTGTTGAGCAGATTCTATATGTTGTGGACTATCGTCTATAAAAAGCGTATCCTTAGGTTGAAATCCATTTTCTTGCATGACAAATTCAAATACTTCTTTGGAAGGTTTGCGGAGGCCTATACGATGCGAGAAATATACCCTATCGAAAAAGGCATTGAATATGACCCCATGCGTTTGTTGAATATCCGCCATAAACTGTGCTTCATGAATACTATTGGTATTACTTAATAGTGCCAGATCATAATAGAGTCTTAACTGTTGTAAAATTTGGAGTCTTCGAGCAGGCATATCGAGAAGCATTGCATTCCATGCATTTCTGATTTGCTCTTCAGAAAGAGGTGTGGGAGCTATTTGTTGTATTCCAGCGATAAATGCCGATTCCTCAATTTTTCCCGTTTCCAGCTCATCAAACAGTTTAGTTTGTTTAAGCTGAGAATATAATTCCGGGAAATTGGTAATTCCCAAATCGATAAATGCCTGTTCTGTAAGTTTATAATCAATGTTCAGCAATACGCCTCCCAGATCGAAAATAATATGTTTAACCCCTTGTATCATAGGTCAAAAATAACGCTGTTCCTGATGATTTCCTGAGATGATGCTATTAGGCATAGCAAAAACTAAAGGAGACACCTCCGGATATGCTCACCACACTGCAATTTATTGTAGGTCGTTTAGCCCTTGTCAGTCTGCAAATATATCTATCTGCGTTGCTAGTCTTTATTTATACAACAATGTGACATCCTATAATTTCCTTCCAAATTCATCATCCATTGCAAGTGTTAGAAAATCATCCTAAAGTCTCCATATTTTCTGCACATTAAAATAAGCCCCCTAGCTATGCTGGAATAGAGTATTACACAACAGGTTTCATAGACGCCCCCCATCACGTCAGGGTTTTTAACTTATATCACTCCATTAAATTTCCGATAGCTATCAGGCGTGTCAATTGCTCTTATATCGTGCTAAAAGCTGCTTCACCATAGTAGGATACTTTTTCAAATTCTGAATATACCTGCGACTCTTCATCCTTTTAATATGCTTCTCTATCCCTAGAGCCTGATTAATGGTCGCACATTCAATAGAAAAATACAACTCCCAATCATGAATCCTAGACGTAAAGGAATTATCATATGCACCACTATTATGCTTTTGAAGCCTTAACTCCAGTGATTCATGCGTAAAGCCAATATAATATCGGTTAAGAGTTGGTGAAAACAATATGTAACAATACGCTTTCATACATCACAAAATCTACAACTCAC
>Ga0182793_1002159_pt1 | contig 11536 bp, 10 predicted proteins | sample Passage237A_FD_130498 | JGI IMG/M metagenome (GOLD analysis project Ga0182793, IMG submission 130498) | Cellulose adapted compost microbial communities from Newby Island Compost Facility, Milpitas, CA, USA - Passage2 37A (version 2) (version 2) ...
GATCCTTATCGCGGCGCATAGCCGGGCCACAGGCTTCGACCGCCGAACGGCTCCCGCCGTTTATTGGTTTTGCTACAGAATACGTCACTCCTCCTCAGGACAATGCCAGACCCACACGCTTCCGATTCAGAGCCTCGACCTCCCCGGCCCGCGCGTTCCCTTCTTTCCCGCCTCAAGGCGCTTTTGCGCCCTGCTCCGCCCGCCGACCGCGACGATATCCGCGCCGTGCTCGAAGCAGCCCACGATCACTCCGTCCTCGACGGCGAATCGTACGCCATGATTTCCGGAGCCCTGGCGGTCGCCGACAAGACCGTGGCCGACATCATGGTGCCGCGCTCGCGCATGGACCTGCTCGACATCTCGCGGCCGCTGCCCGAACTGATGCCGGCCATCACCGATACCGGCCATTCCCGCTTCCCCGTCTACGAAGACGACCGCGACAACATCATCGGCGTGCTGCTCGCCAAGGACCTGCTGCTGGCCCTGGCGGACCACGCACTGGACATCCGCGCCCTGGTGCGCCCGCCCGTCTTCATTCCCGAATCCAAACGCCTGAACGAACTGCTGCACGAGTTCCGCGTGAGCCGCAATCACCTGGCCATCGTCATCGACGAGCATGGCGGCATCTGCGGTCTGGTGACCATGGAGGACGTGCTGGAGCAGATCGTCGGCGACATCGAAGACGAATTCGACGACGAGGCCGAAAAGACCATCTTCCGCACCGGCGAGAACAGCTGGCGCGCGATGGGGACCGCCGAAATCGAGGATTTCAACGAAACCTTCGGCGTCCACCTGCCCGACGAGGATGTCGACACGCTCAATGGCTGGCTGGCGGCCGAACTGGGCCACATCCCGCGGCGCGGCGAGCGCCTCGAACGCCACGGCCTGGTCTTCACCGTCGTAAGCGCCGACGGCAAGCGGGCGCGCTGGCTGCACATCCAGCGGCTGGATCCCACCCCGCCCGCCTCGGAACATGCCGCCTGAGCCCACGAACGCGGCACAAACCGGAACGGCGGCCGGACGGCGTGCCTGGCGCGCGCCCCTGGCGGCACTGCTCGGCGGCGGCCTGCAGGCGCTCTGCTTCGCACCCGGCCCCCTGCCGGCCTGGAGCCTGCCCTTCGTGCAGATTGCCACGCTGGCCGTCCTGGCCGCCCTGACCTTCCAGGCTGCGGGTCCGCGCCGAGCCGCGATCCTGGGCTGGCTGTTCGGGTTGTCCCAATTCGGCATCGGTGTCTACTGGCTGACCATCAGCATGCACCGATTCGGCGGCCTGCCCCTGCTCCTGGCCGTCGCTGCCCTGCTGCTGTTCGCGGCGGCCATGGCCGCCTATGCGGCCGGGGCCTGCGCCCTGACCGCCTGGCTGTGCGCCGGCCAGGGCAGCCCCGAGCGCCGCGCCCCGCGCCAGATACTGAACGCCATCGCCTGGGCCTCGGCCTGGACGCTGGCCGAATGGCTGCGCGGCACGCTGTTCACGGGATTCACCTGGCTGAACATCGGCTACGCGCATGCCGAAGGCATGTTCGCCGCCTGGGCGCCATTTGCCGGCGTCTACGGCCTGGCCTGGCTGGCGGCGTTTTCCGCCGCCGCCGTGGCGCTGATGGCCCGCGCCAAGGACACCGCCTACGACCGCAGCGCAGCCGCTGTGGTGGGGCTGGCCCTGCTGGCCGGGCTGCTGGGCATCGCCTGGAGCCACATGGAATGGTCCCGCCCCCTGGGCAATCCCCTGATGGTGCGCCTGGTGCAGCCGGCCACGCCCCAGTCCGACAAGTTCCAGCCCGAACTCTTCCTGCCCACGCAGGACCGCATCCAGCGCCTGGCCTCGCTGGCCCCCAAGAGCGAGGCTGACCGCCCCGCCGTGGTGATCCTGCCGGAAACCGTGCTGCCGGTCTTCCAGGACCAGGTGCCCGAAGCCGTATGGCGGCAATGGCAGGCGGCCGCCGAGACCATGGGCGCAACCTTCGTGCTCGGAGCACCGCTGCATGTAGCCACCCCGGCGGGCGACCGATACACCAACGGCGCCATCGCCCTGCGCCCGCAGGCTGCTTCGCCGTCCGCGGCCGGCAACGGCTGGCATTACGACAAGCGCCACCTGGTCCCCTTCGGCGAATTCATCCCCCCGGGCTTTCACTGGTTCGTGCGCGCGCTGCAGATTCCCCTGGGGGACTTCGACCGCGGCACCGAACGGCAACCGCCGCTGGCGGTCGACGACCAGTTCCTGGCGGTCGACATCTGCTATGAAGATACTTTCGGCGAAGAAATCGCCGCCACGGTGGCATCCGACGGCCCCGATGCGCCAGGCGCCAGCATCCTGGTCAACCTGAGCAACCTGGCCTGGTTCGGCGACGGCTGGGTGCTGCGCCAGCATCTGTGGATCGCCCGCATGCGGGCCCTGGAAACCGCCCGCCCCGTGGTGCGCGCGACCAACACCGGCGCCACCGCCGTCATCGACGCGCACGGACAAGTGCTGGGGGCGCTCGATCCCGGCCGCCCGGGCGTCCTGGATGCCGAAGTCCAGGGCACCCAGGGGCTGACCCCCTACGTGCGCTGGGGCAATGCGCCGATCCTGGCCTGGACGTTGCTGGGACTGCTGCTGGCCGCCCGGAAAAGGCGCTATCCGGCCTGATCCTGCAGCCGCCGCTCGAAGGCGTCCTGGTCCAGGGGTTCATCGAACCAGTAGCCCTGGCCCTCGTCGCATCCGGCATCGCGCAGCAGTTCGTATTCTGCCTGGCACGTGATGCCTTCGGCAGTCACCCGCAGACCCAGCCGGTGCGCCAGGGCGATGATGGCCTCGCTGACCATGGCTGCATGCTCGCTGCCCAGCAGCCGCTCCGTCGTGGAGCGCTCGAGCTTGAGCGTCTCGAACGGCAGTTCGTGCACCGCCAGCAGGGCCGGCATGCCGATCGTCACGGCGCCGACGCTGAAGCTGAGCCCGGACTCGTGCAGGCGCAGCAGCCGGTCGCGCATCTGCTGGTCCTCGGCCACGAGCATGTGTTCGCTGAGTTCCAGGACCAGGCAATCCGGCGGCAGGCCCAGCGTATTGAACAGCCCGAACACGGTATCCAGGCCCGAATCATCCAGGCCGAGCTGGGTGGGCGACACGTTGATCGTCAGGCGCAGGTCCGGCGCCAGGTCCTTGCGCCAGTGCGCCAGCTGGCGTATGGCCTCGCGGAACACCCAGTCGCCCAATGGCCGCAGCAGCAGGCGTTCCTCGGCAAAGGGAATGAAGTCGGCGGGAGCGATCACGCCGAATTCCGGATGCCGCCAGCGCAGCAGGACTTCGGCCTGCACGATGCGCCCGGTGCGGAAGGCATGGATGGGCTGGAACAGGAGAAAGAACTGTCCGTCGCCGATGGCCTGCGGCAGGGCGTACATCAGGTCGCGCTGCATGCGTGCGCGTTCGCGCATGCCCCGGTCGAAATAGTGAAAGCAGTTGCGGCCGGAATCCTTGGCCACATACATTGCCATGTCCACGTGGCGCATCAGGGCCTCGGCGTCTTCGGCATCCTGCGGATACAGCGCCACGCCCAGGCTGGCCGAAATCCGCAGGGGATCGCCGCCCAGGCGGTAGGGTTCCGTGATCCGGTCCAGGATGGCCCTGCACAAGGCATCGATCTGCGCCTTGTCGGACATATCGCCCAGGAGAACGACGAACTCGTCGCCCCCCAGGCGCGCCACGAAGCTGCTTTCCGGGGTGACGCACGCCTGCAGGCGCCGGGCGACCTCGACCAGCAGCCGGTCGCCTGTCGCATGCCCCATGGAATCGTTGATTTCCTTGAACAGGTCCAGGTCCAGGAACAGCAGCGCCAGCGACTGCCCCGACCGGTCGGCGGTCTGGACGGCGGCCCGCAGGCGTTCATTGAAGTACTGGCGGTTCGGCAGGCCGGTCAGGGGATCGTGGTGCGCCTGGTTCCAGATCTGCGCCTCGATCTGCTTCTTCTGCGTCACGTCGCTGAGCATCGCGACCCGGCAATTGACCGAGCCATCGTGGTTCCAGGCCGTATCCATGACCACGCGTTCGGCATAGTCCTCGCCCGATTTGCGTTGCCCCCAGTATTCGCCTTCCCAGCGCCCGTGGGTGTTGATGGCATGCCACATCTCGTCGTAGAAATCGCGGTTGTGGCGGCCCGGCCGCAGCAGGGGCAGCAGTTCGCCGGCGATCTCGTCGGGCCAGTAGCCGGTCATCCGCGAATATGCCGGATTGACGTCGATCACCACACCGGCGGAGTCGGTGATGGCAATGGCCTCGCTGCTGTTCTCGTAGGCGATGGCGGCCAGCTGGGCCGACGATTCGGCCTGCTTGCGCTCGGTGATGTCCTGGACGATGCCGATGATGGACACCTGCTCGCCCACCCGCACGGTCGAGCTGAACACTTCGATGTCGATCTCCGAACCGTCCTTGCGGCGGCCGTGGCGCTCGAACCGCAGCGTGCCGTCGCGGCGGCTCTGGCTGGCCTTGATCGATTCGGCCATCAGGAAACGCTCGCGGGGCACCACGATGCTCAGCAGCGTCATGGTGTCGACCATCTCGCGCGGCTCGTAGCCGAAGATCTCGGCCATCTTGTGGCTGACGAAAGTGAAGCGCTCGTTCTCGACCAGGAAGATGCCCACGATGGAATTCGATGCCAGGCCCTGGAAAATGGTGTCGGCCCTGAGCAACCCGGCCTGGTCTTCGCGCATCTTGGCCAGCAGGTCGTGGACCTGGCGGATGCCGTCGTTGAAATCCCGGGCCACCTGGCCGAGTTCGCCCGCCCCCCGGTAGCTGATCCGGGCATCGTAATGGCCCCTGACCAGCTCGCGGCATGCGATCCTCAGCTCGCGCAGCGGCCGGACCAGATGGCGGCGCAACAGCAGGTACAGGCACAGCAGCACCACCAGATCCAGAAGCACCAGCCCGCCGCTGGCCAGCAGGGCGCGGTCCTTGCCCTCGCGCAGCAGGGGGATCAGCACGTCGGCACAGGCATCCAGCGTGCCGAGCAGGGTCTCGGCATCGTCGGCCACCCACTGGCGCTGGATGGTCTGCGGCAATTCATGGGGTCCGGACGCATGCTCGTCGCGTACATAGGTGCCCAGCAGCACGGACTGCAGCCGGCCGCGCAGGGTGGCCCAGTCGCGCCGGATCCGCGGCAGGAAATCGCGCGCGGCGGAATGATCCAGCGCGGGGATCTCGCGCCCGTCGATGACGCCGCCCTGGTCCAGGGCCTGCAGGGCGCGGTCCATCAGGTCCATTTCCTGGCTGAGCTGGCCGGCCTGCACCAGGGCGCCGTCCGACAGGCGCATCGCCCGCACCGCCAGCTGCTGGCTGGAAGCGCGCATGCGGTCCAGGGTGACGGCCTGATCGAGCGCGCTTTCATAGCGCGACAGCAGGGAATGCACGACAACCGCATTCCCCAGCACGAAGACCAGCATGAACAGGAAGAAGGCAGCAGAAACCGTCCCCGGCCCGAAGGACGATCGGACCGCCGGCCATGCAGCGCGCGATGTGTGAGGGCTCATGCCTTCCCTGTGAGATGAACGACAGCAACGGCGAGCCGAAGCACGGCCCGGAACGCCATCCCCTGGCATGTTACTGGATGCACGGAAAAGAACAATACGTTAACAACCGGAATCCACAGGCGGAGATCGGGGTTTTGACGCCGCTGCGATGACCCGGCGGAACCTGCGCAGGTCATCGACCGGCCACACCAGCCGCGGGGCCATTTCCCGGCGCCCAACCGCTGTCGGGCATTGGGCTCAATGGCTGGTCGATTGCCACGAATACCGGCCAGGCGAGTCTTCCGGCAGTGGGGAGCGCCGCGCCTCGATAGTGTCCATAAAGACGGCAAGATCACGATTGAACCGGTCAGGTTCCTCGAAGAAGGGGGAATGCCCCGACTCTAGGTAGAACTTGCCGGTCAGATTGGGATTCAGCTCCTTGGCTCGGTTGAAGGAAGGCTTCGCCCGAACCAGCGCGTCTTCAGCGCCATAGATCAACAACAACGGCTTGTGCATCGCTCCCAATCCCTTGGGCGCATCCAGTGACATCCTTTGCACTGCATTCTGCATGTTCTCGGAGGCCATGGCCGCATTGGCCAACAGGCGTTGGAAAGTTACGGCATCAGGCTGGGTGGAAAAGCACAGTGCCACGAACTCACGCTCAGCATCGAGGTGGGTCTTCAGGTCGGGCGACGCCATTCCACTGTACACACGGGGGCGCGGAACGATCTGTTCGGGCGCGAGCTCGATGACACCGCCCACATACACGGCGCCGACAATCTTCTCGTCGCCATAAGCGGCCAAGTAATTGGTAATCACGGCCGCCCCGAGAGACCATCCCACGACAACCGGCTGCTCGACACCCGCCCCGGCAATGACGGCAGCCAAATCATCGGCCCAATGCCGTCCATCGCTGTAAGCATCGGCATTCTCCGGCTGGCCGGAAACACCATGCCCCCGCATGTCATACGTGATCAATCTGTAATGCTGCAGCGCCGGACTGCCGACCTGCTTTTCCCAGCTCAAATGACTGCCCAGCAAGCCGTGAATGAAGACAATGGGTGGGCCGTTTGGATCTCCAGCTTCCTGTACTGCGATGGATACACCATCAGGAGCAGTCACGGTATAGGATTTCGTAGCGGCCTGCACCAGTACGGAAGCCCCCATAAGAACAACCGCAACCAGCCAGCTTTGCCAGTGTTTGAAGGCCTTTGAAGATTTCATGTTGAAGCTCTGGTAGAACGAAAAATCGCATCCTAAACCCTGACACTAATGTCACGGTCAAGCAGAAAGTGATATCGTTCAATCCATGAAGCAAAGACCATCGCCTGCCGACGATCTGAAAATCGGTGCCCTGGCCAGGGCAACCGGAGCCAGCGTGCGCTCAATTCGTCACTACGATCAGCAGGGTCTGTTGGCATCGACCCGAGCCGAGAACGGCTATCGTTCCTTCCCGGCAGTGGCCATCACCCAAGTCAGGCAGATCCAGCGTCTTATAGCGACCGGCTTCAGCCTGGAAGAAATCCGCAGCTTTCCCGATTGCATGCTATTAATCGAAGGCGCGAAAGCATGCGCAAACATTACGGAAGCTCAGCGCAAGCGGCTCGCAATCCTCGAACGGCAAATAGAAGCGCTTGAAAACCAACGCCAACGCCTGCGCGCCATGCTGATCGAAAGCCAGGAAGCCGATCAGTAGCCGTTGGCGTAGCGGGCAACTCCGCAGCCTACTGCGCCAGGCAACCATGGCGAGAGGCAGCCATTCGCGATGAGCAGCTGCCGTTGCACCGCGAGCATTTCAGGTTGAGGCCCTTCCGTCATAAGCCTCCCGCGCTTGTTCAATATCGCGCAAATGATGGATCGCCCAATCGTATACGGCCCCCAGCGGTATTTGCAGGGTACGTCCAAGCTCCGTGAGTGAATATTCGACCGCAACCGGCGAAGTGGCCAATACGTGCCGGGCAATCAGCCCGTTACGCTCCAGGCGCCGCAGCGCCTGAGTGAGCGCCTTGTGCGTTACGCCTTCCAGCCGCCGCCTGATTTCGTTGAAGCGCGTCGGCTTCTCACTGAGCACGCTAAGGATCATGACCGACCATTTATTGGCGACCTGATCGAAAAAAGAGCGCGCAGCGCAGTCCGCAAAAAACACATTGCTCACATCATGCGGCATCCCGATAACCTCGCGTATACCTAGGCACCTTGAAGTGCGTAATTGACACTAAGTATAAATTGTATACCATCATATCCCGCTCGATCCCTAGATCCCGGAAACGGTCCGGGGGTCGAACAAAGACATCAGACATCCAGGAGAATCATCAATGGAAATGCAGCAATTTGGTATGTCCCGGCGCAGCTGGCTCAAGCAAACCGCGGCAGCCGCGCTGGTAGCCGCCAGCCCCGTGCCTAGCGCGATCGCAGCCAGCGGGCTTACCGCGAAACTGTTTTTTACTGAAGCGGGAACCGGTGAAAATCTGATGTTTCTGCATGGCTGGACCGCCGATTCCAATGACTGGATCTGGCAATTGCCATACTTTGAAAGCAAGTACCGGGTGATAGCAGTGGATTTGCGGGGGCACGGAAGATCCGAAGTCATGCCTTCGGGTGCCTACAAGCCTGATGATTATGTTCGCGACATCGAGTCGCTGATCACAACCCACTACCCAAATCAGAAGTTCATTCTCGTGGGCCACTCGATGGGAGGACAGATTGCTGCGCGCCTTGCGGTAAAGCGGCCTGATCTGGTTAAGGCCGTGGTCTCCGTTGACGGTTCGTTAGGATTCTCAGACAAGGTGGGGGCAGCTTTTGCAGACGTCACTGAAAATCTGCAGTCTGCCGACCCGGGCATGGTAGCGGCGGCCTTGTTCAAGCAAGTCTACGATCCGGCCACGGACCCAGCCCTGCAAAGCTGGCACGCGAGACGCGCCATAGGGATGGAAAAAATCGCGGTACGCGAATCATTTGGCCCCTTGTTTGTAGGACCGGATCAAGTAGGCGTCGGCGAGGCCAGCGCGGAATTCTGCAAGCGCCTGGCGTTGCCGTTTTATCATCTCTGCCGCAATCCGACCCAGGCCGACCGTATGCGCCCGTGGTTCTCTAACGCCAAATCGAAGGTCGACGCATGGCCCCACGCAGGCCACTGGATCATGCAAGACCGCAAGGACGATGTGAACGCTGCCGTGGCTTCCTGGATTGATGCACTTTAGTGATTTCCGGCTGGAACCCCTATCTGATTCCAGGCCAGTTCTCGTTGGATGCTTTGATCAGCGAACCGCCATCGCCATACGCGCCATCATTGCGACGCCAGCTGGAAAGTCCAGGCTTCGGAAGAAAGACCCCGGCTTTGTGACATGAGCCGGGCGAAAAAAAAGCACCTACATGACGTAGGTGCTTTTCTTGAATTCCTTGGCGGAGCGGACGGGACTCGAACCCGCGACCCCCGGCGTGACAGGCCGGTATTCTAACCAACTGAACTACCGCTCCGCAGCGGTGCCAGAAAATCCTGGCGTCCCCTAGGGGATTCGAACCCCTGTACTCACCGTGAAAGGGTGATGTCCTAGGCCTCTAGACGAAGGGGACAGGACATTCGACAACGAAAGTTTGGTGGAGGTAAGCGGGATCGAACCGCTGACCTCTTGCATGCCATGCAAGCGCTCTCCCAGCTGAGCTATACCCCCAAACAAGGTCTTCGTTAACGAAGAAACGAGATTATGCACGAATTTTTTTTCGCGTGCAAGCGAGCCCAGATTTTTTTCTTCAGTCCCTGTCAGGCCCCTTTCCGACCCGGTCCTGGATCACAACTCTTTACATCTGGGCCCGCCGGGAAAGATCGCGGCCGAAAGCCGGACCAACCATCCGATTGCCATGAAAATGGCGCCAATAGCCATGACTTGGCAGCAACTTGGCGACCGATAGAGGAATGTTGCGGCTTGCAGGGCAGGCCTGCAGCGCCTACGATCCGGGCTGTTTTACATTCCGGAGCCCGCCATGCACGCCAGCATCCGTCACGAAACCCTGGTCCCCGCCTGGACGACCCAGGCGATCCTGGACCTGTTCGCCCTGCCCTTCAACGACCTGCTGCTGCGGGCCCAGACCGTGCACCGGGCGCACCACCCGGCCAATGCCGTCCAGCAATCCAGCCTGCTGTCGATCAAGACAGGCGCCTGTCCCGAGGACTGCGCCTACTGCCCCCAATCCTCGCGCTACCAGACCGAGGTGGAACCGGCGCCGCTGATGCCGCTGGACCAGGTGCTGGAAGCCGCGCGCAAGGCGCGGGACGCGGGCGCGCAGCGCTTCTGCATGGGGGCCGCCTGGCGCTCGCCGACCGAACGCCAGCTCGACCAGGTGATCGAGCACGTGCAGGCCGTCAAGGCCCTGGGACTGGAGACCTGCGTCACCCTGGGCATGCTGAAGGACGGCCAGGCCGAACGCCTGAAGGCCGCCGGCCTGGACTATTACAACCACAATCTGGATACCGCCCCCGAATACTATGGCGAGATCATCCGCTCCCGGAGCTTCCAGGACAGGCTGGACACGCTGCAGCGCGTGCGCGAAGCCGGCCTGAAGGTGTGCTGCGGCGGCATCGTCGGCATGGGGGAATCGCGCGAGATCCGCGCAGGCCTGATCGCCACCCTGGCCAACCTGGAGCCCTATCCGGAATCCGTCCCGATCAACCAGTTGGTGAAGGCGCCGGGCACCCCGCTGGCCGACGCGCCCGACCTGGATCCCATCGAATTCGTGCGCACGATCGCGGTTGCCCGCATCGCCATGCCCCGCGCCGTGGTGCGCCTGTCCGCGGGCCGCGAAGGCATGCACGACAGCACCCAGGCCCTGTGCTTCATGGCCGGCGCCAACTCGATCTTCCACGGCGAACGCCTGCTGACCACCCCGAACCCGCAGGCGCAGGCCGATGCCCGGCTGTTCGAGCGCCTGGGGCTGGTGCCGATGCCCCAGGAAGAACCCGAGGCCGCGTGCCCACCCGCCGCCACGGCCGAGGCTTCCAGTCCGGTCTGACGCATACGGCTTCATGATCCCACGCACCGCCGCCCATCCTTTCGTTACCCGACCATGCACACCCTGATCCTCAGCATCTCCTTCAGCGTCGCCGTCTCGATCTTCCTGAAGCTGGCCCGGGCCGGCAAGATCCAGGTCGACCAGGCCATCGCCGTCAACTACGCGACGGCCGCGGCGCTCAGCGTGTGGCTGCTGCGCCCGCCCCTGGACACGCTGTTCGAGCAGCCGCCCGCCGTCTGGCTGATCCTGGGCCTGCTGGGCGTGCTGCTGCCCACCGTGTTCCTGGTCATGGCGGCGGCCGTGCGCCGCGCCGGGATCGTGCGCAGCGACACGGCCCAGCGCCTGTCGCTGATCCTGCCGATCCTGGCCGCCTTCCTGGTGTTCCATGAAGTCCTGTCGGGCCGCAAGGCCTTCGGCATCGCCCTGGCACTGTGTGCGCTGGCCTGCCTGCTGGCACGCCCCCGGGCCAACGGCGCGCGGCTTCCGGCCAGGGCAATGGCGCACCAGGAAGAACCGCAGGAGTCCGCGGCGCGCGGCTGGGCCGTGCTGCTGGGCGTCTGGGCGGGCTACGGCTGCATCGACATCCTGTTCAAGCAGATGGCCCGGATCGGCGCCGGCTTCACCGGCAGCCTGCTGCTGAGCTTCGTCCTGGCGGGCCTGCTGATGTGCCTGTGGCTGCTGTTCCGGCGCACCCGCTGGGACGCCCGCAGCCTGGCGTCCGGGATACTGCTGGGCGGGCTGAATTTCGGCAACATCTATTTCTACATCCGCGCGCACCAGACCTTCCCGGACAATCCCACGCTGGTGTTCGCGGCCATGAACATCGGCGTGATCTCGATCGGGACACTGGTGGGCGCGGGCGTGTTCCGCGAACGCCTGAGTCCGCTGAACATGCTGGGCATCGGCCTGGCCCTAGGCGCGATCGTACTGCTGTTCCCCCGCTGACGCCTGCGGCGCTGCATCCGCCAGGGGATCGTCGATCACCGGGTCGTGGGATATGTCGCGCTGCGGATCGACGCGCGGATCCAGCACCGCCATCACGTGGGAATTCTGCAGC
>Ga0182793_1002165_pt1 | contig 11511 bp, 8 predicted proteins | sample Passage237A_FD_130498 | JGI IMG/M metagenome (GOLD analysis project Ga0182793, IMG submission 130498) | Cellulose adapted compost microbial communities from Newby Island Compost Facility, Milpitas, CA, USA - Passage2 37A (version 2) (version 2) ...
ACCGCCGCCTCGGGGAAAGAACTCTCCGAGTTCTTGCGGAATCGTCACCCTCCCGTGAGGTCTCGCTCAGGGTTCGCATGGTGGCCTACACGAACCCCGGCAAGTGGTAGCGGGTGCCTCTCCTCTTACCCGTCTGCACCAGGCGTCCCTCATCAACCAACGTGGCCAGCAGCGACCGAAAATCCTGCCGCTCCAAGCCGGTCGCCGATCGAACGTCGGCATTGCTCACGGGGCCATCTTCGGCGAGTTTTTCGATCAAACCAAGAAGTCCGGCTCGATCGAGTCGAAGACCTGCCGGCGGCGCGAGGGAACCTTCCAACATGTAGGTCGCACCACCGCGCTCACCCTCCTGAACTAGCAAGCCCGAGTCACGCAGTCGTTGCAAGACCTCCCGTGCAGCAGAGCGATCGACCTGGAGTATTTCGCGCACCCGGGAGTTCGTCAGGGTCTCTCCACGAGCAGCGTGCACCAACACGAGTCGATCGTGTGCCGACAGCGTCCCTCGCCGTTCCAGCTCCGCCACCCAAGCCCGCTCATCGGGGGCGACGACGCTGCGGAGCGGAAGCGTCACGGTGACTGAATGCCCTTGATCTTCGATCACAGGTGGGTCTAGCATCTCCTCGGACATCGTGTCTTGCATGACATCGATCCCCCGACCTGCGTCCTCCGCAAGCCCATAACGGCGTAACGCCGCGATCACGGCAAGGTTTCGGGGGGCAGTCGTCTCGCGGATGTTCTCCACCGTCACCGGTTCTGGTAGCCCGCCGGGACTGACGATGCGAATCATCGACGGTCGCAGCTCCACCCGGACTGCGGTGCGGTCTAGCTCATACGATCGATGCGCCAGAGCGTTGGCTATCGCCTCTCGCAACACCACCGGAGGTACATGGGGCAACTCGTACCTCCGCACACCGAGTACCACCATTTCCGTCCCCACCAACTCGAGGATCCGGTCTGTGGCGGCCTCGAGTTGGTGGGGAAGAGGACCACCGAACTCCAACCTCAGGTCGTAGTCCACCGACTCATCGTCCCGGTAGCGCCTAATCTCGAGGAAGGCTTTCCCGATGGTGTCCCTGGGGTCAAGCGTCAAATAGAGCGCCCCGGCGACAGTGAGCATCCCGCCAACCGCGTAGCCAGACTCTGCGAGCCGCTCCGGTATATGGGAGTCGGACCAACCAAAAGCCCGGCAGAACTCACCCAGCAACTGTGGATCGGCGTCGTCCACTCGGACCCCGGTCTTGGTCGTCTCATATCGATGTGCCGACCGGCTGTTGAGCAGCTGCTGAAGCTCCGTCCCGAAGAGCGCTTCGTCCCTGGTGCCCTTCCTGACACGGACGATGCCATCCGATTGCTGCGCGAACCCTTCTCGACGTTTAGCGACGGAAAGAACCACGATCGACTTTCCGTCCACGGTCGCCTCATGCAAAAAGTACCGACCCGGATCATGGACGCTCTGGACAGCCTCATAGATCGCATCCGATGTGCCTGCATCAAGTGCCCGACCAGTTAGGTGCCCGTCATCCTCCACGCCGATCAAGATGACGCCCCCATCAGCGTTCGAGAATGCCACGATCGTTTCCCGCAGGGGCTTTCCGCCCACGCCTCGCTTGAACTCCACGTACTGGTTTTCGCTTGGGAACTCCCTGCGAAAATCCTCGGCACTGAATCCAAGAGGTAAGTCTGTCCGCTCGGGATGAAATGGGGGATATGGGGAATTTGTGCTCTGCATGTCCTGCACTGCACAAGTTTGCCATAACTACCAGTTACCGGCTACTTCGCCCTTGAGCAAGGGGTTCTCCTAACCATCCAAACCAAGCTATGCCTGACCAGCCCGAAGAGGCACGTCTAAGCTGTCCCCATGCCCGCCCAGGCCTATGCCGGCAAGGAGTGCGTCTGCCAGTTCCGCAAGGGGATCTGCGATCAGACCTGCGTGCGCGACATGCTGGCGACCCCGTTCTACATCGCCTGCCTGAAGCTGACCGGGCGGCGCTGCCTGGTGGTCGGGGGCGGCGAGGTCGGGCTGGAGAAGACGGAGGGCCTGCTCGCCTGCGACGCCACCGTGGAGCTGATCGCGCCGGAGGCCTGCGAGGAGGTCGCCGCGCTGGCCGCGGAGGGCTCGATCGAGTGGCGCCGCCGCGAGTACGCCGGCCCGCCCGACCTCGAGGGGGTCTTCCTGGCGATCGCCGCCACCGACGACACCGAGGTCAACATCCGGGTCTTCGACGACGCCGAGCGGCGGGCGATGCTGGTCAACGTGGTCGACGTGCCGCCGCTCTGCAACTTCATCCTGCCGGCGATCGTCCGCACCGGCCCGCTGGCGATCGCGATCTCCACCGCCGGCGCCTCGCCCGCCCTGGCCAAGCGGATGAAGGCCGAGATCGCCGAGCTGTACGGCGAGGAGCACTCCCGGCTGGCGGTGATCCTGAACGAGGCCCGGGGCTGGGCCAAGGCGACCCTGCCCACCTACCAGGACCGCAAGCGGTTCTTCGAGGGGATCGTCAACGGCAGCCCCGACCCGATCGAGCTGATCCGCGAGGGCCGCGAGCCGGAGCTGCTCGCCCTGATCGAGTCCGCCCGGCGAGAGGCACAGGCGTCGCTGGCCGCATGACCGTCCTCGGGGCCGCATGATCGACCCTCGCCTGGCCGCGCTCGGCTGGAAGGAGGAGGAACGGGACGCCTGGGGGGAGCGGCCCCGGGACGGCCAGATCCCGGCCCGGGTGGTCGGCCTCCACCGCAACCACATCGTCGACCTGATCTCGGCCGAGGGCGAGCTGGCCGGGCGGCCGGCGGGGCGGATGCTGCGCGACCGCAGCCAGGCGACCGCGATGCCCGCGGTCGGCGACTGGGTGGCGGCCCTGCCGGACGGCACCATCCAGGAGATCCTGCCCCGGCGGACCGTGCTGGCCCGCCGGTCGGCGGCCGACCGCGACCGGATCCAGGTGCTGGCCACCAACGTCGACAAGGCGATCGTGGTCAGCTCGCTCAACCGGGAGCACGACCCGGTCCGGCTGGAGCGGATGGTGCGCCTGGCCGAGGCCTCCGGCGCAACCCCGGTGATCGCCCTCTCCAAGGCGGACCTCTCGGACGAGTCCGAGCAGCTCCGCCGCCGGGTGGCCGAGACCTTCCCCGGGATCGAGGTGCACGCGCTGAGCTCGAAGACCGGCGAGGGGGTGACCGGGCTGGAGGGCTCGCTCGCCCGCGGCGAGACCGTGGTCCTGCTGGGCCGCTCCGGGGTCGGCAAGTCGACCCTGGCCAACATCCTGCTCGGCTGGGAGCGCCAGAAGACCGCCGCGGTCCGCGAGACCGACGACCGGGGCCGCCACGCCACCACCAGCCGCGAGCTCTTCCCGCTGCCCGGCGGGGCCCTCCTGATCGACACGCCCGGCCTGCGCGCCCCCGGCTCGATCGAGGCGGACGACCTGATCCCCGGCGCGGCCGAGGCCGAGCTCACCGACCAGCGCGCCGCCGAGATCGAGCGCCTCGCCGCCTACTGCCGCTTCCGCGACTGCGCCCACGAGACCGAGCCCGGCTGCGCCGTCACCGCCGCGATCGAGGCCGGCGAGCTGCCGGGGCGGTGAGCCCCGGCCTACGCCGCGTCGACGGCCAGCTTCTCGCCCGACTCGTCCTCGAACAGGCCGAGCCGCCGCAGATCGACGATCTTGTCCCCGATCACGTCCTTCCAGCCCTCCTCGGGCGGCGAGGCGACCTCGGTCACCTCGGAGGCGAGGATGCCGTACAGACGGTCCAGCACGGCCACCCGCTCGGGGCGGGTCATGTCGCGGGAGAGCTGCCCGAGGACCCTGACCTCCACGTCCGCGCGCATCGAGGCGCTCTCCAGCCGGCTCAACGAGTCCACGCCCAGGTTGGGGCATGACATCGAGGCTCCGAGGATCTCCATGAAGTCCTCCTCCGAGATCTGCTCCGGCAGCATCCGCTCCTCGAAGGAGTTGGTGGCGACGACCCGGCGCTTGAGGGCGAACGACATCTCGTCGGCCACGTGCGCGAAGAGGATCCCGTCGTCCGGATCGAGGCGGCTCGCCAGGACGAACGCCTCGATCGCGTTCACGTGCTCCTCGTCGTTGTGGTACATGTTGCCCAGCCACCGGGCGGTCGTGTCGTCCAGGTCCGAGGCGCCGAGGGCGCACCGGTAGGCCCTGACCGAGAGGTCCTTCTCGTCGAACTGCTTGTACGAGCGCGCCAGCTCCCGCAACGCCTTAGAGCCGTGCGGGTCGCTCTGCACCCAGGCGTACGAGATGACGAACCCTTCGCTGTAGAACCGCCCGGAGTGAAGCGCGTCCAGCAGGAACCCGAGGGCGTGGCTCTGGGTGGAGGACAGGCTCGCGGGCACCGTGACGAGGCCCTCCTCGTTCAAGGAGATCCCCGCCTCCCGCGAGAACTCGCGCATCGCGACCGCGCGCTCCTCGGCGTTGGCGGAGTGGGCGTCCCGCATCAGCGACGCGGTCCTGATCTCGTCGCTGTCCGAGTACTCCAGCGCGTACGAGAGGATCGACCGCGAGACGTCGGGCAGACCCAGGTTGCCGGCGCTGGAGGCGATCGCCAGCACGCCGCGCTTGTCGATCCGCACCTCGTTCTCGACGATGCGCCGGGCGGCGTCGAGGAACTTCTCGATGTCGCGGTCGCGCTCCGCGTCCGCGGCCAGCCGGACCAGCTGATCCGGGGTGTTGCCGGCCCGAGCCGCGTCGAGCGCCGACATCACGACGGTCAGCGGCGACCGCACGCTGGACGAGTGCACCTCGAGGTCGCCGAACCGCTCCCGGTAGCGGGAGATCAAGGTGTCCTGGTTCTTGAGCTGCCTCCTGAGCTCCCCGGAGTCGCTGCCCTCGGCGGCCGCGAGCGCGTCGACGGGCAGCTCGGGCAGCCAGTCGTGGACGGGGTTGTCGCTGCCCGGGATGCCCGTCGCCTTGTCTGTGACGGCCGCCGCGAGCGCCTCCTCGAACTTTCCGATGCCGACCAGGTCCGCCCTGAACTTGATCACCCTGTACGCGCTGAGGTCGAAGGGGATGTGCTCGGTCCGCGTCTCGTCCAGCATCATGATCGTCCGGCCGGCCCGGAGCGCGTGACGGACGCCGAGCTCGTAGTAGACGTTCGGGTTCAACCCGGTGAGGTCGGCGATCACCAGGTCGGCCTTGGCCAGCCGCTCGATGATGTCCTTGGTGATCGCGCCGCTGCGATCGACCTCGTCGGCGCGAATGCAGTTGTCGTACCCGTACCGGCCGACCACGTCGCGCACCCGCTTGAAGACGGCCCTGAAGTGCTTGTGGTCCTCTCCCTCGGAACCGCCAAAGGCCTGAATGACAAACGCGTCCATGCGTACCCCCTCTTGAGATGGTTTCGACTGCGTCCTGCAAGCTTCCGTGCAACGCCGGCAGGATACTGACAGAGATCAGTTACGCGCCGAGCGGCGCCGCGCCCGCCGGGCCGGGCCTACTCGGTCACCCGCAGGAACTCGGTGAGCAGGCGGCTGACCGCCGGGGGGTCGTCGACGTAGGGCCAGTGGCCGGAGTCCGGGAGGACGTGGATGTCGGCGGAGGGGAAGGGCTCGCGCTGGCGCTCGGCGAAGGTGGGCGGTAGGTAGGAGTCGTGGGCGCCCCAGATCACCAGGGCGGGCAGGTCGGCGGCGGCGAAGGCGGGGATCGCCCGGCCGGCGGTCTCGCCGAGCGACTTGGCGTCGCGGTAGAGGGCGAGGACCGCCCGGCGGGTGCGGCGGTCGAAGTCGCCGTACATGCGGTCGACGAACTCGCGGGGCAGGCCGCGGGGCTCGGGGCGGGTGATCGCGCGGCGGAAGGCGGCCCGGGTGGTCGCCGCCTGGACGATCTCCCCCACCCCCGGGGTCTGCCAGAGGCGGGCCATGCGGTGCCAGCGGTAGCCGGTGAGGATGCCGGTGTCGATCAGGGTGACCCCGGCGACGCGGTCGAGGTTGCGGAGCGCCCAGGCCAGCCCGATCGGGCCGCCGAAGTCGTGGAGGACGAGGTGCACGCGCTCGATCCCGAGCACCTCGAAGGCCCGGCCGAGGAAGGTCGCGTACTCGGCGACGGTGTGCCCGAACTCCGGCGGGGCGACCGACTGGCCGAAGTCGGGCAGGTCGAAGGCGACGGTGCGCCGGAGGCCGCCGATCTCGGCGACCAGGTCGAGCCAGTCCTCGGCCGAGCCGGGGTTGCCGTGGAGGAAGACGACCGCCTCCGAGGCCTGGGCCGGTCCGGCCTGGGCCAGGCGGGTCCAGACGTCGTCGACCGCGAGGCCGGTGAGGCGGTCCTGCGGACCGGAGCCGTCGTCCATCAAAGGGCGAAGAAGGCGATCGCCGTGAAGTGGAGCCCGGCGGCGCCGATGACGAAGAGGTGGAAGATCTCGTGGTAGCCGAAGAGCGCCGGGTTGGGGTTGGGGCGCTGGGTCGCGTAGACCACGGCGCCGACCGTGTAGAGCAGCCCCCCGGCCGCCACCAGCAGGCCCGCGCCGATCCCGGCGGTGCCGACGATGTGCGGGAAGGCGATCGCGCCGATCCAGCCGACCAGGATGTAGATCAGGGCGCTGACCCACTTCGGCGAGCTGGTCCAGATCAGCTCGATCACGATGCCGAGCGCGGCGGCGGTCCAGACCGCGATCAGGATCGCGGTCGACCAGGTCCCGCTCATGGTGAGCAGGGCGAACGGGGTGACCGTGCCGGCGATCAGCAGGAAGATCATCGAGTGGTCGAGCCGGCGCATCAGCATGCGGGCCCGCGAGGTGCGCCAGTTGATCCGGTGGTAGAGGGCGCTGGTCCCGAAGAGGCCGCAGAGCGAGATCGAGTAGATCAGGACCGCGATCAGCTTGACGGTGGTGTCGGCCCAGGCGAGCAGGGCGATCCCGAGGCCGATCGAGAGGAAGAAGGCCCACTCGTGCGAGACGCCGCGGAAGCGGGGCTTGACCGCCTTGATCGTCTCGGTGGCCGAGTCCCTGATCGCGGTGGCCCGCTCGACCGCCACGTCCCGCGCCTGGCCGGCCCGCTGGACCGCGGCGTCGCGGGCGATCCCCGCTCGCTCGACGGCGACGTCCCTGGCCTGGCCGGCCCGCTCGACGGCCACGTCCCGAGCCTGTGCCGCCCGGTCCAGTGCCTTTCTGGATCCCTGACTCACGGGGTGAATCGTATCGACCCGTTCAAGTCGCGATCGGCCCGGCCCTCCGGCCCGGCGATCCTCCCCGGCCGCCCCGGGCGCTACCGGTGGTGTGGCCGGCCCGCCGAGGCGCGGAACTTCTCGCGATTTGCGAACTCCCGATCCGGCTCACACGCTATATGTAGCGTTCCCAGAAGGTGTCCGACGCCAGTCCTAGTATAATTTGCCATGTGCGTTGCCCACACTGTGGACATCAAGGAAGCCGTGTTCTCGAGAGTCGCAGCTCCGAGGAGGGGTCCGCTGTGCGCCGCCGGCGCCAGTGCACCAGCTGCGCTCACCGCTTCACCACGTATGAGCGGTACGAGATCCAGGCCCTGTTCGTCCGCAAGCGGGACGGCGGGCGCCAGCCCTTCGATCGCGACAAGTTGCGCGGAGGGCTGGAGCGCGCCTCGCACAAGCGGCCGGTCCGACCGGAGGCGATCGACGCCCTGGTCGAGCGGATCGAGGCCGAGGCGGTGCGCGCCGGCGGGGAGATCGCCGCGGCCCGGATCGGCGAGCTCTGCCTGGCCGGCCTCCGGCGGATCGACCAGGTCGCCTACCTGCAGTTCGCCGCCGTGTACCGCCAGCTCGGGGTCGAAGACGTCCAGGCAGAGCTGGACCGCCTGACCCCCGAGCTTTCCGAGACTTAGAGCAGCACCCCCGAAGACCAGCGACACCAGCACCCCCGAAAGCATCGATTGACCAGACAGAACCCAGCAGCCGCAGCAAGAGGAGAGAGCGAGAGCATGCCCCAGTCCGTATCCGAGTCACCGCGAGTCAACCCCAAGGGCGTCGTCGTCGAGCGGCGGCTGACCCGTGAGGGCGTCCACCCCTTCGACGACGTCGAGTGGGAGATCCGCGACGCCGTGATCGGCGATCCCGCCAACCCGGCCTTCGAGCAGCGCGGGGTCGAGTTCCCCAAGAGCTGGTCGCAGAACGCGACCAACATCGTCGCCCAGAAGTACTTCCGGGGGCAGCTCGGCTCGGACAAGCGCGAGAACTCGGTCAAGCAGATGATCAGCCGGGTCGCCGGGACGATCGCCGAGTGGGGCCGCCAGGGCGGCTACTTCGCCACCGACGGGGACGCCGACGCCTTCGAGGCCGAGCTGACCGCGATCCTGCTCCACCAGGAGGCGGCCTTCAACTCGCCGGTCTGGTTCAACGTCGGCTTCGAGGAGAGCCCGCAGTGCTCGGCCTGCTTCATCCTCTCGGTCGAGGACACGATGGAGTCGATCCTCGACTGGAACACCAAGGAGGGCAAGATCTTCCGCGGCGGCTCCGGCTCCGGCATCAACCTGTCGAACATCCGCGGCTCGATGGAGCTGCTGGCCAAGGGCGGCACCGCCTCCGGCCCGGTCAGCTTCATGCGCGGCGCCGACTCCTGGGCCGGCACGATCAAGTCCGGCGGCAAGACCCGCCGCGCCGCCAAGATGGTCGTGCTCGACGTCGACCACCCGGACGTCGAGCACTTCATCTGGTGCAAGGCCGACGAGGAGAGGAAGGCGGCCGCCCTGCGCGACGCCGGCTTCGACATGTCGATCGACGGCGAGGGCTTCACCTCGATCCAGTACCAGAACGCCAACAACTCGGTCCGGGTCTCGGACGAGTTCATGGAGGCGGTCCGCGACGACCGGGACTGGGACCTGATCGCCCGCACCACCGGCGAGCCGGTCAAGACCCTGCCGGCCCGCGACCTGATGAACCAGATCGCCGACGCCGCCTGGCAGTGCGCCGACCCGGGCGTCCAGTACGACTCGATCATCAACCGGTGGCACACCTGCCCGAACTCGGGCCGGATCAACGCCTCCAACCCGTGCTCCGAGTACATGCACGTCGACGACTCGGCCTGCAACCTGGCCTCGATCAACCTGATGAAGTTCCGCCGCGAGGACGGCAGCTTCGACACCGCCGGGTTCTCCGCCGTGGTCGACACCGTCTTCCTCGCCCAGGAGATCATCGTCGGGCCCTCCAGCTACCCGACCGAGGAGATCGGGAAGAACGCCCGGGCCTTCCGTCAGCTCGGCCTCGGCTACGCCAACCTCGGCGCCCTGCTGATGTCGGACGGCATGCCCTACGACTCGGACGAGGGCCGCAACGTCGCCGCCGCGATCACCGCGCTGATGACCGGCCGCGCCTACCGGCGCTCGGCCGAGATCGCCGCTGCGATGGGGCCGTACGACGCCTACGAGCTCAACCGGGAGCCGCACAACAAGGTGATGCGGATGCACCGTGACGCCGCCTACGAGATCGACGGCGCCGGGATCAAGGGCGAGCTGCTGGACGCGGCCCGCGAGGAGTGGGACGTGGCGGTCGCGACCGGCGAGGAGCACGGCTACCGGAACGCCCAGGCGACGGTGCTGGCCCCGACCGGCACGATCAGCTTCCTGATGGACTGCGACACGACCGGCATCGAGCCGGACTTCTCGCTGGTCAAGTTCAAGGAGCTGGTCGGCGGCGGCAGCATGACCATCGTCAACAAGTCGGTGCCGCTGGCGCTCCGGACGCTGGGCTACTCGGAGGCCGAGGTCGCCCAGATCGAGGCCCACATCAACGAGAACAACACGATCGTCGGGGCGCCCGGGCTGAAGCTCGAGCACCTGCCGGTCTTCGACGTCGCGGTCGGCGAGCGGGCGATCTCGCACACCGGCCACATCGACATGATGGCCGCGACCCAGCCCTTCCTCTCCGGCGCGATCTCGAAGACGGTCAACATGCCGAGCACGGCGACCGTCGAGGACATCGCCGACGCCTACACCCGCGGCTGGGAGGGCGGCCTCAAGGCGCTCGCGATCTACCGCGACGGCTCCAAGACCGCCCAGGCGCTCCGCACCGACGCCCAGGACGAGAAGGGCGAGGACGCGACCGAGCAGAGCCCCCCGGCCGGGCCGGAGCGTCACCGCATGCCGAAGACCCGCGAGTCGGTCACCCACAAGTTCTCGGTCGGCGGGCACGAGGGCTACATCACCGCCGGCAAGTACCCGGACGGCTCGGTGGGCGAGATCTTCCTGACCGACATCGGCAAGGAGGGCTCGACCATGCGGGGCATGATGAACGCCTTCGCCACCGCGATCTCGCTCGGCCTCCAGTACGGGGTGCCGCTCGAGGTGTTCGTCAACAAGTTCAGCTACATGCGGTTCGACCCGGAGGGCGTCACCGGCAACCCGGAGATCCCCTTCGCCAAGTCGATGCCGGACTACATCATGCGCTGGCTCGCCTCCCAGTTCATCGAGGACCCCGACTTCCTCGAGGAGCAGGGGATCCTGACCCAGGAGGTCCGCTCCCGCAAGGAGGCCGAGCACACCGGGATCGACCCGGCCAACGGCTCCACCGGGAACGGCAATGGGAACGGCAACGGGCACTCCGAGCCGGTCGCCGACACCGGCGGGACCGCGGTCCCGGCCGGATCCGCCCTGACCGACGACGTCCCGGTGATCCCGGCCAGGCTCAAGGTGACCGGCGGGGCCGCCGAGCTCGGCCCGGCCTGCGACCAGTGCGGCGGGATGATGCAGCGGACGGGGTCTTGCTACACCTGCTCCAGCTGCGGAAACAACACCGGCTGCGGCTGAGGCGTTGGGGCTCGCCCTGGGCGGCACCTGTGACCATTCGCCGTGCCTAGCACTGTCGATCGGTCACAGGACACCGCCCAGGCCGGCCCCACCGCCTCAGTGGCTGACCCGGACGCCTGCGCTGGCACTGTCGATCGGTCACAGGTTCCTCCGTCCGGGCGGCCGGCGGCTCAGGAGGTAGGCGGGACGGGGTCCGGGCCGGACCTGGTTGTGCTCACTACACTCGGCCGATGCCTCGCACCATCAGCTCCACGTTGCCGCTCCGTAGGTCGTCGGCGATCCTGACGGCCGTGCTCGCGGCTTTGCTCTCCCTGACCCTGACCGCGGTCGACGCGACCGCCAAGCCGCGACTCAAGGGCCCGAAGGTGACCCGGGTCGGCCACGGGATCCTGCTCGCCGGAACCGGCTTCAAGAAGGGGTCCGCGGTCACGCTCAGGATCGGCCCGCGCGGGTCGGAGACCTACTTCGTCAAGCGTCTGCGAGTCGATCGGCACGGACGGTTCAGGACCGTCCAACGCGTGCGAGTGACGGGCGACTGGGTCTGGGTGGTCCACGGCAAGCGAGGATCCGGCCTGATCCGCAAGGTCACGATCCGCAAGCCGATGAAGGTGAGGCTCCGGGGCTCGGTCTTCTCGCGCGCCCGCCCCGGGGGGGGGGGGGGGGGCCCGGGGCGCCCGCCCCCGGCCGGGCCGGTGCACGTCGAGCGGGGGGCCGGGGGCCCCCCGGGGGCGGGGCTGGGAGAAGATCGAGCCCCCGAGCCTCACCTTCATCGGCTTGCGGATCGTGACCTTGCGGAT
>Ga0182793_1002172_pt1 | contig 11495 bp, 12 predicted proteins | sample Passage237A_FD_130498 | JGI IMG/M metagenome (GOLD analysis project Ga0182793, IMG submission 130498) | Cellulose adapted compost microbial communities from Newby Island Compost Facility, Milpitas, CA, USA - Passage2 37A (version 2) (version 2) ...
CGACTTCGTCGCGGGTTTGGTGGAGCAACACGGAAAGTCGATTTTGGACCGCATCCTCTTCAAGGGCTGCAATCCTGTCCTGCGCGTGTTGATCGAGTCCGCAATCGACCTCGGCCTGCAAAAGATCCACGGACGCATCGACGCCTGATATCCAGGCGAACTCCGATGGGCGTCTGGTCCCGATTCAACTGCCCGCAATGCGGCTATCAGGCCATGGTTTCCGGCGGACACGATTCGGGACGGGAAGAATTCACCGTCACCATCGTGTGCCTTGATTGCCGCGAGCTCCACGACGTGACGATCGGCAGGCGAGACACCCCGGATTCTATCCCGCCTCGCTGCCCCCGCGCCAAACGCCACACCGTCCGTCCATGGCAGGGCAACGGCCCCTGCCCCCGCTGCGACACGCCGATGCAGGACCAAGGCGGCGCGTGCCTGTGGGACTAACCCGCCCCGCCTCAATCCCTCCCCATGCAACAACAGAACATCCCCATCCACACCCTCGTTGACATGTATAAGCGCGGCGAACTGCGCCTGCCGGAAATCCAGCGTCACTATGTCTGGCGGGCAACGCGGGTGCGCGATCTGCTCGATTCGCTCTATCGCGGCTATCCGAGTGGTTCGATCTTGATGTGGGAAACCGACGAACCGGTGCCGACGCGCGATTTCGCCATCGCGCAGGAGACGACGGCCTTTGCCGGACGGAAACTCCTGCTCGACGGCCAGCAGCGGCTCACGTCGCTCACCGCCGTGTTGAACGGTGAGCCGGTCACGGTGCGCGGCCGTCGTCGGCCCATCGACATTCTCTTCAATCTTGAGCACCCGGATGGGCCGCCCGCCGAGGCGCTTGAAGTGGACAGCGATGAAACGACCCCGCTTGCGACCGATGACGAGTTGCCGGACGACACCGACAATGGAGGAGATGACGAAGAGGAGGCGGTCATCGAAAAGTTGAACCGGCGCACCTTTGTGGTCGCGAGCAAGTCACTCCAGGCGTTGCCGCACTGGGTCCCGGTGAGCGAAGTGTTCCGCTCTGCGGACACGGCGATTCTGCAGAAAGCAGGCATCCGGTCGTTCGATGACCCGCGGTATCAAAAGTATCTCGATCGCCTCACGAAGCTCCGGAAGGTGCGCGACTACAATTACGTGGTGCATGTGCTCGAACGAGCGATGAGCTACGAGGAGGTCACGGAAATTTTCGTCCGGGTGAATTCTCTCGGCGCCAAGCTCCGCTCGTCCGATCTCGCGTTGGCGCAAATGACTTCGCGCTGGCCGAATTTGCTGAAGGAACTCGAGCAATTTCAGGACGAGTGCGAACAAAGCTGGTTCACGATCGATCTTGGCCAATTCGTTCGCGCGATTGTCGTTTTCGCGACCGGTCAATGCTTGTTCCGCGCGGTGGCCTCCACTCCGATTGAGAAACTGAAGCGCGGTTGGGAAGAGGCAAAAGAGGGCCTGCGCTTCGCGATCAATTTCCTGCGGGCGAATGTCGGGATCGAGGACGAGTCACTGCTGTCGTCGCCGATGTTCATACACACGCTCGCGGCCGTAAGTCGGGTGACCGAGAACAAGCTCACTGCCGCGCAGCAGAATCAGCTGATTCATTGGCTCCTCGTGGCGAATGCCCGCGGGCGATACTCACGTGGCTCCACGGAGACATTGTTGAATGAGGACCTGACGATTCTTTTTCGCGGCAACGGGATCGAAGGCTTGCTGGAGCCGCTCAAGCGGCAGTTTGGGCGCTTGCATATCGAATCTGGGGATCTGGCCGGTCGCGGCGTGAACAGTCCGCTCTTCCCGTTGGCTTACCTCGCGTTGAAACACGCAGGGGCAAAAGACTGGTATAGCGGCCTCGGGCTTTCGCTGACACATCAGGGCAAGCTCCACTTCATCCAGTGGCACCACATCATCCCGAAGTCGTTGCTGAAGGCCCGCGCCTACGAGCGAGGTGAAATCAACGAGATCGCCAATATGGCGTTCATTACGGGCCAGACGAACCGCCGCATCGGCAACAAGGAGCCGGTGGAGTATCTGCGCGATATCGTGGCGAAGCAGGGAGCCAGCGCGTTGGAGACGCAGAAGGTGCCACTCGACGAAGGGCTCTGGAGCTTGGACCGCTACCGCGATTTCCTCGCTTATCGTCGCGACGCGTTGGCGGCGTGCATGAACGGCTTCATCCGGGCGAAGGCGGGATTGGAATGAGCCCTTTCGCTGCGTGATTTTCTATTTCTGTCTGGGATGCACTCTATCCTCAGCACCGGCCTTTGGGTAAAAATTAGGGCTAAAGCCGCCAAGGCCCGGCGGCGTCAGGCCGCGATCGCCTACGTCACCGCGGACTTGGTGGGTTTCAAAAAGGGAGATGTGCTGGTCGTCGATGCTTCCCCCGCAGTCATCAAGTTTGGGGAAACAGATGCGAAGCTTTTGCGGCGGTTGGCGCGGCGGGGCGTGGAGATTTATCACTGCGCCCATCTCCATGCGAAGGTCCTGCTCATTGATGACGTCGCGATGATCGGTTCGGGGAACATGTCTGCATCGTCGCGCGACCGCTTGGTCGAGGCGGCGGTGATGACGGATGTGCCGACGGCAGTCAGCGGGGTGGCGGCGTTCATCGAGCAAATTCGCGCCCAGTCGCGCTGTCTCACGCGGCAGGACTTGGCCAGGCTCTCACAAATCAAAGTGGAACGCCGTGGCTTTGTGCCCGGGCGCGCTCCAGCGGCCGTTAAGCGACCGAAGCTGTCGATAGCCGAGAACAGCACGACATGGCTCGTGGGCGTGAACGAATCGGGTGTCTCGTTGACCGAGTCGGAGCAGGAAGAAGTCGATCGTATCGAAAAGAGCCTGAAGAAAAAATACGGCCGCGCAGCGTGGATATGTTGGCCGAAGTCGGCGCCTTTCTTGAAGCGGGGTCGACCGGGGCATCAATTGATCCAAATTTGTCGGCCGGCAGACAAGGCCCCGCCAAAACACGTGTTACGGGCGGCCCCTGTGAGGAATATTCTTCGTCTGGAGAAGAAATGTTTTGTTTTCGTCACGGATCCTGTCGGCCGCGGAGCCAAGTTAAGCTGGAAGAAATTTCTGGCTCTGAATCGCCAGTTGAAGGGCCGAAAAGGATCAGCGCGAACTGCGAGCGCCAGTTGAGCGCCTCGCTCGCGCACGGCTTCTGGGAAGCGTGGCCCAAGCGATAAATCTTATCCCGGTGCTCCGCATTGTCCACGGCTGTAGTCCTTCCCTGTTTTCCCACAGAGGAGCGCGGGGGATTCGCATGAACGTATCTACGAATCAGCAACTCGCCTCCTTCCAACGCCGCGCGTCCTGCGGGGAAATCTGAATTCATTCATGAAGCCGGCTTTGCTTCACTTTGATCGCACTCCGGTGGCGGACTTCGCCGCGTTAGTGGATGGCTTTCCGGACAAAGAGCTCTGCTCCCCCACGCGTTCCAATATCCCTTTGCTCGCCATGGTTCGCCAAGATGGGCCTGTGTTAAACGAAATCCTGGCCGCGACACGTATGCCGGCGGGGGCTTTTCGCCATTTCGAGTTTACCGTTCCGCCTCCCGTGGGTCGCGGCTACCCATCGTGCTCCGATCTGATGTTGTGTGCTGGGACGGACTCGCTGGCGGTCGAGGCCAAGTGGACAGAGCCGCGCTACGAACGTGTCGGCTCGTGGCTGGCTCAGGGAAAGGCCCCCGCCAATCGGGAGGCGGTGTTGGCGGGTTGGCTCGGCCTGCTGCAGCCGCATGCCACCCGCTCTTTGAAGATCGGGGACTTCTCCGCATGCATCTACCAACTCGTGCATCGGGCCGCCTCGGCTTGCGCCGCCGCTTCTAGCGCGGGATCGCCACGCTTCATTTATCTGATTTTCCGCTCCGCCGAGACAATGGCTTCCGCGCATTACGGACAGAGCGATCTGCACGTGCTTTGGGAATGTCTCGGCCGACCGGCCGGCTTTCCTTTCTTTTTCGTAGAAGTCCCGCTCGCACCCAGCCCGGCTTTTGCAGCGATAGCCGACCTGCCCAAGCGCCAGCTGAAAACTGCTCCGCGGCTTCGTTCCGCTCTGCTCGGCGAACCGCTGTTCGTATTTGGCGCCCCGTTGATCCATCGACTCGCCTAAGGTCACCTAATTCCACATTTGGGAAATTAGGATTGGCTTCAGTTCCTGAATAGGGAACAACTCGCCTTCAACCTGTGTCATGACCCTTCTCGGTCGCGATCTTCTCGACGCCTACATGCGCCGACACGCCGATACCCGGCAACCGTTGGCGAGCTGGATTCAAGAAGTCGTGTCCGCCCGCTGGCTCACGCCACAGGACATCAAGAATCGCTACCGATCCGCGGACTTCCTCTCTGGGAATCGCGTGATCTTTAACCTGAAGGGCAATCACCACCGCATCGTTGTCGTTGTCAGCTACCAAGCCGGCGTCGTTCGTGTCTCTTGGATCGGAACGCATGCGGAATACAGCAAGCGCAGTTTTTAATCGAAAGGACCATACCATGCTCAAGCTCATCAAGACTCCCGAAGAACACGCCGCCGCCATGCGCCGTGTGGACGAGCTCATGGCCTTGGATCCCGCTCCCGGCACTCCGGAGGCGGACGAGCTCGAACTGCTTGCCCACCTTGCCGAGACCTACGAAAAGGCGCGCTTCCCGATCGACCTCCCTGATCCGGTGGAGGCGATCAAGTTTCGCATGGAGCAACAGGGGCTCAGCCAGCGCGATCTCGTGCCCTACTTCGGCAGCGCCAGTCGAGTCTCCGAAGTGCTGTCATATAAACGTCCCCTCAATCTGACCACCGCACGAAAGCTGCATGAAGGCCTGGGCATTCCTGCTGCCGTCCTGCTCAGCGGTCGGTCGGAAATCCTACCGCCTCCACTGGAGGTTGAGCGCTTTCCCTTCGCGGAAATGTTCAACCGCGGTTGGTTCGGCTCGATCCCGGGCGGACTGAGGGAAGCACGCAAGCGAGCGGAGGACCTGCTTCAATCGTTCTTCGGCCGGGCTTTCGACCTCAATGCGGTGCCCGCCTGCTATCGTCAGAAAATTCGCTCTAGTTGCGCCGTGGATCCCTATGCGCTCTGCGCTTGGAAAACCCGCGTGCTTCAGGTCGCGGAATCCGAGTCCGTTGGAAGCACCTTCCGGCGGGAGAATCTCACGCCCGCTTTCCTGCAAACCTTAGTCGGACTGAGCGCTTTGAATGAAGGTCCGCGTGCCGCGGGTGAATTACTGCGACGCCAAGGCATCCGCCTTGTCATCGAGCCGCACCTGCCCGGCACACATCTGGACGGCGCGGCGCTGCAAACTCGTAAAGGAGAACCGGTCGTCGCGCTGACCTTGCGCCATGACCGCATCGACAACTTCTGGTTTACGCTTCTCCACGAGCTGGCCCATGTGAAACTGCATCTGGGTGAGGACGATCAGGACGCGTTTTTTGACGATATCGATGCAAAGGGCGTCGATTGCGAAGCCGAAGCCGATGCCTTGGCTTCGGCCACTTTGATTCCCGAGGAAGGCTGGCAGGAGTTCGCACATCGCGCCGATTGGTCCGCTACCGCCGTCAAGCGTGCGGCCCTCGCATGGAATATCCATCCGGCTATCGTGGCCGGTCGCGTGCGCCGTGAGACCAAGAACCATCGCATCCTCACGACCTTGGTCGGCTACAACACACTGCGCCCATGCCTGCTTGCTGAGCGATGACGGTCCTCGTTGCCCAAAGACATCGGCGCACCTCGGGCCTGTTTTTCCACAGTTTCCTCGAGCTTCATCGGCAAGCGCCAGGGGCGGCTTTCACCTCGCCGGGTTTTCTCGATCAATTACGGTGTCTCGGCTCGGACTTGCGCGTATATGCAAGGGTGTGGTGAACAGCGCTTGCTGTAGCCAAGTTCACTCTTAGGAACGAGTAGCGCGCATGATCCCGCTCGATTTACTCCAGCAGCTCGATGAGCTCGATGAGCACACTCGGATTGAAGCCAAAACCGCAAATGAGCTGAGCGATTCAGGGCTGGAGACGCTATCTGGCAACCTGAAGGCCAAAGGAGCCGGACAATCGGGCTTATCTGGCAACCCTTGGGGCATCTCCGGTAACCAAGTTGCCAGACAAGGTCGTTTGTCTGGCATGTCCGATCAGCTAGCCGCTTTGGCGCCCGCGAACTGAGTTTTCCAACGAGAGTGAGCGCGCCAAACTCCCAGTTCGACTTTCTCCAAGCCGAATGGCCGGCCGTGCATGAAGCGGCGAGCAAGGCGGAGGCATTGGTGCACAGCGATCCGCGCGCGGCTTGTTTCTATGCGCGGCGGGCGTTGGAGGCGGCGGTGGCGTGGCTCTACAAATATGAAGCCAAGTTGAAGCTGCCGTATCAGGACAACCTCAGCGCGCTGATCCACGAGCCGAGTTTCAAGGCGGTGGTGGGCCAGGCGGTTTTTGCGAAGGCGCGGGTCATTCAGCGGCAGGGCAACGATGCCGTGCACAGCACGCGGCCCGTGCGGCAACACGATGCGCTGCAGGTCGTCCAGGAGCTGTTTCATTTCGGATACTGGCTGGCGCGGACGTATGCGCGCGGGGCGAAACCGGAGCAGGGACGGACGTTTGATCCGAAGCTGCTGTCGTCGGCGACGCCTGCGTCGAAGCAGACGCTCGACCAGCTGCAGCAACTCGAAGCGCGGCTGCGGGAAAAGGACGAGAAGTTGGCGGAGCTGTTGACGGGCAAGGCCGAGCTGGACGCGGAGTTGGTTCGCTTGCGGGCGGAGGTGGCGGAAGCAAAGAAGGCGAATACGGCGACGCCGGATTCGCATGACTATTCGGAAGCGGAGACGCGGGACTACTTCATCGATCTGCTGCTGAAGGAGGCGGGTTGGGCGCTCGATCAACCGCGTGATCGGGAGTTCGAGGTCGCCGGCATGCCGAATGGGGAGGGCAAGGGTTTCGTCGATTACGTGCTGTGGGGAGATGACGGAAAGCCGCTCGCGCTGATCGAAGCGAAGCGCACGAAGCGCGATCCGCGGGTGGGGCAGCGGCAGGCGGAGCTGTATGCGGATTGCCTGGAGCAACAGTCCGGGCAGCGGCCGGTGATTTTTTATTCGAACGGTTACGAGCATTGGATCTGGGACGACACGCAGTATCCGCCGCGGCGGGTCCAGGGATTTTACAAGAAGGCGGAGCTGGAGTTGCTCATCCAGCGGCGCACGACGCGGCGCTCGCTGGCGGAGGCGAGGATCAACGAGGCGATCGTGGAGCGTTACTATCAAACGCGTGCGATCCGGCGGATCGGCGAGGCGTTCGAGAAGGACAAGGATCGCAAGACGCTCGTGGTGATGGCGACGGGCGCGGGCAAGACGCGCACGGTGATCGCGCTGTGCGATGTGCTCATGCGGTGCAACTGGGCGAAACGCGTGTTGTTTCTCGCGGATCGTGTGGCACTGGTGAATCAGGCGGTGAACGCGTTCAAGAAGTTCCTGCCCGAGGCGTCGCCGGTGAATCTGGTGACGGAGAAAGAGGCGGAGGGGCGGGGGTTCGTTTCGACTTATCCGACGATGATGGGGCTGATCGACGAGTCGAAGGATGGCGAACGCCGCTTTGGACCCGGGCACTTCGATCTCGTGATCATCGATGAAGCGCACCGGTCGGTGGTCAGAAATACAAGGCGATCTTCGATTACTTCGACTCGCTGCTGGTCGGGCTGACGGCGACGCCGCGCGAGGAGATCGATCGCGACACGTATGGTTTGTTCGATCTGGAGAAAGGCGTGCCGACGGATGCTTACGATCTCGCCGACGCGGTGAGCGACAAGTTTCTCGTGCCCTCGAAGGCGGTGTCGGTGCCGCTGAAATTTCACCGGCAGGGAATTCGTTACGACGAGCTATCGGAGGAGGAGAAAGAGCAGTGGGATGCGAAGGAATGGAGCGACGACGGCAGCGTTCCGGACTTTGTTGAAGCGGAGGCGGTCAACAAGTGGCTTTTCAACATCGATACCGTGGACAAGGTGCTGGCGCACCTGATGACGCACGGCCTCAAGGTCGCGGGCGGCGACCGCCTCGGGAAAACGATCATCTTCGCGAAGAATCAGCAGCATGCGGAGTTCATTCAGGAGCGCTTCGATAAGAACTATCCGCACCTCGCCGGGAAGTTTGCGCGCGTGATCACGTTCAAGACCGAATACGCACAATCGCTGATCGACGACTTTTCGCAGAAAGACAAAGCGCCGCACATCGCGATCTCGGTGGACATGCTCGACACGGGCATCGACGTGCCGGAGGTCGTGAACCTCGTGTTCTTCAAGCTGGTGCGATCGAAGACGAAGTTCTGGCAGATGGTCGGACGCGGCACACGGCTGTGCCGCGATCTGTTCGGACCGGGAAAGGACAAAGAGTTTTTCTACCTCTTCGATTACTGTCAGAATTTGGAGTTCTTCAGTCAGAATCCGGAAACCGTCGACGCCCCGGTGGGCGAGTCGCTGGGCAAACGGCTCTTCAAGACGCGGCTGGAACTCGTCGGAGAGTTGGATCGAAAAAGCGCGAGCGCCGGTGAGGCACGGGAAGCGTCGGAGAGCGAAACGGAGTTACGGCGCGAGGTGGTGGAGACGCTGCAACGTGAAGTGGCGGCGATGAACGTGGACAATTTCGTGGTTCGCGCGAAGCGGCGATTCGTGGAGAAGTATGCGAAGCCGGAAGCGTGGCGGGAGTTGCGGGCGGAGGAGCACGCGGAACTGGCGCAGGAAGTGGCGGGATTGCCGTCGGAGCTCGAGGCGGAGGACGAGGAAGCGAAGCGGTTTGATTTGCTGATGTTGCGGCTGCAGCTCGCGGTGTTGCGAACGGAACCGTCCTTCAAACGGCTGAGCGAGCAGGTGAGGTCGATCGCGGGCTTGTTGGAGGAAAGGGCGAGCATTCCGATGGTGCGGGCGCAGTTGTTCCTGATTCAGGAATTGCAGACCGACGAATGGTGGCAGGACGTGACGGTGCCGATGTTGGAGACGACGCGGCGGGGGTTGCGCGCGTTGGTGAAGTTGATCGAAAAACAGGCGCGCAATCCGATCTACACGGACTTCGAGGATGAGATCGGCGAGCACGCGCCGGTAGAGTTGCCGGGCTTCGTGGCGGGGGAGCCGTTCGAGCGGTTTCGCGAGAAAGCGCGGGCGTTTCTGCGCGAGCACCAGGATCATCTCGCGATCCGCAAGCTGCGCATGAACGAGCCGCTGACGGCGGTGGATCTACAGGAATTGGAGCGAATGCTGGCGGAGAGCGCGGCGCTGAATCCCGATCATCTGGCGAAGGCGAAGGAGGAGTGCGAGGGGCTGGGGTTGTTTGTGCGTTCGCTGGTCGGCATGGAACGGGGCGCGGCGAAGGAGGCGTTGGGGCGGTTTGCCGCGGGTGGCACGCTGTCGGGAAACCAGATCGAGTTTGTGAATCTGATCGTGGACCAACTCATGGCGCATGGCGCGATGTCGCCGGAGTTGCTTTACGAGTCGCCGTTCACGGACGTGAGCCCGCAGGGGCCGGACGGCGTTTTTAGTTCGGCGCAAGTGGACGAGTTGATGGAGCTTTTGAAGCAAATCCGGACGCGGGCGACGGCGTGAGCGATCCAGACGCCGGGGAGCGGAGGATGAGAAGGAGGGCGGCGACGTCGCGGTGGGCGTGGCCGGCGGCCAGGGCGGTGCGGAAGAGGTGGGTGGCGAAATCGGGGAAGTGGAGGTTCAGGTTTCGATCGAGGGCGTGGGTGCGGATGAGCTCGGCCACGGTGGCGGAGTTGGCGAGGGAGCTTTCGGGGGAATCGAAAGCGTTGACGGCGATGCGTTGGGCGTCGGCGTGGAGGATCGCGCCGAGGGCGGGGGCGGCGGTTTGGATCATTTCGCCGAGTTTCGCGACGGGGAGATGTTCGGACTCCATGATGCGGGCGCCGTGATAAAAACCGAGCAAGCCGCCGAAGAAGTGGGAGAGAAACGCGAGGTCGAGCGCGGCGGCGGCGCCGGGGTCTTCGCTCACGTGGTCGATGTGCGTGGCGATCAGGCGCAGCGTGGGTTCGGCGGCGCGATAGAATTCCTCTTGGCCGCCGATCAGGAGGGCGCTGTCGGGTGTGCCAAGTTGAGATGGAGTGACGAGAATCGCGCCGTCGAGGTAGGCGGCGCCCGCGGCGTGCAGGGCGGCGGCGAGGTCGCGGGCTTCGCGCGGCATGCCGGTGGAGAGGTGAACGATGAGGCGGTCGCGGAGGGCGTCGGCGATCACGAGGTGGCGTGGGCGTCTTCGGCGGCGAGGGTCTGTGATTTCGTGGGCGTGCGATTGTAGACGGTGACGTTGCGGCCGGTGCGGAGCAGCGTGCGGGCGATCGCGGTGCCCATGGGGCCGAGCCCGAGCACGGTGACGGCGGGAGCGGTGTCGGAGGCGCGCGTGATGGAGGAAGGTGAGTCTTGCTTCGCCGCAATCTACGCGGAGGGGGTGGAAGTGGATTGAATAAAGTTGACCGGAGAGCGGCTTGCGGCGGCGGAGAAGGGGCGCAACGTGGGCGATCATGATTCACGTGTGCACGGTGGCTCCGAGAGCGACGATGGCCGATGTGATCGACCGGTATGAGGTGTTTGTGGGGCGAGGGTCGACGCGGGAGTTCGAGCGCGTGTTTCCGACGGGACAACCGGAGCTGACGGTCAATCTGCGCGATGGAGAGTTGAGGTGCTACGATGCGGCGACATTCGCGGCGCATCGCAAGCGCGGGGTGTTGTTATCGGGCGTGCGGACGTCGCACTACATCATCGATACGGCGCAGCTCGATGACATGATCAGCGTGCGTCTGCATCCGGCGGGGATCTGGCGGTTGTTTGGGATTCCGGCGGACCCGTTCGCGGGTGCGCACGTGTTGGTGTCGGAGGTGTCGGGCGCGGGATGGGGAGCGCTCGTCGAGCAACTGCGGGCGAAGGTGTCGGCGGAGGAGCGGGTGGGATGATGGAGGCGGCGTTGCGGGGGCGGGCGCGGAGGGCGTCACATCCGGCCGTGGCGGGGGCGGTGGCGCGGATTTGCGCGGCGCCGGGGAGGGTGCGGGTGCTCGAACTCGCGCGCGAACACGGGTTGAGTTTTCGGAGGTTCAACGAGCTCTTCCGCCGCGAGGTGGGGTTGAGCGCGAAGCAGTTCGTGCGGGTGCGGCGTTTTCAGAATGTGCGGCAGGCGATCGAGCGGACGCCGTTGGGTGAAGGGAGTCGGCTTGCGGCGAGTTATGGCTATGCGGATCAGGCGCACATGATCCGCGAGTTTCGGGAGTTTACGGGATTCACGCCGGCGCAGTATGCGGTGCTGCGGGCGGGGATGAGTTGAAGAAACTCCAAACATCAACGAAGATCCAATATCCGAAGACCAAAGTGCGGCGGGGATCCCGCGGGGCGAGGGCGGGCGGTTGCCAGAGGGGGCTGCGGGCAGGGAGAACGAGAAAGAGAACGATTACGAGAACGATGTTCAGACGCGGCGGTAGGTGGCGAGGTAGCGGTGGCTCGTGGCTGAGGTGGTGAAGGTGGCGGGGGTGGTGCCGTCGAG
>Ga0182793_1002173_pt1 | contig 11493 bp, 9 predicted proteins | sample Passage237A_FD_130498 | JGI IMG/M metagenome (GOLD analysis project Ga0182793, IMG submission 130498) | Cellulose adapted compost microbial communities from Newby Island Compost Facility, Milpitas, CA, USA - Passage2 37A (version 2) (version 2) ...
CTCCAGCCACTCGCGACTGACCGGGGAGAGCCCGGCCCGGTCCGGGAGGGGCGCGGCCGCCACGGCCGGGCGCTCAGCCTCCGGCGCCGAGCTTCTTGACCGCGTCCCGGAAGGTCTTGACCTCCAGCGAGGGACGCTTGCGGCCGGCCAGCTTCTCGCCGTGCCGGTTGACCCAGATCACCGGGACCTTCATCTTGAGCAGCGGGGCCACGTCGGTGTCGTAGTTGCAGCCGATGTGGAGCCAGCCCTTCTTGCCGCCGATCCGGCGGGCGCACTCCTTGAAGTGGGTGTCGTCCGGCTTGTAGCTGCGGACCTGCTGGGCGGTGACCACCAGGTCGAGGTCGGTCCGCAGGTGCCGGCGCGAGATGCCGAGCATCTTGTCGTCGATGTTGGAGATGATGCCGACGTTGAACTTCTTGGCCAGGCGGTCCATCGCCGCGTTCGACTCCCGGAACGGCATCCAGTAGGCGACGCTGTCCGGCAGGAACTGGGCCCGGGACGGCTCGACCTCCCAGCCGATCTCCCCGGCGACCTTGATGATCGTGCGGCGGAGCACCTCGGCGTAGAGCTCGTAGGAGCCGGACATGATCTCCGCCTGCACCTCGAAGAACCGCTCCAGGAAGGGCTCCGTGTCGAAGCTGAACCCGTCCTTCTCGGCCTCCTTGGCGCAGGCTTCGGCGATCCCCTTCTCCCAGTCGATCAGGGTGCCGTAGCAGTCCGTGGTGACCCATTCGATGTTCTTGAGGCTCGGAAGCGGCATGCGCGCTGGCCATTATGTCGGATAGTGTCCGCTGTCGGCTTCGACGTCCCCGAAGGACTCGGTCTTGGGGCCGGAGCCTCCTGCCGTCTACTCCAAAAAGGTCATGGATCTTCTCGAATATCAGGGCAAGGAACTGTTCGCCCGCCACGGACTCCCAGTACCCGAAGGCGGCCACGCCGCGACCGTAGATGCGGCCGTGGAAGCCGCCGAAGAGCACGGCTACCCGGTCGCCGTCAAGGCCCAGGTCCTGATCGGCGGCCGCGGCAAGGCCGGCGGCATCAAGATCGCCCAGGACGCCGCCGAGGCCCGTCAGCACGCCGAGGCGATCCTCGGCATGGACATCACCGGCCCGCACGGCGAGGGCCCCTTCAAGGTCCACGAGCTGTGGGTCGAGGCCGGCTCCCGGATCGAGGCCGAGTTCTACGCCTCGGTAATCCTCGACCGGTCCGCCAAGAAGCTGATGGTGATGCTGTCCCGGATGGGCGGCATGGACGTCGAGGCGATCGCCGCCTCCGACCCGGAGGCGCTGGTCAGGGAGCACGTCGACCCGCTGAACGGGCTCGACCTGGCCCAGGCCGAGGCGATCGTCGCCCAGGCGAAGATCCCGGCCGAGGCGGCCGACCAGGTCGCCCCGATCCTGGTCAAGCTGGTCGAGGCCGCGGTGGCCGAGGACGCCACCCTGATCGAGGTCAACCCGCTGATCCTGAACGCGGACGGCAAGGTGGTCCTGCTCGACGCCAAGGTGACGATCGACGGCAACGCGATCTACCGCCACCCGGAGCTGGAGGGCCTCGGCGAGAGCGAGGACCAGGACCCGCAGGAGAAGCTGGCCAAGGAGAAGGGGCTGACCTACGTCTCCCTGGACGGCGACATCGGCATCCTCGGCAACGGCGCCGGGCTGTGCATGTCGACCCTGGACGTGGTCGCCCAGGCCGGCGGCTCGCCGGCCAACTTCCTCGACGCCGGCGGCGGCTCGAAGGCGGAGGCGATCATCGACGCGCTCGAGGTGATCACCTCGAACCCGGAGGTGAAGGCGATCCTGTTCAACATCTTCGGCGGCATCACCCGTTGCGACGAGGTCGCCAAGGGGATCATCGAGGCGACCCGGAAGATCGGGCTGGAGCTGCCGCTGGTGGTCCGGCTCGACGGCACCAACTCCGAGGAAGGGCTGGCCCTGCTGGGCGAGGCCGGACTCTCCAACCTCCACCACGAAGCGACCATGCTCGGCGCGGCGAAGCGCGTCGTCGAGCTGGCCGCCGCGACCAACTGAGGACCTGCGATGAGCATCATCATTGACAACGACACCAAGCTGGTCGTCTCCGGCCTGACCGGCCGCGAGGGCAGCTTCCACGGGCTGCGCAACCGCGCCTACGGCACCCAGGTCGTCGCCGGGGTCACCCCGGGCAAGGGCGGCGCCGACGTCGAGGGCATCCCGGTCTTCGACACGATCGCCGAGTCGGTCGAGCAGGTCGGCGCCAACACCTCGATGATCTTCGTCCCGGCCCGGTTCGCCGGCGACGCGATCAACGAGGCGATCGATTCCGGGGTGGACACGGTAATCGCGATCACCGAGGGCATCCCGGTGATGGACATGCTGCCGACCTACTGGCGGGCCAAGGAGAAGGGCGTGCGCCTGATCGGCCCGAACTGCCCCGGCGTGCTCTCCCCGAACAAGGCGAACGTCGGCATCATCCCGGCCCAGTTCTTCGACCAGGGCCGGATCGGCGTGGTCTCGAAGTCCGGCACCCTGACCTACCAGATCGGCAACGAGCTGAAGCAGGCGGGCGAGGGCAACTCCTCGATCGTCGGCATCGGCGGCGACCCGATCGTCGGCTCCGACTTCATCGACATCCTCACCCTGTTCGAGGCCGACCCGGAGACCGACCTGATCGTGATGGTCGGCGAGATCGGCGGCGACGCCGAGGAGCGGGCGGCGGACTTCATCGCCGAGAAGATCAGCAAGCCGGTGGTGGCCTACATCGCCGGCTTCACCGCGCCCCCCGGCAAGCAGATGGGCCACGCCGGCGCGATCATCTCCGGCTCCTCCGGCACCGCCAAGGCGAAGCAGGAGGCCCTGGAGGCGAAGGGCGTCCGGGTCGGCCAGAGCCCGACCGAGGCGGCCGAGATCGCGGTTGAGACCCTGGGCGGCATCTAACGCGCCGGCGCACCCCATGAGCGCTCCGGCGCCCCGACCGCGGGGCCGATTCGCCGCCTTCTTCGAGATCTGCGGCGCATGGGCCCTCGCGGTCGCGTGGCCGATCTTCCAGGGTTCGACGTCGAGTCCGGAAGGCTTCACCCAGATCGACCTGACCCGGGTCGATCTGGTCTTTTTCCTGCTGGCGACCATGGTCGCCGGACCAGTGCTGCTCTGGTTGCTCGAGCTGATCGTCACCGCCGTCCGTCCGTCGTTTGGCGTGACGCTCCACGCGTTGATCCTGGGCGGCCTGTTCGCTCTAGTCGCCTGGCAGGCCGCCCACTTCCTCCATCACAGCCTGCTCACGACGTTGTCTCTGCTGGCCGGCACCGTCGCCCTCACCGCAGTCTGGCTCAGGTTCGCCTACATCCGGAACGTTACGTCCCTGCTCTCCTTCGCGTTTCCCGTCGTTCTCATCGCCTTCTTGCTGACCGCTCCAGCGCGAGCAGTATGGCTACCCGCCAAGCCGTTGCCGACGATGGCGGCGACGGCCGACGGCGCCCCGGTGGTCGTTCTGTTGCTGGACGAGTTCCCGTTGGCGGGGATCGAGTCGGCCCCCGATCGGATCGACCGACGCAACTTCCCCAACTTCGGACGCCTCGCATCGCCCTCCGACTGGTACTCGAACGCCCGCTCCAACGCCGACGTCACCATCAACGCCCTGCCGGCTCTCCTGACCGGCAAGGCACCAACCAAGCCGCATCCCCCGGCGGTTCGCGACTATCCCGAGAACCTGTTCACGCTGCTCGGCGCCACCGGTTACCGCCTCGATGTTTCCGAGAAGGTCACGGACCTCTGCCCGACGAGCCTCTGCCCCAGCCGCGGCAACACCCGACAGCGTGTCTCGCGAGCCCTGATCAACGGCTTGGAATTCGGGAATCCCTTGCCGAGCGTGATCGAGACCAGGATCGTCGAGGCCCTGCGACCAACCGATGACGTGTTCACCCCGCCTCCGGGTGAGGATCTGAGGAGCTTCGTCGACTCGATCGACCCCAAACCGGGAACGCTCTCCTTCGGTCACGTCCTGCTCCCGCACATACCGTGGATATACCTGCCCGACGGCTCCGACTACCTGGGGCCGATCGCTCCGGGGATCCTCCCGGAGAAGGTGGCCGGGGACGACCACTGGGACAGCCGCCGCCCGTTGGTCGACGTCTCGTTTCAGCAAGCCATGCTTCAAGCCGCGTTCGTCGATCGAGAGCTGGGCCGGATGATCCGGACCATGAAAAGGGCTGGGACGTGGGACCAGACGCTGTTCGTCGTGGCCGCGGATCACGGCGCCAGCTTCCAGGCCGGAGGGACCCGGCGCTATCTGACCGCTGAGAACTCCGGTTGGATCACGCCGGTGCCGCTGTTCGTGAAGTTCCCCGGCCAGCGCGTGGGAAGGAAGGTGAAGGCCACGGCCGAGTCCGTGGATCTGTTGCCCACCATGCTGGCGAGCTTGGGACTGGATATCCCGTCCGATCTCGACGGGGTTCGACTCGACCAACCGATCACCGACCAACGCCGAACCCCCGCCCTGAGCAGCCGGCTCGGTCGGATCACCTTGCGAGAAGCCGGGGTACGCAAGCGGTTCCTGGCCGCGGTGCGCTACCGGAACCGCAGCTTCCCCACCGGTTCTCTCTGGGACCTCGGTCGACTCCCCGAGCTGATCGGACGCCAGACGAGGCGAATCCCTGGAATCAGGCCGGTGGCCGCCGAGTACGACGCTCCGTGGCCAGTGGCCGAGCCGATCCCGATCCCCGGCCGCCTGCCCGCGCAGGTCAGCGGCTCCCTCACGGCCGGAAAGCCGGGTGAGTCACTCGCCTTCAGCCTCAACGGGCGCATCGTCGCCACCAGCCGCACCTGGCAGCAGGACGGGCGCTCTCGCTTCTCGGTCATCCTTCCGCCAGATGCCTTCCGGGAAGGCCCCAATCGCGTGAAGGCGTTTCGGATCGGTCGTTCGCGAAGCGCGAAGGCCGGGGATGCCAAGCCGGTGGCGCCGAATGACACCCGTTGACGACCTCATCTAGGCTACGGAGATCATGGATACCGTCAGCTTTGCCCGAGGTGCCCCCAGTCCCGACCTGATCCCGGTCGAGGCGGTGCGAAAGGCCACGGCCAAGGCGCTCGAGGACGACTGGCAGAAGGCGCTCTCCTACGGCGTCGGCATCGGCCATCCCGGCCTGTGCGCCTGGATCGCCGACCGGCACGGCCTCGAGGCCGACCAGGTGATGGTGACCAACGGTTCGCTGGAGGCGGGGGCGATGCTGTTCCGCCACCTGCTCTCCCCGGGCGACCGGGTGATCGTCGAGCAGCCCAGCTACGACCGCACCCTGCTGCTCCTGGAGCAGCTCGGGGTGGAGTTCGTGCCGGTGGCCCTGGAGGCCGACGGGATCGACGTCGACGCGGTCGAGCGGGCCCTGGAGCACGGCCCGGTGAAGCTGGCCCACGTCATCCCCAACTTCCACAACCCGGCCGGCTGCACCCTGTCCGAGGAGAAGCGCCGGCGGCTGGTCGCCCTGGCCGTGGAGCACGGGTTCACCATCTTCGAGGACGACCCGTACCGCGAGCTGCCCTTCGGCGAGGACCCCCCGCCGACCATGCTCTCGATGGACGAGGCCGACCGGGTGATCCACGGCTCCTCCTTCTCGAAGACGGTCAGCCCCGGGGTGCGGGCGGGCTACCTGGCCGGCCCGGCGGGCCGGATCGCGGCCCTGGCCAAGGTCGCCAACGAGAACTACATCTCGCCCAACATGCTGTCCGGCTCGCTGGTCCTGGAGCTCTGCCGCTCCGGCGCGCTCGACCGCAACATCGCCGCGGTCAAGGTGGAGCTGGAGAAGCGCCGCGACGCCCTGATCGCCGCGATCGGGAAGCACCTCCCGCAGGCGACCTTCGTGGTCCCGGGTGGCGGCTACTTCCTCTGGGCCGACCTCGGCGAGGGCGCCGACACGGTCGCCCTGGCGGAGAAGGCGAAGCAGGCGGGCGCCCCGTTCATCCCGGGCACCGACTTCATGCTGGACGGCGGCTGGACCAACCTCCGCTTCTCCTTCGCCTCGGTCCTCCCGGAGCAGATGGACGAGGGCATCTCCCGCATCGCCGCCCAACTCTGAACCAGTCGTGGTGGTAGGTGGTGGGGTGTCCCCCCGGGGAGGCGGGGCCGTCGCGGTTGGCCCCGGTCGCTCGGCTGCCCGATAAGCAATCGGGGAGCCTCCCCGGGGGAACACCCCACCACCACTCGACCGCGGAAGGTTCACGCGCCCAACTAGAACGAGGGCGGACGCCACTCGAGGTTGGGGACAGGCCTCCCACGGAAGGTCACCGCACCGTCACGGGCCTCTCCACCCACCGTGACAGGCGGTTGGGTGCCCCTCGGGGAGGCTCCCCGATCACTGCTCAACCAACCGAGCGACCCGGGCCAGCCGCGACAGCCCCGCCTCCCCGAGGGGGTGCCCAACCGCCCCCACCACGAGGACCGGTGATCAGCGCCCGTAACGGTCCGTGGAGATGACGAGCTGCTCCGGCAGAGCCGCCCGCGGAGGAGGAGCCGGATCCGCCCGCACCGTGACCGTCTCGGCCACCGTCCGGCTGACCTCGTGCCGCCCGTCCGGGGACTCGATCGAGACCGACTCGTCGTCCCGCTCGACGACCCGGCCCTCCAGGCCGGGCTCGACCCCGATGTCCTTGAGGTAGTGCAGCAGGCTCTCCGCCTCGTTCTCGAACCGGAGCACGACCACCGAGGCGCCGACCTCGACGTCGGCCAGCGGCGCGCCCTCCTCCCGCCGGCCCTCGATCGGGTGGCCGTGCGGGCAGGTCTTGGCGTCGCCGATCGCGGCCCGCATCCGTTCCTCCAGGACCGGCGACATGGCGTGCTCGAGCCGCTCGGCCTCCTCGTGGACCTCGTCCCAGGGGATGCCGAGCACGTCGGTGAGGAAGCGCTCGATCATCCGGTGGCGGCGGGTGATCTGCTCGGCCTCCTCCAGCCCCTCGGGGGTCAGGTGGAGGATCTTGTCGGCGCCGCGGGTCACGTAGCCGTCCCGTTCGAGCCGCTTGATCATCTCGTGGACGGTGGGCGGGGAGAGCTGCATCGCCCGGGCCATGTTCGCCCCGGTGATCGGCAGCCCCGCCTCCATCAGCCAGAAGATGGTCTGCAGGTACTCCTCCTCGGCAACCGTCGCCCCGGCAGCTCCGTCGCTCATCGCTCCTCCTCGCTCGCGCCCTGGACCATGCGCCGATACTAGAGGTTGGGGCCGCAGCGCCCCTCGGGTGCGGCTCCGCGGCGGGCGGCGGCTAAGCCATCAGGGAGGTCACGACGGCCTCGTAGAAGCCGGAGCCGTTCCGCTCCTCGGTCACCCGGGCGTTGGGGAAGCGGGCCAGGGCCTCCCGCACCCCGGGGTCCTTCTCCGGCCCGTTGGCGACCACGAAGAAGGTGCCGACGGCGGGCGCGACCTCGAGGTCCTCGAGCGAGTCGCCGACCGCGATCGTCTCCTCGGGGGCGTAGCCGCGCACCCGGGAGTGGGCGGCGACCGCCCCGGCCTTGGAGACCCCGCGGGGCACCAGGTGGTAGCAGTGGGCGACCTCGATGCCGGGCATCCGGCGGTGGATCGCGCCGTTGTCGAGCAGCCTGAGGTCGGCGTGGCCGTGCTCGTCGAGCAGCCGGTTGGCCTCGGCCGGGTCGACCTCGCCGCGGAAGAGGTGGGAGAGCTCGCGGCCCCGGTGCCAGGGCTCGTGGAACTCCAGCTTGCCGGGGAAGGCCCCGAGCAGCAGGTCGGGCACGCCGCGCTCGGTCATCTGCTCGACCACGGTGCGCTCCGGGTCGAGCTCGAACTCGCCGGTCGCCATGAACCGCTCCCCGTCCACGGCGAAGGCGGAGCCGGCCTCGAAGATGTAGGAGGTCTGGCCGATGATCCGGGCGTCCTCGTGGACCTGCACCTCGCGCCGGCCGGACATGATCACCACCTCGACCCCGGCCCGGGCGCAGGCCTCCAGGGCGCGGGCCTGGGACATCGAGAAGTTGCCCTCCTCGTCGGTGAAGAGGGACGCCCCGAGTCCGAGCAGGGTGCCGTCGAGGTCGGTGTAGACGCAGCGCAGGGCCATCGCCGGGAGACGCTACTGGGCGGCGGCCCCGGATGCCCTGCCGGCCCGGACCGCGCTCCAGGGCGGCCGGGTGGTCGGGACCGGCCCGGTCGCCTCGACCGGGGTGAGCCTCCCGAGGTCCTCCCGACCGAGCGCGTCGAGGGTGCCGGCCAGCGCCGCGATCACCTCGGCCGCCATCCCGCCGAGCGCGGCCAGCGGCTGGTGGGCGTTGCGCTTGGTGCCGAGGTCGACCTGGGCCATCCCGTCGATGCCGAGCCGGTCCCAGAGCCGGACCAGCATCGCGATCTCGACCCCGTAGCCGGTGACGAACGGGATCTCCTCCAGGAGGTCGCGCCGGGCCGCGACCTCGCCGGACAGGGGCTGGTCGAACTGGACCAGCTCCGGCGCCAGCCGCGCCAGGAGCGGGCGGGCGGTGAGCTCGGTGACCCGGCCGCCGCCCTGCGGCAGCTCGGTGCCGTCCTGCCGGAAGGGGCGCCGGTAGGTGCCCTTGACGAAGCCCTTGCCGCCCTCGCAGAGCGGCCCGAGCAGGCCGGTCACGTAGTGCCGGCCGAAGTCGGCCACGTCGCCGTCGACGAAGACCACCAGCTCGCCGCGGGCGGCCCGCAGGGAGCGCCACATCGCGTCGCCCTTGCCCAGCACCGGCCCGAGCTCGGGCGCCAGCTCGTTCTCCGAGACGACCTCGGCGCCGGCGCCCCGGGCCGTGACCGCGGTCCCGTCGGGCGAGTCGGCGTCGACCACCAGCACCTGGGCGACGATGCCGGCCTCGGCCAGCAGGCCGAGCTCGCCGACCGTCGCGGCGATCGTCCCGGCGCAGTTGCGGGTCGGCACGACGACCGTGACCGGGCCGGGCAGCCGCGAGGCCAGCTCGGCGGCGGGGAAGTCCGTGTGGGCGAAGGTGTCTAGCATCGTCAGGGTGAGCGACCCGTCCCCAACCCTACGGACCGCCGCCGGCGAGTTCAACGTGGCCCGGCCGGTCGTGGTCGGGGTGGTGAACGCCACCCCCGACTCGTTCTCCGACCGGGGGGACCGCTCGACCGAGGGCTCGATCGGGCAGGTGCGGCAGCACCTCGCCGACGGCGCCCGGATCATCGAGGTCGGCGGGGAGTCGAACGTGACCAACCGGCCGGCGGTGACCGCCGAGGTCGAGATCGAGCGGGTCCTGCCGGTGGTCGAGGCCGCGGTCGAGGCCGGGGCGACCGTCTCGATCGACACCTACAAGCCGGCCGTCGCGGCGGCGGCGCTGCGGGCCGGGGCGGCGATCGTCAACGACATCAGCGGCGGCGCCGACCCGGAGCTGATCGAGGTCTGCGCGGCCCACGGGGCGGGGATGGTCCTGATGCACACCGAGGTCCGGCCGAAGTCCCAGCTCTGGGACGAGGGCCTCTACCCGGACGGGATTGCCGCCCACCAGCGCCGGTTCTTCGAGGGGCGCCTGGAGAGCCTGGCCGCGGCCGGGGTCGCCCCGGAGCAGGTCGTGCTCGACCCCGGCCCGGACTTCGCCAAGACGCCCCGGCAGACGGTGGGCGCGCTGCGCGGCCTGGACGGGCTGGCGGCGCTCGGCCGGCCGATCATGCTGGCCGTCTCCCGCAAGGACTTCATCGGGGCGATCACCCATCGCCGGCCCTCGGAGCGGGGCGCCGGCACCCTGGCGGCGCTCGCCTGGGGGCTGGACCACGGCGCCCGGATCCTGCGGGTGCACGACGTGGCCGGCACCGTCGACTTCCTGCGGGTGCGGGCGGCCCTGACCGGCGAGCGGGAGGTCGACCCGGGCCTGCGGATCGCGGACGAGATCCGGCGGGAGCCGCCCGCCGGGGGCTCGGCGGGCCTTGGCTGACTCGCTGCTCTCCAGCCCTTGGGCGATCACGCTTGACCCGGCCCGCCGGGACGGCCGGATCGTGGCGGGCGCGGTCGAGCCGGCCCGGCCGGCCGGGTTCGCGCCGCTGCCGGACAGCCTCGACCCGGGGCTCGCCGCGGCGCTGGCCCGGAACGGGATCGAGCGGCTCTACTCCCACCAGGCCGAGGTGCTGGCCCGGCCGGCCGACGACCACCTGGTGATCACGACCCCGACCGCCTCCGGCAAGTCGCTGGCCTTCAACCTGCCGGTGCTGGACGGGATCGCCCGCGACCCGAAGGACCGGGCGCTCTACCTGTACCCGACCAAGGCGCTGGCGCAGGACCAGGCCCGCTCGGTGGCCCGGCTGGCCCCGCCCGGGCTGCGCCCGGCGATCTACGACGGCGACCTGCCGCGGGAGGAGCGGGCCGCGGTCCGGCGGAAGAGCAACCTGGTCCTGACCAACCCGGACATGCTGCACGTCGGGATCCTGCCCCACCACCGGCGCTGGGGCGACTTCCTGAGCAACCTGCGGTGGGTGGTGGTCGACGAGGCCCACACCTACCGGGGGGTGTTCGGCTCTCACGTCGCCAACGTGATCCGGCGGCTGCGGCGGCTGGCCCGCGCCTACGGCAGCGAGCCGCGGTTCCTGCTGGCCTCGGCCACGATCGCCAACCCGGAGGAGCTGGCCGGCCGGCTGACCGGGCTGGAGGTCGGCCTGATCGACCGGGACGGGGCCCCCGCCGCGGAGCGCGAGGTCAAGGTCTGGAACCCGCCCCTGGTCAACCCGGCGATCGGGGCCCGCCGCTCGCCGCTGGCCGAGGCGGCCGACCTGCTGGCCGACCTGGTGCTGGCCGAGGTGCGCACGATCTGCTTCCTCAAGAGCCGCCGCGGCATCGAGCTGATCCGCAAGTTCGCGGCCGACCGGCTGACCGAGAAGGGGCGGCCCGACCTGGCCGACCGGATCGCCCCCTACCGGGCCGGCTACACCCCGGCCCAGCGGCGGGACATCGAGGCGAGGCTGGTCTCCGGGGAGCTGCTCGCGGTCGCCTCGACCGACGCCCTCGAGCTGGGGATCGACATCGGCGGGCTGGACGCGGCGATCTGCGTCACCTTCCCGGGCACGGTGGCGGGCCTCAGGCAGATGTGGGGCCGGGCGGGCCGGCGGGCGCGGGGCCTGGCCGTGTTCGTGGCCGGCCAGGACGGGCTCGACCAGTACTTCTGCCGCCACCCGGACGAGTTCCTGCGCCGCCCGGTCGAGGCCGCCATCCTCGACCACCGCTCGCCGGAGATCGCGGCCCGGCACCTGGTCGCCGCCGGGTTCGAGCTGCCCCTGACCGACGAGGACGAGGAGTACTTCGGGCCGGGTCTGGAGGAGCGGTGCGCCGCCCTGACCGCCCGCGGGGAGCTGCGCCGGACCGGGCACGGCCTGGTGCCCCGCCGGTCCGGCTTCGTCGCCGGGGACGTCTCGCTGCGCTCCTCCTCGGCCGAGAACGTGGGCGTGATCGACCGGGGCTCGGGCGAGCTGATCGGCACGGTCGAGCTGGGCCGGGCCTTCACCACCGTTCACCCCGGGGCGGTCTACATGCACCTCGGCCGGTCCTGGGAGGTCGAGCAGCTCGACCTCGGCGC
>Ga0182793_1002178_pt1 | contig 11477 bp, 12 predicted proteins | sample Passage237A_FD_130498 | JGI IMG/M metagenome (GOLD analysis project Ga0182793, IMG submission 130498) | Cellulose adapted compost microbial communities from Newby Island Compost Facility, Milpitas, CA, USA - Passage2 37A (version 2) (version 2) ...
AAAACCCGCAAAGGTCGCCATCATCGCCATCGCACGAAAGCTCCTCATCGCCCTCAACACAATGGCTCGCGACAACAGACCGTGGAGAGACAATCCCCATTGACCACAAACACAGTCGCCAGATACTTGAAGAAAAACTGGATTGCTTCGCTTCGTCGAATGACGGACGTCTAACTCTGTCTCGTATCCCGGACGCGATGCAGCGCGAAGCGGTGCTTCGCTGATCCGGGATCGTCACGTAGGGCCCCGTCGATACGGTCCCGGCTCTGCGGCGTGGCGCTATACGCCGCACCGCGTCCGGGACACCGGCCGAGTTACGTCCCGCTCCACGCCTTGACGATATCGCCGAGATTCGCCGTCACCGCGTCGCGGGCGGCGGAGGGCGTGCGCGAGAAGCGCGGCGCGGGCGCCGGCTGCGGGATGCCGTGGCGGGTGATGAACACCTCGCGCGCCTTCATGTGCGGATGCTGCATCGCCTCGCTCATGGTCAGGATCGGCGCGAAGCAGACGTCGGAGCCTTCCATAATGGCGCACCACTCGTCGCGGGTCTTGCTCTTGAACACCGCCGCGAGCTTTTCCTTCAGCGCCGGCCAGCCCTTGGCGTCCATCTGCGCGTCGTAGGCGGGATCATCGAGGCGAGCGAGTTTGCGCAGCAGCGCATAGAACTGCGGCTCGATCGAGCCGATCGAGATGAACTGGCCGTCCTTGCATTCATAGACGCCGTAGAAATGCGCGCCGCCGTCCAGCATGTTGCTGTCGCGCTCCTCGCGCCAGCGGCCGATGGCGGTCATGTCGAAGAACATCGACATCAGCGAGGCCGCGCCGTCGCACATCGCGGTGTCCACCACCTGGCCCTTGCCGGATTTGCCGGCTTCCACCAGCGCCGCCAGCACGCCGACGACGAGATAGAGCGCGCCGCCGCCGAAGTCGCCGACGAGGTTGAGCGGCGGCACCGGCTTGTCCTTGCCGCCGATCGCTGCCAGCGCGCCGGTGATGGAAATGTAGTTGATGTCGTGGCCGGCGGCAGAGGCCAGCGGGCCGGTCTGGCCCCAGCCGGTCATGCGGCCGTAGACGAGGCGCGGATTGCGCGCCAGCACCACGTCCGGGCCGAGGCCGAGGCGCTCCATCACGCCGGGGCGGAAGCCCTCGATCAACGCATCGGCATGGGCGAGCAGATCGAGCGCCTGCGCGATCGATGCCTTGTCCTTGAGGTCGAGCTCGATGACCTTGCGGCCGCGTCCCGCCACCGACTTGAGATTCTTGTTGGCGCCGACGCGGTCGAGCGTGATGACCTCGGCGCCCATGTCGGCCAGCATCATGCAGGCGAAGGGTCCCGGCCCGATGCCGGCGAATTCGACGATGCGCACGCCCTTCAGCGGGCCGGTGGCCGGCTGCGATACGGCGCTGGTCTGCGGATCACGCGTGGTCACGGTGTCGGTCACGTCCACTCCCTGTCTTGAGGCAGGATGCGTCCGCGCGTCCCGCTTGCATTGATTGTCGGCTCGGATGGCCTATCGCACAAGCCGGTTTTGGCCGCAACGCGCTGCGCCCTCAAGCCGCGGAACCGCATACAGGGATTGCACGGATGCCGGTTCAATTCCTTGTCGCGAAAATCGCGGGCGAAATCCTCCCGAAGGCGTGCTTCGCAGCCGCGAGCGATGCGGCGCGCGAATGTCAAATCCGCTTCACGAGTGTTTGCCCGCTGCGGCGTTTCTGCCTAGTGTGCCTCGCATCAATTTGCGGTTCGAGGCTGGAGTTCGAGGTGATCGACAAGCGTGTGAAGTCGGTGGAGGAGGCCGTTGCCGGCATCCGTGATGGATCAACGGTATTGGTGGCAGGGTTCGGAATCGTCGGCGTCGCCGATCATCTGCTGGAAGCGCTGCACGATCAGGGCGCGAAGGACCTCACCATCGTCGCCAACAATTCCGGCAACGGCGATTACGGGCTGGCGCGGCTGATCAATTCCGGCCGCGTGCGCAAGGTGATCTGCTCCTATCCGCGCTCCGGCGATTACAGCGCATTCCTCAACGCCTACAAGGCCAAGACGCTGGAACTGGAACTGGTGCCGCAGGGCACCATCAGCGAGCGGATGCGGGCCGCCGCCGCCGGGCTCGGCGGCTTCTTCTCGCCGGTGTCGGCGCACACGAAGCTGGCCGAGGGCAAGGAAACGCGCGAGATCGACGGCCGGCTGCATGTGTTCGAGAAGCCGCTGCGCGGCGACGTCGCGCTCTTGAAAGCGAACAAGGCCGACCGCTGGGGCAACCTGACTTATCTGAAGTCGGCGCGGAATTTCAATCCGGTGATGGCGATGGCGGCCGAGCTGTCCATCGTCGAGGTCGACGAGATGGTCGATCTCGGCGCGCTCGATCCGGAAGCGGTGGCGACGCCGGGCGTGTTCATCGACCGTGTCGTCGTTGTGGGAGGAAATGCATGACATCGCCAGCTTACACCCGGCTCACCCGCGACCAGATGGCATGGCGCGCCGCGCAGGATCTGCCGGAGGGGTGTTTCGTCAATCTCGGCATCGGCATTCCGACGCTGGCGGCGAGCTATGTGCCGGCGGGCCGCGAGGTGATCTTCCACAGCGAGAATGGCGTGATCGGCCTCGGGCCGAAGCCGAAGCCGGGTGAGGAAGATCCCAACATCACTGACGCCGGCAAGAATCTCTCCACACTGGTCACCGGCGGCTGCTATGTGCATCACGCCGACGCCTTCCTGATGATCCGCGGCGGCCATCTCGATGTCAGCCTGCTGGGCGCGTTCGAGGTGTCGGAGACCGGCGATCTCGCCAACTGGACCACCGAGGACCCGGCGTTCCCGCCCGGCGTCGGCGGCGCGATGGACCTTGCGGTCGGCGCGCGCGAAATCCGCGTGCTGATGGCGCATACGCACAAGAGCGGATCGCCGCGCATCCTCAAGCGCTGCTCGCTGCCGCTCACCGCGCCCGGTGTGGTCAAGCGCATCTACACCGACCTCGCGGTGATCGACGTGACGGCGAAGGGCCTCATGGTGCTGGAAATGATCCCCGGCATGACGCTGGAGCTTTTGCAGACGATGACCGAGCCAAAGCTGCACCTCGCGGAGAGCTGGCAGGCACTCGCCCCGCCGCAGGCGATGGCGGCGTAACAGGTCTTACGGATGCATCCTTCAATTCGCTGTGGTTATTATTCCGTCATGCCCGGGACAAGCCCGGGCATGACGACGTCTCGAGGATTTTCGAAAGCTCTTTTGCGCAGACGTGCAACACGAAAACCATCGTCCCCGCGCAGGCGGGGGACCCATACGCCGCAGCCGTAATAGTGTCGGGACTGCCTGTTGCATTTCTCTTGACATGTCTGCGATCCCAACGATCACTGGGGTTATGGGTCCCCGCCTGCGCGGGGACGACATTGTGATCGTGGCACCGTTGTGTGCCCCACCAACGTCATCCGTGTTTATGATTTTCGCGCCGAGTGCTTCTGCGGCAGCGGCTTATCCTCGTCGATGAGAATCCGTTCGGCGGCGCCGTCGAGGTCGTCATACTGGCCGCTGCGCAGCGCCCACATGAAGGCGGCGAGGCCGGCGAGGCCGAGCGCCAGGGCGATCGGCACCAGATACAGAAAATCGGTCATGCGCTTTTTCCCATCACTGGTTGCGCGACGATGGCTGCGGCGGCCGAGTCCGCGCCCTTGGTGCGCGTGGTGCCGCGCAGCCGCAACGCATTGGCGATCACGATGAGCGACGACGACGACATCGCCACCGCGGCGATCAGCGGCGTCACATAGCCCGACACTGCGATCGGCACCGCGATCACATTATATCCAATCGCCAGCGCGAGATTTTGTTGCACCAGCCGCGCGGCATTTCGGGCGAGACCGATGGCTTCGGGAACCGCGCGCAGGCTTTGGTGCAGAAACACCAGATCGGCGGCGTTGCGGCCGACGTCGGCGGCCGAGGCCGGCGCCATCGACGCATGCGCGGCGGCGAGCGCCGGCGCGTCGTTGAGGCCGTCGCCGACCATCAGCACGCGATGGCCGCTCGCTTCGATATCGCTGATACGCGTGACCTTGCCGGCCGGCGAGACTTCGGACAGATGCCGCGCGCCGAGATCGCCGGCAATTCTGCGCACCGCTTCGTCGCGGTCGCCCGACAGCACCTCGACGGCGAAGCCGTTGTTGGTCAACTCCGCGATGGTTTCGCGAGCGCCGTCCCGCAACCGGTCCTCGAAGGCAAAGCGCGCCACAGGTTGTCCGTCGCGCGACAGCACGACATTGGCGTTGTCAACAGCGTCGCCGTCGGGTTGCGACAGCGCCCAGCTTGCGCGGCCGAGGCGATAGACATGCGCGCCGATGCGCGCTTCCAGCCCCGCGCCCGGAATTTCCGCGACCGCGCCCGCGTCGAGCGGCGATGCAATCACCGCGCCCGCCGCGGCCAGCGCGCGGGAATACGGATGGCGCGAATGCGTCGCCATCGCCGCCGCGATGCCGAGCGCATCGGCGTCGATCGATTCCGGATGCAGCAGGCGCGGCTGGCCGAGCGTGAGCGTGCCGGTCTTGTCGAACACCACGGTGTCGATCTCGGCGAGCCGCTCCAGCGCGCCGCCGTCCTTCAGCAGCATGCCGCGTTCGAACAGCCGCCGCGCCGCCATCACCTGCACCATCGGCACTGCGAGGCCGAGCGCGCAGGGGCAGGTGATGATGAGCACGGCAATCGCGATCGTCACCGCGCGATGCAGATCGCCGGTGGCGATCAGCCAGCCGATCATGGTCAGCAACGCGGCGGCATGCACCACCGGCGCATAAAGCCGCGAGGCGCGGTCGGCGATGCGGCGATAGGCGGAGCGGCCGGCTTCCGCCGTCTCCATCAGCCGCATCATTTCCGCAAGGAACGAATCGCGCGCGACGGCGGTGGCGATCAGCGTCAGCGGGCCTGTGAGGTTCAGCGTGCCGGCCTGCAGCAGCGCGCCCGGCGCGACCTGCACCGGCGCGCTTTCGCCGGTGAGCAGCGAGCGGTCGATATCGGACTGGCCGCTGGTGACGCGTCCGTCCACCGGCACGCGCTCGCCCGCCGCCAGCAGCACCGTCATGCCGATCTGAATGTCGTTCACCGGCAGATAGACGTTGCTGCCGTCCGGCTGCGCCACCAGCGCCCCGCGCGCCGCCAGTTGCGCGAGGCCCTTCACGGCGGTGCGCGCGCGTTCGCGCATCAGGTGATCGAGCGTGCGGCCGATCAGCAGGAAGAACAGCAGCGTCACCGAGGCATCGAAGTAGGCATGCGCGCCGTGATGCAGCGTCTCATAAAGGCTGAGGCCGAAGGCCATGATGACGCCGATCGAGATCGGCACGTCCATGTTGGTGCGGCCGTGCTTGAGCGCGCTCCACGCCGAGCGGAAGAACACGCGTCCGGAATAGACCAGCGCCGGCAGCGCGATCAGCGCCGAGATGCCGTGAAACAGGTCGCGCGTGGTCGGGTCGGCGCCAGCCCACACCGAGACCGACAGCAGCATGATGTTGCTGGCGGCGAAGCCGGCCACCGCCAGCGCGCGCAACAATTCGCTGAGCGTATTGTCCTTGCGCTCGGCGCCGGGATCGAACAGATGCGCGTCATAGCCGATATCGCGCAGCGCCGCGATGAACGGCGGCGGCGCGGCGTCCTCATGCCAGCGGATGGTGGCGCGCCTGCTGGACAGATTCACGCGGGCGGCTTCGACCCCAGGGAGGGCATTCAGCGCGCGCTCGACCGCCTGAATGCAGCCGCCGCAATGCATGCCGGGCACCGACAGGTCGGTCTGGCGGATGCCGTCGCCGACCGGACGGCTCGCCAGCCGCACTTCCTCGGCGCGGCTCGCGGCATCGCCGCCGAATGCGACCTCGCTGCCAGGGGCGCAACAACTCATCGCACGCTCCACTTCTGCCGGCGAACGCCTCCGGCCCTCGCCGGAGACCGCCGGCTCATGACGGCTTCACGGCCCGATAGGCATGCCAGGTGCCATGGCCGAGAACCGGAAACACCACGATCAATCCGAGCAGGCCGGTGGCGATGCTGAACAGAATCAGCGCCAGCATGATCGCGGCCCAGGTCAGCATTGCGGCGAGGTTGTGCCAGACCAGCGCCATGCTGGAGCCCATCGCGGTCAGCGCATCGACGCGCTGATCGAGCTGCATCGGGATCGAGAAGGCGCTGATGCCGAACGAGAACGCGGCGAACAGCGCGCCCACCACGCTGCCGACGAACAGCATCGCCCAGCCGGTCGGGGTGCCGAACAGCATCTGCGCGATGTGATCGAGGCCGGGGAACGGCACCAGGCCGAAGAACAACGCATAGACGATCACCGCGGCGCGCATCCACACCAGCATCAGCAGGCACAGCAGCACGCCGGTGAACATGATCTGCGCGCCCGCCGCCGGCCGCACGAAGATCATGTCGAACAGGCTGACGGGTTTGCCCTCGGCGATCTGCCGGCTCTTGGCATAGGGGCCGACCGCGAGGATCGGGCCCACCACCATGAAGCCGGCCAGCGCCGGAAACAGGATGTAATCCAGTTCGAACTTGAACAGGCCGTAGACGATCGCCGCCGACAGCAGGAATACGAACATCCCGTAGACGATGCTGGGTCCCGGCCGGGTGCAGAAGTCGCGCCAGCCCAGCGCCAGCCATCTAAAGGCATCGGCCGATGTCAGTCCGCGCTTCCAGCGGTGATTCACCGGCAGCGGCGCGAGAACGGGCGGAATGATGATCGGTGAGGGTTCGGTGTCGGTCACGTCAGAGCCTCATCATGCGAAAACAAATCGGGTCAACGGGGTGTGCACGACGATTTCGCCGCGCTGAACGCGCCGGGCGAACCGGCCGCGCCGCCGCGCACATGGGCCACGCAATCCGGCTGCGAACTGACGGCGACATGGACGAGGTGCCAGTTGGCGCCGATCACCAGCGCGAGGCCGGCGCCCACCATCAGCCAGATCCAGCCGCGTCCGCGTCGCATCGTGGTCTCCGAGCTCATTTCTTGCCGCTCCGCAGGTCGACCAGGTAGAGCGCGAGGATTTTGCGATCGATCGCCGACAGCCGGCTCTCCCAGGTCGGCATATGGCCCTGCCGGCCGCCCCACAGCGTCGCCGCGAGCGACGCCTGATCGCCGCCGTAGATCCAGTAGGCATCGGTCAGATCCGGCGCCCCCATCTCGGTGTTGCCCTTGGCGTCCTCGCCGTGACAGGAGGCGCAGTTCGCCGCGAACAGCTCCTTGCCGGCGGCAACGGTGGCGGCATCGAGGCCCTTGGTCTCGGGCGACAGGCTGCGCACGAAGGCGATCACCTTCTCGATGTCGGCGCGCGGCAGCATGCCGTCCTTGCCGAAGGCCGGCATCTGCGAGGTGCGGGTTTCCGGATGCGCCGAGTTGATGCCGACGCGGATCGTCTCGAAGATCGCCTCCGGCGTGCCGCCCCACAGCCACGACGAGGTGGTGAGATTCGGATAGCCCTTGCCGCCCTGCGCGGTGCGGCCGTGGCAGACGGCGCAGTTGTCGCCGAACAGCGTGTGGCCGGTCTTGCGCACGACGTCCATCAGCGCCGCGTCCTTCTGAATATCGGCGAAGCTTTCCTTCTCGATGCGGTCGGTCCAGACGGTGCGCGCGAGCGCCGCCTGCTTCACCGACTGCGCCACGATCTGGTGCTGATCGTCACCGAGCAGGCCCTTGGTATAGGTGCGCCCCAGGGGCCAGGTCGGCATCAGGATCCAGTAGCCGACGGCGAAGATCACCGTCGATATCAGGAACAGCCAGATCACTTTCGGCACCGGCGTGTTGAGCTCGGTGATGCCGTTCCATTCGTGACCGGTGGTCAGGTACCCGGTATGCGGGTCGCGTTCAAAGTGCCCCATGATGTGATCTCATCCACGATATGGCTTGTCGTCGTCGGTGATGATCGCCTGCGCGGCCTGCTCGAACGGCTTCTTGTTCGAGGGCCAGTAGGTGTAGGCGAGTACGATCAGCGACAGACCGATCAGGTAGAACAGGCCGAAGGATTTGGAGAACCAGACGAGCAGGTCGTGGGTCATGGTCATTTCTCCGCGGAAGCGACGGGCTTGTGCGCGACATCGGTCAGCCGCCCGAGGATTTGCAGATAGGCCACCAGCGCATCCATTTCGGTCAGCTCGGCGGGCTTGCCGTCGAAGGCGCGCACGGTGGTCTTCTCGCCGTAGCGCTTGGTGACGCCTTCGGCGGCGGGCGAGTCGGGCGCGGCCTGGCCGTAAGCGTCCGCCGAGGCATTGGCGATCATGTCGTCGGTATAGGGCACGCCGACGGCGCGCATCGCCTTGAGGTCCTTGCCCAGCGTCTCGGTCTGCAGCGGCGTGCGCAGCAGCCAGCGATAAGCCGGCATCACCGATTCCGGCACCACGTCGCGCGGATTGTTGAGATGGGCGACGTGCCAGTCGTCGGAATACTTCTCGCCGAGGCGGGCGAGATCGGGGCCGGTGCGCTTCGAGCCCCACAGATGCGGGTGGTCGTATTTGGATTCGACCGCCAGCGAATAGGGCCCGTAGCGCTCCACCTCGTCGCGCAGCGTGCGAACCATCTGCGAATGGCAGGCGTAGCAGCCTTCGCGGACATAGATGTTGCGGCCCGCCAGTTCGAGCGGCGTGTAGACCCGCATGTTCGGCGCCGCTTCCACCGTCTGGTGGATGGTGAACAGCGGCGCGATCTCGACGATGCCGCCGATCGAGGCGACGCCGACAATGGCGAGCACCAGGCCGATGGATTTGCGTTCCAGCCGGTAATGAAATCCAAACATCGTCGTTACTCTCCGGGCTGCAATGCGGGGGCGCCGGCGGCGCCGATCTCGGGATAGTCGGCGGGATTGTGCGCCGCCTGCTCCTGCGACGCGGTGCGGATCGTCATCCAGATGTTGTAGAAGCCGATGATCGCGCCGAGCAGGAAGAACAGGCCGCCGATGGCGCGGGCGATGTAATAAGGATGCATCGCCACCAGCGAATCGAGGAACGAGTAGGCCAGCGTGCCGCTCTCGTTATAGGTCCGCCACATCAGGCCCTGAATGATGCCTGAATTCCACATCGCGAAGACGTAGACGACGGTGCCGGCAAGGGCGAGCCAGAAGTGGGCCTCGACCAGCCTCGCCGAATACATGCCCTCGCGCTTCCACAGCCACGGCACCGAGGCGTAGATCGCGCCGAAGGTGATCATCGCCACCCAGCCCAGTGCGCCGGCATGAACGTGGCCCACGGTCCAGTCGGTGTAGTGCGACAGCGAGTTCACCGGACGGATCGCCATGAACGAGCCTTCGAAGGTGGTGAGGCCGTAGAACACCGCCGCCACCATCATGAAGCGCAGCACCGCGTCGTCGCGCACCTTGTGCCAGGCGCCGTTCAGCGTCATCAGCGCGTTGCCGGCGGAGACCCAGGACGGCACCAGCAGCATCACCGAGAAGGTCATGCCGAGCGACTGCACCCACTGCGGCAGCGCGGTGTAGTGCAGGTGATGCGAACCGGCCCACATGTAGAAGAAGGTGATGCCCCAGAAGCTGATGATCGACATCCGGTAGGAGTAGATCGGGCGGCCGGCGCGCTTGGGCATGTAGTAATACAGCATGCCGAGAAAGCCGGAGGTGAGGAAGAACGCCACCGCGTTGTGGCCGTACCACCACTGGGTCATCGCGTCCTGCACGCCGGAGAACAGCGAATAGCTCTTGGCGCTGCCGAACGAGATCGGTACCGCGAGGTTGTTGACGATGTGCAGCATCGCCACCACCAGGATGAACGCGAGATAGTACCAGTTGGCGACGTAGATGTGCGGTTCCTTGCGCCGCGCCAGCGTACGCATGTAGAGCACGAAATAGGCCACCCACACGATCACCAGCCAGATGTCGGCATACCATTCCGGCTCGGCATATTCGCGCGACTGCGTCACGCCCATCAGGTAGCCGGTGGCGGCGATGATGCAGAACAGGTTGTAGCCGAGCAGCACGAACCACGGGCTGAGCTGATCCGGCAGCCGTGCCCGCGTGGTCCGCTGCATCACGTAGAAGGAGGTGGCGATCAGCGCGTTGCCGCCGAAGCCGAAGATCACGCCGGAGGTGTGCACCGGGCGCAGCCGGCCGAAGCTGGCCCAGGCCGCATCGAAGGTCAGGTCCGGAAAAGCGAGCAGCCAGGCGACCCAGTCGCCGACTCCCATGCCGATCACGGCCCAGACCATCGCGGCGATGATGCCGAACTTGGTCGGCGTGTCGTAATAGCTGTTGAGCCGTTCTTCCGGTGGCTCCGGCGCGTAGTAGCCGGAGATCACCGCGAAGATGCCGGCAATCGCCGCGATCATCACCATCGCGCCGTGAATCCCGAACGGGTCGCTGCGGCCGGCGGCGGCCATGGCGAGGCCGACGATGGCCAGCACCAGCAGAATGACCAGTGCGCTCTGGCGCTCGTTTTTTGTGAGTTCGGCGATCATCGAAAACACACCCCTTGTTTCATCGCGCGGAATGCTTGACGCAGCCGCCGCGGCGATCTGCCTTGGCAATGCCCCAGTGGCATGAGCCCGGGGGAAGCCCCGAGGCTCAGCAGCCGGATAGATTTCCAGCTATATCGTGTCCGGGGATTGCATCTTTGTGCAAACGCAAATTGACGCTGCAGCGCGGCGGCGGCCGCGATGCCGTCAATGCGATTCAAGAGCCGCTGATGTCAGGTGAAGATGCCGGCCGTGGTCGTTGCAGTCGTGCCGGTTGGTCCATCCACTGCTGCTCGAGCGAATGCCGCGGCCGCGCGAGGCGCCCGCTTGATGCTGATGCCGATGGCGTCCGGGACGCGCGGCGCAGGGCTAGCGCGAAGCAGGCCCGCTTCCCGCATCCGCGGTGTTCTTCGTCGTCGCCTGATCCAGCAGCGCGGTCATGCGCTTGGTGGCGAGCGGCGGCAGCTTGGCCTGTTTGACCGCCTCGAGATTGGCGGTGTCGCCGCCGACTTCGATCAGCCCCACCATGCCCATGCCGAAGTGCGGCACGCAGCGGTAGCCGTAGAGGCCCGGCTTCTCGAAGGTGACGCTGATCTCCTGCGACAGCTTGCCTTTGAACGGCGTTGCACCCTCCGGCAGCAGGCCCGGAATGGTTTCGGCGTCGTGGCCCTTGTCGGTCGGGACGAATTTGACGGTGTCGCCCGGCTGAACTTTCAGGAACGGCGGATCGAAGACCATCGCCTGATTGTCAGGCCCCTTGTTCAGCATCTTGACTTCGTACTCTGCCGCATGGGCAGGAACGGTCAGCAGCAGCGCACCGGCGCAAAGCATCAGCGTGGTCAAGCGTGGCATGGGGCAACTCCGTCTCGCGACTGCCGTCAAAGGGCAGTCCCTTCATCTTGCAGGCGCACCCTATGCACGTCCGCAACACGCTCGTTGCGCTGGCGCAAGTTGAAGCAAAGAGTTTTCCTGGCACGTATTTCTCAGGTGTCATGGCCGGGCTTGTCCCGGCCATCCACGTCTTGCTTTCTGACTCTTCGTAAGGACGTGG
>Ga0182793_1002179_pt1 | contig 11475 bp, 8 predicted proteins | sample Passage237A_FD_130498 | JGI IMG/M metagenome (GOLD analysis project Ga0182793, IMG submission 130498) | Cellulose adapted compost microbial communities from Newby Island Compost Facility, Milpitas, CA, USA - Passage2 37A (version 2) (version 2) ...
AACAACTGCAAGCAGAACTGACCCGTATTTCTGAAACCACCACCTTCAACGGCCAGAAGCTGCTTGACGGTTCCATGGGTACCAAGGCTCTGCAAGTGGGTGCGCAAGCCAACCAAACAATTGACCTGTCAATTGGTTCTTTCTCTGCCAACAAACTGGGTGGCTCAAGCGGCGATTTGGTTGGTGCAGAGGCAGATGATCTGGCTGCGTTGATAGACATTACCCTCGCTGATCATGACATTCAGATTAACGGCAAGAGCCTGACCGAAATTGATGCAGGTACTGCAGACACAGTTAATAAAGTATTGACTATTCTGAACGGTGATTTGAACACTGTGGGCGTGAACGCTTCTACTGTGTCTGAATATACTGCCGACAAAGTGGGTTCAGGTGTGCTCGTTGCCGGCACTGACAAGCTGGTGATCGCTGTGAAAGATGGCGACGGAAACGATCAATCGCTGGAAATTACTGGCACCAACAGCATGAAAGAAGTGGTTGATAAAATCAACGCCGCTGCCGGTGGTATTGTTCAAGCCAGCCTGAATGACGCCGGTAAACTGGTTCTGACTTCACAGAATGCTGAAAGCATTACCGTAACTGATGCCAGCGACAAGGCGGGTGGTTCGGGTTCAGCAGCTTTCTCTGTCGTATTCGATTCACTGCCCGGTAATACCAACGGTGTTAAGATTACCATTGGCGACGAGGCGGATGACGCAGATGCAGCTGCTGCTGCACTGACAGCTGCTGGCTTCAACGCCCATACTACTGATGGTTCAATCAGGGGTGATAACGTTGAGGTTCAGGCCCTGAATAAAGGCGATTTGATTATTAACGGTGTGGAAATCGGTGCGATATCAGCCGGTGTTGCCGAAGCAACTATTACTGGTAGTACTGAGGAATTTGAGCAGGCAGTCAATGTCATCAACGCGATCAATGCCAAGTCTGCCGAAACAGGTGTTATCGCTTATGCCTCTACCAGTGATGAATCAGCTACTGAAATTAAGATCTCTTTGAAGTCTATTGATGGTAGCGAGATCTCTGTGAAATTCGGTGCTAATGCCGATCCGGACGAGGTGGCAGCTGCAACCGGTCTTGTACAGCGCAATGCTACCGAAGGTGCAGGTTCAGTAGCCTCTATCGATATCTCCACCGAAGCCGGTGCCCAAAAAGCAATCGGTATTATCGACAAGGCTCTGGAGCAGGTGAACGCTACCCGTGCTGACCTCGGTGCTGCCAACAACCGTTTGGAGTTCACTGTATCTAACCTGGCTAACGTGTCTGAGAAGACTGCAGCCTCTCGCTCTCGTATCGTAGACGCTGACTTCGCTGCAGAAACAGCATCTCTGAGCCGCTCTCAAGTGCTGCAACAGGCTGCAACGGCAATGTTGGCCCAGTCCAACGCCCGTCCTCAGCAAGTACTGTCACTGTTGCGGTAATAGGCGCCAGGAACCGCTAGCCAGCTAGCGGTTCCTTTCTTGAGGGCTGAATTATGAACGAGATAAACAGAACAGGGGTAGGCCCCGCACCGGCAAGGTTTGTTCCGGTGTCTGCCGCTTCCAGCGGCGGAAAAACGCCTCAAGGCGGCAAGGCATTGCCGCCGCAGCCCGTTCAGCCAGCAGTTAATACACAGGTAATTCGTGAGCAGGCTGAGGTTATGCAGGAAAATGTTCGTGCTGCCGTGGCGCATATGAACGAGTACATACAGTCAACCCAGCGGGATTTGCAGTTCAATTACGATCCTGATTCTGGCCAAACAGTGGTGAAAGTTGTGGATCGTTCTACCCAGGAAGTGATTCGTCAGATACCTGATGAAATCTTCCTGAGACTGGCCGAAACACTGGGTTCCAACGAGCCCATACAACTCTTCAGCACCCGCGTTTAAATGTATTTTTTGTGAGCTTTCCCGGGGCGTGAAAACGCCCCTTTTTGTTTTTAAGTGTTTGATTTTAAATAGATTTTATTTTTTTTTGGCTATCTCGTTGCCGGGTGTTTACGTCAGCCCGTATCTTTTCCATATACCGTCCATCATCTGAATAAGACTACTCTCTCGGACAAGTTTTTCTTCGTCCGTTTTTCCCTTCTTGCCCCTTCTTTTTTGCGCGGGTGGAGTCCCTCTGTCTGCATTCTCCATATCGTTTTTTTTCTTGCTTCTTTCTGCATGAGATTGCCAGAAAGGCACTTCCTGCAAATCAGCTCCTATGATGATTTTTATTTTTTGGCACGCTCCGTGCTATTTCCCCATCAGGCAATGAAGTCGTGAAAAAAACCTAAAGCATTGCTCGGGTTTCATACAAGCGTTGCCACGAAGTCCTATGCCGCTGTTTACAGACTTCACTTAACCGACTTGTCACAGTGAACGCCTGTGGACAGGAAAAATCATCAGGAGACTTATCATGCCTCTAGTTATTAACACCAATGTCGCGTCGCTGAACTCTCAGCGTCAACTGGTACACTCGGGGACTGCGCTTGACCGCGCAACCGAGCGCTTGGCTTCCGGGCAACGCGTTAACTCTGCAAAAGATGATGCGGCGGGCCTGGCAATTTCCAACCGTATGACCTCGCAAATTCGCGGTCTGGATCAGGCGATTCGCAACGCTAATGACGGCGTATCTCTGGTGCAGACTGCTGAGGGTGCTCTGCAGGAAGTAACCAATATTCTGCAGCGTATTCGCGAGCTGTCGATCCAATCCGCTAACGGTATCTATTCTGATGTCGACCGCAGAACCCTCGATGCTGAGGTGCAGCAGTTGAAGCTGGAAATGAACCGTATTTCGGAAACCACTTCTTTTAACGGTCAAAAACTCCTTGACGGCACCATGGGAGACACCTTCCTTCAGGTAGGCTCCCAAGCCTATGAAACCATGAGTGTACGCATAGGTTCTTTCCATACCTACGCACTGGGCGGTTCATCTGGCGATATCGTCGGTGAGGCAGCGGTTCCTGCGAATGATCCTCCAACTTCACTTGCTGATCGTCTGGATGCACTCATCAATTTGGCCGCTGGCGATTTGATTGTGAATGGGGTGCCGCTGAGTGATGTTTCCACTGAAACCACGCTCAATGACATGCTGGCTGCCTGGAATGCCGATCTGGACGGCAAGGGCGCAAGCGTTTCCTCGCTGGTGCAGTTTGTTGCCGATGGGGCTGGTTCCGGTGTGTTGCGCTCTCCGAGCGAAACTCTGGTGATCTCTTATGTCGATGGTGACGGTTTGACTCAAGCCTACACCCTGACTGGCACCAACAGCATGAAAGAGCTGGTGGATAAAATTAATGCGGAAACTGCGCTGGAAGCTACCCTCAACACTGGCGGTCGTCTTGTGCTCACAGGTGTTGGCGCTACCGGCCTGACCATTACCGATTCCTCTACCGGTGGCGCTGCTTCCGGTGTGGGTGGAAACACGCCGGTTGATACCAACTTCTCGCTGGTGTTCAACGATACCAGTACCGATAGAAAAGGGGTGTTGATCCAGGCGGATGCCGGTGTAACAGCCGCTCAGATAGCTGCCCTGGGTGTTGATATTCACGATGCCAACGGCAACATCCTGAGTGCGGCAGTGACTGCGACCACCGGGGTATTGCAGGAAGGCGATCTGATCATCAATAACATTGCCATTGGCAAGATCACCGCCGGTGCTTCAGCCGCAGATACAGTGGCGGAAGCCATTCGGGTCATCAACCTCTCTTCAGGTGAAACTGGCGTGGTGGCCTTTGCCAGCGGAACTGACCAGATAGCCCTGCGTTCAGCCAATGGCGAGGAAATCTCCATTCGCTACGGCGATACAGCCACTCCGGCTGATATCCTGGCCATTACCGGCTTCCAGGAGCGCAATGCGACTGACGGTGTGGGCAGTGTGGCCAGTATCAGCATCGCTACCTATGAGGGTGCCCAGCGGGCCATAGGTATCATCGACCGGGCTCTGGAGCAGGTGAACGCCACTCGCGCTGACCTGGGTGCGGTGAACAACCGTCTGGAATTCACCGTGTCCAACCTGGCCAACGTGTCCGAGAAGACAGCAGCTTCCCGCTCGCGCATCATAGACGCGGACTTTGCTGCCGAAACCGCCGCACTCAGCCGGGCTCAGGTGCTTCAACAGGCGGCTACCGCCATGCTGGCCCAGTCCAACGCCCGACCGCAGGAAGTGCTGCAGCTGCTCAGATAAGGCACCCGTCAGGCCCGACCGCAAAAGTCAGCGGTTGGCCTGAAATTGGGCTAAAGTTTGAGCATTGTTTGCCGCTATAGAGGAGTAAGGCCGGCTCGTCCGGCTACTCCTGCCTGTAGGCTATCGTCATCGGGGTATTGATTGTGAACACCACCAACTCACTTTCCAGCACTGGCTCCAACCTTATCAGTCGTCTGGGCAATGGTTCGGGGGTGGATACGGCGTCGCTTATCCAGCAGCTGACCGAGCTTTCCTCCGCACCCCAGGCCCAGCGTCTTGAAACGCGCAAAACCCAGTTGGAAACCCAGATTTCGGATTTGGGTTTGTTGCGCAGTTCACTGGCCAAGGTGCAGACCTCTGTAGCCGCTCTGGCGAGTCGCGAGACTTTCGATGCCAAAACCCTGGCGCTCCCCAATACCTCTCTGCTGACTATCAACAAGCTGGAGGCGTCGGCGGCAGCTGGCAATTACACCCTCAAGATCGAGCAGATTGCTCAATCCCAGTCATTGAGCTCCGGCAATTTCAGCTCTCTTACCGACCCTATCGGCAAGGGCACTCTCACGTTGAGATTCGGCAACTGGAACGAGGACCTGGATACTTTCGAGGTCAACAGCAACCGCGTAGGTGCCAATATTGTTATTGATGACACCAACAATACTCTCTCGGGGCTGCGGGATGCCATCAACAACGCCGGTATTGGTGTACAGGCCAGCATAGTGAGTGACGGTGAAGGCAACTTCAAACTCCTGCTGACAGGCCCATCCGGTGCCAATAATGAGCTGGAAATAGTTGCCGAAGAAGAACCCGGTTTTTCCGGCTTGTCGCAATTTGAATTTCACGCAGGCGCGCAATCCCTGACCCAGGTTCAGGAGGGCAGAGATGCCCAGTTGCGTGTCAACGGTTTGCTGGTATCGCGTGAAACCAATCGTATTACCGATGTGATTCCCGGTCTTGAATTCGATCTGTTCAACAGTTCAACGACTGAAACTGTGAGTATTAATGTCGCTGCAGACCGCAGTGTGGCCGAGCAGGCGATTCGCGATTTTATCGACACCTACAACACTTTCCTTACTGAAGTTAAGCAGCTGGTTGGTTTCAACTCCGAAAGAGGGGAGAACGGCAGTTTGGCGCGTGACTCGGTGACAAACAATCTGCTGCGCTCGCTCAGAACGGCTATTACCGGTGCAATTCCTGGTATTGAAAACGGCGGTTTTGATGCGCTGGCGGCTTTTGGTATTCGCACGGAATTGGATGGTTCTCTGAAAATTATTGAGGACAATACCAATACTGATTTCCGTGCGGCCATAAACAATCACTTTGACAAGCTGGCCAATTTCTTTGCGCCCAAAACTGGTTCCTCTGATAGTCGTATTGACGTGACAGCCTATGGTGCCCGGACCAAACCGGGTAATTACGAGGTTGTCATTACGCAAGAGGCAAGCAAGGGCCAATATGTTGCCGGTGAACTCACTTCGCTGGATACCACCGGAAAAGACTACGGATTTACCATTTTGGTAAATGGCGTTTTGGCGTCACCCATCAGTTTGCCGGCAGACAAGGTCTATGCCAGCGGTGATGAACTGGCGGCAGATCTGCAGTCTTTGATCAATCTGGATCCGGCATTGAAAGCCGCTGGTGCCAGTGTCAATGTTGCCTATAACTCGGACACCAATCAGCTTGAATTTATCTCTACTGCCTTTGGTGCTCAGAGCCGTGTCGAATTTATAGCGGTTGGTGGCGATGCGGAAGAATTGGGAATAGCCATTGGCGCTGGTACAGCGGGAACTGATGTGGCCGGTACAGTTAATGGTGTAGCTGCTTTCGGTTACGGCAATGTGCTTTTGCCCGCGTTGGGCAGTGATGCTGAAGGTCTGAGCATGATCATTGCTCCTGGTGCAACCACCGCCACCATCAATTTTTCCCGCGGTCTGGCTGGACAGCTTGAAAGCTTGATCAATGACTTTGTAAAAAATTCCGGATTGATCAGCAATCGCGAAGAGACCATCAATAAGGATCTTAAACGTGTGGATGATGACAAACAGGCGCTCGACAGACGCACTGAAGCCTATCGCGCGCGTTTGCAGGCGCAGTTTCTCGCCATGGAGTCCATTGTGCGCAGCCTGAATTCCACAGGCAGCTTTCTGGATGGACTCGCTGACAGATTGCCCTTTACCGCCAAACAAAGTTAATGAGTTTCAAGCCGCCGTCCGGCGGCTTTTTCTTCACCATTTTCTAAAGATGCTCGCGCAATGGCCGCTAAGCTGGTAGGAGCGCACAGGCGCTACACTGGCATGACAATGGGTAACACAATGAACGCTTACAAGGCTGCACAAAATTACTCTTCGTTGAAAGTTCATTCAGGTGTTGAAGCGGCCTCTCCGCATCGCCTGATTCAAATGTTGTTCGAAGGCGTACTCGAGCGTCTTGCCCAGGCCAAGGGCGCCATGCAGCAAAGGCAGGTGGCACGCAAGGGCGAGCTGATTGGCAAGGCCATCAATATTGTGGGCGGGCTTCAAGGCAGCCTCAACGATAAGGAAGGTGGCGATCTCGCCACCAATCTCGATAGCCTCTACGATTACATTATTCGTCGCCTGATGCAGGCTAACTACGAAAACGACCCGGTGATACTGGATGAATGCGGTCGTCTGCTGGGCGAACTCAAAAGCGCCTGGGACGCCATTGGTGATCAGGTTGGCGCACTATGAGTGTTCAGTTGCTTCCCGATCCGGATTATCACGGACTGCCCGGTCTGGCGTTGTTGCGCGATCTGCAGGTGGATATGCTCAATGCACTGGCGGATCAAAACTGGTCGAGATTACAGCAGCTTGACGTCAGTGCCGGTATTTTGATCGACAAAGTGATTGAGGCCAATCGCCACACACAAATGCGGGCGCTTATTGATGTATTGACCGAACTCAAGTCTGTCTACGCCTGTCTGCTGCGTCAGTGTCAGCACAAAGCAACTTCCCTCGCTGTTTGATTTGCTGTTAATCTTGGGCATCGCCAACAGCAGAGGAGGGAGCATTCGTGCCAAATTACAATCCCCAGGAAGCTCTTAAGCACTACCGCCAGGCAGGTTTGGAGGCAGAAGTCTCCACCGCGTCTCCCCACCGTTTGATTCAGCTGCTGATGGCAGGTGCCCTGGACCGCGTTGCTGTTGCCCAGGGAGCCATTGAAAGGGGCGATACAGCCCTCAAAGGGGAGCAAATCAGCAAGGCCATAGGCATAGTCACCGGCTTGCGCGCCAGTCTTGATCTGAATGTCCCTGGCGATCTGCCAGCCAATCTCGATCAGCTTTACGAGTACATGGAGCTGCGCCTGTTACATGGATCGGTCAACAATGATCCGGCGGCGCTGGCGGAGGTCTCCGAACTTCTCAAAACCCTCAAATCCGGCTGGGACGAGATAGCTCCCTAGGTCGGTTGCCCCTGTCCTGAAAGGCTGCGAGAATCCACTTCCCCGCGTCCGGGAAGTGGTGATCCGGATATTTCTGTAATTTCCGTCATAAATTTGACTGCTCAAAGCTCCTGGTCTATTACTTAGTGACGCCAGTCACCCCCTTGACACATTTTTGAAATCTTTTTGTATTACACCGACCTTTTCGGCTGAAAGGCGGGGTTAAAACAGCTTAAAACAAGGTCTCTAGCAGTATGTGGCGCTCCAATAAAGTATTAGTGATCGACGATAACGCAGAACATCGGCAACACCTGAAAATTCTTCTCGACTTTCTTGATGAATCTACCCTCGTAAGCGGTTCGACTGACTGGTCGTCCCAGGTTGGGGACGAGTCGGCAGAGGAGTATGCGGGGGTGTTCGTGGGTAATTATTCGGCATCCGGTCAATCCCTGGCCGCCTTGATCAAGGCGTTACGCCAGTGGAGCGACGAATTGCCGGTGATTCTGGTGGGCGAGCATCAAGGCTGGGAGGAGAGCCTTGAAGACAGCTATCGCCATATGGTGATAGCCAATATCACCATGCCTCCCACTTACAATAAACTGGTGGATAATCTGCACCGCGCACGCCTGTATCGCGAAGCGCAAAGCGTGAGCAAGCGTCAGCCGATGCGCCGCCCGGTTCACCTGTTCCGCAGTCTGGTAGGAACCAGCCGAGAAATTCAACATGTACGCGAAATCATGGCCCAGGTTGCGGATAAAGACGTATCTGTGCTGATTACCGGTGAATCAGGTACGGGTAAGGAAGTGGTTGCGCGTAACCTGCACTACAACTCGCCGCGCCGCGACAAGCCTTTTGTGCCCGTCAACTGCGGTGCAATTCCCGCAGAGTTGCTTGAGAGTGAACTCTTTGGTCACGAGAAGGGCGCTTTTACCGGTGCAATCAATTCCCGTGCCGGTCGTTTTGAGCTGGCCGAAGGCGGTACGCTGTTTCTCGATGAAATCGGCGATATGCCGCTCAATATGCAGGTAAAAATTCTGCGCGTTTTGCAGGAGCGCTGTTTTGAGCGTGTGGGCAGCAACAAAACCCAGCCGGTGGATGTGCGCATTATTGCTGCTACTCACCGCAACCTTGAGGCCATGATTGCCGAGGGAAGCTTTCGCGAGGACCTCTACTATCGCCTCAACGTTTTCCCCATTGAATTGCCGTCACTGAAAGATCGCGCCGAGGATATTCCTCTGCTGATCAACGAGCTGGTTTCGCGCATGGAAAGTGAGCAGCGTGGTTCCATTCGCTTTAATTCAGCGGCCATCATGTCGCTTTGTCAGCATGAATGGTCGGGCAATGTGCGCGAGCTGGCCAACCTGGTGGAGCGCATGGCCATCATGCATCCCTATGGGGTGATAGGCGTGCAGGATCTGCCGGCCAAATACCGTCATGTCGATGTCAATGACGAGGAATTCAAACCTGTAGTGCCCCAGAAATCCAACGGTGGCGCAACCTATGTCAGCCTCAACGATACGCCGTTGCTGCCGGAACAGGGCATAGATCTGCGCGAGTACATCAGCAATCTGGAGATGAGCCTGATTCAGCAGGCGCTCAATGATTGCGGTGGTGTGGTGGCACGGGCGGCAGACAAGCTGCAGGTGCGTCGTACCACACTGGTTGAAAAGATGCGCAAATACGATATGCAGCGCTGAGAGAGCGCTGCATATCCTGATTGCCTAGCGCGAGAAAGTTCTCGCCTTGTTGGTTGGATTGGCTGAGCCAGTGTGGGCGTTTTTGCGCGCAGCCTGATGGCTTGGTGTATTTCCCGATCTTGCCGCCGGTTTTTCCTGACGGGCATTTTTACCCGCTGATGTAGTTTTGGCGGTGTGCTGGCCGTTATTCCCACCGCGCTGATTTCTATTGTCCTGATTGCGACCACGTCCTGCCCCACGGCCCAGTGTGGTGTTGCGTCCGAGCACTATGGGTTCGGGCTTGATGCTGGGATCTGGCTCAAAACCGGGAATGATTTTCTGCTCGATATTGCGCTTGATCAGTTTTTCGATATCGCGCAAAAACTTGTGCTCATCCACACACACCAATGAAATGGCCTCACCTTCACACTCGGCACGACCTGTGCGACCAATGCGATGCACATAGTCTTCCGGCACGTTGGGCAGCTCGTAGTTGACTACATGGGGCAGCTGCTCGATATCAATACCACGCGCTGCTATATCTGTTGCCACCAGCACGCGCAGTTGACCTTTTTTGAAATCACTCAACGCCTTGGTGCGCGCTCCCTGACTTTTGTTACCGTGAATGGCGGCAGCGCTGATACCATCCTGCAAGAGTTGTTCGGTGAGTTTGTTGGCCCCGTGTTTGGTGCGGGTGAATACCAGCACCTGCTGCCAGTTACCGCTGCCGATTAAATAACTCAGTAGCTCCCGTTTACGATGACGATCTACCGGATGTACCCATTGAGTCACGCGTTCGGACGCTGTGTTGCGTCTCGCCACTTCAATAAGCACAGGTTGATTCAACAGTTTGTCGGCCAGCGCGCGAATTTCATCGGAGAAGGTGGCGGAGAAGAGCAGGTTCTGCCGTTCTTTCGGCAAAAGTGCGAGTACTTTTTTGATGTCGTGGATAAAGCCCATGTCCAGCATGCGATCCGCTTCATCCAGAACCAGTGTGTGTACCTGACGCAGCGAAACTGCATTTTGTTGTACCAGATCCAGCAATCGGCCGGGTGTCGCAACAAGAATGTCCACGCCGCCGCGCAGTTGCATCATCTGTGGATTGATACTGACACCACCAAAGACAACACAGGCTTTCAGTGATAAAAACTTTCCGTAGGTGCGCACGCTTTCATACACCTGCGCAGCGAGTTCGCGCGTGGGAGTCAAAATCAGCGCACGCACGGGGCGGCGACCTTTTACGCTCTCCACCTGCTCGCGCGAAAGTTTTTCCAGCAGCGGCAGAGTAAAACCGGCGGTTTTGCCTGTACCTGTTTGCGCTGCAGCGAGAATGTCGCCACCGGCCAGCACAGCGGGGATGGCCTGCGCTTGAATAGGGGTAGGGGCGCTGTAACCTTCGTCGGAAATAGCGCGCAAAATATCGGCCCGCAAGCCGAGTTGATCAAAAGACATATAAGAGATTTCCTGTGGCTCCGGCCACCCATCAGCGTGGGTACGGTCCGGCGGAGCAAATGAATCGCGCGCAAAGCCTTGAGGCTGGCGGCGAAAAAGAGAAGGGAGATGCCGACCGAGGTACATCTTGCACGCACTATACAGACGTGGTGACCCAAGTGCTACCAATAGTTTTGCCGGCGCTCTCCCCGAGATCAGAAATATCAGCGGGGACCGCGAATATGCGGGCTGACGTGCTGTTGAAAGAACTCTGCCAGCTGCTGATGGCAGGCTTCGGAGAGCGGCGGCAGGTCACTGGCACTGGCGTTTTCACTCACCTGTTGTGCGCGACTGGCACCGGTGATGACGGTGCTTACCGCCGGGTGATCCAGAATCCAGCGCATGGCAAATTGCGCCATGCTCATGCCTTGCGGTACCAGCGGGCGGATTTCTTCCACCAGCTCCATCGCTTTGTTGAAGGGAATACCGGAGAAGGTTTCTCCCACACTGAAGGCGGCGCCGTCGCGGTTGTAGTTGCGATGGTCTTCCGGAGCAAATACCTGCTGCGGATTCATTTTCCCCGAGAGCACGCCGCTGGCCAGCGGCAGCCGCACGATAATACCCACCTTGTGGGCTTCTGCGAGAGGGAAGAGCTGCACTATCTGATCCTGACGGAAGATATTGAAAATGGTCTGGATGGCGGTGACTCCGGGATGGGGCACCACAAATCTGGCCTCGGCCATGGTTTCCACACTCACGCCTATGGCACGAATCAGCCCTTCAGACTGGAAGTCCTCCATCCAGGCCAGCAG
>Ga0182793_1002181_pt1 | contig 11474 bp, 17 predicted proteins | sample Passage237A_FD_130498 | JGI IMG/M metagenome (GOLD analysis project Ga0182793, IMG submission 130498) | Cellulose adapted compost microbial communities from Newby Island Compost Facility, Milpitas, CA, USA - Passage2 37A (version 2) (version 2) ...
CCCCCGGCTGTTCGTCCGGCGCCCCCTGAATAGCGGCACCAAGAATGCCAGTGGCCAGGCTAACATTTTCAAGCGGCGGCCGGCTCTCGATGTAGTCCCGAACGAGGTTGCGGGCCTTTTCGGGCGTCAGTCCGCCGCCGATCAGGCCGATGCGAACGACGTGGCTGATGTCCTGCACCTTCCACTGGCCACGGAGCAAGCGATTCAGAACGACAAAAGGCCCGCAATCAAGGGCCTCTTGCAGCATCTGGAACTCGCCCCAACCGTACCGGAACGTGTAGGTGCCATCGGCCCATTCAAGTTCAATGGATCCCGACCGAGCCATTAGCTACCTGCCGGGGTAACCGTGCGTACCATCTCGCCGTCGGACTGCATGGAGATGTTGGCGGTCACGCGCTGGCCGTTCGGGGCAGTCGCATCGACCGACTCCACCTGCATAAAGCCGGTCCACGTGATGGTCTTGGCGGGGAAGACGATTTCCACCTTGACGGGGACGCTGTCGACGCTCTCCCAAGCGTCAAGCCAAGTCTCGATCGAGCTTTCGGCCATCATGCCTTCGCCGGAAACCGACATGCTGAGCGAAGTCGCGTCTCGCCCAACCCAGTCGACCTTGTCCGGATCATCGCAATCCGGAATTTGCACTTCCTCAAGGCCCTTGGTCAAAGTCAGGGTCCTAGAAGTAAAGCCACATGGGGCGGCATAGACGATGGGATCGGCGTCGTTGCCCAGCAGCACAAAAACCTTGCCGCCCTTGATAGTTACAGGTTGTGCCACACTGGCCTCCGTAAAAGAAAAGGCCGCCCGATGAGCAGCCTGTGTATTGGTGTCTTGGGATGTTGGCCGCGGCTACGCGCCGGGCGTCTCCACGGTCGCAGTAAACTGCACCGCGTAGTGGTAGATGGCGGGATTGGGGTCGCCCACCGAGCGCGTCATGACGTGCTGCAACGTTACCAGCGCGTTGCTTGTCAGCGTCAGATCAACGTTGTGCAGCGCACGCTTGACCAGGTTTGCGATCTTGCGCGGCATGACGCTGTCCGCGCCCTCGCCGCTAGTCGCGGTTGACCACACATCGAACTGGATGGTGATTTCTTCCGACGGCACGCAGTCGAAATCGTCCGGCATCACTGTGGTAGGGCCGATTGATATGAACGGAAACTGCGCAATCCAAGTGCCATCCGCTTTTTGCGGAACGCGGTCATAGATACGCGGGCCGACATAAGCGACGATGGCAGGCGTGGAGCGCAGTCGAGCGACTGCGGCCATGAGCAATTCGAGGCTGGCGTCCATCAAAGCACGTGCTCCATGTCAGCCTCCGGCTGCTACCGCTCTGGCGGCCTTGTTAACGGCGCGGGTCACACGTCCACGAACTCGCTTTCGGTTGGCGCGCCATGACGGATAGAAAAAGGGCTGCGCCCTCGTCCCAGGATGCTCGCTGCCTGCGTAGATGCCGCCATTGATGTGTGGAGCCGTACCGAACTCGACCCACCGTGCCCAAAAGGCATCGCTGCCCCCGGCAAAGATCGTGATGACCATATTGCCAGCGCCCTTGCCGGACTGCCGTACCGTGCCCAGCGTCATGCTGCCCTTCGGAGCGTCGCCCCAGGTCCAGCCGATGCTGTCGCGCAGAGCACCGCTATCCACAGGCGCAAGGCTCTTGGCCATCGCGACAACTTCCGCGGCACTCTGCTCCATCGCCTTAGCGATGGACTCGCGGGCCTTGTCTGGCAGAGCGGTCAGTTTTTTGCGAAGCCGGTCCAAGCCTTGGATTTTGGGGGCCATCAGACCCCCTCATCTTCTGGCGTCATTCAGCCACCCCTTCCTGCACCAACAAGTCCAGCCACTGCCGCTTCTGGTCCGGGTCTGTGATTGCCTTGATGGCGAACACCCTTGACCCAGCCGCAGGCGGCTGCGGAGCGCGGGCGTCAACGATGCGCCAGTCTGTTTGGACCTGCCTGGTGGTGTCGGACTGGCGCACCCTCACGACATAGGGCTGGATGCCTTGCAGCCTACTGGCTATGACCGCTTCCGAGCCTCGCAGCGGCATAAACTCCGCCGCGCAGGTGAACACAGTGGAGTACGGGCCTGGCCGCGGATCGCCGCCCCATGGATCGGGCTCAAGCTGGCGCTGCTGGAAATGGACGCGGCCGCGGAGCAGTCCGGCTCTAGGTTGGCGGGCCATCTGTACCCGCCTTCCGGCCTCGCCGCCCCTTCCTCGCTACCGTCGCCGCGATACCGGCGGGCGGCCCCGCAACGGTCACGCGCTCGGCCTTGCCGAGCTCCACGGCCCTGTCGGCACACTCCTTGCGCACAAGGCCGGACCAGCCGGCTTTGTAGGCTATCGTTGTTCCCGGTGTGGGTTTGTAGTCGTAGTCCGCGAGAAAGCGGATGCGGCGTTCACTAACTGCCTTCATCGTCTTCCTCCCACGTCCGCCACACGCGATACGGCGCCAGCAGGCGGCGCACGACGGGCGACAACATCGCCTCGCCAGCATTTCTTTCCGGCGTCTCGCGCCGATCAAACAGTTCGGCGGCTTGCAGCAGGATCGCGGCTCTAACAGCCGGGGGGAGCTCTATCGCATCGCCGCCCGGCGATGTGCCGCCGACCGGGTAAACCACCCGGTCCAGATACTGGACAATCACGTCCTCGGCCGCATCCCTGTATGCTTCGATCTCCGCGTCCTGATCAGACCAGGTGACGTTCAGGTGGCGCTTCACCAGCGCCGTGTCCACCAATGCCATTCAAATCTCCTGGAATTGGCGTCGAGCGCCCGCAGAATACAAAATCTTCGAAGCCGTGCATTCGGGCCAAAACTTCACATTCACCGTCGGTCTTTCCGACCGCTAACACACTCGGCACATGCTCTGCCGCCTCGGGGGAGGCGATAATCGCGTCAAACTCGTGTTCGGCAATCGCCTTCTCGGCCTCCGCCCAAACGCTCGGCGCGTAACCCAAAATCAGAGCCCTGCCGCCTGGTGTGCGTCGGTAGTGATGCTGTACGAACTCGTCACCAGCCAGCACCAGATCCCAAGGCTTCGGGTTGCCCAGAAAAAACGTCAGGTGTGCATCACCAGAGTTGAGCCGGCTGTTCCAGGCGTGGACGCCATCAGCAACGCCCCATGTCGCCTCCCCAGGCCCAAGCGTGCGGCTAATCCATGCTTGGTCGGATCCGACGTACTCGCGGCCAGCATTCGCGGCGCCCTCGGGCGTGAATTCTGTGTAAACTTGCGGCCTTGCGCCGGCGGTCATCATGACCATGCTGCCATTGTACGGGCGCCGCTCATGCGTGCCGCGATACATGACAAAGTCATCATTGCGATCGAAAAGCGGATCGAGCGAGCCGGAAACGACGCAATCCATGTCCATGGACACGAAGCGATCCCCGAACCGCTTGCCCGCATCCGGCGCAAACATGGCCAACCGGCGCAAGCACTGAGGCTTATCCTCGCCCCAAGTTGGAATGCGGACATCCTCAAAGTCGCGGGGCGGCTCGATAACGATCAGGTCGCCATAGTCGCCAGGAACGTCCGTCACGACGGCCAGTCTGTGCGGCAATGTCAGGTTGCGCCGCACCATATCCGCCCAGATCATGGTGTGATGCGGCGTATAGGTGGTACGGCCGCCGGGCTGGTTCCACAGCCAGGTCATCACTGTCAACATGCGCGCCGGGCCTTCAACTCGATCATGCGCGCATTCATGCGCTTCCCAAAGTCATAGCCGGCGCCGGCCAGGATCTGCAGTTGGCTGCGCTGCGGCTCGGGCAGGGTGTCCGCCACGCGCCAGACCTCCCGCATGGTTTCGCAGATGGTCAGACGACGGGACTGATGATCGGGATTGATGAAGTATTTGCGGTCGGACTGCGTCAGCGCGATTGCGTCCTGAAACGACATGCCGTCAGGCACCGGGCCAAGGTTCGTGATACCTTCCTCACCCGCCATCACTCACCCCTGATTTCAGCATTCCGCGCCCGCACGGCCTTGAGCAGCCCGGCGTCGACGCCAGCCTTGCCGGCCTCATCGATCAGGGCTGACATATCCTTGGGCAGGCACTTCCCGCCATATCCGGGCTCACCCGCAAACACAGCCGTGTGGCTGCGCCCGATCCGGTTATCCAGCAGCCATAGCTCCCGAACGTCGGTCCAATGTTCGCCAAGGGCCTCGCAGATCGCGGCCGCCTCGTTGCAGAACGTGACCTTGGTTGCCAGGAACGCATTCTCGAAGCGCTTGGTCAGTTCGGCCGCCTTGGCACGCGTCGCCACATAACGAGCGTCCACCGCCATGACGCGGGCGAAAAATTCCAGCACCTCATGAGCGCGTGGGCCGCCGACAATCACAAAGTCATGCGACCGGCTGTCGATCGGGTCGGGATATTTCCACGGCGCCACGAACCGCAGCCCTTCACCCACATATTCGGGAGAGACGCAGAACTGGTCGGTGGCGAACTCGGCGTTCAGCCGGTCGGTCGTGCCGGGTGGCACGGCGGACTTGATGCAAATTAGCGCGCCGGGCACGCCCATCGCCGTGTCGGCAGCCGCATTGACCGCCGACACATCGCAAGAACCGTCCTCGGCCATCGGCGTCGGCACGCAGATCAGGATCAAGTCCGAGCTATCCAGAGCCGCCTTATCTGGATGCGTGGCAATGTCGAAAATGCCAATCTCGAATGCATCGCCGAACAGCCGATGCATTGCCTGGCCAACATAGCCGTAACCGATAATGCCGATTTTCTTACGCACGCGGCTTCCTCCCCCGCCGTTTTGGTGTCAGGACCGCAGCGGGCGGCTCGGGCAATGGCACGCGCTCTCGCGTCGCACCGTCGTCCGCAATGCAATTGCCCAGCGCGATCATTTCCAGACCTTGCGGGCGCGGCAGATCGAACGGCGGGGATTTTTCCGTAATGAACCGACCATCGAGGTCGAACCGCTTCACAGCGCGCAGTTTGATCGTTTCCATGGTCGCTCCATTAAGGAAAAGGGGCGCCCGAAGGCGCCCCAATCAGATTAGCTGGCGGACGGCGACACATCGCCGGTCACGAAGGCTTCCGGGCGGTAGACGGCCAGGGCAAGGCGTTCCTCGACGCGGATCGTGGCGAGGTTCTTCACAAAGTCGTCCTCGTTCTCGGTCGACAGCAGAACCTCGACCCCCATGCGGTCGAAAATCTGCGCGCCGAGATTGAAGGCGCCGGTCAGGAATGTTCCGGCTGCCATCGCCTGGGTCTGCACAACCGGCAGGCCCCAAAGGGACGGGCCAATTGGGCTCAGGGCGTTGCCCACGATGTACCGCTTCTCGGCGTCCTTGGTCAGCTCGATCTTGGCCCAGTCGGTGGGATTCAGAACGAAGCCGCTTGCCGGGAACTCAGCAAGCACGACCTGGAGCGCGGCGAGGCGCAGCCGGTCAATGGCGGTCTCGGTGTCCGGAGAAAAGGCCGGCGCAAACGCGGACGCCTGGGGGACAAGGCCATGAATATTCTGGCCCGAGCCGTTGCCGGTCAGAAGCTGGGCTTCCTCGACGAATTTCAGCCCGTAGGTGCCGCGCGCGTTGATATACGACGCAAGACCGGGGGCATCGTCAAGAATCTGCCGCGACGCCTTGAAGATGTGCGCCAGGGTGCGCACCGGCGTGGTGAACAGGTTGAACGTAATGTCCGACTTCGCCTTGGCCTCGGTTTCAACCTGCGGCGCAGCGTTGTTGGTGAAGCCGGTTTCCTTCACGTACTCGACGCTATTGCTCGACGTGGTTCCGGGCGCCAGAAGGTCGCGGATCGTGAACTGGCGATTGGGCGGCGCGATAATGCCCGGCACACGATGCCCCGGCACCAGCGAGGTGCCAGCCGAGCGGCCCGCGCCTACGGTGGTGTTGGCCGACGTGATGTCGGCATGCTCCGCAGCGACACGGATGGACCCGCGCCAGGCGCCGGCGGTATCGAGATCCTTGAACTTGTCGGAACTGACCAGATGATCGCCAAGTCCCATCGGGCCGGCGTCCTCGCCATTTTCCTTCTCGCGCGCAGCGCGCTTTTCGAGCTCACCGAGGCGAGTGGTTGCCGAACCGAGTTCGGAAAGCGCCTTGTCAACCTTTTCGGTCAGTTCGGCCGAGGCCTCACCATTCTCGGCAAGTTTCGCCTGAAATTCCGTGCCCAGGTTGCCGACGGTTTCCTTGATCGCGGCCAAAGACTGGCCAAGCTCGCCGATCTTATCGGCGAGAGCGTTATTATCGCTCATGTGTGGGTATCCTATTTAGGAAAAGACTGTGCGATGGCCAGCGCCTCATTCACGCGCGCCATCAGTGCTGCTTCGCCCTCATCAGGTTCCCCCTGACCAATCTTGAAGTAGAGCCGGGCTGCCCGCTCTGCCTCCGACTTCGAAAAGCCCATCAGTCCCCTGATGCCATTCTCGAACTCGCGGATAGTGACTGGCTCACCCGCTTTCATGCGGTCGGCCAAATAAGCTGCGTCCTCGGCGCGCGCGCTATTCGCGCTGCGCAGCTTACGGACGGATTCTGGTGTCTGGTCGGCGCCAAACCGAGCCAAGGTCTCATCGAGCGTGCCGATGCGGTCGGCCATGCCCTTTTCGATAAGCTCTTCCGCGAAAAATACGCGGCCCTGCCCAAAATCCTTTTCGACCCTGGAGACGGTCACGCCACGACCCGCGGCCACCGCGCCGACGAACCGGTCGTAAGACCGCTTCACGCGCTCCTCGATGAAGGCAAGAGCATCCTCGGCCAAGGGCTCGGTCTCGTTTCCTTCGACCTTGTATTCGCCCGCAGCGATATAGGTTCGCTTCACGCCGGCCTTTTCCAGCGCGGCTGAAATGTCCTCGTGGACCGTGTAAACACCGATAGAGCCGGCCCGACCGCTAGGCGAAACAACGACTTCATCGGCCTGGCTGGCGATCCAGTAAGCCGCGCTCGCTGCAAGGTGGTTGACCTGCGCAATAATCGGTTTTTCGCCGCCGCGGAGCGCCCGGATTTCGTCCCCAAGCTCCTGCGCGCCAGGAACGGCGCCACCGGGGCTATCGATGTCCAGCACTATGGCCTTTATCTCTGGGTCAGCCAGCGCCGCGTGAATCGCGCGCATGAGGCCGGTATAGGACGTTCCGCCCGAAATCTCGGTCATTAGGTCCATTTTTGGGGCAAGAACACCGTGAACCGGGATGACTGCAACGGCGCCTTCGCGCCGCGCAATCTCGCCGTCATGCTTCTTGGTGATCCGCGCCGCCATTTCTTCGGCGGGCATAACTCCACCGGCCGCCTTGAACGCGAGAAAATCCGCGATCACAGCCAGCTTGCCGCGGTCCATAGCCCACGGCTCCGCCGCGAAGGCGGAGAGAACATGCTGATATTTCATGTGGGTTCCTATGCAGCCGCTGACGGCGCAGGGTTGTTCTGGTTGGCGGGCGGCTGTGGGGGCTGCACGCCGATCTGGTCGGCGCGCTGCATGGTGCCGTTGACCAAAAGGTGGTCCCCGCCCGGCTTCGGCGCCTTGTCTTCATAGGCGCGAGCTTCGTTCTCGGTGTAGATGCCGTTACTGACCATCTTGGACAGGAACTCTGCTCGCGCGGCACTATCGCCGCGAAGCAGGCCTTCCAGAGAGAACTTCACCGTCAGCCTTTTGCGCGTGCTGGCATCCATCAAGTCTCGCCGGATCGAAGCCTCGATGCTGCGCAGCATGGGCGCCAGGCAGGTCTTGATGAACTGGAGGATTAGCTGCTCAATGCCGCTGCCCCAGGTGGTGGTGCCGTTTGCAGCATGTCCGATCATCACGGGTGGAACCCCGAAAATCCGGCAGATTTGCTCGACGCTGAATTGCCGCGTCTCGATCATCTGGGCGTCTTTGGGGTTCACCGTGAGCTGCTGGTAATCAAGCCCAGCCTCAAGCACCATCACCTTGCCGGCGCGATCAGAGCCGGCATACTGCTTGAGCATGTCACCGATTTGCACGCGCTGTTCAGGCTTTAGAACCTGGTCGCTCTTGAGGAAGCCGGAGGCGGACAATCCGCCTGAAAACCACTTTCCGGCCGCCTTTTCCGCTGCACGTGCATTGCCTATCGTATTGGCCACATAGCCGATGGGCGAAAGCCCGCGGTCGCAGCCAGGCAGAACCGCGCCGCGAACATGGAACATGCGGTCTTCGCTGATCTTGCGCTTCTTACCGTCCTCGGTGACCTCGTAGACGCGCTCATTGCGGCTGTTCCGCTGCACATCCACCTTGAGGGGGTGGATCGGATTGAGCGCGACGAGTTTGCCGCCGTTCATCTTCTTCTCGGCGAAGAAGTTTCCGTCCAGGCACAGGCAAAGCGCAACCATGCCCCAAAAGTCGGCCGCCGTATCATCAATGTTTGGCGCATCGTGCAGCAGATCGTAGAGATCGTCATCAGTCGCGCGCGTGACGCCATCCTTGTCATAGACGACACAGGGCAGCGTCTTGACCGAATTGGCGATCAGGTTGACGCATGCCCATACGGCATCCAGCGCCATTGCCTTATCGTACGTAACCACCTCGCCGCTGTCCGTGCCGAGGCCGAAAAAGCCACGCCAGAACGCGCCATCGGTGAGCTTGATGGGCCTGCCGACCCACCTGTCAAAAAAGCCCATCAAATCACCATGACTGGGTTGGAGAGGAAGTCGTCGATGTTTCCGGTAGGAATTGCCGCCCCATCAATGGCAGCGCCAACCGCCATGCAAAGCGCCACGGCCGCGTCAATGCGCACCGATGCCTTGGTCTTGACGAACCAGCGGTTGTCCTGCGCGTCACGGTCGAACGCTGCACCCATCAGCGCAGTCATTAACACTGGGCTGCGCCGCAACCTGATACGACCGTCGACGATCAGGTCTTCGAGGTGAGATACCGAGCCGGGCATCCACAAGCCTTGGGGCGGCGGAAGACCGGCGGCCTTTGCTGCTTCGACCTTTTCCGGCTCTGGTCTTGCGCGAACCTTGCCACCCTGTGGATGAGCAATATGCGCAACATCAATGCCCAGCGCCTCGACCTCCTCGCGGAACTTGTCGTACGCGTACCGATCGTAGGCGATGCCTTGAATCTCGAACCGATCATCAAGCTGCTGAACCCGCGCCGCAACAAAGTCGTAGCGGATGCGCTGACCGGGAGGGGCATTAAGCCAACCATCGCGCACCCAAACGTCGTAGGGAGCTTTGTCGGCTAGTACCCGCGCCTGAAGCGTGTCGCCAGGCGTCCATGCCTCGACCCACGCGTCAAACGTGGGCAGCGACACCAGCGACCCGTCCTCACGCTCCATCTCCTTGAAGCCGGTCGGCACCACTGCCGCCAGCACGGTCATGTCGCGCGAAGCCGAAAGGTCGACCCCGAGAAACACCTGATCGCCTGCACGGTCATCTTCAGGCTCGAAATCGTCCATGACGCCTTCGACTGTCTCCCGCGGCATCCACGCCTTGTCAGCGTCGGTCCACTGACAGAAGTGCAGGCGGAGAATGCCGTTCAGCTTCCCTGGCATCTGCTTGGCCTGATTGACCACGCCGGCCAGGTATTCGTGCGTCAGAATGGTTCCGAGGAGTGGATTTGCCTTCTTCCAGCAGGTTGGGTCTTCGAGCGGGTCATCGTCCTTGTCGAGAGCGCACACCCAGGCGAAAGTTGTGTCGTCGATTACATCGCCAACATAGGCAAAATCATCGTCCGGCGTTGACGTCCCGGCAGCCACCCGAACCGCATGCTCATGCTCTTCCCAGCAAATGCTATTGCGGTCGCTTCCCGAGTTCGTAATCATCAGAAGCAACGGCTGGCGCCGAAACTTAAAGCTGCGCTCGAGCATTTCCATGGTTGAGCGATCGGGATGCTCATGCACCTCGTCGCAAAGGGCGAAGTGAGGTCGAGGACCAGACCCCGATTTGCCGCTGTCCTCGGATATGGGCCGGAAGAACGATTGCGAGCGGTGGTGCGCAATGTTGAACTCGCGCCCTATCCCGCCACTGAATTTCAGCCTCTCAAGCAAAGCAGGCGCAGCGCGGACCATCTTGACCGCATCCTGAAACAGGATGCCGGCCTGCTCCTTTTTCGCCGCGGCCGCATAAATCTGCGCACCGGGCTCCTCGTCAGCAATCAGCCCGTAGAGACCTAGCCCGCCAGCGAAAGGAGACTTTCCGTTTCCCTTACCCTCTTCGATATAGGCGCGACGGAATCGACGAGAGCCATCGGCGCGCTTCCAGCCACAAATTGAGCCGAGTTTGAAGGCCTGTGACGGGTGCAACTTGAACGGTTGCCCCTCGAACTGCCCCTCACTGAGCTTCAGACGCTCCTCAAAGAACCGGAAGACCCTATGCGCCGCTTTCTCATCGAAATATAGCCCCCGCTCATGCCCGCGCTCAAGATCATCGAAGTGACGCCGGCACGCGTTGCGAACATGAGGGCCGGCTGTCTCAACTCCATCTAACACGGAACGAGCATAGGCGTTGACGCGAGCAAGCGCCGGCCCCTCAATCGAGGAGGTCGTCTTTTTCTTCTCCGTCATCGGGGATTGTCACCTTAGTCGCGTCGGCCGGCGTGGCGCCCATCTGGGCAAGCATCTGCCGCAGCAAATTCATTGCCTGCACACCAACGTCCTGGCCGGCCATTAGGCGGCCTTGGATATTCGAAGCCATGCCAACCAAAATCCGGTGGGATTCAGTGAGCCAGGGGATTTCCCGCTCGAATAACAGCCATGCAGACTTGGCCTTATTGCCTTCCGTGTCCTTGATCCAAGTCGGAGGCTTACCCAGCGGGCCATTTGCCTTAGGCTCGACCCGTCCGCTGAACCGGCCAGGGTCTTTCTTGTCTCTCGCCTCTATCGAAGCCTTGGCGACAGGCGTTCTTGGCCTCGCCATGTTGGTAGGCTCCTTTTTGGGTCATATTTTGAATTGCGGATGCGAACACTTTGGGGGGCGCGCGCTGTGGGCGGCAACCGATCGGAGACTTTCGATCCACCCCCGCCCTCACTCCTCGATCGGATACCCGTCCGCCCCGAACCGGATCACGACCTTGCCGGCCTCCTCAAGGCGCTTGTCGCTATCATGGCAATGCTTGCAGAGGCTCTGTAGATTGCCCGGATCGTGGAACAACGCCTCGTCGCCCTTGTGAGGCTTGATGTGGTCCACGACCGTGGCGGGCTCGACTATCTCGCGCCGCAGGCAATACTCGCATAGCGGCTGCTCAGCTAACTGGCGGTCTCGAAGAGCCTGCCATCGTTTGCGGCCGTAGAGGTGTTGCCACGGCCGCTTGTCGCGATAGCTCAAGCCACCGGCTGCACGAATGGAACGACATTGCCGACCGAGCCGAAGCGCACATGCTTGATCGGGATCGTCACGACCGCCACGAGTTCGTCGCCCACGGCCTGAATGCTGGTGACGTTGGCGCCTTGCGCGTACTCGCCGCCGACGCGCAGGTGCAGCTTGTCGTCGCTGCCCTTGTTCAGTTCGATGTTGGTCATCACGAAAGCGCCGCCCTGACAGCAGCATCCTTAGCTTCGAGC
>Ga0182793_1002182_pt1 | contig 11473 bp, 11 predicted proteins | sample Passage237A_FD_130498 | JGI IMG/M metagenome (GOLD analysis project Ga0182793, IMG submission 130498) | Cellulose adapted compost microbial communities from Newby Island Compost Facility, Milpitas, CA, USA - Passage2 37A (version 2) (version 2) ...
GGGCGGCCCCCCGCCCCCGGCCTCCGGCCAGGCGGTCACCCGGGCAGCCGATGATGCGGCGGGCGTCGGACGCGGCGTAGCGGCTCAGACCGCGGGCGAACGTCTCGCCCGTTCCCTCCTCGGTGACGGCCACCAGGTCGCCTTCGGCAAACTCGCCGTGGACGCTGACCACCCCGACAGGTAGCAGGGAGCGCCCCTGCTCCTCCAGCGCCCGGCGCGCAGGGGAGTTGACCACCACGGTGCCCTGAGGCTCACCGGAGCCCCAGGCGAGCCAGCGCTTGCGGGCGGACGCCCGCCGCGCGGTCGGCGCAAAGTAGGTTCCGGCGCCCGGCACGCCGGCCAGGCAGTCCGCAAGGACGTTCGGGCGGCGCCCGTTCGTAATCCACAGGCACGCCCCGGACCCGGTTGCGATGCGCGCCGCGCTGAGCTTGGTTCGCATACCGCCCGTGCCCCCGGGCGTCCCCGCGCCGCCCGCCATCGCCAGCACCGCCTCGTCCACACGGTCCACGCGTGGCACCAGTTGGGCATCCGGGAACTCGGCGGGGTTGGCGTCGTACAGGCCGTTCACGTCGGAAAGGAGCAGCAGGGTGTCGGCGTCAATGAGCAGGGTCACCAGAGCGGCCAGCGTGTCGTTGTCGCCGACCCGGATTTCGTCCACCGCTACCGTGTCGTTCTCGTTGACAATGGGCAGCGCGCCGGCCGCGAACAGCGCCTCAAAGGTGTTGCGGGCGTTGACGTAACGCGAGCGGACGTGCAGGTCGTCGCGCGTGAGGAGCACCTGCCCCACGGGGATGCCGTAGTTGGCGAAGATGTCGGCGTAGATTCCCATCAGGACGCCCTGCCCGACGCTCGCCGCCGCCTGCTTGCCGGGTATGGTGCGCGGCCTCTCGGTCAGACCGAGCCGCGCCATCCCGGCGCGAATCGCCCCGGAGGAGACGAGGACGACCTGTTCCCCCTGGTCGCGCTGGCGTGCGATCTGCGCCGCCAGCGCGTTGATGTACACCCGGTCTGGTCCACCTGTGAGCGAGTCCGTTACCGACGACGTTCCGACCTTGACAACGATGCGCTTCATGTCACAGGGCCTTCATCAGAACGCCGACCACGGGCTACGCCCCATCCTCCTCGCCGTCCTCGGCTTCCGCGTCCCAGGTCTCGTCGTCGATGTAGTCGAACTCGATGTCGCGGATGCGGACCGTGTCGCCCTCCACCGCGCCCGCTGCCTTGAGCTTATTGAAGATGCCCCAGCGCTCCAACTGCCGCTGGAACCGGCGCACCGCGATCTCGTTCTCCATGTCCGTCATCGCAACCACCCGCTCGATGCCCTTGCCGGCCACCACCAGGACGCCGCTCTCGTCCCGCTCAATTGTGACCTTGCGCGGGTCCTCCTCGCCGCCACGTCGCGAGTGGGCGGTGATGACCACCGGGCCGTCCGCGGGCGCCGCGCCGCGTGCGGGCATCTTCTCCAGTAGCCCCCACAGGTGGAGCACCAGCGCCTCGACATTTTCGCCGGTGACGCTGGAGAAGGGGAAGACTTTGAGCCCCTGCTCCTCGAAGAACCGGACATACGGCTCCAGGGTGGAGCGGTCGCTCACCAGGTCCATACGCGACAGGGCGATGACCTGGGGCAGCGCCGCCAGATCCTGGCTGAAAGCGGCAAGCTCCCGGTTGATGATGCGGTAGTCCTCCAGCGGATCGCGCCCGGTCATGCCGGAGACATCCACCAGATGCACCAGCAGACGGGTGCGCTCCAGGTGCTTCAGGAACTGGATGCCGAGTCCCGCGCCCTCGGAGGCGTTCTCGATCAGGCCGGGGATATCGGCCATCACGAAGTTGCTCTCCTCGCTCACGCGCACCACGCCCAGGTTCGGCACCAGGGTGGTGAAGGGATAATCGGCGATCTTGGGCTTGGCAGCGGAGACGCGCGCCAGCAGCGTAGACTTGCCAACGTTCGGGAAGCCGAGCAGGCCGACGTCCGCCAGCAGCTTCAACTCCAGGCGGACTCGCTTCTCCTCGCCCGGCTCGCCCTTCTCGGCAAACTTCGGGGCCTGCTGGACGCTGGAAACGAAGTGGCTGTTGCCCTTGCCGCCACGCCCGCCCGCCGCCAGCACCTCGGTCTGCGGGTAGTGGACCAGGTCCGCCAGCACCTCGCCGGTCTCGGCGTCCTGCACCTGCGTACCCACCGGTACCTTCAGGACGAGATCGCCGCCGTCCTTGCCGTACTGGTTGCCGCTCGCGCCGTCGCCACCGCGGGCAGCCCGGTAGACCTTGCCAGGGCGGAACTCCAGCAGGGTGGACAGGTGCGGGTCAGTCTCCAGGACGATGGAGCCGCCCCGTCCGCCGTCGCCGCCGTTCGGCCCGCCACGGGGGACGTGCTTCTCCCGCCGGAACGTTACGACGCCGTTGCCGCCGTCCCCGGCCTTCAGAGTGACTTCAACCTCGTCGATGAATGTAGCCATAATAAAAACCAAACGGCCCGGACTGCGCCTGCAGCCGGGCCGGTAGGATCGTGTGGGTCGGAGAACGCGCCCAGCCGACTACGCGGCGGCAGCGGTCTCCGCGGCCGGCGCATTCTCTGCCGCCGCCGCGTACGGGCTCTGCGGGTAGACGCTCACGCGCCGGTTCTCCTTGAAGCCCTCAAACTTGACGTAACCGTCGATCTTCGCGAACAGGGTGAAGTCGCGGCCCATGCCGACGTTCCGGCCCGGGTCGAACTCGGAGCCGCGCTGCCGGACCAGGATGGAGCCAGCGGTCACGTACTCGCCCGCAAACTCCTTCACGCCCAGCATCTTCGGGTTGGAATCGCGTCCGTTCCGCGAGGAGCCGACGCCTTTCTTATGTGCCATGGTTGTACTGAACTCCTGACCGGTGCGGCCTACGCCTCGATCTTATCGATGCGGACGTGCGTCTCAAACTGGCGGTGGCCGTAGTGGCGCTGCTGGCCCTTCACCTTGACGTAGGTAAAGCCGTTAATCTTCTTGCCCTTGCCCTGGCGGACGATGGTGCCGGCGACCTTCGCGCCGTCCACGACCGGGGCGCCGAACTTCGGAGCGTCACCGCCCACGAACAGCACCTCGCCGAGCGTGACCACATCTCCCACCTCGCCGGACATCTTCTCAACGACGATGGTATCGTTTTCTTTAACGCGGTATTGCTTCCCGCCCGCGCGAACAATGGCATACATGGTTATGGTTTCTTCCGTCCTGGTTTAGACAACGCCACAGATTCTATCACGCACGAGGAGGCGTGTCAAACCGCCCCCTCCGGTCCCGCACAACGCCGCCCGGAGGGACAGGGTATTATACTGCCCGCCGCGCCCGCCGTGTTTCGAGCGTTCGGGCGGGTTTGCGGCTATAATCCCTCATTAGTTATGAAGTACGTCCTTCTGGTGCCCGATGGGGCGGCGGACGACCCGCTGCCGGACCTGGATGGGAAGACCCCGCTGGAATTCGCCCGCACGCCGAACCTGGACGCCCTGGCGCGTCGTGGGCAGGTGGGCAGCGTTCTGACCGTGCCCGAGGGCATGTACCCCGGCTCGGATGTGGCGAACCTGAGCCTGATGGGCTATGAGCCCGCGCGCTACTACACCGGGCGCGGCCCGCTGGAGGCCGCCGCGCTTCAGGTTCCTCTCGACGCAAAAGATGTCGCGTTCCGCTGCTCCCTGGTGAGCACGGACGGCGAAACGCTCCTCGACTACTCCAGCGGCCACATCGACACCGACGACGCCCGGGTGCTGATGGAACTGGTCCAGCAGAAGCTCGGGACGCGCCGTTTCTCGTTCTTCCCCGGGGTCTCTTACCGCCACATCCTGCGGGTCACGGACGGCTCGGTGGACGTGAAGACGACCCCGCCGCACGACATCCAGGATAAGCCGCTTGCGCCCTACCTTCCCACGGGCGACGACGAAGCGGCGCTCCGGGGCCTGATCTTCGACTCGCTGGACCTGCTCGATAACCACCCCATTAACCGGCGCCGCCGGGGCGAGGGCCTCGCCCCCGCCAACACGCTCTGGCCGTGGGGCCAGGGGCTCGCCACCGTCCTGCCGTCGTTCTTCTCCGTACGCGGGAAGACGGGCGCGGTCATTACCGCTGTGGATCTGGTGCGCGGTCTGGGCCGATGTGCCGCGATGTCCCTGGTGGAGGTGCCCGGCGCCACAGGGTACATCGACACGAACTACACGGGTAAGGCCCAGCATGGCCTCGCCGCCCTGGATAACGGCGCTGACTTCCTCTATCTGCACATCGAGTCCCCGGACGAGTCCGGCCACGAGGGGAATATCGACCACAAGGTGCGCAGCATCGAGGATATCGATCGCCTGGTAGTCGGGCCGCTGGTGGAAGGGTTCAAAGAGCGGGGCGAGCCGTTCCGCCTCCTGGTGGTGCCGGACCACGCCACACCCATCGCCCTGCGGACGCACCGGCCCGGCCCGGTACCGTTCCTGCTGTACGACTCCCAGCGGGAGCGCGACGGGCGCCTGCCCTATGACGAGCGCGCGCTGGAAGAGACCCGCCTCATTGTGGAGGAGGGGCACCGACTGATCGAACTGCTTCTCCACGACTGAGGAAGGAAAGTACCCCTGTAATGCGTGTTCTGGTTACCGGCACTGCCGGTCGTGTCGGCTCGGTGACGGCGCAGGAGTTCCTGGACCACGGCTACCAGGTGCGGGCTCTGGACCTCGCCCCGCCGCGCGGCGACCTGCGCTCGCGTGAGGGCCTCGAGACGGTATATGCGGACCTGCGCGACCGCCTCGCGATCCTCAAAGCGGTGGAGGGGTGCGACGCGATCGCGCACCTCGCGGCGGTGCCGCACCCCGGGCCGGCGGACGACCGCATCCTGGCGGTGAATGTTCTGGGGACACACCACATCCTGGACGCCGCCGAGGCGTTCGGCATCAAGCGGGTCGCCATCGCGTCCACCTGCTGCACCTACGGCATCTACTTTGCCCTGCACCCGTTCGACCCGGAGTACCTGCCGCTGGACGAGAAGCACCCGGTCAAGCCGCAGGACCTGTACGCCCTGTCCAAGGTCCTGGTGGAGGAGGAGGCCGCGGCCTATACCCGGCGCAGCGGGATGACCACGGTCTGCCTGCGCCTGACCAGCGTGATGGACTTCAGCGGACCGCACCGCCGCTGGTGGCGCAACAATCTGACGTCGGATGTGGACCGGCGCAACGACCTCTGGACCTACATCGAGATGCGCGACGCGGCGCGCGCCTTCCGCCTCGCGGTCGAGAACGCCCCCGAGGGCACCAGCGCCAACCTCATCATCGCCAACCGGGACTCGTTCACAACACACGACATCCGGCACCTGATCCGCAAGCACTTCCCGGCCCTCGCCCCGCAGGTGGAACACCTGGCGCCCAAGGACAGCGTCTACGACACGCGCCGCGCCGAGGAGCACATGGGTTTTGTTGCCCAGAACTCCTGGCGGGACCACCCGGAGTTCGCCGATCTGGTCGCCGACGCCGCCGGAACCGCCCGGGCCTGAGGGCCCGGGGAGGGCCACACTCCCATGAGCACCACGATACAGCGCTTCCACTACAAGGGATGGCCCGACGCTTACCGGCTGTTCAATGGCGAGGCCGAGGTCGTCGTCGTGCCGGCCGTCGCGCGCGTCCTGCGTTTCGCCCGACTGGGCGGCCCGAACCTCGTGTGGGAGAACCCGGCTACGCTCGGACAGCCCGCGAAGGCGGGGGAGTGGCCGAACTTCGGCGGCGACAAGGCCTGGCCCTGGCCCCAGGACGACTGGCCGAAACGTCTTTCGGGCGATTGGCCGCCCCCGACCGGCGCGGACGACGTGCCGCACGCCGCCGAGGTCACGGGCCGCGACACCGTCCGGCTCACCTCGCCCGTGGTCGCCGGCTACGGTGTCCGCATCGTCCGTGACATCACGCTCCACGGCACCGGCGCGAAGGTGACCACGCGCACGCGCCTGGAGAAGGTCGAGGGCGCCGAGGACATACTCACCTCCGCCTGGACGATCCTGCAGACCGTGGTGCCGACCAGCCCTCTGGTAGCGCGTCTGGTTGGGAAATCCAGCCTGCCCGAAGGGTGGAAGAAGCTCGATAAGGCGGATTGGAAGCGCATCGAGCGCCGGGGGGAGCACCTCGTTATCGAGCGCGACCCGGACAGGACCGGCAAAATCGGCTTCGACGGCGACGCCCTGGCAGCGGTGTTCGGAGACACGTTGCTGACCGTGCGCGCAACTCCGGATGCGGGCGATTTCCGCCCCGGCGAACGCGGGCAGGTCTACAACGACGACGAGAGCGAGGACGACCGCAAGCAGGGCATCCCCGCCTATGTCGAGTGGGAGTTTACCGCGCCGCTCAAACCGCTGAAGAAGGGCGAGGCCAGTGTCCTGACCGTGGAGTGGGAACTTGCCGTCCTACCCGAAGACCGGCGCACTATCGAGGCGGCCACCGCAGCCCTGGAGAAGAAGTAGCCGCACCGCCCCGGGTTATCCCGGCAGGTAGCCGTACAGGCGCGCGGAGCCGTGGACCATCGACCCATCGGGGTACGGGGTGGTTCCCGGCACCTTCGGCACTGCCAACTCCAAGATCAGGTTGAGCTCCTGACTCCGAATCACCTCGGCCCGGTAGACATCCACCGGGATACCCGAGGCGGCGTCCGTACGGTGCGACAGCGTGCGGGCGATCACCGCGAAGTCGTTGGGAGACTCCGCATCCGGCACCGGCACCAGGCGCACCAGATCCGGCGTGATCTTCACCTTGTCGTAGTCCTTGATCTGGTCGCGCATCGCCTCCACGCCGCCTGGGGCCAGGCTGGAGAGCGCATACAGGGCGATGTCCGCCTCCCGGGTCACCAGACCCCGCCACGCCTCCGCCTTCGCCGCAAAGTCCACCGCACAGAGGGTGAGACGCTTGCGCCCCAGCGAAACGTCCGCCATCCAGACGCCCTGCTCGGCGTCGCGATACACGCGCCGCACCGTTGCCGTAATCCGCTGCGCCGTTTCCAGGTCCGGCAACTCGGCGTCCGCCTCAACCCGCGCGAAGGCGTGGCGTCGGCGCACCCCCCGCACGACAAGCAGCAGGGCGCCGATCAGGACGATGAGCAGCAGCGCCTCCAGGACGCCTGGGGGGAGGATGCCGGGCAACATGATAGTCATTGTACCAACTTCGCCCCCGCGGAGTTCGTGCCCTCCGGTAAGAGCCGGAACGGGACGATAATAGGGTGGAAACCAGACTGCCGTGACCACCACCGCCGCCCCGACACTCTATCGCACTCCGCGCCCCGCTTTCGCCGCACGGCTCCGCTCCCACCTCCCACGCCTGGTTCTCTTCGCTATGCTGGCGTTCCTTCTGCTGCGCTTCGTCACGCCGCCCCATACGCCCTACGACGGCCCGCTGCACCTGGCCGCGCGTATGCTGCAGGGCGAAGTGAGCCTCGCGGAGGACTGTACGTGGTGGGAGACGTTCACACGCGACGGCAAGCACTACCTGGTCTACTCCCCACTGGCGAGCGCGCTGCTGGTGCCGTACGTGCTGGCGGGCGGTCTGGGGGGGGGGATGCCGGTCGCGAATACGCTGTTCCTGCTGGGGGCGACCGCGCTGCTGTGGCGCCTGTTCCGCGGCGAGCGCTTTCTGCGTCCCTGGGCGGATGTCGCGGCGGTGGCCTACCTGTGCGGCACGCCGCTGCTGTACTCGGCGTCGCGCGGGGACGTCTGGCTGCTCATCCACTCACAGGGGAACCTGCTCCTGCTCGCTGCCCTGCTGGCGGCGCGGCGCCGGCGCTGGCTATGGGTGGGGTTCTGGTTCGCGGCGGCGGTCTGCTGCCGCAACGCTCTGGTGTTCGCCGCGCCGTTTCTGCTGGTGCTGCTCTGGCGCGGGCCGGTGAACGCCGCGGGCCTGCGCCGGTTCGCCCGGCGCGCGGGGCGGGTGGCGCTGGGGGCGGTCGTGCCGGCAGCCGCCGCGTTCTGGCTCAACGCTGTTATGACGGGCGACCCGCGGGTCACCACCTACCGCATGGCCTACGACGAGTGGGGCTACGGACAGCTTTACAGCCTCGAACACCTCCGCAATAACCTGAAGTTCTACTTCCTGGAGATGCCGCAGTTCTCGGCGGAGCGCCCGTATGTCCGGTTCCCGCGCGAAGGGCAGGCGTTCTGGGTGGTCAGCCCGTTCTTCCTGCTGCTCCTGCGCGCCCGGCTGCATACCCGGTTTCTGCGGGCCGCGCTCGTGGGAGCGATCTGCGGGTTCGTACCCTACTTGTTCTTCCTGTGGAACGGCTACGCGCAGTACGGCTCCCGCTATGTCACGGATGTCTTCCCGTTCCTGCTGCCGCTCACCTTCAGCGCGGTCTCGCGCGGGCGGCCGGTGCGGCGGGAGACGCGGGTGTTGGTGTGGATGGCGGTGGTCCTGTCCGTGCTCATCAATCTGGTGGCCGTGCTCCAGCGGTTCAACGGCATGGAGCCGCTCCAGTAACCCCGCCTCAGCGGTCGCGCGGTCGCCGGACGAAGCGGAAGCCGCCGCCCTTCTCCACCTCCATCACGATGCCGCGCCACACGATGCGCTGCCGCGGGGCGAGTAGCGCCGTGAGCATCTGGAGCGGCAGGACGAGTAGCACAAGCGGCGTCAACAGCAGGCCGTGGGCCGGGGTGGCGCCTCCAAGGTATGCCCGGGACCGCCACGCGATAAGACCAAGGTCCAGCGCAAAGAACGCCGCCACCGCCGCCCACGCCTCCGCGGTCCCGGCCGCTGCGGCGAGAAGGACCAGGACCAGGGGGAGAACGTTCCCCGCGCCACCCAGGGCAAGGACCACCGCCCGCTCCCACGGGGACACATGCCGCAGCACCGACTCGCGCGGGAACGTGAACCAGCGGTGCATCAGGGTGCGGTAGTGGCGCCCGTCGCGGATGTGGGTGCGGACAGCGTGCCGGAGCGGCGTCTGGATCAGGCGGAGCCCATGTTCGCGGAAGCGGCGCGCCACCGCGAAATCGTCCGCCAGCGTCTCCTCCAGCCCCGCGAACCCGCCGACCGACGCCAGGACGTCCCGCCGCACCGCGTAGAACATTCCATTAATCGTGACCGGCGGGGTCAGTGCGGCATAGGGGACATAGGTGGCGAGGCTGGTCGCGTTGACGAAGGCCGCCACCAGGGTTGACCAGAGGTTGCCGAAGTGCGCGTAGTACGGCAGCCCAAAGGCCACCCCTGCCTTCGGAACATTGAGGAACGGAAGGCACTGCTCCAGCCCGAAGTCGGGGAGGGTGGTGTCGTCGTCCAGGACACACAGCACGTCACCGCGCGCCGCCTCCGCCCCCGCGATCAGCTTTACCATCTTCGGGTTCTGGCCCGGCCCGGGTGGGGGGAGCAGGAGCGTGGTCACCCGTCGTTCCGGACGGCTGCGCGCGGTCAGGTCCTCGCACAGGCGGCGCGCCTCCGTGTCATCCTCGTCCACCAGGTACACGAACTCGACCGGGTACGCGGTCTCCGAAAACAGGCTGCGCTCCAGGCAGCGGGGCATCGTCGGGTCGCCGCTCAGAATCGGCTGGAGGATGCTCACCAGGGGGCGGGGAGCGGTGGCGTCGGGCGGCGGTGGCACGGGGCGCTGGAAGAAGCGCACGATGCAGGCGTGCCGCCACAGCCGCTCCAGCGCGAGCAGCACGGCAAGGGCCAGGGCAAATAGAGTCACGGATGCTCCTCGAACCCGCCGTCGGGCCGCAGGGTCAGGCGCCGGCCCCGCCACTCCACCGTGCCGATCGGGAGGAGGCACAGAGCCAGGGTATGCAGCGGTGTCAGGAAGGCCACCACGGGCAGGAGCCAGAGCCAGCGTACGGGTAGCCGCGCCGGCAGGTGGCGGGCTTCCAGAACCGCGTAGCCGGCGGCGAAAAGGGCGAAGGCAGATGCGGCGCAAACGGCCGTGGCGGGACTGTACCACCAGAGCGCCAGGAGCAGAAGCAGAGCCGGCAGGAGGTTCCCCAGGCTCAGAAGGGCCGTCACGGCCCGTTCGCGCGGGGTGAGGTGGGGGAGCATGGCCACGCGCGGCATGGTGAACCACCGGCGCATCTGCACGGCGTACGCTCGCAGGGTCGGCAGCCGGTTCGCCACCCCATACATGAGCGGCGTCTGCACGCAGACGAGACCGAGGCGCCCGCGCACCCGGCGCGCAATCTCGTGATCATCATCGAAGCGCCCTACGAGAGCGCGCGCGCCGCCGATGGCGGCGAAGTCCGACCGGCGCAGCGCGAAGACGTGCCCGGTGATCGTGTACGGCTCGGTCAGCAGGGACAGGGGGATATATCCGGTGAGGGCATGGGCATTTACGAACGCGCTCAGGAGCGCGGAGGGCAGATTGTCCCAGCAGGTGTGGCAGGCCAGCCCGAAGACCGCCCCGGCGCGCGGCGTGCCCAGCAGGTGCCGGACCAGCGTCCGCAACCCGTGTGGGGGCAGTCCGATGTCGTCATCGATGAAGCAGACGATGGCGGCGCTCCCCGCTGCCTGCTCGCCGGCCACCATCTTTGCGATTTTGGAGGCGACGGGGGAGCCTGCCACGTCCGGTGAGACCAGGATGACCTCTGCTTGCGGGAGCGCCGCCCGGCAGGTTGCCTGCGAATCCACATCCGCCGCATCGCAAACGATCAGGTGGCGCACCCCGACCGGGTAGTCCTGCGCACCGCGCGCCCGCAGGTTCGCTGCCAACTCCGAAGCGCCGCGTGTCACCGGCTGAATCAGGGCGACCTCCGGCCACGCCTCGGGCTCCGGCGGGGCCGGGCGCGCGAAGAAGCGGGAAACGGCGGCCCACTTGCCGGCGCGGTCCAGGGCGTAGAACGCCAGCAGCACGGTCGCCGCGCTCTCCACCGGTGTCATCGCCCGAAGAACTCCGTCAGCAGGGTCAGGTAAGCGCCGGGGTGAGCCAGCGCTGCCGCATGGCCGCCCGAGACGCGGTGCAGGAGGGCGCGCGGGTAGCGCCGCCGCAGCCCGGCGGAAGCCATCACCCGGTCGCCCGCGGCGGCCACCACCAGGACGTTCGCGCCGCCGTCCGCGGGCGCTTCCCAGCGCCCCGCGTCGAACTCTGCCCACAGGTGAGCGCGCTGGACGAACTCCGCGCGCGAGAACTCCGCCAGGGTCGCGTCGAAGTGCGCCTGCCAGGGTGCCCGCTCGCCAGGCGGCAGCTCCGCCAGGTAGTTTCGGATTCCCCGGTCCAGCGCCGCCCGGGGGAGGCCGAGGGGCACGATGCGCAGCAGCGCCGCTGCCGCCCGCAGCAGCGGCGCACGGCCGGGGACGGGGCCGGAGGTATCGGTAAGCCCGAGCCGGGCGATACGCTCCGGGGGGGGCGCAGCGAACGCCTGCGCGATCAGGCCGCCAAACGAGCCGCCCCCCCCACGCGCCCGCGCCCTCTATGCTCTGCCCCTCTTCGAGCTCGTGGACCGCGCTCGCGCGGTGCCCCTCCGTTATCACCCCCGAGACGAGGTCCAGCTCTGCACGCTCCTCAGCGTCAAGACGGGCGGCTGTCCCGAAGAC
>Ga0182793_1002183_pt1 | contig 11470 bp, 15 predicted proteins | sample Passage237A_FD_130498 | JGI IMG/M metagenome (GOLD analysis project Ga0182793, IMG submission 130498) | Cellulose adapted compost microbial communities from Newby Island Compost Facility, Milpitas, CA, USA - Passage2 37A (version 2) (version 2) ...
AAAGATACGAAAAAACTAACGATCGCCCCAACGATGGCCAGGATCACGGTGCGGACAATGTCGCCGATCACCAATGTCGGATAAATCCCAAGGAGGACACCGCCGCAGGTTCCCATGCCGACCGCTGATTTATTCATCACTGACATCCTCCGGATCTTCCTTCTTCCGATTATCGTCCACCGTTACTTGGCTGATGGCGGACAAAACGCTGCCGGCCACGGTAACCGCCGACGGTGACGATTGCAGCCGGTAACGCTACAGGAGCGGTAAGTATAGCTGCTCCGGCAGCTGCGATTACGAGCCCTACACTTCGTAATGTTTTAAAAAATTTTGGGGTTGGGGCTTGCGCCCGATCAATTACATTCATGATTCCTCCTTGTTTCCGATTTGTAAATACATCTGCTGTCCCTGATCCAAAAGCGCGTAGACACGCACTCTCAATTTTTCAAAGGCGACCCTGGAGTTTATGCCCTTGCCGATTCCTGTCAGCTTACTGACCGGAGCAATGCATCCCCGGAGTTCCTTCCGGGCATCGTTCGCCGGATGAAACAGGATGCCGCTACGCTGCGGTACATCTTCCACCAAAATATGCCAGCCGAAGCGTCTGCTGTACCGTTTGGATAAGGGATAGGTGCCTTCGGGAATGCAGGAAATGTTGCGGCTATTATCAATCCAGGATAATTCAATGGAATAACACACCAATTCACCATTCAACCAAATTTCCCCATTGGTCCCGTGGGGATGATAAGTCCGCAACAATCCTACAATCGCCATTACGCGCTGTCCATTTCGACCAGATTCAACGCGTTGAATGCACCGTTATTCAATGCATAGAACAATCCGTTCACTTCCTGCAGGAATTCAATCCCCAATACCAGCACCAGCGGTCTGAGCGAATCAGTGATACCGATGTCGTTGCTCAGGTTGATGGCACTTGAGCTGGCATTGTCATACGGGATTTCCGTTGAGGTACTCTGGGCCAACACGAACGCCCCGTTTTGAAAGTCAACTTCCGCACCGGCGGAAACCAGCCGGAAATGCGTTGTTCCTCCCGGAGCGACGATTTGGCTATCGGGTGTGAAACTTGGAACCTCCACATCCAACATACCGGTTGCCCGGTTGATCGTAGCGGTATACGGAGCATACACCGTTGCGCTAAGGGGTGCATTTCCATTGAAATCGAATCCCTGAAGCAGGATCAATTCACCATCCAACACATTCCGCAGACCGCGATTACTTACCTGGTCTGCTTTTATGACCCGCATCATTGCCCTCACCAAGCGGGAGATCATTCTCGAGTCCTGGGTTTTGTTCAACACCGGACGGATCGCTGTACACAGTGCCTTGCTCGCCTTACCCGCGCGGCCAAACTCCGCCGCATTCTCTCGGGTCCGCTGGAAATTCGGGTCATTCAGAAAACGATCCTTTTCCACACCCCCCTTCTGCCTGGCTAAATAGCCGTCCTTGCTCTTGTAGAAGGTAATATCCCCGATAGTACCTTTCAATTTGATAATTCCTGATTGTCTTGCCATATCACACAAATTTTAACCTCACCTTCGCTGCAGCTGATCAGTGATTAGGGGTTAAAAGTTGTGATAATATCTCCCGTCGACAAACGTGCGCGTACCATACGGCGTTAATAGACCATAATGGTCAAATACTTCCTATGAATATTCCGTATCTTGCGGCAAGATAATCCGAAGATTCCACCTCAGCTTTATACCAACTTGTGAGCAAGTCGGGCATACGTTAAATGAATAGCTCGACTACTTGATCCCTTGTATAGGAAGAGTAGATAAAGCGTACATGAGGTATAGAAGATGAGCAGAATCTGTATTTATCCCAAGGACATCGCCCGAATCACCGGCAAGAGTTACCGGCAAAGCCTACGGATCTATCATACCATCAAAAAGGTCAACCATAAGCAACCGCACCAGGTCGTTACGCTCGAAGAACTTTGTGCGTATTTGGGTCTGGAAAAGGAGGCGGTGAGTGAGGTGATTTAATATTGGAGAAGCCTGGTAAAGTAGAGCCGGTTGTATTTCTTATCCTTTAACCGTTTGGACTTTTATGGGCTACCGAATTCTCGCGATCATCGCCCCCGCCGTTACCGTTTCTATGGTGAATGCAGTTTCTTGCGGCATCGCCGGCTTACACGGGTTTTTCTCGGCAGTATACTATTTCTTCCTACGAAAGAAATTAAAAATCGCTGAATTACAATATTTTATTCTTACCTTTAAGCCAATTAATAATTCAATTAATTTTTTATTCAAAAGCCATGCAAGAAGGCGTAGTAAAATTTTTCAATGAGACTAAGGGTTTCGGTTTCATCACCCCCAAAGACGGTGGACGAGAGGTATTTGTTCACTCTTCCGGGTTGAAAGACCAGATCCGCGAAAATGATGATGTTTCATTTGAAGTCGAGCAGGGCCAAAAGGGCCTCAACGCAGTAAACGTAAAATTGAATTAATTTCTATTTTTCAGATATTGTATGAAAACCACCAGGGCTAATCCTTGGTGGTTTTTTTGTTCTTTCCACACCGCGCTTGCAGGGTGCAACCAGATCTTAGTTATTTACTATTTACAGTTGATGAAATTTAATGATGTAAATTGGAATAACTTGTTTAAAAAGTGTAATACATAACAACGCTTACGCCTGGTTGAGCACAGGTATTCAGAAAGGATGGCGAAACGGTAGCGTATTATCTGGGTTTCTCCAATTTGTCCGACTTAATTGCCTACATTTACAGCATACCTTCACACGAAAGCAGCACATGAGACAACTGAAAATATCCGAATCGATTACCAACCGCGAAAATCGATCCCTGAACAGCTATTTGCATGATATAAGTAAATATGACATGCTTACCGGCGAGGAAGAAGTTGCGCTGGCCGTCCGGATACGTACGGGAGATGCTGCTGCGCTGAACCGGTTGGTCAATGGCAACCTTAGGTTTGTGATTTCGGTGGCCAAGCAATTCCAGCATCAAGGCGTGGTGCTTGAGGATCTGATCAACGAGGGAAACCTTGGGCTGGTCACAGCGGCGAAACGGTTTGACGAGACACGCGGTTTCAAATTTATATCCTATGCCGTCTGGTGGATCAGGCAGAGCATTATGTCGGCCATTTCCGTGCAGTCGCGCACGGTCCGTCTGCCATTAAACCAGATTGCTGATTTGGTCAAAGTGAAGCGGTCGCAATCCGAGCTGGAGCAGCAGTTGGAGCGTGAACCCACCGTGGAGGAGCTGGCCGGGGTGCTTGGCGTTTCGTCTGAGCGATTGGCCCGCATATTGTTAAACGGCAATAAGCAGGTTTCGGTAGACGCGCCCTCCCTTCATTCGCCCGAAATGAGCTTATTGGATTCGTTGCCGGACGGCGGGGTGCCGACGGACCATCGGGCGATGAGCGACTCACTGGAAATCGTTGTCGGAGATGCAATACGCAGGCTCCCCCAACGGGAGCAACTGGTGCTGAAACTATTTTTCGGACTCGGCGGGGCTGAACCGAAAAACCTTGAAGAAATCAGCCGTCAGTTGGGATTGACTACCGAACGTGTGAGGCAGATCAAAACCAAGGCATTGGCTTGGTTGCAGCATTCTACGGAAGGGAAAAAGCTGATCCACTTCAGGAGTTAATCTTTCCTGCGCTTCTCTGCCTGTTTTTCCTTCTTGTCAGCACGTTTTTCCTTCAAGCTCTTTACGGCGGTCTTTTTGCCGCCTTCTTTCTTTGATCCTTTATCTTTTGTCATGATCGTATAGTTTATTTCTTGTAAGATAAGGTGTTTAAATGAAATACCAGATATGTAGCCAAAAATGACTACATTTAACAACTTCGTATTGATCGACTGGTTCTTCCCCGCTTCCGTACCAATCCAGTCATCACATCCAGGGAACAATTCATGCTAGCGTTTTCGACCGTTAAATAATTACACCCAAGAGACGTGTATAAATTGCCATAAATAAAAGGCAATAAATTAAAGCAATCGCTTGAGTGCGGTTGAAAGCAAAAAAACGGTGAAAACCTATACTCATAAATAATTTAATCAGATGAAAATCGCTTTTATAGGCACTTACGCCCCCCGCCAATGCGGTATCGGGTCATTTACACAGCACCTCTTCCAATCTACCGGCGACGGTTCCGGGACATCAGGCAATTTTGTCGTCGCCATCAATGATCCCGGCAGTACTTATATGTATCCTCCGGAAGTGAAATTTATCATCGACCAGGACGACCATGGCACGTACCTCAAAGCGGCTGAGTTCATTAACCAAAACCAGGTGGATGTATGTGTTGTCCAGCACGAATTTGGAATTTTCGGCGGGCAGAACGGCATATTCATCCTGACGTTGCTGCATAGTCTGGAGGTTTCCGTGATGGCTACGTTCCACACCGTGCTCAATAAACCATCCTACAATCAGCTGGCGGTGATGAAAGAAATCACCAGGGTTGCCGGCAAATTAATCGTCATGGCCCACAAGGCAGCGGAGATACTGCGGCAAACGTATGGTGTGCCGTCCGAAAAAATCGAACTGGTGCCCCACGGTGTGCCGCCCATCCGGTACGATCGGACGGCAGCCCGGCTGGAGTTGGGGCTGGAGACGAAAAGGGTATTGCTGACATTTGGTTTCCTTGGCCGAAACAAAGGGATCGAAACAGCTATATGCGCTTTGCCGAGGGTCGTAGCGAAATACCCCGACGTAGTGTACGTTGTACTTGGAAAAACACATCCCAATGTGGTCAAGCACGCGGGCGAAGAATACCGGTTGTTTTTGCACCGGTTGGTCAAGAAACTGGGCCTCGAAGACCACGTGGTATTCCTCAACCAGTACGCGTCGGAGGATGATCTGTTCAAATACCTCGCCGCTTCCGACATTTACCTCACGCCCTACCTCGGTGAGGCACAGATTACCAGCGGTACCCTATCCTATGCAGTCGGTGTCGGTTCAGCTGTCGTATCCACTCCGTATTGGCATGCGGCCGAACTGTTGGCCGAAGGACGGGGAGAGTTATTTAACTTTGCTGATGAGGAGCAACTGACCAACCTATTGGTAGATTTACTTGCACATCCTGATAAATTAGAAGCTTTGCGGGATAAGGCGGGAGAATACGGAAAAACCATCACCTGGCCGAAAACGGGCGCAAGATACCATGAACTTACCAGAGATCTCATGGCCAACGTCCCTAAAGCGATCCTCAAAAAGGATCCGGCATTGGACCGCAGCATACTGCCTCCATTGCGCTTCGACCACATCGAACGGCTCACGGACCGTGTGGGCATATTCCAGCATGCCAATTTCGGGATTCCGAATTACAACGAAGGGTATTGCCTTGATGACAATGCACGGGCACTGCTCATGATGTTGATGGCTTATAGGAGGACCAACAGCGAGCAGGCGCTCAAATATATCGCTGTTTACCTTGGCTACCTGAATTATGCGCAGAACACGGATGGCACCTTCCGGAACTTTATGGGGTTCAATCGGAGTTTCCTCGATGATGTGAGCTCGGAGGATGCCTTTGGAAGGGCTGTCTGGGCGCTCGGCTATGCCATTGCCTATTCGCCGATGGATGCCTATTATCAGGTTGTGCAACGGCTGTTCTCCAATGCAGCACCCCATCTTGAACACCTGAAGTCCATCCGGAGCATTGCCAATACGCTTATCGGCCTCTATTATTATTTGAAAGACAATCCGTCAAACGAAGAGATGTCCGAACTAACGCGGAAGCTGGCCCAACGACTTTATGATGCCTATCAACTGCACCGGACAGACACCTGGCATTGGTATGAATCGCTTTTGGCCTACGACAATGGGCTGCTGCCCATGGCCATGCTGTGTGCCGCAGAGGTGACAAACAATGCGTCGTTCAGGGATGTGGCATTTGAAAGTCTGGAATTCCTGGAATCGCATACGCTTTCCAAAGGACACCTGAGCCTCATCGGCAATGAAAATTGGTACAGGCAAACCGGCGTTCCCTCACCATTTGCCCAACAGCCTGTTGATGCCATGGCTATGGTGCTGCTTTACTTCCAGGCCTATAGCTATGCAGGAGATCCCCGTTACCTCAGCCGGCTGTATACGTCATTCATGTGGTTCTTGGGCGAGAACGATCTCCGCGTGAGTATGTATGATTTTGACACCCACGGTTGCTGCGACGGATTGCAACGCGACGGCGTAAATCGTAACCAGGGTGCAGAAAGCACGCTGGCGTATCTTATTTCGTATCTGGCGCTGCAACATACCTTTGAAAAGCCCTACGGTAGCATCGTATCATGACTGGGCGCGATCAGAAAATAAATACAGGCATTAGTTTGGTGTTTTTCCAACTAAATAACCTACCTTTATGATAATTAATAAGATACAGATACACGTCTCCGGGTTACCACTTTCCTCTTACCGCAGCCAAAGTGGGCTTTAATATTCGATCTCTGCATCCATCGTTTACATTTTAAAGCCCATTATCATGGTCATTTTGCTTTTTTTCATAGGGATATGGTATCTCTCGTTGTTTTCGCAGACCTTTTTCCAGCATCGGTATGCAGCGCATGGCTCATTTACGATGAGCCGGTTCTGGGAACGTTTTTTCTTCGTGTTTTCATATATTACACAGGGCTCTTCCTACATGAGCCCACGGGCCTACGCCATCATGCACCGCATGCATCACGCGTATACCGATACCGAGCGGGATCCCCATTCGCCTAACTTCTCATCAAATATCTTTGCCATGATGTGGCGTACACGGAACATCTACCTCGACATTGACAGGAGGCGTATGCAGGTGGAGGAGCGATTTACAAAAAACCTACCAAACTGGGAGCGGCTTGATCGGTGGGGCAATTCCCCGCTTTCGAGGGTGCTGTGGGGAGTCGCCTACATTGCCTTTTTTCTGCTGTTTTCCAGCAGCTTGTGGTGGTTTCTGCTACTTCCCATCGTCATTACCATGGGTGCCTTCCACGGGGCTGTGATCAATTGGTTTGCGCATAAATACGGTTACATCAATTTCAGGCTTAAAAACACTTCACGCAACCTGCTGGTGGTTGACGTACTGATGCTCGGCGAGTCTTATCACAACAATCACCATAAACATCCTTCTTCGGCTAACTTCGGTAGGCGCTGGCACGAGATCGATCCGGTATACCCTGTTGTCCTCCTATTGAAGTGGCTACGGGTTATCAATTTCCCGAAGGCAAGCATGTCAGCTCCGGAGGTTCGTCCAGACGATCCGTCAAATCAAATTTAACAATGAAGAAGTTTGGCATCATCCAATACTCGAAGGGAAGGCGGGAATCCGAAGCTATTATTTGCTCAAACCCAAAAAAAATAACTTTTTATACTCATCGTTGTTATCTTCTTTAGGTCTGCTTGATTGCAACGATACCGCTAAGATTACCGCGTTATGGGGCCGGATGTCGGGAAGGAATAGTAGTTTATAATGGCTAACAGGGAAATTTTAACGGAATGGGTTGACGCCTTCAACTCGGAGAACATAGAGGCAATCATGGAACTTTACGCTGACACTGCTGCACTTTGCCTTGTGGCGAAGTATCCGTTAATCGGAATCGGAAGAAATAGCATACGAAAAATATATCGCTGGCTATTTTCATCCGGGCAAAGGACATGCATACCGAAAAACATTTTTGAAGACGGCGACAACCTGATTCTTGAATGGAAGGATACCGCCGGATTTTATGCCTGCGAAGTCATACAGTTTAAGCGAAACAAGATAATTTCCCAACGGAGTTATCAGGAAAAATTACCGCGCCTAAAATCAGAATAGCTATCTTTCCAATCAAACTGAAAATCATTAGCTGAAGTGATTATTGAGTCGGTTAGGATTCGAAACAACACAAATTATTGTGGGGAATATCTGCTTGTTGATTTACTCAATAACCTGAAATACCTAACCGGAGATGAGCAGCGGTGCGTTTGGTGCGTATTTTAACGTGCTCCGGGTGCTGCGTTTGCACGAAGATGTGTTGAAATTAGCGACGGACGATGAGCTGGGGAGAAAACTGCAGGATTTGGAATTATTATAAAGCGTTTAGTTTCGAAACGTAAAAATTGATGTGACGCGAATGCATATGGAAATGCCGCTCGGGTAAGGAAATTTCTGTTATTTGTATTTGAAAGACAGTTTGTATAAATTTGTATATGGCTATATCATTAGATTCACCGTTGAATGAGCAACAATTGATGATGTTGCGACTCTTTAAAAAGCCGCTGCCGGATGCTGATTTTCAGGAATTACGCAAATTGGCGGTCAAGCTATTGAGTAAAAGACTGGACGAAACCGTCGAAGCTTGGGAGGCCGATAAAGAGATCGATAGTTCTTATTACGACGAATTGAGTAAAGGGCATTTCAGAAAATCGAAGCAGTGAGATGCGGGTCGTAATCGATTCAAATATTCTGGTATCGATCATCGGAAAGAAAAGTAGACTACGTGCCATTTGGGATGCTTTCATTGAAGGCAGATTCGATATGTATGTTTCTGAAGATATCTTGAAGGAGTATGAAGAAATCCTTCAGGAACACGCTGCACCAGGAGCAGACGAAATTGTGTTAGAAATCTTCGCAGAAAGCCCAAATGTCCATTTTCAACATATTTATTATGCATGGAATGCCATCACCGCCGATCCCGACGACAATAAGTTCTTCGACGTTGCTGTCGCGTCAAATGCAACCTATTTAGTTACAAATGACCGTCATTTTGATGTGGTAAAAAAGCTTCCTTTCCCCAAAATCAAAATTCTTACATCGGCAGAATTCCTCAACCTTTTACATAAAGCTTAGTATTTCCATATTATGGAAACGGTAATTATTCGTCCAAAGAACAAAACGCAGTTGGAGGAATACCTTTCAGCTTAATAATGCCTGATTGTCTTGCCATACCTCACCATATTAACCAAACGTCGCCGCAGCACATCAGCGACCACGGCCCAAAAGTCACAAGATATTTCCAGCCGGAGAAGCCCCAGTGTACCAGATGGCGGCAATAGACCATAATGGTCAAATACTTCCTATAAATATTCCGTATCTTGCCTAAAAATCATCCGAAGATTCCACCTCAGCTTTATACCAACTTGTCACAAGTTGGGCACACGTCCAATGGACAAGTTCAGCGGTGTTGCCTCCGTAGCGGAGCAATAGATAAAGCGTACATAAAGTATAGACATGAGCAGAATCTGTATTTACCCCAAAGACATCGCCCGGATCACCGGCAAGAGTTACCGGCAAAGCCTTCGGATGTACCACCTCATCAAAAAGGCCAATAAAAGCAGCCTCAGCAGGTGGTTACGATCGATGAGGTATGTGATTATCTCGGGATTCGTCAGGAAGCGGTCAAAAAGTGGATTCAATAAAGTGAAGAGTTACTCCACTACTCAACTAAAACAATAAAATAGTTATTTTGTATGTTTTATGATTATATTTGTAAATCATATACAATTTTTCTCGAAATGATCGTCAATTTTTCTGTTAAAAATTTTAAAAGCGTCAAGGATGCAGTGACGCTTTCGTTCGAGCCTGCTAGCGGCGACGAGCTGAAAGAGTACTATCTCATTGAACCGACACCAAAAGTAAAACTTCTGAAGTTGGGACTCATCTACGGGTCTAATGGATCGGGAAAAACAACCATCCTATATGCATTGGATTTTTTGAGGGACCTGGTGGTGAGCCCTTCTGAAAAGAAAACGGATCGGTTTAATTTCAAACCTTTTCTGTTTGATCCCGAAACGCCCGCAGCCAATACGGAATTCGCTATTGAATTTTTCCAAAACCAGACTAGGTATGAATATGAAGTGGAGTTGAATAGAGACGCTATCATACGGGAAAGGTTATCACATTATTTAACAGCGAAGAAATCGCTAGTTTACCAGCGAAACACAGACCTGCAAAAGAAACTGACATATATCGATTTCGGGGCCAGGATCAAACTAAACAAGACACACAAAGAAACGTTAGAAGCCAATACACTTTGGAACAATACGGTATTGGGAGGTTTTTTGAAGACCAACATCGAATCGAAAGAATTACAGGAAGTGTCAGATTGGTTTAAAGCGGTGCTGAATCCGATTATAACTCCGAAAACTAATCTCCTTGGCTTTGTTTCTTCCAAGATAGAAGATGGTGCGATCAATAAAGCAAATATCCTGACCTTTCTGAAAAAGGCCGACTTTAAAATAAGTGATATCGTTGTTAAAGAAAAAGAAATCGCATTAACAGAAGATGTGCGCGATCTGATCGATTTTTTAAACCAGCTACGGAGATTACCGAAAGAGGAAGCCGAAAAATTGGCTACCAATAAGCAAATCGGAAAAGAATTATGGTTTAAGCATACTATCGATAATAACGGACAGGAAAGCGCTTATGAGATAGAATATGTCGACGAGTCTCAGGGAACGCAACGTTATTATCAGTTTAGCGGTTTATTAGATCTACTCATTCGTAATAAAAGTGTGTTTTTTATTGATGAGTTGGAATCTTCGTTACACCCAGATTTGGTTAAACACTTCTTATTGGTGTTTTTGGCTAATGCTGAGCATGCCCAATTGATTACTACTACGCATTATCGGGAACTTCTCATAGAACGGGACATCCTACGGCACGATGCCATTTGGTTTACGGAAAAGAAAAGCGATGAGGGAACGGAACTTTTCTCTTTAGCTGATTTTGATTCGTCCGTGATCCGTAAGGATACCGGTTCAATTTATAATGCCTATAAAACCGGCAAATTGGGTGCGAATCCGATATTGAAAGATTATCACGTAAGCCTGGATGAATAATGATCAGAAAGGAAAGACCTAAAAGAGGAACTGGTAGAAAAACCATATCCATTATCGTGGATGGAGATACGGAAGTATGGTATTTCCAAATGTTACGTGAAACGGAAAACATGGGTCAATAGGCTGTGAAGCCTGAACTTCCCGCAAGGAAAACATTGGAATATCAGTTCAGTACGGTTTGCTCAAACGCGAAAAAGTATGACCAGGTGATTTGGCTCGTAGACGCGGATACGATCATTAAAGAAATCAAGGAGTCCAGCAAGGCATCCAAAATACAAGAAGTAAAAGGTTACTTAGAGGAAGCCGGCGGGATGGACAACGTGCATATACTGTTTAATACACCTTGTTTGGAATTTTGGTTCCTCCTTCATGACAGATACACCGGCAGATTTTATGCAGAATGTGGTCCTGTTGAAGCACTGCTAACCCGTTCAACGATTTTACCCGGCTATAAAAAAACTGAAAAATACTTCAAAAACCCGAAACAGAATATTTATCAAAGGTTGAAACCTAACCTTAAAACGGCCATAAGCAACGCTATGAGATTGGGAGACTTCGACATTGACGAATATGAGTCCGCCAAAGCCGAAACTTTCAAAGTTTTCAAAATATTAGGGATTGATGTTTAAAAGTTGAATAGCAGCCGACCTGACAATACACAAACTGTATAGGATATAAGGTTTAAACCA
>Ga0182793_1002185_pt1 | contig 11462 bp, 5 predicted proteins | sample Passage237A_FD_130498 | JGI IMG/M metagenome (GOLD analysis project Ga0182793, IMG submission 130498) | Cellulose adapted compost microbial communities from Newby Island Compost Facility, Milpitas, CA, USA - Passage2 37A (version 2) (version 2) ...
AAATATTGTTCCCATGCTGGCATATAATTTCCTGTTTCTGGGTCTTTGTAGGTCATGGGATACATATGGAAAAAATCCTGTGCCCCATTGGCATGATGAAAGGCATCATAAATAAGTTCGCTGCAATAGTATTTTCCATTATCGTAAAGGAAATATTGATCGTATGGAGTACCTATTTGCTGGAGCGAAAAGGTAATGGCTGGTTCTATCAGGTAGGTATAGGAAGGTTTTAACCGTCCGACCATGACCATAGGCTGCCCTTCTTTATTGGTCTGTCTTTGTAGAAATTTAGCTAATGGGGTTAATTGTACACCTTTTCCAAGGGATTCGATTACATAAACTTCTCCATTTTGATAGCAAGCCAAGCCTATATGAGAAAAATGCCGATCACCAATGCCAGGAGTAACTTTTTCAATTGCCTCGCACAAATCACCACAGTCTAAATCTTGAAATAAAAAGTCTCCTGATTGTAAGACAAAACTTTCCTGCGCCTGACTGGTAATGGTAGCCAGCATGAGTATGCAAATCATCCAGCACCCTTGTTTTATAGATAGGTATACAGATTTCATGGTATTATGAAGTCAATAGTTTACGAATAGAGTCGGAAACTGACTGATAAATAGCCTGCCATTCTGGATGAGTAGATAATAGGTCCTGATGTTTTTGCATGGTGTGCTGATCATTTCGTATAGCGGGGCCAGTTTGCATAGCAGCAGGATCACTTGATTGACTAGCCAGTTGCATGGTTTGCTTGAGTATAGGTTTAATCAAATCTATGGGAATCTGTTGTTGCTTACAGATTTCGAAAACAATATGTACTAAATGGTTAATAAAGTTATTGCCCATGACTGCGGATAAGTGAAGCCATGCTTTTTCCTGGTCATTTAAGGTATGCACATTATCGGAACAAGCTTGTGCAAGAGCGTTGAGCTGTGTGGATGCAACGGTGCTGTTGGCCTGTAAAATGATAGGAATATTTCTTTCTTCTAGCACAGGTAAATGGGCTTTTCGGATAGAATAAACAGGCCATAATACACCTCTGTGTGTTGAAGAAAATGCATCTAAAGGGAGTGTACCAGAGCAATGTATAAGTGTAAGATGCTGAAAGTCTTTAAAAATATTATTGAAAAGGGGAATAGCATCATCCGATACAGCACAGATACATATACCCGCTTCATCCCGGATTTCCGTCAGCTTAATGGGAGGTGCATTCAGTATCGTAGATAGTTGTTGTTGTGATTGGGCGTTCCTGCCATATACACCTTTACATACTATACCTGCTGCAGACAATCGTTGGGCTAAAAACCATGCTATATTTCCCGTGCCAATGAGTGTATAATTCATGGGATCATACATTGTCTTTATGAGCAAGGTAGTAGTTTTTCATCAGGTTAAAGACTTTTTCTTTCAGTGCCTGTGTATCACCTGCTGTTAAACCTCGTGTAGAGATTGGTTCTAGAAAATGAATATGGATAGGACATGGGCGGGCAGTGAGTTTATCTTCGGGTCCATAAATTTTTTTGGTATTAAAGATGAGTCCCGGTATGATATCTTTTTGTGTTTTAATAGCTACGCTAAAAGCGCCATCAAAAAAGGGTTGTAAGGGTTCGTCTGTTTTATTTCGGGTTCCTTCGGGGTATAGGCAGAGGTGTAAGTGTTGTTCCAGCATTTGTTGCATTTTGCCATAGCTTTCGAGGCGGCTTTTTCTGCTTTTTCTATCCACCAAGATAGAACCGGCTTTATAAATAATACCAAAGAGTGGGATTTTAGCCATTTCTACTTTGGCTAATGTTTTATTGGGTCCGGGAATCCAGGGAGAAGAAACGGGTATATCTACTAGGGAATTATGATTCAAGACTACTACATAATTTTTCCCCTGCTCGAAATTTTCTTTTCCTCTTCTGATTACCGGGCAGCCTATTAAGGGTAGAAAGATGCCCATCCAAATTCTAAATACTATGCGCAGGAGTTTGGAAGCCAGTGGTTCTTTAAACAGCGTAGTAAGCCAAACGGGCAATAATACCAGCAGCATAGTACTCACAAACAATAGGATTGCGTATATAAAATAGATGCGTTCTACTATGTTTTTGATGGTTGATTTCATAATGCCCAGTCGATGGTTTGAATACCTTTGGAGGCGAGCCATGCATTTGCTTTGCTGAAATGCCTGCAACCAAAGAACCCCTGGTATGCAGATAATGGAGAGGGGTGTGCTGCTGTGAGTATTAAATGTTTGCTGGAATCTATTAATGATTGTTTGGTTTTGGCGAATCCGCCCCAAAGCATAAACACCAGATGGTTTCTTTCATGAGATAAAATGCGAATGACGCTATTGGTAAACTCATGCCAACCAATTTTACTGTGCGACATGGGTTTGTGGGCTTCTACGGTTAAGGCAGCATTTAGTAATAAAACTCCTTGTTGTGCCCATGAGTGTAAATTGCCATGATTGGGGATTGATATTCCCAGATCGCTATGTAATTCTTTGAAAATATTCACCAGAGAGGGTGGTGCAGGAACTCCCTCGGGTACAGAAAATGATAGTCCGTGTGCCTGACCCGGATTATGATAAGGGTCTTGTCCGAGTATCACCACTTTTACATGTTCAAAAGGGGTAGTGTTAAAGGCGTTGAATATGAAGGGGCCTGGAGGATAAATAGTTTTCCCTGCAGCTTTTTCCTGTTTTAAGAAAGAAGCCACTTGTGCAAAGTAAGGAGTGGAAAATTCTTGTTGTAAAACTTTGCCCCAACTGGGTTCGATAGTAACATTCATAGCAGTACTGCAAATCTATAAAAGATACGGTTATGATACTCTATTTATTGGATAGTATGCGAGAGCAGTCAGATATAGATATAAAACAAAAGGGATGCTTTTTGGTGCATCCCTTTTGGCAAGTATGTAGAGCGTGAGAATTACTCTTCTTCATCAAACTGAAGAATATCTCTGCTGGCCATGAGCAGGTCAAACTCTTCTTTTGAGCCCACGATAATTTCATTGAATTCTCTCAGTCCAGTACCCGCAGGTATTAGGTTTCCGGTAATTACATTTTCTTTCAAGCCTGCCAGCTCATCAGATTTACCGTTGATAGCTGCTGTAGAAAGAACTTTAGTAGTTTCCTGGAACGAAGCTGCTGAGATCCAGCTATGAGTTCCTAGCGAAGCTTTGGTGATACCCAACAGCATTGGGGTAGAGGTAGCTGGAATAGCATCTCTGAATTCCACCAGTTTTTTATCGCTTCGGCGTAAAGCACTATTTTCTTCGCGGATTTCTCTGAGAGTAGTGATTTGACCCGGATATAAATTTTCAGAATCTCCTGCGTCGGTTACCACTTTCTTATCATAGATCCAGTCGTTTTCTTCCATGAATTCAAATTTGTCCACCGTATCTTCTTCCAAGAATTTAGTATCTCCTGGATCTACGATTGTTACTTTACGCATCATTTGACGCACGATAACTTCGATGTGCTTATCATTGATTTTTACACCTTGTAAGCGATAAACTTCTTGGATTTCATTTACCAGATATTCTTGTACGGCAAACGGACCTTTGATGCTTAAGATATCGCTTGGTGTGATAGCTCCATCCGAAAGGGCTGTTCCGGCTTTTACGAAGTCACCGTCCTGTACCATGATGTGGCGAGTGAGCGGTACTAAGTATTTTTTCACCAGACCATCGCGGCTTTCCACGATAATTTCACGGTTACCACGTTTGATGTTACCAAAGCTTACTACACCATCAATTTCTGCTACAATAGCAGGGTTGCTTGGGTTTCTGGCTTCGAATAATTCGGTAACGCGTGGAAGACCACCCGTGATATCTCGGGAGCGACCCATCACACGAGGGATTTTCACCAGCACCTGACCATTGTGTACACTATCACCTGCATCTACCACAATATGAGAGCCTACAGGAAGGTTGTAAGATTTTTGCTCTTTACCTTCAATGATGATGCTTGGAATTTTAGTTTTATCTTTTGTTTCAATAACCACTTTTTCGCGGTGACCTGTTTGTTCATCTGCTTCTTCACGGTAGGTAACCCCTTCGATAACATTTTCAAAGTGTACGGTACCGGAAACTTCAGAAAGGATTACCGCGTTGAATGGATCCCAAGTACAGATAACATCACCCTTACTGATTTTTTGTCCGTTCTTCACCTTAATGTTAGAACCGTAAGGGATATTGTTAGAGATTAGAAGTCTTTCATTGGCCACATCAATAATTCTTACCTCACCAGTACGGCCGATAACTACAATTTGTTTTTCACCTTCTGCATCTACATATTCAGTAGTACGTAAACCATCAAATTGGATAGTACCATCAAATTTAGCAGTTAGTTGTGATTCAATGGCAGAAGAACCAGCCACACCTCCCACGTGGAAAGTACGGAGAGTAAGCTGTGTTCCAGGTTCACCGATTGACTGAGCAGCGATAATACCTACTGCATCACCTTTCTGTGCCATATAACCTGTGGCCAAGTTTTTACCATAACACTTAGCACATACTCCACGACGAGCTTCACAAGTGAGCACAGAGCGGATTTCTACAGTTTCAATACCTGAGTCTTCGATAGTTTTAGCTACATCCTCAGTAATTTCTTCACCTGCACGAACCAATAAGGTATCATTTATCGGATCATATACATTATGTAAAGAAGTACGTCCGAGGATACGATCGTATAATGGTTCTACGATATCTTCATTATCTTTCAATGCAGAGATGGCAATACCACGTAAGGTACCACAGTCGGTTTCATTAATAACCACATCCTGAGCCACATCCACCAGACGACGAGTCAGATAACCGGCGTCGGCAGTTTTAAGGGCGGTATCCGCAAGACCTTTACGAGCACCGTGGGTAGAGATGAAGTATTCTAATACCGAGAGACCCGTTTTAAAGTTAGATAGGATTGGGTTTTCGATAATTTCAGAGCCTGTAGATCCAGAACGACGAGGTTTAGCCATCAGACCACGTAAGCCTGCCAGCTGTTTTACCTGTTGTTTACTACCACGCGCACCAGAATCCAGCATCATATATACCGGATTAAATCCTTGTCTGTCTGAAGCCATTTCACGGATTAATGTTTCCGTTACGCGAGTATCCACACGGCTCCAGATATCGATGATCTGATTATAACGTTCGTTGTTGGTGATAAGCCCCATGTTATAGTTATCCCAAACTTCGTCCACTTCTGCCTGAGCCTGAGCAATTAGTTCTTCTTTGATTTCAGGGATAGTCAGATCTTTGATATTGAACGAAAGTCCACCCTGGAAGGCCATTCTAAAACCTAAGGTTTTGATGTCGTCAAGGAATTGAACTGTTTTGGGGATACCAGCATATTTAAGAATATCACCGATGATTTCTCTGAGAGATTTTTTAGTAAGGAGTGCGTTTATATAACCACATTCTTTGGGAACAAACTGGTTGAAGATAACGCGACCCATAGTAGTTTCTACCAGTTGTTTGGTAATAGTACCATCTTTGAGGCGAACATCTACTTTTACTTTAATCCAGGCATGCAGATCTACACGTTTTTCATTATAGGCAATGATTGCTTCTTCTGAGTTGTAGAAAGTCATGCCTTCTCCTTTCACCACATCGTCACCCATGGTTTTCTTAGGCTTACTGATATAGTAAAGACCCAGAACCATGTCCTGTGAAGGAAGGGTGATAGGAGTACCATTTTGTGGGTTCAGGATATTATGTGATGCCAGCATCAGCAATTGAGCTTCTAAAATAGCTGCATTGCTCAGAGGTACGTGCACCGCCATTTGGTCACCATCGAAGTCGGCGTTGAACGCCGAACAAACCAATGGGTGCAGTTGAATGGCTTTACCTTCAATAAGTTTTGGTTGGAAGGCTTGAATAGAAAGTCTGTGCAGCGTAGGGGCACGGTTGAGGAGTACTGGATGACCTTTCAGTACATTTTCGAGGATATCCCATACTACAGATTCTTTTCTTTCTACCAGTTTCTTCGCACTTTTTACTGTTTTAACAATACCTCTTTCGATGAGTTTGCGGATAATAAATGGCTTGAAAAGTTCGGCAGCCATATCTTTGGGAAGACCGCACTCATGGAGTTTGAGTTCTGGACCAACTACGATCACCGAACGACCAGAGTAGTCAACCCTTTTACCGAGAAGGTTTTGACGGAAACGTCCTTGTTTACCTTTTAATACATCAGAAAGAGATTTGAGTGCTCTACCACCTTCCGCTTTCACAGCGTTAGATTTGCGAGAGTTGTCAAACAGTGAGTCCACGGCTTCCTGAAGCATTCTTTTTTCGTTACGAAGGATTACTTCAGGTGCTTTAATTTCGATCAGTCTTTTGAGACGGTTGTTACGTATAATAACCCTACGGTATAGATCATTCAGGTCAGAAGAGGCAAATCTTCCGCCATCCAGTGGTACCAATGGGCGTAATTCAGGTGGAATAACCGGAATATATTGCATTACTGCCCATTCCATGCGATTTTCCACACGGCTATTTGCATCTCTGAAAGCTTCTACCACGCTCAGGCGTTTCAAAGCTTCCTGTTTACGTTGTTGTGAAGTTTCATTTGCTGCAGCATTACGGAGATCATAAGAAAGTTTGTCGAGATCAATACGGCTTAGCAGTGCATGAACAGCTTCTGCACCCATTTTGGCTACAAACTTATTCGGATCGTCGTCGGGCAGATATTGATTTTCGCGAGAGATAGATTCCTGTATTTCCAGGTATTCGTCTTCTGTAAGCAGTTGCAGGCTGGTATTTTCAGAGTCTTTCAGTCCCAGTTTTTGGCGGATAAGATCTTCTGCTTCTCCTCCTTGGATTACCACATAGCGTTCGTAGTAAACGATGCTTTCCAGTTTTTTAGAGGAAATACCCAATAGGTATCCAATTTTATTGGGCAGACTTTTGAAATACCAGATATGCACAATGGGAACCACCAGTTTGATGTGTCCCATGCGTTCGCGACGCACTTTTTTCTCAGTAACTTCCACACCACAGCGGTCGCAGACGATACCTTTATAACGTATTCTTTTATATTTTCCGCAGTAACATTCGTAATCTTTTACCGGACCAAATATTTTTTCACAGAACAGCCCATCGCGTTCAGGTTTATAGGTACGGTAGTTAATGGTTTCAGGCTTAAGCACTTCTCCATAAGATCTGTCGAGGATAGAATCCGGAGAGGCAAGGCTGATGGTTATTTTTCCAAACCCGGCTTTAGGACGGTTTTCTTTTTTTATGGCCATAGTCAGAAAAGGCTTTTGATGAGTTATTTTTTACAAATAATAGGTGCCGGCAGCCATTTCGTCTGCCGGCGTGATATAATCAGACTATTCAAATTTCAGTTCAAGACCCAGACCTCTGAGTTCATTGATCAGTACGTTGAAGGATTCTGGTATTCCGGGTTTCGGAATATTGTCTCCTTTTACGATAGCTTCATAAGTTTTAGCTCTACCTACAATGTCATCTGATTTTAAGGTAAGGAGTTCTTGCAGGATATTGGCAGCACCGTATGCTTCGAGTGCCCAAACTTCCATTTCCCCGAAACGCTGACCACCGAACTGTGCTTTACCACCCAATGGTTGTTGAGTGATAAGTGAGTATGGTCCGATAGAGCGTGCGTGCATCTTATCATCTACCATGTGGTGTAGTTTGATCATATAAATGATACCTACGGTAGCTTTTTGGTGGAAGCGTTCACCCGTTTCCCCATCGTAGAGATAAGTATGTCCGAATTCTGGAATGCCAGCTTTTTCGATGAGTTCACTGATTTCATCTACAGAAGCACCGTCGAAAATTGGGGTTGCAAACTTCACTCCCAGTTCTTTACCAGCCCATCCTAAAATGGTTTCATAGATTTGTCCAAGGTTCATCCTCGAAGGTACACCGAGTGGGTTGAGTACGATATCTACCGGAGTTCCGTCTTCCAGGAATGGCATGTCTTCTTCTCTTACGATACGTGCTACAATACCTTTGTTTCCGTGGCGCCCCGCCATTTTATCACCAACTTTCAATTTACGTTTGCTGGCTACATATACTTTAGCCAGTTTTAGTACCCCTGCAGGAAGTTCGTCACCGATAGAAAGGTTGAATTTCTCTCTTTTGTAGCGACCGAGCTCTTCGTTATATTTAATGTTGAAGTTGTGTAACAACAAGTTGATCAGATGATCTGTTTCTTCATCTCCTGTCCATCCTAATGGGTTGATATTAGCATAGTCGATAGAAGAAAGCAGTTTCTGATTGAATTTGGCTCCTTTACTGATGATAAGTTCTCCAAAGTTGTTAGAAATACCTTGTGATACTTTATCTTTCAGCAATACCATAAGTTTTTCTAAGAGCAGAGATTTCAGGTCTTCAAGATTTTTCTCGTGTACCTTTTCAATTTTTTCCAATTGAACTTTTTCTCTTGCCTTAGCGTTTTTATCTTTTTTAGCGCGTTGGAAAAGTTGTTTGCCAATCACGATACCTTCTGTACCACTTGGTGCTTTCAGAGAGGCATCTTTTGCATCACCGGCTTTATCTCCGAAGATAGCACGGAGTAGTTTTTCTTCCGGTGTAGGATCCGTTTCCCCTTTAGGAGTGATTTTACCGATCAGGATATCTCCTTCATTTACATGAGCACCGATACGGATGATACCGTTTTCATCTAGGTCTTTCGTAGCTTCTTCAGATACATTTGGAATATCGGCAGTTAATTCTTCTTCACCTAATTTCGTATCTCTTACTTCCAGTTCGTATTCATCAATATGCACCGAAGTAAACCAGTCTTCACGTACCACTTTTTCGCTGATCACAATGGCATCTTCGAAGTTGTATCCTTTCCAAGGCATGAAGGCTACTTTTAGGTTACGACCGAGGGCTAGTTCGCCGTCGCGGGTAGCATAACCTTCAGTAAGGAAGTCACCTGCTTTCACTTTTTGACCTTTACGTACACAAGCTTTGAGTGTGATGCTGGTGCTTTGGTTGGTTTTCTTATATTTAGTGAGGTGATAGATGCGTAAATCATCTTCGAAAGACACTAGGCGTTCTTTATCATCGCGTTCATAGCGAACATGAATTTCGTTTGCATCTACATATTCTACTACACCATCTCCTTCAGCATGAATTTGGATACGAGCGTCTCTAGCGGCTTTACCTTCCAGACCTGTACCTACGATAGGTGCTTCAGGTTGGATCAATGGTACGGCCTGGCGCTGCATGTTTGATCCCATCAGTGCACGGTTGGCATCATCATGTTCTAGGAACGGAATCAGAGAAGCAGAAAGTCCTACAATTTGGTTAGGAGCTACGTCCATGTATTCCACTTCATTCGGTTCTAAGATAGGGAAGTCGCCTGTCTGGCGAGATTTCACCTTATCATCAACGAAATTACCTTTTTCGTCGAGCTGGATATTTGCCTGGGCGATTTTTGCTTCATCTTCTTCTTCAGCGCTGAGGAATACATAATTTTTAGTATCCACACGGCCATCTTTTACTTTACGATAAGGAGTTTCAATGAAGCCCATATCGTTGATTTTGGCGTGTACGCAGAGTGTAGAGATCAGCCCAATGTTGGGACCTTCTGGTGTTTCGATAGTACACAATCTACCGTAGTGGCTATAGTGTACGTCACGCACCTCAAACCCTGCACGTTCACGGCTAAGACCGCCTGGTCCGAGTGCTGAGATACGGCGTTTGTGTGTAATTTCACTCAGGGGGTTGGTTTGATCTAGGAACTGAGAAAGTTGAGATGTTCCGAAGAAAGAGTTGATTACAGACGACAGTGTACGCGCATTGATAAGGTCGATGGGGGTAAATACTTCATTGTCACGTACGTTCATTCTTTCACGAATGGTACGAGCCATACGAGCCAGACCCACACCAAATTGTGCAAACAGTTGTTCGCCTACGGTACGCACGCGGCGGTTGCTGAGGTGATCGATATCATCGATTTCAGCTTTACCGTTGGTGAGGCGTACCAGATATTTAATGATTGCAATTATATCTTGTTTCGTAAGTACGGAAGTATCCAAAGATATATCGAGTCCGAGTTTACGATTGATTTTATAGCGGCCTACTTCTCCCAGGTCGTAACGTTTGTCAGAGAAGAAGAGTTTATCGATAATACCACGAGCTGTTTCATCATCTGGAGCGTCAGATCCACGGAGTTGACGATAGATATGTTGCACAGCTTCCAGTTCGGAGTTTGAAGTATCTTTATTCAGCGTGTTATAGATAATGGAGTAATCGCCACTCATTTCTTCTTTTTGGAGGAAGATGGTGTCGATATTCATATCCAAGATCATAGCTACGCTGTCTTCGTCCAGCACATTATCGCGATCGAGTACGATTTCATTTCTTTCGATGGTAACTACTTCACCGGTATCTTCATCTACGAAGTCTTCTGTCCAGCTACGTAATACACGAGCTGCGAGTTTGCGACCGATATTAGCTTCTAGATTTTTCTTGTCGGCTTTAACTTCATCGGCCATACCGAAGAGTTCTAAGATGTCTTTATCAGTTTCGTAACCGATAGAGCGTAAGAGGGTAGTAACGGGGAATTTTTTCTTACGGTCGATGTATGCATACATGACGTTGTTAATGTCGGTAGCAAACTCCATCCATGCCCCTTTAAAAGGAATAACACGAGCAGAGTATATTTTCGTACCGTTTGGATGCACACTTTGTCCGAAGAATACACCTGGGGAGCGATGCAATTGAGAAACAACCACACGTTCAGCACCATTGATTACGAACGTACCACGAGGTGTCATATAGGGGATATTCCCTAAGAATACATCCTGTACGATAGTTTCAAAATCAACGTGTTCTTCGTCATTACAGCTAAGTTTGAGTTTGGCTTTTAGAGGTACCGAATAGGTGAGGCCTCTTTCCATACACTCTTCGATAGTGTAACGAGGAGGATCAATAAAGTAATCCAGGAATTCCAGTACGAAAATGTTCCGAGTATCTGTAATCGGAAAGTTTTCGTTAAACACGTTAAAGAGTCCTTCATTTTTGCGTTTGTCTGGAGTGGTCTCCAACTGGAAGAAGTCCTTGAACGATTGTAACTGAATGGCCAGCAAATCGGGAGTTTCAGCGACGTCGTGAATTTTCCCGAAATTGATACGGCCAGTTGCGGTTTTATTGTTTGGTATAGCCATAGTATGTTTAAAACACAGTTTAATATTCAAACAAAAAAATCCTGCACTAAAAGAACAGTTCTTTTAGCGACAGGTTAGGTTTGTGTTACAATAAAAAAAACAGTCAAAAAATGTATATTGTGCACAGCTTGATCCCGGGAAGGGGACGCAAATATACGTTGGAAATCCGATTTAGCAAAAAATATTCCAAAATCTTGTTTTGTGAAAAAAAACCTAAAAATATTTCTAAAGAGAAATTGTTTTCATTTTTAAATTCTTTTATGCATAAAATTCATTATGCAAATAAAGATAGAGTTTGGCTGCTCGGGGGCTTGTTGATATATTGCAAAT
>Ga0182793_1002187_pt1 | contig 11455 bp, 12 predicted proteins | sample Passage237A_FD_130498 | JGI IMG/M metagenome (GOLD analysis project Ga0182793, IMG submission 130498) | Cellulose adapted compost microbial communities from Newby Island Compost Facility, Milpitas, CA, USA - Passage2 37A (version 2) (version 2) ...
CGGTTCGAGGCCGATCTCGTCCTGGTGCGCGAGGCGATGGCGGACCTGGAAAAGTCGCCGCCACCCCGCGGCGACGCTTGACAGGTCCGCCGGGCAAACCTTAGTAAAGCGCGCGTCGGCCCTGGCCGGCAGCCCCATGGGGCGGAGTAGCTCAGTTGGTTAGAGCAGTGGAATCATAATCCATGTGTCGGGGGTTCAAATCCCTCCTCCGCTACCATCAATGCAGTGCGTGGCAGTTCTCCGGTTTTCCTGTGCGGCAGGTTGAGCAGTTCGGCCAGCGCGCCGTGGACGATCAAATCCTCTTCTCCCCGGTCTTCGCGCGGCATGATCTCGATGCCGGTGAGCAAAGAGCGGATGACGTTCACTGCGCCCCGGCGCTCGCCTTCATCGGTGGCGGCAAGCGCGTTCTGTAGCTCGGCCACTTTCCTGCGATTTTCCTGCGATAGACCTCGATGGAAGCCGGGTGCAGTTCCACGACGTTGCTCGATTCAGTGATCGCGGAGAGGTGTGTGCCAAGCTGTTCCTTCTCGGCCTCGATCTCGATCAGCCTCGACTTCATGCCGGCCGTGGCGACGCCCTCTGCGATGGCGTCGATGATGTTCCTGATCTGCCTGTCGATGGCGGCGAGCCTCTTGTCGATCTGCTGCCCCTCCTGCCGGACCTTGGCGTTCAAGCGCCGCCGTTCGGCATGGTAGTCGGACAGCCATTGCGCGATGGCGTCAGGGGAAAGCAACTGCCGCCTGATGCCGTTCAGGATGCGGCTTTCAAGCTCGCTGACGCGGATGGTGCGGCCGTTCGTGCAGGTGCCCTTCTCGCGGTGGGCGGCGCAGGCGAGTTGTTCGCGGTTCTTGATCGTATAGGACGCGCCGCAACACCCGCAGCGCACGAGGCCGGAGAACATATGCTTGGGCCGCCGTCGCTCATGCAGCCGCGTGCCGCCATAGAGCTTCTTGCGCGCCTGCGCCGCATCCCATAGCTCGTCGCTGACGATGCGCAGATGCGGCACCTCGACCACCTGCCATTGCTCGGGCGGATTGGGACGGAAAACGCGCCTGCCGGTTTCCGGGTCCTTGACCATCTGCACGCGGTTGACGACCAGCAGACCGATATAGGCTTCGTTGTAGAGGAAGCCGCTGCGACGCTTGAGATTGCCGTTGATGGTCGAGGCACCCCACGTCGCCCCTGTGGGCGACGGAACGCCGTCGCGGTTGAGGCTGGCCGCGATCATCCGGGCCGACATACCGGACGCAAACTCGCGGAAGATGCGCCGGATCACCTTGGCCTGTTCGTCGTCCACCTCGCGCAATCCCCGGATCGGCTCGCCGCGCTCGTCCAGCTTCTTGACCACGCGATAGCCGTAGGACAGGCCGCCGGCCGAATAGCCGTTGACGACGCGGCCGATCTGGCCGCGCTTGATCTTGGCGGCAAGGTCGCGGAGGAACAGCGCGTTCATCGTGCCCTTGAGGCCGACATGCAGTTCGTCCACCGTGCCCTCGGACAGCGTGACGATGCGGACGCCCGCGAAGCGCAGGCGTTTGAACAGGGCGGCGATGTCCTCCTGATCACGCGACAACCTGTCCAGGGCTTCGGCCATGACGATATCGAACCGGCCGCGCTGCGCATCGGCAAGAACGCTCTTGATACCCGGCCGCAGGATCATGCTCGCGCCGGAGATCGCGGCATCCGCATAGGTCTCGATGATCTGCCAGCCTTCGCGCTGCGCCCGCTCGCGGCATAGCCGCAACTGGTCTTCGATCGAGGCCTCCCGCTGGTTTTCGGTGGAATAGCGGGCATAGAGCGCAACGCGGGTCATGGGAAATCTCCGTTCGGTTCAATCCTTGTCGCCCCCGTCCTCCGCGTTCTCGGTATTCAAGGGCCTGTTGTCGTTTGCGGCGCGCAGCCGCTCGAAATCCTCTCGCGCCATCTGCTTGCCGATCAGCCCGGCGATATGGAGCACCGCCTTGTCGATCCGTTCGCGAGGCGTGAGCTTGTCGCCTTCGGCGCTGTGAGGCGCGTGGTTGTCATTGGCCGGTTTCCAGTCCTCGTCCGGCGGCGGTTCTCTCTCGTCTTCCATTGCAATGCCTGTCCTTCATCTGACCCGAACAGGCATGAAACAGCATGGCGAGAAGAACACGAGACCAAATCGGGCCTCGTGCGGCAATCGGATAGAATCGGCGGCAATAGGCGGGTTGTCGATGCGCCATCATCTCCGCTCCTGTCGTCAGAAAGGGGAGCGTCCGCGCTCACCCCTCGCCAGAAAGGCTTTCCACCTGCTGAGAAGCATCAACATCATCGCGCAGCCTCCCGACGCATCCGTTCGGTAAGGGTTGCCGGCTCGGATTCGTCAGCAATGGGCACGAAGCGCACGTTCGGGAACGGCACCGCGCCGGCCGAGGCCAGGGTGACGCCTTCGCCATCGGCGATCATCTGCATCATCGTGTCGCGCTCGACATAGACGGGACGGAGTTGCGGCGCTTGTCCGGATTGTCCGATCCGCCGCGCGATATGAGCGTAGAGCTGCGAGGCCGTGCTGAAATACCGGATCAGGAACATCTCGCCGAGAAGCTCCTCCCACGACACAGTTTCGTTGTCTGCGAGCGGATGGCTATAAGGCAACGCGATGACCAACGGCGCGGTCCAGAACAACCGGCTATGGCATTCAGGCGCATCGACGGTGCCGAACACGAAGGTGATGTCCACCGATCCGTCGAGGATGGAGGGGATCGCCTTGTTGGGGTCAGCCTCGATGGTGACGATCTCGATACCCGGATTCTTCTCCTGAAAGCGCCTGCGCAACTCCGGCACGAACACGACCGGGATCGGGGAATGCAGGCCGATGCGCAAACGGCCGGCTTCGCCCTTGGCCAACGCCCCGGCTGTCTCGATGGCGTAGTCCAGATGGCCGATGCCGGTGGCGATCTCGTCGATGAACCGCCGGCCCGCTTCGGTCAGGCGCACACCGCGCGGACGACGCTCGAACAGCAGGATGCCCAGTTCTTCTTCCAGAGCCCTGATGCGCATGCTGACGCTCGATTGGGTGATGCCGAGCGCGGTGGCGGCGTGGCTGAAGCTGCGATGCTCGGCGACCGTCATGGCATGGACCAGCGACGCCATGGGAATGCGCGTGCCGAGAAGCGCCGGCATCGTCCTTCCTTCTGCGCGTCTGGCGATCCGCATATCGCCCGACGATGATGTTGCCGACGACATTCGCCGCACCATAGACGGCGAGCAGGACGGGGATCGCGCCGGGGCCGAAGCCCGAAAGCTGCGTGAAGATCGGCGAGAAGTAGGTGAACGCTGCAAAGGTCGCGCCGATGATGAGGCCGCTGGTGGCATAGGCGGCCCAAAGCCGTCCCTTTCGGAAGGAGGCGAGTTCTTCGCGCAGATTGATCGTTTCGGAAGACCGCGACACGGGCACCATGGCCAGAACGGCGAGCGCGCAGGCGACGGCGAGCAGCATCACGATCCAGAAGCTGGCCCGCCAGCCGAAATTCTGGTCGATGACGGTGGCGAAGGGCACGCCGAGGACCGTCGCCAGCATGAGGCCGCCAAGGACGATCGACGCTGCCTTTCCGCGCGCATCCGGCGAGACCAGTTCCGCGCAGATCGCCAGCGACACGCCGAAGCAGGCCGACACCGCGACTCCTTTCACCACGCGGGCGAAAGCCATGATCTCGTAATTGGCGGCGGTCGCGGCGATCACGCCGCCGACGATATAGAGAGCCAGAAGCCAGAGCAGCGCCCGCTTGTTCCGCACGCGCAGGGTCAGCAATCTTCGGTTTCGACAGCGAGGCGTACACCGTTCAGACGGATGCAGTCGGTCTCGTCAGGGTCAATGATGACGAACAGGTTCGTCTGATTAACGATCTTCAGTGGGAAGCTGCTCATTCGGTGCTGCTCGTTTCGCCGGACATGTCCGAGCAAGCTTTGCAGGCATCGGCATTGGATTGGTCGTCGCGCCGTCGTACGGAGCGAACGATCTCCCGTGAGGAGATCGTATGCCAGTCGGACAGTGAAGCACGAACGCGGTATGGATCTGGCGAGGCGCCTTCGACGGTGCCGCTCGACCTTCCGTTCGTCACCTGTAAGTTGCCCAAACCGGCACTACTTGAGCCTTGGGAAATACCGCCGTTTCGCGACGCTGACCGTGTCGCTCGCGTCGATCGGGCGTTCGAGAAGATTCGATGAATGGGGCCTGCGGTGACGAATCTGACGCTTCAGAAGCGCGATCGGCGACTTTTCGATCTTCGCTCCCGAGAGCGGTCGGGCAGCAAACGGCCCCATAATGGATAACTGGCAGCACAACGGCCGCAGCAGAACTTGAACTTCTCGTGACATTAGGCTGGTGCAGGATCATGCCAACCTAACTCAAGAAGCCGCATACGTGTCTGGATACCTGCTTTCACCGTTTCGTGGAGTTCTTGCGGAAACCCGAGTGGCAGTTCGGTTTCCAGCGCGGCAACTGCGCCATCTATGCGAAAAGCAATATCCTCGATAGCTTTGCGGACCAGTGTCTGCGATAGGCCAGCCTTTTCACTCGTTTGGAAGAAGTGCCGGGGCACGATTTCATCGATGCGGTAGTGCTTGTTGTCCCCGACGGACATGGCGAGCTTCATCTGCTTGCGCTCGATCTGCCGAGCATCGAGGCTGGGTTGAGCGGTTAATACGTCATAGAGCGGGGTGAGCGAATAGCCCCCGCCTGGATGCAGGAAGACGCTGAAATTCTTGGCGTGCCCGTCCGTCGCGCCGATCAACCAGAAGACCAGTTGCGCCTGGAACAGGGTGCGGTGATCGTCGGCGGGCGTATCGCTGCCCTTGAGCAGGTTCGCTATCTCCACCATGCCGGGGCCGCCATCGCTCTGATATTTGCGGGCGGGCGGCACCGATAGCGCCTGACAGCAATCCTCCTGCGGCAGGCGGATCAGACGGCCGTTGCTCCATGCCCTGTCGAACCGCTGCACGACCAGCGTCTTGGCCCGGCCGAAGGTCACGATCTCCGCATTATTGACCGGAAGGCCAAGATGCTTGAGCAGGCGTAGGCAATAAAACTCGTTCTCGACGCTGTTCGACAAGTCGATGCCATTAGGTAATTGCCCGATCTGTGTTTTGAAAATGTGGGTGGTCGGGGTTGTGCCGTGCGGCTTGATCCACTGGCCGTCGACTCGAAGCAACGCTGTCTTTTCCTGCGCGCCGGCAACCGAGATTCTGAAATCGTCGTCTCGGGAAAGGCCGAGCGGCGCTTGCGCCAGATTCTTGAGAAGCCTTTCGACGGCCTCCTCGTCGATCGGTTCTCCCGAAATAGCCGTGCTGTCTTGCGGCACATCGGCATCGCCCGCGATGAATTGCAGAGCACCGACACAATCCCTGCCGATTGCAGCCAGCAGGCTATAGGCATCGTAACCGGTTGCACCCACCTTGTCGGCCACACGCTTTCGCAAGGCATCGGAATCCGGCAACAGGTTCTCGAACACGGCTATGACGGGCTCGCCGCGATATGCGTCCTCGCGCAACGGCAGGGATAGCGAAACGGGAAAGGCCGTTTCCCGGTTCAGCCATTCCTCATCATAGCGGAACTCAATGGCACCGCTCGGCTCTTTGAGCAGGTGCCCGACCAGCCGGTTGTTCTGATAGACCCGCAGGGGCGGATGGCGGCGCGTTCTGGCCATTATCCGATCAGGTCCTCGATATCGCGTTTGCGGCTGCGCGCGGCGATCTGGAACTCCAGATCGAGTGCGGCCAGTACAGCGAGGATGGTGTCGAGGCGTGTTGCCGGATTGCCGGTTTCGATCAGCGAGATCGTTTCCTGTCGTAAGCCGGCCTGCTCGCCCAAGGCGCTTTGGCTCAGACCGAGCCGCTTGCGTTGACGACGAATGAGGGTGCCAATCTGTTTTGGCGTGCGGGCAAGGTCGGACATGGTGTTCTCCTGCCCACGCAATATGTGCCAATCACGATAAATAATCAATATCGGAAATGATGCATAAAGACCTCTTATGCGTCAATTCTCATAATTTAATTTTATCGCCTGTGGCACATAAAGTTTCAGGGATGGGCTCCTCCAGCCAGCGGAAAGCCCATCTGGAGCACGAAATACCTGTCAGCAAGAGAACTTGACCACCGGGAGATACTGGCGGCGACGCTCCTCCGCTACCAATTTTTCCTTTATATTTCAAAATGTTAAGCTGTATATCGTCCATTCGGCCGGCTGGCGGCGAGCCCTTTGTCGGCAGCTTGGGGCGAACCCCGGTGGCCGTCAGTTCAGTTGTTCAGCCGCTGATATTCCTTCGGCGTCATGCCGATGGTGCGGCGGAATTCGCGGCTCATGTGGCTTTGATCGCTGAAACCGGCCATGGCGGATGCCGCGGCGAGATCGAGGCCCTGGCGGATGCCGCGCTGGGCGCGGGCGACCATCAGCTGGATGCGCAGCCGGCGCGGCTGCATGCCCGATGTGCGCTGGCAGAGCCGCGCGAACTGGAACCGGCTGAGGCCGGCATCGTCCGCCAGATTGGCGATGCTCACGCCGCCTAGATCGGCGTCCTCGACCTCGCTGAGCCGCAGCAGATCGTTGATGGCCGCCTGGTTGACGGCGGGCGTCTCCATCGGCCGCTCCAGGATGTGGCCGCGCCTGCGGCACAGATCGAGCAGGGCACGGATGTCGTCTGGCGTGACGGTGTGCGCAGAGGACTTCAATTCGGCGCGCAGGCCGAGCAGGAAATGGAAGACCAGGCGGTCATGGTTGACCGGGGCGGCGAACCCCCATGCGGGGCCCTCGGGGTCGGCCCCTTCGTCCCAGAAGCCATGCCCGATATGCAGCACGAAATAGGTGTTCGACGGGGCGGACCAGGCGCTGGCATGCGGCTGGTAAGCATTGAGCGTCACCACCGCGCCCGGCAGTTGATCGTGGGACAGGCTATCGACAGTGACATGGGCGTGTCCCTCGATCATCGCGCCCATGTTGAAGGTTGCGTGGCAGTGGAGGAACCCCGCCTCAGGTCCCGAGACCAGCTCGAAGGCGTCGATCCAGTCGCCTATGCGCCAATGCCGCACTCCATGCTGCATCTGTCGGTGGACTCGCTGCAAATCATTCAAATATGCCGGGCACAGGCCATGGCGCCATCATTGGAAACACCCCGATTGCCGGGGTGTCAAGCAGCGCGGAGGCGCGTCACCGCTTCGTCACAAACGTTCAAGAGCGCCTTGCCCGCCGCCGCTAGCGTTGCCGGCATGGTGCGCACTGAAGGGAACCGGTGCCGTCATAGAAGAGAGGATAGAATGCACAACAGATACTGGATGTCCGTGGCTACAACGGCCATGCTCGCCGCATTGTCGTCCGCTGCCGCCGCGCAGGATGCCGGCGCGAGCTGTGGTGCCGATCTCGGCAGCGAAGCCTATTTCCGCATCTCCCACCAGAACTCCCCCACCAGCCCGATCCATCCCAAGCTCGAGGAGATCGTGGCCTCGATCTCCGAGGCGACCGGCGGCAAGCTGCGTCTCGAGATCTTCCCCTCGGCGCAGCTCGGCGGGCCGGTCCAGGCGCTGGAGCAGGCGTCCCTCGGCGAGAACATCATCTTCTATACCCAGACGGGCAATCTCGCGACCGTGGGCGTACCGGACTATTCGGTGTTCAACGGCCCCTTCCTGACGCCGTCGCTGGAGGCCGCCGAGCGGCTCGCCAGCTCCGCACTGATGGACGAGCTCGCCGAAACCCTGGCGGAGCGGTCGGACCTGCGCCTTCTGGCCATCAACTGGTTCGATTCTCCGCGCGTCTTTTTGGGTCAGCGGGGCTATCCGGAGCCGTCGGACCTGGCGGGCGTGAAGCTCCGCTCGCCCGAGGCGCCGGCCTATATGCGCACCTTCGAGCTGCTCGACACGCTGCCGCTGGCCCTGCCGTTCTCCGAGCTGTACCTCGCACTGCAGCAGGGTGTGGTCGAGGCGGTGGAAGGCGGCCTCGACGGCATGGCGGATGCCAACCTGATGGAGGTGGCAACTACCGTCACCAATACCGAGCACTTCCGTCTGTTCTATGGCTTTGCCATGAACGAGGGACTGTTCAAGGGCCTGCCCGAATCCTGCCAGCAGCTACTGGTCAGCGAGTTCGAGACCAAGGGCAGCGAATATTCGATCGGCATGAACGAGATCACCGCGGCCCGCGAAGCCGCGCTGCGCGAGGCCGGCATCGTCTTCGTCGACGCCAACCAGGACGCCTATCGCGAGGCGACGGCCGAGTTCTACACCCTGTTCCCCGAATGGTCCGAGGGACTGTACGACCGCGCCGTGGCGGCGATGCAGGAATAGTGGCGTCGATGCTACGCGCGTTGGACCGTCTCTGGGCGACCGTCGACGAGACGGTGCCCGGACTGCTGATCGGCATCGTCACGGCGATGATCACGGTCGACATCGTGCTGCGGAATTTTTTCCGCAGCACGATCCCGGACGGGGTGGAAATCGCCACCTATGCCTTCGTCTGGATGATCTTTCTCGGCGCGGCGGGCGCTTCACGCACCGGCACGCATTTCCAGGTTGATTTCATCGACAGGCTGAGCCGCCGCGGGGCGCGTGTCGCGGCGCGCCTCGTCATCGAAGCCTTCTGCGGCGCGGTGGCCGCGATAATGGCCGTCTATTCCTGGCAATACACCATGCGGAGCTGGAACCGGGTGTCGGAAGGACTCGAGCTGCCCCTCGGCTATTTCTACATGATCTTTCCGCTCTGCTTCGCCCTGATGGCGCTGGCGCATGTCCGCCGGGGGCTCGGCTTCCTTCTCGGGAGGCGTGAAGCGTGAGCACCTTCCTCGTTCTCGACCTTGTCGGCATGACCCTGTTGATGGTGCTCGGCGCGCCGGTCGTCTATGCCGTGCTGGGCGCCGCGCTAATCTATTTCCTCGGCCATGCGGAGCTGTCCACCTTGGTGATGATGCAGCAGGTGCAGACCGCGCTGCGCTCGTTTCCGCTCCTCGCCATTCCGTTCTTCATCCTCGCCGGCACGATCATGGCGCGCGGTGGCATTGCCGACAAGATCATGTCCTTCGCCTATGTCCTTGTCGGCCATTGGCGCGGCGGGCTGGCCCAGGTGGGCGTCCTCAACAGCCTCGTCATGGGCAGCATGTCCGGATCGGCGGTGGCAGACGCGGCGGTCGATTCCCGCATCCTGGTACCGCAGATGCGCAAGCGGGGCTATTCGCACGGCTTCGCGGCGGCCATCGCCGCGGCCTCCTCGGTGATCGCGCCGATCCTGCCGCCATCGACCTCGCTTATCCTCTACGGACTGCTCGGGCAGGTTTCGGTTGCGGCCCTGTTCCTGGGCGGCATCCTGCCCGCGCTCATCATCGCCGTGGCGCTCATGGCGCTGGTGGCGGTGATCTCGCGAGTGCGGGCCTATGGCTCCATGCGCGAGCGCAAGACCAGCTGGGCCGAAAAGGGCCGGGCGTTCATCGAGTGCTTCTGGGCGCTGATGATGCCGGTCATCCTGGTCGGGGGCATCCGCACCGGTCTGTTCACCATCACCGAGCTGGCGGCCATGGCGGCCGTCTATACCCTCGTTGTCAGCATGTTTATCTATCGGACCATGTCGCTGGCCGATCTGTGGGACGTGCTGAAGGAAACGGCCAGGACCAGCGCCACGGTGCTCATCATCATCGGCGCCTCGGGGGCCTTCTCCTACATCTTCGCCATCGAGCAGGTGCCGCTCAACATCATCACCTGGCTCAGCACGGTCAGCGACAACACCACGGTGATTCTGCTGATCGTCTGCCTCGGGCTGACCCTGCTCGGCATGGTCATCGAGGGGGCCGCCATCATGATCATCGGCGCCCCGATCCTGGTCGGCATCGCCACCCATTTCGGCATCGATCCGGTGCATATGGGCGTGCTGGTAGTGGTCACGCTGACCTTTTCGACCCTTACCCCACCGGTCGGCATCGTGATGTTCACGGTGTGCTCGATGACGGGATGCCGCGTCGAAACCTTCCTCAAGGAAATGATCCCGTTCTACGCGGTGCTGTTTTCCATCCTCGCCCTGCTGGTGGTGTTCCCCCAGCTGACGACACTTCTTCCCACCTGGCTAAGCAGATGAACGAAAAGACCAGCCCCTATATCTTCCCCTTCCGCCCGTTCCTGCACCTGGACATCGCCGAGGAGACCTCGCAGTTCACTCCGCCGCGGACGCTGAGCGTCGGCGACCATGCCGAATGGCTGGCCCGGTTCGCCCCGGAAATCCGTCCCGATCCGACCGGTTCGGTGGAGGAATCCATCTTCTCGGTCTTCAGCGACGCCGCCGTGGTGTTCGGCGATCCGGCTTTCGTGACCGGCCTCAAGGACCATTGGCTCGGGCGCATCGCCGGCTTCACCGCGAAGAACCTGCCACTGGAAATGACGATACTGGGCTTTCCCTACAAGATGCCCGTGCCGCTCAAGACCAACCGGACCCTCGCCGATTTCGGCGAGGTGGTGTCGCTCGCCCGGCTCAACCAGATCGGCCGCGCCATCGGCAGCGTCTATCCGCCGGGCGCGCGCTCGCACGTGTTCACCGAAGGCCCGTTCGGTGCCTTCAACGGCGTGAGCCGGCAGACCTCGGACGCCTATTTCGCCTCGCTGGAGACGTTGCTCGAACGTTTCGGCGTCGGCCGGCATGTCGTTTTGCACGATCTCAACCGGGTCATCGACGCCAATCCCGATTTTTCCGGCGCCTGGGAAGAGGCGAAGCAGGACATCGAGCGCCGGCGCGAGCGGGGCGACGCCAAGACCCTCGACGCCATCCGCGATGCCCTGCCGGTGCGTTTCCACAACCTCGCCAATCCTGGCGTCGAGGACCACGAGCTGGCCCGGGCCTATCGGCGCGATCCCGCCGTGCAGCCGCTCATCGACAGCATCCAGAAGCGTGCCGAAAGCGGCGTCGTCACCTATCGGGCGTTTCTCGAAGCACGCGACAGGATCGGCCTGCTCGAACGCATCGTGCCCGGCGCCCTGGCCATGACCGTCTCGCCGCGGCCAGGCCGGCTGGGGGTCAGGCCGCTACCGCCGCCGGCGCAGATCCTGCCCTATCACGGGGTGACGGTCATCGCGGCGGACGGTGCCAGCATGGACATCAGCTATCTGTGGGACCTGCGCCGCAGCGGCAAGACCTATACGCCGCTGCATCTCGACGGCGACACGGACCCCGCGCCTTTCGCCTATATCGAGGCCTGACATGGCGGGAACCACCATTGCCTTCGATCTTGGGGGCACCAAGATCGATATCTGCCGCATGCGGCCCGACGGCAGCTTCGTGTTTCGCGACCGCGTGGCCACGGCGAGTCTCGAGCCGGGTTGTCCGGAATTCCTCGGCCGGGCCTTCGCGCTTTTCGAGCGCTATGTGAACAGCGGCGACGACAAGATCGGGCTGAGCTGGAATGCGCCGGTGCACGAGGGCAGGCTGACGCAGAGCTCGCTGCTCGGCGGCCGCATCGAGGTGGACCTCGGCAAG
>Ga0182793_1002189_pt1 | contig 11452 bp, 10 predicted proteins | sample Passage237A_FD_130498 | JGI IMG/M metagenome (GOLD analysis project Ga0182793, IMG submission 130498) | Cellulose adapted compost microbial communities from Newby Island Compost Facility, Milpitas, CA, USA - Passage2 37A (version 2) (version 2) ...
AATGGGTATTGTGGTGAATGATGCAAAATCAAAAGGCGCCCAGGGATATTACGGATATGGAGGAGGAAGGTATGGATATGGGTACGGGTATGGGTTAGCTAAGGAAGGAGGTTATTATGAAGATGAATCTAAGAAAACTTCTTGGTTACAAAAACTTAAGAAATAATCCTTTTGAATAATTCCTTTATTGGTTAAATGAAAAAATTGTATTCACTCCTTGAAAAACTATATGAGAAGAAAGTTGATGCAACAGGCCTTGCAATTTTTAGAATAGCGTTCTACAGTGTTTTCTTATGTGAGGTAATTCAAATATATTACTACAGGCATTTACTTTTTGATAAAATACCATATCTGGTACCAGCGGATGTAGATTTTTCTTCCGGCTTATTAGCATGGATGTTTGCCATCGTCTGTGTAATTATCGGTTTTAAAACCAGAACCGCCGCTCTTATCAGTTATCTTTTTTCCATAGTATTTATTGCAACAATGAAAACCTATGAATACCATATGTATTATGTATATATGGGCATAGGTTTTTTAATGATATTCCTGGACAGTGGAAAAATATATTCAGTCGACAGGATAATTGAAAAACTAAAATATTCTAATTCCCGATATACATATACACCATTAAAAGATGTTTCGGTTTTAAACTATTATATACCGGTTCTTTTAGGAATTGGTTTTGTTTATTTTGACTCGGTATTTTATAAGTTCGCTTCCCAGATCTGGTTGAAAGGCCTGGGGATGTGGTTGCCTTCTTCTCTTCCGCAAACAACCCACTTCGACGCCACATCAATATTGAACTTGAAATGGCTATCCATTTTCTTAGGTTATCTTACACTGGCTTTTGAACTAATTTTTTTATTTACGTTTTATAGGAAAAAATGGAGAGTTCCATTATTAATAATTGGTATAGGGCTTCATGTTGGTATATTTCTGGTATATCCTATTCCTTGGTTTGGACTGGGAATGATTTGCCTGTATTTGCTCATGATTCCCTTTAATTTTTGGTGGTGTATTGGGCGGAAGATTAAATTAAAAAATCCCAGGATTACTGTTTTTTATGATGAGGAATGCCCCTTGTGTTGTAGAACTAAAATTATTGTTTCAAGTATTGATTTTTTAAATGCTGTTCGTTTTGAAGGGTTACAATCTTCAGGATTCGAAAATAAGGCGTTGAAAGATATAGACAGAAACGATTTATTATTAAACATTTATTCATTAACACCTTCCGGAAAAATTTATAAAGGAATTGATACTTACAGAAAAATATTTTTAAACATCCCTGTTTTATTGCTCCCGGGATTATCATTATTCATACCGGGAATATATCATGCAGGAAGATATTTCTATAATCGGATTGCTACCAACAGGTATGTTGAAAGATGCACCGAGGAAAATTGTGGGTATACTCCACCACCTGTGCCTAAGGTAAATTCTGATTTGATAAAGGTAGCAAGGAATTTAACATTAGGGCAACTAAAAACCAGATCAATATATATCGGTTTGGCTATACTTTTTCTTTTGCAGTTAAATGTCACCTATAATTCTCAATTAATAAATGACCTCAAATCAAAAATTAGCTTCAAAGACTCTGTGGCTGAGAAAATAATTCAAAAGTTTTCTTATCCGATAGGGAAATTTAGTAAAAGATTTTTGGGAATTACTCCCCACGGTGTATTTATAGATGGTCATTTTGATGGATATAATCATATCATTGGCATACAAGCAGAGGATAAAAATACCGGTGAGCTGCTATGGCTCCCAATTATAAGAGAAAGTGGTCATGTGGGAAGGTATTTGTATTCCTTTGTTTGGGCAAAATGGTCATTCAGGGTAAATTCTCCTGAGGTTAATCAGGAAGTTCTTGAAAATGGAATAAGAGATTTTACGGCATTTTGGTCAAAAAAAAATAATCGCCATCCTGAGGAATTTGTTTTCCATGTTTTGGTGAAGAAAATTGATACTCCAGTAAAATGGGAAAAGGATTTTTTAAAGAAACAAAAAGCAAAACCCTGGATGGATGTAGGAACTGCTGAATGGAAGGAGAATATATTCGAAATCAATATTCCGGTTATAGAAGAATTATAATGGATAAGTCAATTCTGATTACAGGGATAAGTGGGTTTCTCGGAAATGAAATTTTCAAACAAATCTCTTCCGTGGAAAATAAAATTGTTGGGTTAAGCAGGAAAGCAACCGGAATTCCGGAGGAGAAGGCAAGAATATACAGAAATGTTGAAGAACTTATAATAAATGAAGATCATTTTGATATAATTTTCCATTTGGCTGCTTTTATTCCTTATGGAAATTATAATACGCCTAATCCGGAATTTTATTCCACCAATGTTGAACTTACTGCTAGGTTGTCTAATGCCTACCCTAAGTCGAGATTTGTGTATGCATCCTCCGTATCCGTATATGGACAACCTATAGAAAATCCTTTGACAATTCATTCTCCCTTCAATAATCCCGACCTATACGGCATGTCAAAACTCGGTGGAGAGTTGGTGGTAAGAAATCATCCTGATTTTTCTATTATTCGGTATACTTCAATTATAGGACGAGGCATGAAGCCGGTTTCATTAATTCCCAAGATGATTGAATCTGCCTTTACTAAAAAGGAAATTACGCTTTATGGTAAGGGGGAGAGAAAACAGAATTACATCGATGTGAGGGATGCGGCAAAGCTGGCAATTAACCTTTCAGAAAAGAGTAAAAATATAATTTGCCTGGGAGTAGGGAATAATTCGCATAGCAATAATGAAATTGCAAAATTTATTGGCGATAAAACAGGTGCTAAAATAAATTATCAGGGAGATGATAATAGCCCCTCATTTTTTTTTAATTCATCGAAAGAATATTATGAAATAGGGTTTACACCTTCTTTCGGAATATTTGATACAATACAAGAGATGTTATGAGTCAGAAAACAATAATGATTACAGGAATAGGAGGAGTAGTAGGGCAGGGGATTTTAAGGAATATTGCTGAATTAAATTTGGATATTCCTTTAATAGGTATCAATATATCTGCTGTAAGTGCAGGGAATTATTTGTGCGATAAGGTATATAAAGTTCCATATTCTTATGAACCTGGGTATATTGATGCTGTTAAGGAAATAGTAGAAAAGGAGAATATAGGTTTGATTATTCCTTCAACAGATTATGAGGCTTATTATCTTGCCGGGGCAGCCGATAAACTCGGTACTGTAGTGGCGGCGTCGCCTAAGGAAGTAACGGAGTTTTGTTTAGACAAGTATAAAAATTATCAGGCATTTTCCAAATACAACATACCCTTTGCCAAATCTTTGTTGCCTTCTGAATATAATAATGAGTTTGTAAATACAATAGTTAAACCCCGTGAAGGCAGAGGCTCCCGCAACATTTTCGTCAATCCTGAAAAACCAAAAGATTTTGATGATTCTTATGTTGTTCAGGAATTCCTGGAAGGCCCTGAAATTACCACCACTTTTTATGTTAAGAGAACTGGGCATTTGCATGGCCTGATTACATTTCAGAGAGAATTGGAATTAGGAAATACAGCACAAGCTGAAGTAGTGTTTGATTATGATGAAGAAATGATAGCACTTATCCTGAAGATGATTGAAAAATATCCCTTCAGGGGTTCCTGCAACGTGCAATCTAAAGTGACATCCAAGGGTATTATCCCTTTTGAAATAAATTGCAGAATATCCGGAACAAATTCACTGCGCTCTCAGTTTGGATTTAATGACGTGGCTTTTACTGTTCAGGAAAATTTTTTTAACGAAGAGCCTGAACTGCCAAATATCAGAAAAGGATCTGCGTTAAGAGTAATCCTGGATATTATATATCCGGATATTAGCCTGAATGAAATAAAGAACAAAAACGACAAATTTTATATTCGGTAAAATGATTTCGGCTGTATTTTTTGATGTTGCCAATACACTTTTGAATAAACCGGACCTTTATACCCGGATTCTGCTTTCCTTAAAGGAATTTGGAATAAGAGTGAATGAGGGAGAATTAATCAGGAGGCACAGACTGTTATCCGAAGTCGTTACTTTCCCGGATAAAACCTCAAGAGAATTTTATAATGAGTTCAACCGAGAACTACTGATTTCATTAGGAATTACTCCGGATGAAGAAATTGTTTCACATATTTTTCAATCCTGTACATATCTTCCCTGGAAACCTTTTGATGATACCAAGGTGTTGGAAGAAGTAAAATTACCAATAGGTATACTTTCTAACTGGGATGATTCCTTACCCCAAAAACTTAAAGAATTTTTCTCCGTGGAATTTAAATGGGTTTTGGGCTCACAACTGCAGGGGAAGAGAAAACCAGATCCCGGGTTTTTCAATCTCATACTGGAACATTCATATTTAAAACCGGAAGAAATTTTATATGTGGGTGATTCTGTGAAGCTGGATATTCTACCTGCCAGAAAACTTGGCATAAAGGCTGTATTAATAGACAGAATTAATTTATATCCCGATAGTAATTTAAACAGAATTTCAAACTTAAGGGAAGTATTTAAATTTATATGAAGAAACTAGCGATAATAGGTTCAGGAGATTTGGGATTTCAGATTGCATATCATGCAAAATTTGACGGTAATTTTGAGATTGCAGGTTTTTTTGATGATTTCGAAACTCCGGGTAATATTAAACACGGCCATTCAATTCTCGGAAAAACCGATGATATAGAAGAAGCTTTTAAGAAAGGAAAATTCGACTGCTTGCTGGTAGCAATCGGATATAAACATTTACAGTTTCGCAGCCGGATATTTGAAAGGTTTTACAGAAAAATTCCTTTTGCCAATCTTATACATTCTTCTTCTTACGTTGATCCTTCCTGTATTTTGGGTGAAGGGGTTGTGATTTATCCCGGATGTACTTTGGATATGAATTGCAGGATTGGTAATAATGTCTTACTGAACGCCGGTTGTGTAATCGCGCACGATTCTGAAATTGGCAGCCATTGTTTTCTTTCACCGGCAGTAAATGTTGCAGGTTTTGTAAAGGTCGAACCTTTGGTAAATCTAGGAATAGGTACTGTGGTGATTGATAATATTAATATCAAATCTCAGGTAAGGACAGGAGCCGGAGCAGTTGTAATAAATAATTTAGATACTCCGGGATTATATGTTGGAATACCCGCTGAATTTAAAAAATCATGAATATACCATTTAACAAACCATATCTCACAGGTAACGAAACTGCTTACATAGAAGAAGCAGTACGGTCCGGAAAAATTTCCGGAGATGGTATTTATACCAAAAAATGCCATAAATATTTTGAAGACAGATTTGGGTTTAAAAAATGCCTTTTAACAACATCCTGCACAGATGCGTTGGAAATGGCAGCTATATTAATCGATATCCAGCCCGGCGATGAAGTAATAATACCATCATATACATTCGTTTCCACAGCAAATGCATTTGCTTTAAGGGGTGCTAATATTATTTTTGCTGACAGCACAGGATTTAATCCAAATATTGATGCTGAGGGTATTGAAAAATTAATTACTCCGAAAACTAAAGCCATAGTACCGGTTCATTACGCGGGGATTGCCTGTGATATGAATAAGATTATGGCGCTTGCTGAAAAGTATAATCTTTTTGTAGTTGAAGATGCTGCGCAGGCAATTGATTCATATTATTATGGAAAACCATTGGGAAGTATCGGGCACCTGGCTGCTTTCTCATTCCATGAAACAAAGAATATTATTTCAGGCGAGGGTGGAATGCTTACAGTGAATGACGAAAGGTTCATAAAAAGGTCTGAAATCATTAGAGAAAAAGGAACTAACAGATCTGCATTTTTCAGGGGAGAAGTAAATAAATACGGATGGATAGATATAGGTTCTTCTTTCCTTCCTTCTGAAATTATTTCTGCTTTCCTTTATGCCCAATTGGAACATTTGGATGAAATTCAGGAAAAACGGAAATATCTATGGCAAAGGTATTGGGATGGCTTATATGAACCATTGAGTAAAAAAGGTATTGCATTCCCCAGGTTTATTGAGGGATCCTCCAACAATGCCCACATGTTTTATCTAGTATGTCAAAACCTTGAACAAAGAACTAAGCTGTTGGATCATTTAAAATCTCAGGGAATATGGGCAGTGTTTCATTACCTTAGCCTTCATAAGAGTGAATTTTACGCTCCAAAATATAGAGGGGAAGAGTTGAAATGGAGTGACCATTATTCAGATTGCCTTGTAAGGCTCCCATTGTATTTTGAATTAACGGAAAAGGACCAGGAAAGAGTCATCAGGGAAATTTTAAAAGTTCTGTAGTTGACTGAGTATTCATCAAAAATGGGTAAAGGGATAAGGTGGTCTGTAATTGACCAGGTCGTTCGCCAGATTGTAACCCTTCTGGTTTCAGCTATTCTTTCGAGGTTACTTACTCCGGCAGAGTTCGGTTTGCTGGGAATGGTATTTGTGGCAACCGGGTTTTTACAGGTTTTAAAAGACATCGGTCTGGGGTCTAGTATTATTCAGAAACAGGGCCTTACTGAGGTAGAGAAATCAACCATCTTTTGGGTAAATGCAGGATTGGGCTTAGCCCTGAGCATTATTCTATTTTTTTGCTCTCCGCTTTTATCCCGGTTTTTTGAAGAACCTCAACTTACTCCGTTGATGCAGGTAATGTCATTAAACTTCCTGGTAACTTCCCTTGCAATAGTTCCAGATTCCCTTATCATGAAAGCGCTGGATTTCAAAAGCTATTTTTACAGAAATCTGGGAACAGTATTGTTGGGGGGAATAGTGGGAATCGTAATGGCTTATTATGGCTATGGTGTCTGGGCTTTAATTGGACAAACGCTGACCACCAGTATGGCAGGTTTGATCATCAGTTTCAGAATGGTAAAATGGTTTCCGGGTTTTATTTTTGATTTTTATATTCTAAAACCTCACCTTAAATTTTCTTTACCTGTTCTGGCAGACAGTTCTATTAATTATTGGGTACGAAATATCGACAGCATTCTCATTGCGAAATTAATAGGAGCAAATTCTCTTGGTATTTATAATCGTGCTTACAGTTTGATGCTGATGCCGGTGCGTCAAATATCCAATACTTTATCGCGGGTAATGTTTCCTTCTTTTTCTCTTATTCAGGATGATAAGGAATATTTATGGGATCAATACAGTAAACTAGTTTCCTGTGTGGCCATTATCAGTTTCCCCATGATGATAATTCTGGGAGTGTACGCCAACGAGGTTATTTACATAATTTATGGTGACCAGTGGAGTGCAGCTGTTCCTATATTTCAAATTTTATGCGGTTTAGGAGCTGCACAGGCGATAGGTTCATTAACCGGCTCTGTTTATTATGCAACCGGAAAAACCGTATTGATGTTTAAAGTTGGGTTAGTTACACGACCTTTAATGATACTGGGAATAGTGTTGGGTATTTATGTTGATGGGTTAATCGGTATGGTATGGGGTTATGTTTGGTCTTCTGTCTTTGCTTTTCTGATAGAATCACATTACGTGGCAAAAATTTTAAACAAAGGTTTGGCTGAATTTTTGAAAACACTGGTTCCGGAATTTCTGGCTTCATTAATATTCATTGCAGTTTTAGGATTAGTATATAATTCCTTTCAATTCAATTTGGATATTTTAAGCCTTAAATTTCTTGGTCTAAATATTCCAGCAGTAATAGTTGGAATAATTCTGTTTATCTGGGCACTGAAGAAGTTCAAGAGCAAAGGCTTTCTGGTAATTAAAAACAGGATTTATGCAAAAAGGAGATAAGATTCTGCATATTATGAACGATGAAAACTTTTTTGTTGATTATTTCATTCAGCAAAGTGAAAAAGTTTTTCCTGAACTTTCAGATTATTGGATCATAAGTAGCAATATTGAAACGCCTTTTCAATCTGCCCATCCAAAAGGTAACAGGTTGGAATGGAATAAAAATACTATTCCAATCCATGCTCAATTAGCAGGTAAGTACAAAAAGATAATCCTTCATAGTTTTTTTATCAACCGCCTGGAAGATTTTTTCAAATACCTTCATAAACACGGTGAAATCATTTGGGTTTTCTGGGGTGGCGATGGATATTCTTTTACATCCGATATTAAAAGATGGTATCTGCCTTTATCATGGAAAAAAAAAGTTGAACTCCAAAATGCGTCTGCCGGATTTCTTAAGAGAAGTCTATCTAAAATCAAGTCTTTAAGAAATAATTATAAGAAGAGTGCATTAACCAGGTCCTTTATAAAATCAGTCGATACTTGCGCTACATGGGTAAAATATGATTATGAGCTAGTTAAGGAAGTACATCCGGAATTGGTCTGGAAATCTTATTCCTATTTTACATTTGAACAAATGGATTTTTCGCGACTGGTACCCAAAGCTCCAGATCCATTACGACTGTTTCTGGGCAATTCAGCAACGGATACTAATAATCATTTTGACGCTTTAAACTATTTAAAAGAAATCGGATACCCGGGAAGCATTATTGTTCCTTTGTCGTATGGGAATGACCGTTATGCCGCTCAGGTAATGAAATACGGTGAAGAATTATTTAAAGAAAAATTTGTTCCTGTTCGTGAATATTTGAACCTTGACAAATATCATGATTTGATGAATTCTTGCGGAATTGTGTGGATGAATCATAAAAGACAACAGGCAGCTGGAAATATCATAGCTTCATTGTTTCTGGGAAGAGGAACCATTCTTCACCCGGAAAATACAATATACCGAACTTTCAATGATCTCGGAGTGAAATTTTTAAATAAAGAAAAGCTGAAAAACCCCTCCGCCATTGATTTTAGTTTATTTTCAGGGAATGCTTTCATTATTGAATCTTTCTTTTCAATAGAGAAAATACTGGAGGATTTAAAAAATTTATACGCTTAATCTTGTGAATACTCATCCAAATATCACCATTATCGATTACGGAGCCGGTAACCTTACATCCATCGTCAACATGCTCCGGAAAATCGGGTACGCATCCAAAATTTCGAAATCGCCGGAAGATATCCGGAATGCCGATAAACTTATCCTCCCCGGAGTAGGCCATTTTGATTACGGAATGCAAAAGCTGAACGAATCGGGGTTGGTAGAAGTGTTGAATGAAGAAGTATTGGTTAAAAAGAAACCCATTCTTGGAATTTGTCTGGGTGTGCAATTATTGACAGAAGGAAGCGATGAGGGAAGCGCACCGGGACTGGGTTGGGTAAAAGGGAGGACAGTTCAGTTTGACCGCTCCAGGCTGTCGGAAGAGGAGAAAATCCCGCATATGGGGTGGACTGATTTGCATAATTATAAATCAGAGGGATTGCTTTCAGGCATGCACGACCATCCAAGGTTTTATTTCGTACATTCTTTTCATTTACAATTGGAAAATCCTTCCGACGTACTGGCTACTGCCATGTACGGATATGAATTTGCGGTCGGGATTGAGCATGAAAATATCCTTGGCGTGCAGTTCCATCCGGAAAAAAGCCATCGTTTTGGCATGAAATTATTTGAGAACTATCTAACCCTATATTAATGAGAAGAATCAGGGTCATCCCGGTTTTAATGATGCATAAGGGAGGTTTGTATAAATCTGTAAAGTTTAAAGATTATAAATATGTAGGCGATCCCATTAATGCGGTTAAATTGTTTAACGATAAGGAAGTAGATGAACTGGCTTTGATTGATGTGGATGCATCCAGAGAAGGAAGAGGTCCGGATATCCCAAAAATCACGGAAATTGCAGGAGAGGCATTTATGCCCATGGCATACGGAGGGGGAATATCTAATCTTGATCAGGTAAAGGAAATTTTTTATAATGGTATTGAAAAAGTGATTCTGAATAAAGCCGCTTTTGAAAATCCTTCGCTGATCGGAGAATCGGCCAAACTTTTCGGAAGCCAGTCGATAGTGGTGTCTATCGATTATAAAAAACAGTTTCATGGAAAAAAGCAGGTGTATATCCTGAATGGCAAAACCAAAACAGGTTTCAGTCCGGAAGAATATGCCAGGAAGATGGAGCAGGAGGGTGCAGGGGAACTGATCATTAACAGCATAGACCACGACGGTACTTTTTCAGGTTACGACCTCGAAACCATAGACAAAATTTCATCTGCCGTAAAAATTCCCGTTGTGGCACTGGGTGGAGCAGGTTCAGTGGAAGATTTTAGTAAGGCAGTAGAGCATGGGGCTTCTGCAGTGGCAGCGGGAAGTATGTTTGTGTTTAAAGGCCCACACCGCGCTGTACTGGTAAATTATCCTTCACAAACCGAACTGAAGGAAAAGCTTTACGGTAAAGTCAATCGTTAAAAATATCAAAACAGATATATGTATTTCGATCAGAAAAAATGGGAAAATGATGAAGCTGCCAATTTCGGCAAGCCTTTTCAAAGATGCAGTATTACGGTAATGGATACCGTTTCAGATCCGAATATTGTTTTTGATAAAGACGGAGTATGCAACTATTACCATACTTATAAGGAAAAAGAAAAAACCATTATTACCGATGAGGCAGTTGCCAGGAAAAACCTGGAAGCTATCGTGAATAAAATAAAAGAAGAAGGTAGAGGAAAAAAATACGATTGTATAACAGGTGTGAGTGGCGGGGTAGATAGTACCTATCTGGTGTATATGGCCAAACAACTCGGCCTGAACCCCCTGATTGTACATTTCGATAACGGCTGGAACAGTGAGATTGCGGTAAAGAATATCGAAAACATCATTAGCAAAACCGGTTTTGATTTATATACCCTGGTGGTTGACTGGGAAGAATTCCGCGACCTTCAGCTGGCATATTTCAAAGCAAACGTGGTGGATATTGAAGCCCTTACCGACCATGCCATATCTGCCACCATGTACAAGCTGGCAAGGAAAGAAAGGGTGAAATATATTTTAAGCGGAAACAATTTTGTTACCGAAGGCATCCTGCCTTCTTTCTGGATATTTAATAAAAGCGACAGTACCAATATAAAAGCCATTCATAAAGCACACGGGCAGGTGAAACTGAAAACTTTCCCCATGCTGTCTATTAAGAAAAGAAGGATGTATCAGGAAATGCTGGGGTTTCAGTTTATTGAACTGCTGAATTACCTTCCTTACAACAAGGCCGAGGTAAAAAAGAAAATTGCAGAAGAGTTTGGATGGAAAGATTACGGAGGAAAGCATTACGAATCTATCTTTACAAGGTTTTACCAGGGGTATATTCTCCCCGTAAAATTCGGAATTGACAAAAGAAAAGCCCACCTGAGTACACTGATTTGTTCCGGACAAATTACCAGGGAAGAAGCTTTGAAAGAACTTGAAACACCTATTTACGATGATGCACAACTGAAAACCGATAAAGAATTTGTTTTAAAGAAACTCGGTTTTTCAGAGGCAGATTTCGAAGCTTACATGAAAGCTCCCAGGGTGGAACATACTCATTACAAAACCGAAGCAGGATTTTTCGAAACTTATCCCTTCCTCAAGCCGTTTAAAAATATTCTTACA
>Ga0182793_1002190_pt1 | contig 11446 bp, 8 predicted proteins | sample Passage237A_FD_130498 | JGI IMG/M metagenome (GOLD analysis project Ga0182793, IMG submission 130498) | Cellulose adapted compost microbial communities from Newby Island Compost Facility, Milpitas, CA, USA - Passage2 37A (version 2) (version 2) ...
CAACCCGTCCATTCCGGCAGGAAAGGCGCCAATTTCTTGATGGCCCGGCTGCACCGGCCTATCCTTCCCGTGCAGTTTCTGGAATGTAGGCGGTAATCTGTCCGGGAGGATGGCATGCAGGTTTTCAAGGCAGCCTCGATGAAAAGCGTCGATGAAGTGCCGATCGACAAGATGGGACTTCAGCATTACTTCGCCAATTACGAAAAATATATCGGCCCCCTGCGTATGCAGCCGCTGCGATTGCTGGAATTGGGAATAGCGCGGGGCGATTCGCTGAGATATTGGGAATCCTGGCTGCCGAATGCCGAAATCACCGGGTTGGACATCAATCCCTGCTCGGCGCGCTTCGAAAGCGGGCGGGTGCGCTGCTATGTCGGCGAACAACAGGACAAGGCGCTTCTGGACCGGATCGCGGCGGAACGGGCGCCGCAAGGATTCGACGTCATCATCGACGATGCCTCGCATGTCGGGCAATTGTCCCGCATCAGCTTCTGGCATCTTTTCGAACACCACCTCAAGGCGGGCGGATATTACTTTATCGAGGATTGGGGCACCGGTTATTGGCGGCAATATCCCGACGGCAAATCCTATCGTCCCCGGCCGCCCCGGCTTTCCCCGCATGAACGGCTGCTCGACAGGTTGCATCGGTCGCGGCCGGTGCAGGCGGTTTATCCGCTGGGCAAGCTGACCGGCTGGATGCGCTGGCACCTGGTGCGCCGGCGGTTCCACGGCCATGACCGCGGCATGGTCGGCTTCGTCAAGGAACTGATCGACGAATGCGGGGCCGAGGACATGACCCATCCCGATTTCGGCACCGGCACGCCACGCGCCTCGCGCTTTGCCTGGATGCGCGTCTCGCTGGGCCATGTGGTGATCCGCAAGGCCGGCTGACCTGCCGGCACGGGTTTCAGTCGCGGATCTCGTCGGGATCGACGCCCCAGATCGTGGTCTTGGGCACCCAGCCCTTTTCGCCGCCGCCCGAGACCCGGCACCAGTCGGGATTGCATTCATGCAGCCGGACGATGGCGCCGGCCTCGGCCCGCGCCACCACCTCGGCGCGCGGCTCGGGGCGGGCCTGCAGGTCCAGCATGTCCTTGGTCACGATGGCGGTGCGCACGCCCGACAGCAGGGAATAATGCACCCAGCCGCCGGCGCCGTCCTGGTCTTCGACCCGGCGCCAATGACCGAACTCGGCCACCACGCGCAGGGGCATGCCGGCATGGCGGAACACCCAGTCGATGCGATGCGACAGGCTGGGACCGCGCCGCGCATTGCCCTCGCTGCCCTTGAGGCTGACATAGCGCGGCAGCGGCAGGTTGGTGACAGAGCCGCGATTCGGGTCGCGCCGGCCGTCCTGGTGGCGGCTGATCGTCGCATCGGCCGAGAGGCCGGGGATCTGCTTGGCATCCAGCGTCTCGCCCGGATCGGTGGCTTGCGCCAGCGCCGCCGATCCCAAGCACGCCCCCGTCGCCAGTATCGCGGCGCCAAGCCAGACCTGTCCTTGCTTCATCTGCCCGTCCTGCTTTTTCGGGGTCTTGTGCCTGCCCCGCATCGCGGGCACTTTGCCAAAAGCCGCCCGGCTTTGGAAGAGAGGAGCGACCATGCCCGCCGTTCATGCGACCGATCCGACCCGCTCGCGCCTTAAAGTTACCGTGACCCGGCGCCTGCCGGAGGCGGTCGAGACCCGGATGTCCGAGCTTTTCGACGTGTCGCTGAACACCGACGACCGCAAGATGAGTCGCGATGAACTGGTCGCCGCCATGCGCGTCTCGGACGTTCTGGTGCCGACGATCACCGACCAGATCGACGCCACCATGCTGGCCCAGGCCGGGGACAGGCTGAAGCTGATCGCCAATTACGGTGCGGGCGTGGACCATATCGACGTGCATTCCGCCCGCCAGCGCGGCATCCTGGTCAGCAACACGCCGGGCGTCGTGACCGAGGATACCGCGGACGTGGTCATGGCGCTGATCCTGGGCGTCACCCGCCGCCTGCCCGAGGGCATGGCCGAGATGCAGGCCGGCCGCTGGCATGGCTGGTCGCCGACCGCGCATCTGGGCGGGCGGCTGGGCGGGCGGCGCCTTGGCATCCTGGGCATGGGCCGCATCGGCCAGGCGGTGGCGCGGCGGGCGAATGTCTTCGGCATGCAGGTGCATTACCATAACCGCCGCCGCCTGCGCCCGGAGGTCGAGGCCGAATTGCAGGCGACCTATTGGGAAAGCCTGGACCAGATGCTGGCGCGCATGGACATCGTTTCGGTGAATGCGCCGCATACGCCCTCGACCTTCCACCTGCTGAACGCGCGGCGGCTGAAGCTGATGAAGCCCTCGGCCGTGGTCATCAACACCTCGCGCGGCGAGGTGATCGACGAGAACGCGCTGACCCGGATGCTGCGCGCGGGCGAGATCGCCGGCGCCGGCCTTGACGTTTTCGAGCATGGGCACGAGATCAACCCGCGGCTGCGCGAGCTGCCCAATGTCGTGCTGCTGCCGCATATGGGCTCGGCCACCATCGAGGGGCGGATCGAGATGGGCGAGAAAGTCATCATCAACATCAAGACCTTTGCCGATGGCCACCGGCCGCCGGACCTGGTGGTGCCCTCGATGCTGTGACGATGCGCCCCGGTTTTCCGGGGCGTTTGCTTTCCCGGACCGCCCGGATGCGCCATGTCGTTTTTTGCCAAGAACATGTCGCCGGGAATGCGGGCCCGGCGCGCGGTTCGGGCTCTAATCGCCACAGGTAGCCCATGCGCGGAATAAGGAGTCGCTTGCGATGAAAACCCATGTGAAGGCCCTGGTGGTCGGAGGCGGCGCCGTCGGCTGCGGCATCGCGCTGCATCTGGCCCGCGCGGGCTGGGAGACGATGCTGGTCGAGCGGGACGAGCTGACGGCGGGCTCGACCTGGCATGCCGCGGGCCTGCTGCCGCTGTTCAACATGGGCTATGCGACCAGCCATATCCACGATTATTCGGTCAAGCTCTATGCCGGGCTCGAGGCCGAGACCGGGCTGAACGCCGGCTTTACCCGCTGCGGCAACCTGCGCATGGCGCAGACCGATGCGCGGATGGACGAATACATGCTCTATTCCGCCACCGCCGAGACGGTGGGCATCGAGCATGAATTCCTGACGCCCCAGCAGATCAAGGACCGCTGGCCGCTGGTCCGCACCGAGGATCTGAAGGGCGCGCTGTTCCATCCGACCGACGGCTATATCAACCCCGCCGACGTGACGCAGGCCATGGCGCGGGCCGCGCGCATGGCCGGCGCCAGCATCGAGCGCAAGATCCAGGTCAACGGCTACCGCTGGACCGGCGAGGAATGGATCGTCACCTGCGAGAAGATGGTCGAAAGGGGCGGCAACCTCGTCCCCTCGGGCGAGCAGTTCGAGATCCGCGCCGAACATGTCGTGACCGCGACCGGCAACCATGCGCAGCGCACCGCGCGGCTGCTGGGCATCAAGATCCCGGCGATCCCGGTCGAGCACCAGTATATCGTGACCGAGCCCGACCCGGCGCTGGTCAAATGGCGCGCCGAGGGCAACCCGGAGCACCCGGTGCTGCGCGATGCGGACGCCAAATGGTATGTGCGCGAGGAACGCGGCGGCTGGATCCTGGGCCCCTATGAGCGCAATGCCCCGGCGCGCTTCCTCTACGACGTGCCGGAAAGCTTCCGCGCCGACCTGTTCCCGCTGGACCTGGAGCGGATCGAAGAGGAATACATGTCGATGATCCACCGGCTTCCCAGTTCGGAAACCGTGGGCCTCAAGGACGATTTCAACGGTCCGATCTGCTACACGCCCGACGGCAACCCGCTGGTCGGCCCGGCGCCCGGCCTGCGCAACATGTGGCTGGCCGAGGGCTTCAGCTTCGGCATCACCGCCGCCGGCGGCACCGGCCATTACCTGGCGCAGATGATGACCGAGGGCGAGGCCGAGATCGACATGGCGAGTCTCGATCCCCGCCGCTTCGGCGGCTGGATGACCACCGAATACGCCGCCCGCAAGAACGAGGAGGCTTACGAGCATGTCTTCGTCCTGCACCACCCGGACGAGGAGCGCGAATCCTGCCGTCCGCTGCGCACCGCGCCCGCCTATGACCGGCAGAAGGAAGCCGGCGCGCAATTCGGCCAGGTGAACGGCTGGGAGCGGCCGAACTATTATGCCCCCGCCGGTTTCGACGACCATGCCAGCCGCAGCTTCCGCCGCGGCGGCTGGTGGCAATATGCCAAGGCCGAGGCCGAGGCGATCCGGGGCGCGGCCGGGCTGATCGACGCCTCGGCCTTCGCCAAGCATCGCGTCCATGGCAAGGGGGCGACGGCCTTCCTCGACTGGTTCACCACCAACAAGCTGCCCAAGGTCGGCCGCATCAACCTGACCTATGCGCTGACCGAGGCCGGCACGACGCGGACCGAATACACCATCGTGCGGCTGGCCGAGGACGACTACTACCTGATTTCGGCCGGGGCCTGGGCGGATTACGACGGCGACCACCTGCGCAAGATGGCCGAGGAGATGGAGGGCGAATTCGGCCAGGTGATCGTGCAGGACGTCACCACGCAATGGGGCGTCTTTGCCCTCGCCGGGCCGAACAGCCGCGCCATCCTCAAGGAGCTGGTGCGCGATGCCGACCCCGAGACGGTGCTGGGCAACAAGCGTTTCCCCTGGCTGTCGATGCGCAATATCGAGCTGGGCATGTGCCCCGTCCGCGCCATCCGCGTCGCCTATACCGGCGAGCTGGGCTGGGAGTTGCATCACCCGATCGAGTTCGGCCGCTACCTCTGGGACCAGCTGGTCGCGGCGGGCGAGAAGCACGGGCTGAAGCTGGTCGGCGCGCGTGCCCAGAACTGGCTGCGCCAGGAGAAATCCTATCGGGCCTTCGGCACCGAACTGGGCCGCGACGCGACGCCGCTCGAGGCCGGGCTGGACCGTTTCGTCGATCTGGACAAGGCGTTCAACGGCAAGCAGGCGATGCTGGCGAAGGGCATCCGCTCGAAATGCGTGACCCTGCTGATCGACGGGCCCGCCGATGCTGATCCCTGGGGGCGCGAGGCGCTTTATGCCCAGGACGGCACCAGGATCGGACGGCTGACCTCGGGCGGCTGGTCCGTGGCCTTTGGCAAGTCCATCGGCATGGGCTATGTCCGCCCCGATCTGGCCCAGCCGGGCACCCGGCTCAAGCTGCGGATGCAGCGGGAGTTGTGGGATGCCGAGGTGACCGAGGACAGCCCCTATGACCCGGAAAACAAGGTGATCCGCGTCGACGGCTGACCTCCTCCCCGGCCGTTGCAGGCGAAGGCCCGGACCGCGTGTCCGGGCCTTTCGGTTCAGCGCAGCCCGTTCAGCCGCCGCTCCAGATCGTCGCGCAGCGCCACCCGTTCCTCGGGCGCAAGGAACGCGCCCAGTTCCACCTCGCGCTGGCCGTCGGTCAGGACCAGGTAATCCTCGACCGGGCCGTTCCGGCGCAGGGCGGTGCGCACCCAATAGGGGTTGGTTCGCCAGATGCGGTCCGGCCGTCCGGGATCACTGCGGGTCAGGATCAGGCGGTCGCGGTCAAGCAGCATGACCTCGCGCGCGGTGCCATAGCTGCGCACGATGCCCTGCCACAACCCCCAGACCGCCAGCGCCGCAAAGGGCAGAAGTCCCCATAGCACCTTCGATCCGACCACCGCCAGCAGGGGCAGCGCCAGTCCTGCGGCGGTCAGCCCGATCACCCAGACGAAACCCTGCCGGGACAGCGAGCGGTGAGGCCAGATCTCGAGCCGAAAGCAGACGGCCCCGGATTGCTCCGGGGCCGCGTCGTGCCATGCATAGGGCATCGTTCAATGCGCGGGATTAATGCGCCTGGGCGCGATCCCAGTCCTCGCGCTTGGGCAGCGTCTCGAAGGTATGCTCCGGCGGCGGCGAGGGCAGGGTCCATTCCAGCGTGTCGGCATGCTCGTTCCAGTAGTTCGGCACGTTCACGCGCTTGCCGGCGAAGAGCGTGTAGAACACGATGCCGATGAAGAACAGGAAGGAGGCGAAGGAGATATAGGCGCCGATCGACGAGATGTTGTTCCAGTACGAGAACTCGACCGGGTAGTCGATATAGCGGCGCGGCATGCCCTGGCGGCCCAGGAAGTGCTGCGGGAAGAAGATCAGGTTCGAGCCGATGAACATCATCCAGAAATGCAGCTGGCCCGCCCATTCCGGGTATTGCCGGCCCGACATCTTGCCGATCCAGTAATAGACCCCGGCGAAGATCGCGAAAACCGCGCCCAGCGACATCACGTAGTGGAAATGCGCCACGACGTAATAGGTGTCGTGATAGACCCGGTCCAGCGGCGCCTGGCTCAGCACCACGCCGGTCACGCCGCCGACGGTGAACAGGAACAGGAAGCCGAAGGCCCAGAGCATCGGCGTCTTGAACTCGATCGAGCCGCCCCACATGGTGGCGATCCAGGAAAAGACCTTGATGCCGGTGGGCACCGCGATGGTCATGGTCGCCAGCATGAAATAGGCCTGCTGGGTCAGCGACATGCCGGCGGTATACATGTGATGCGCCCAGACCACGAAGCCCAGGATGCCGATCGCCGCCATGGCCAGCACCATCGGCAGGTAGCCGAAGATCGGCTTGCGCGCGAAGGTCGAGATGACGTGGCTGATGATGCCGAAGCCCGGCAGGATGATGATATAGACCTCGGGATGGCCGAAGAACCACAGGATGTGCTGGTAAAGCACCGGGTCGCCCCCGCCCGCCGGGTCGAAGAACTGGGTGCCGAAGTTGCGGTCCATCAGCAGCATGGTGATGGCGCCCGCCAGCACCGGCAGCGACAGCAGGATCAGCCAGGCGGTGATGAAGACCGACCAGGCAAACAGCGGTACCTTGAACAGCGTCATGCCCGGCGCGCGCATGTTCAGGAAGGTGGTGATGATGTTGATTGCGCCCAGGATCGAGCTGGCGCCCGAGACGTGGACGGCAAAGATCGCCAGGTCCATGGAATAGCCGGCCTCGGTCGTGGAGAGCGGCGGGTAGAGCACCCAGCCGACGCCCGAGCCGGGCTGGTCGTTGCCGCCCGGCGCCAGGAGCGAGGCGACGCCCAGGGCCACGCCGCAGACATACATCCAGTAGCTGAGGTTGTTCAGCCGCGGGAAGGCCATGTCCGGGGCGCCGATATGCAGCGGCATGAAATAGTTGCCGAAACCGCCGAACAGTGCCGGGATCACCACGAAGAACATCATCAGCACCCCGTGATAGGTGATCATGACGTTCCACAGATGCCCGTTGGGCGTGCATTCCGCCGAGGCGTCGGCGATCAGGCGCGCGCCCTCGAGGCACATGTATTGCACGCCGGGATGCTGCAATTCCATCCGCATATAGACGGTGAAGCAGACCGAGATCAGGCCGACGATGCCGGCCGTGAACAGGTAAAGGATCCCGATATCCTTGTGGTTGGTTGACATGAACCAGCGGGTGAAGAACCCGCGGGTGTCATGATGGTCACCGTGGCCGTGAACGGCTGCGTCTGCCATGCGTGGACTCCCTAGACATGCGGCTGGCCGGCCCAAGGGCCAGCGGACTCGCTGGTTTCTAGCCCACAATCCTACCCCTCGCAATGCGAAGAAGGGACTAAAAGTCGCGCCCCCGCGTGGTTTTGTCGCAGGCAGGGGCACGCCGTTTCAGCGGCACGGCGACGCCGCGCATCAATCCGCGGCGTCTTCGGCCGGGGCCGCCTCGGCTCCTGCATCGGGCGAGTTCTGGGCCAGGAAGGCCACCACGTCGGCCTGATTCTTGCCGAGCTTGAAGGTCATCTTGGTCTTGGCGGCCGAATCGCCGGTCTTCTCGATCAGCCAGGGCTTGGGATCGGTGACGTATTCGATCAGGTCGGCCTCGGTCCAGACCAGGTCGGGGTTCTTTTCGGCCACTTCAAGGATGCCGTCGCCGTATTTGAAGCCTTCCTCCGAGGCGATCTTGCGGCCGACGACGCCGTAGAGGTTCGGCCCGGTCTTGCCGCCCTTGACGATGTCGGTGCCGTCCGGTGCCTGGACCATGTGGCAGGCCTTGCACTTGTTGAATTCCTTCTCTCCCTTGGCGGCGTCGCCCTCCTGGGCCACGGCGGGCAGGGCGAGGGACAGGGCGGCGAGAGTGGCACAGATGCTGATCTTCATCGCGTTTCCTCTTGGGTAATCGCTTTTGTCTGGGGAACGGACCTCTCCGCTTCCCGCGCTGACAGGGCTATCACGCGCCAAGCAGCCCGAACACCGGAAAAAGGTCGCAGGAACGCGGAAGGTGAATATGTCGCAGGGTGAAAATCAGCCGCCGAGCGGCGGGAAGTTTCGCGCGAAGCTGCGGCGCAGCGCCAGGTCCAGGTCGTCCATGCCGACCGGCAGGCCCATGTCCACCAGGCTGGTGACGCCGTGGCCCGAGATGCCGCAGGGCACGATGCCGGCGTAATGGCCCAGGTCCGGCTCGACATTGATGGCAAGGCCGTGAAAACTGACCCATTTGCGCAGCTTGACGCCGATGGCGGCGATCTTGTCCTCGCGCATGGAGCCGTCGGGCAGCGGCGCCTTGTCGGGCCGGGCGATCCAGACGCCGACCCGGCCGTCGCGGATCTCGCCCCTCAGGTTGAACTCAGCCAGCGCGTCGATGACCCAGCTCTCCAGCGCCTTGACGAAGGCGCGCACGTCGCGGCCGCGGCGGTTCAGGTCCAGCATGACATAGACGACGCGCTGTCCCGGGCCGTGATAGGTATATTGCCCGCCGCGCCCGGTCTCGTGCACGGGAAAGCGCGCATCGAGCAGGTCGGCGGCCCTGGCCGAGGTGCCGGCGGTGTAAAGCGGCGGATGCTCGACCAGCCAGACCAGCTCGCCCGCCCGGCCATCGGCGATGGCGGCGGCGCGCGCCTCCATGAAGGCTGTGGCCTCGGCATAATCGGTCAGTCCGGGAGCGGTGATCCATTCGGTCATGGCCGGCAGATAGTCCCGGCGCGCGGAGGGTGCAAGGGCGATGCCGGTGGCGCGGTCGCGCCGGGGGCCGTCTGCCCCCGGACCCCCGAGGGTATTTGTGAAACGGAGAAAGCAGGGTGGTCCGAGATCATGAATCCGGTGCAAGATCATTGTGCGGATGTTGAATTTCACTAAATGCCGATCTGCCTATATACAGCCCTTTCGATACAACGCGCGGACCGAACCATGACCCTGCCCCTTTCCCCCGTCTTCGACGCCCTGCGCGCGGCTGCGCGCGACCGTATCCTGATCCTCGACGGTGCGATGGGGACGCAGATCCAGCAGCTTGGCCTGGGCGAGGCGGATTTCGCCGGCCATGGTTCGGGCTGCGCCTGCGGCTGCCATCCGCCTGCGCCGGGCGAGCATCCGCAGCAGGGCAACAACGACCTGCTGAACCTGACCCAGCCCAAGGCGATCGAGGAGATCCATTACCGCTATGCCAAGGCGGGCGCCGATATCGTCGAGACCAACACCTTCTCGTCCACGACTATCGCGCAGGCCGATTACGGCATGGAATCCGCGGTTTACGATCTGAACCTCCACGGCGCCCGCATCGCCCGCCGGGCGCTGGACCGTGCCACCGCCGAGGACGGGCGGCCGCGCTGGGTCGCCGGCGCGCTGGGGCCGACCAATCGCACCGCATCCATCAGTCCGGACGTGAACAATCCCGGCTATCGCGCCGTCACCTTCGACGATCTGCGCATCGCCTATGCCGAGCAGCTGCGCGGGCTGGTCGACGGCGGCGCCGATCTGATCCTGATCGAGACCATCTTCGACACGCTGAACGCCAAGGCCGCGATCTTTGCCTGCGAGGAGGTGTTCGAAGAGAAGGGCCAGCGCCTGCCGGTGATGATCTCGGGCACCATCACCGACCTGTCCGGGCGCACGCTGTCGGGCCAGACCCCGACCGCCTTCTGGTATTCCATGCGCCATGCCGCGCCGATCACCGTGGGCTTGAACTGTGCGCTTGGCGCGGCCGCCATGCGCCCGCACCTGGCCGAGCTGTCCTCGGTCGCCGATACGCTGATCTGCGCCTATCCCAATGCCGGCCTGCCGAACGAGATGGGCCAATACGACGAATCGCCCGAGGAGATGGCGGCGCAGGTTGCCGAATTCGCCCGCGAGGGGCTGGTGAACGTGGTCGGCGGCTGCTGCGGCTCGACGCCCGAGCATATCGCGGCCATCGCCCGCGCCGTCGAGGGCCTGCCGCCGCGCGCGATCCCCGAGATCGAGCCGCGCCTGCGCCTGTCGGGGCTGGAGCCCTTCGTCAAGACCGACGACATCCCCTTCGTCAACGTGGGCGAGCGGACGAACGTCACCGGATCCGCGAAATTCCGCAAGCTGATCACCAACGGCGACTATGCCGCGGCGCTGGACGTGGCCCGCGACCAGGTCGAGAACGGCGCGCAGATCATCGACGTCAACATGGACGAGGGGCTGATCGATTCGAAGCAGGCGATGATCGACTACCTGAACCTGATCGCGGCCGAGCCGGACATCGCCCGCGTGCCGGTGATGGTCGACAGCTCGAAATGGGAGGTGATCGAGGCCGGGCTGAAATGCGTCCAGGGCAAGGCCATCGTGAACTCGATCAGCCTCAAGGAGGGCGAGGCGAGCTTCCTGGCGCAGGCCCGGCTTTGCCGCCGCTACGGCGCCGCGGTGGTGGTGATGGCCTTCGACGAGACCGGCCAGGCCGATACCGAGAACCGCAAGGTCGAGATCTGCGCGCGCGCCTATGACCTGCTGGTGAACACGGTCGGCTTCCCGCCCGAGGACATCATCTTCGACCCGAACATCTTCGCGGTGGCGACCGGGATCGAGGAGCATGACAATTACGGGCTCGATTTCATCGGCGCGACGCGGCGCATCACCCAGTCCCTGCCGCATGTGCATGTCTCGGGCGGGGTCTCGAACCTCAGCTTCAGCTTCCGCGGCAACGAGCCGGTGCGCGAGGCGATGCATGCCGTGTTCCTCTATCACGCCATCCAGGCGGGGATGGACATGGGCATCGTCAATGCCGGCCAGCTGGCGGTCTATGACCAGATCGACCCGGACCTGCGCGGGGCCTGCGAGGACGTGGTGCTGAACCGCAAGCCCGCCAAGGGCGGCACCGCGACCGAGAACATGCTGGAGATCGCCGAGCGGTTCCGCGGCGAAGGCGGGGCGAAGGCGCGCGAAAAGGATCTGACCTGGCGGACATGGCCGGTCGAGAAGCGGCTGGAGCACGCCCTGGTCAATGGCATCACCGAATATATCGACGAGGATACCGAGGAGGCGCGGCTGAGGGCCGAGCGCCCGCTGCACGTGATCGAGGGGCCGCTGATGGCCGGCATGAACGTCGTGGGCGACCTTTTCGGCTCGGGCAAGATGTTCCTGCCGCAGGTGGTGAAATCGGCGCGGGTGATGAAGCAGGCGGTGGCGCATCTGCTGCCCTATATGGAGGCCGAGAAGGCCTCTCCGGGCG
>Ga0182793_1002192_pt1 | contig 11445 bp, 5 predicted proteins | sample Passage237A_FD_130498 | JGI IMG/M metagenome (GOLD analysis project Ga0182793, IMG submission 130498) | Cellulose adapted compost microbial communities from Newby Island Compost Facility, Milpitas, CA, USA - Passage2 37A (version 2) (version 2) ...
ATAGGGACAGACTGTTGACTTTCTAGGGGGGACGCAATGCCGTTGGGAAATCGCATTCCTGCACACCTTGATGCTCTTCATGAACTGCAGAGCAACTATCCGGGTGAGTCTCTAGCTTGGAGCGTTGGAGATCTTTCGGAGTCGGCGAAGACCGTGACTGTGGACCTTGGCCGTACCAACGAGATGGGTCACCTGGCGGCGCTGGGGCGGCCAGAGATCGTCATCTTGACGCACGATGATGAGGACCACATCGGAGGCTGGACGCAGTTTTCCAAGCTGGGCTTGGCCGCGCTGAGAGAGCTCTGGGTTCCATACGAATGGGGAGTGCTCACAGATATCGTCCGCAACTTTGATCCCGACATGCGCCGCTCCCCTGGGGTGCACGCGGCGGATCCGCCGTGGTCGCCATCCGCCGAAGTCGAGGCGCACGCCGACTCAGTACGTCGCGATCTGGTCCCGCCGTGGCCATTGTCCGCCCAAACTGAACTGCACCCCGGCTCTGGACGCTCTGAGCAGGTATGGGAACTGGATCCAGAAAGGGCAATCGATCGCGTCAAGGATGCGATGGAGAGGTATCGAGACGAGCTACGTGACATTCTCGCGGAGTACATCGACCAGGATGGCGAGGGCTGGAGCAGTTGGGATCCCGACAAAGTAGCCAAGCGAACGCTTAAGAGGGCGCATCGAATCCTGGGCATTGTCCTCGGTGCACGTCGGGCCGGGGTCCGAGTCCGTTACTTCTCGGTCGACCACGCAAAGAGGACGTGTGCGCCATGGGAGTCTGAGGGCGAACGTGGGGTGGCGACTATTGCCAATGCCGCAGAAGTGTTCGACCCGAGGTCGCGCAGGACTGACCTGCTCGCGTTCGCGCGACTAATGCACCTGACGGTACAGAACGAACGCGCGCTCTGCCCGGTCCTCTGGGACGGGTGCGAACCCGCGGTGCTCGTGTGGAGTGACAGCACCGGACAATGGGCCGCGGATCCGTGCTTTAGGGCGGACAAGCTGCTCGAGAAGGTCTCCGTGTGTACGGCGCCCCACCATGGCTCAGTGAACAAGGCGCACGATCAAGCCTGGGAAGCAATGGATAGTCACTTTATTCCCCACCGTGGTGTCGTCGTTCTCGCCGGAGGGATGCCGAACCAACGAACGTCACACCCACGCTTTATGAGTATCGCCGCCCATCGCCGAGCTTGCACGGCCCATCGGGATCACGAAGGTACTCGCGGTGAGCGGGGAACTGTGCGTGTCGTCTTTTCGTGTCTTTGCGGACCCATGATCTACGCTGGAGGGTGCGGGTCGTGAGCGTCGACGGGGGAGCGAGATTCTCGCCGATCTCGATCTCAGACGAAAACACCGTCGTCGCCGAGTACGTTCCCGAGCCCAGTGCCGCCACCGGCTACCAGTCGGAGGCTGACCTGGAGCACGAACTGATCCAGATCCTCCAGTCACAGGCCTACGAGTACCTCCCGCTCACCAGCGAAGCCCAGTTGATCGCCAACCTCCGTGCCCAGCTCGAAGTCCTCAACGGCATCGTCTTCTCCAACAAGGAATGGGAGACGTTCTTCACCACCCGCATCGCCGGCAAAAACGACGGCATCGTGGAGAAGACCATCCGGATCCACGAAGACCCCGTCCAGCTTCTCACCCGCGACGACGGCACCACCAAGAACATCAAGCTCATCGACCGGCAGAACATCCACGCCAACCGCCTGCAGGTGATCAACCAGTACGAGATCAGCCAAGGCGACGGGGGCGCGGCCCGCAGCAACCGGTACGACGTGACGATCCTGGTCAACGGCCTGCCGCTCGTGCACATCGAACTCAAGCGTCGCGGCGTTGACATCCGTGAGGCGTTCAATCAGATCGATCGATACCAGCGAGACAGCTTCTGGGCGGGCTCGGGCCTCTTCGAATACGTGCAGCTGTTCGTGATCAGCAACGGCACCTTGACGAAGTACTACTCGAACACCACTCGCCGCCAGCACCTTGCCGACGCCGCCGGCGCCGTCCGCACACGCAAGACCTCCCACTCCTTCGAATTCACCTCCTGGTGGGCCGACGCCAACAACAAGCCCATCCAAGAGCTCACCGCATTTGCGCGCACCTTCTTCGCCAAGCACACGCTGCTGAACATCCTCACCAAGTACTGCGTGCTGACGTCGGACCGCCAGCTCTTGGTGATGAGGCCTTACCAGATCGTCGCCACCGAGCGGATCCTCCAGAAGATCGCCATCTCCACCACGTACAAGAAGCTCGGCACCGTTGAGGCCGGCGGCTACGTGTGGCACACCACCGGCTCGGGCAAGACCCTCACGTCGTTCAAGGCAGCGCAGCTCGCGTCGCGCATGCCGGGCATCGACAAAGTGCTGTTCGTCGTGGACCGCAAGGACCTGGACTACCAGACCATGCGCGAGTACGACCGGTTCGAGAAGGGCGCCGCCAACTCCAACACCTCCACTGCGGTGTTGAAGCGGCAACTTGAGGACCCGCAGGCCCGCATCATCATCACGACCATCCAGAAGCTGTCGAACTTCGTGGACTCGACGACCAACAAGGGCCACCCGGTCTATGACAAGCACGTCGTGATCATCTTCGACGAGTGCCACCGCTCCCAGTTCGGCAAGATGCACCAGTCGATCACGCGTTCGTTCAAGCGGTACCACCTCTTCGGCTTCACCGGCACGCCGATCTTCACGGAGAACATGGCGTCTGGCGGCGACCCGTTGCTCAAGACGACCGAGCAGGCCTTTGGAGAGAGGCTCCACACCTACACGATCGTCGACGCCATCGCCGATAAGAACGTGCTGCCGTTCCGCGTGGACTTCGTCAACACCATCAAGTTGCCCGACGCGGTGGCGGACAAGAAGGTTTCGGGTATCGACACGGAGAAGGCCTTCCTGGCGCCGGAACGCGTGCGGCAGGTGGTGGCATACATCCTCGAGCACTTCGACCAGAAGACCAAGCGGAACGCCTCCTACTCAGTGGGGGAGCGGCGCCTCCGTGGCTTCAATGCGCTGTTCGCCACTGCCTCCATCGAGGCTGCGCGCATCTACTACAACCAATTCGACCTGCAGCAGACCGGCGTCGCGCCCGACAAGCGCCTCAAGGTCGCGATGATCTACTCCTTCGCTGCCAACGAGTCTGTCGATGACATCCAGGGCATGCTCCCTGAAGAGGACTTCGATCCCGCGAGCCTCACGTGGGATTCACGCTCCGCACTCGATGACGCGATCCAGGACTACAACGAGATGTTCGGAACCTCGTTCGACACGAACGGCGAGGGTTTCCAGAACTACTACCGTGACCTGTCGCAGCGGCTCAAGAACCGCGAGGTTGACCTCGTCATCGTCGTCAACATGTTCTTGACGGGCTTCGATGCCACGACGCTGAACACCTTGTTCGTCGACAAGAACCTGCGGGCCCACGGGCTCTTGCAGGCCTACTCTCGGACCAACCGCATCCTCAACTCGGTCAAGACGTACGGCAACATCGTCACATTCCGGGACCTCGAGCAAGAGACGAACGACGCGCTCGCGCTGTTCGGCAACAAGGAGGCGCGCGGCATCGCGATCCTCAAGCCCTATGCGGAGTACTACGCGGAGTACGCGCAGCTGGTTGAGGAGATGCTGACCCGCTTTGCGCCCGGCGTCCGCCCGACGAGCGAGCAGGATCAGCGAGACTTCATCCAGATGTTCGGTCAGATCCTGCGCTTGGAGAACATCCTCACGTCGTTCGACGAGTTCGCTGGCGATGCGATACTGACGGATCGCCAGGGACAGGACTACCGCTCGGTATACCTGGACCTCCACGCCGAGCACCGCAAGGACAAGGAAGCCGACCGCGAGTCCATTCTCGACGACCTCGTGTTCGAGATCGAGCTCGTCAAGCAGGTCGAGATCAATGTCGACTACATCCTGATGCTCGTTGAGCAGTACCGGAAGCAGCGCGGCGACGGAGACGACCGTGAGATTCGCGCCCAGATCTCGCGCGCCGTGGACGCGAGCCCCACGCTGCGCAACAAGAAGGACCTCATCGAGGCATTCGTCGAGTCTGTGTCCGCCACGGGCGAGGTCGACGAGCAGTGGCGCGCCTACATTGAGGCCCGCCGTACAGAGGAGCTCGAGGCGATCATCGCGGCGGAAAACTTGCGGGCCGAGAAAGCGCGAGCGTTCATGGCTGCGGCGTTCCGCGACGGCGGAGGGAGTGTGACCGGCACCGCGATTACCGAAGTGTTGCCGCCCATCTCGCGGTTCTCAGCGGATGGGGCGCACTCCGCGAAGAGGCAACGCGTGATCGCGCGGCTGGAGGAGTTTTTCGAGCGGTTCGCTGGGCTGAGTTAGTGCGCGTCGGGCGTGCGCGGCGTCGTAACGGCTCACCATCTCTGCGAGCTCTTCATGGCCGATCACGTAAACGTCGAACTTTTCCGCGCACCTGCCACGCCCATCTTGTCGTCGTCGCGTAGGGGAGCCACGCTGGCGCCCTGGGGCACCGTCCTCCCCAGTCCGGCAAATGTCGCCGCATTCCGCTCTACGCCTCGCGCAACGCCACGATCTCGGCGTGCACCTCCATCGCTGCTCGCTTCAGCCCACCCACCGTGATCCCCGGCTGGTTTGAGTACACATACACAAAGCTCGGAGCGAAGTGGTTGAACTCCCGGCGGCCCCCGCTCGATGCCGGCAGCGACCGTGGCATCGTGAAGAACTCGGGATGCGCCCGGCTCAGCTCCTCTCGCGCTGCCCGCGCGTCGGAGCCCCGGCCCTTGAGCGCATCGTCGTGATACACGACCACGCGTCGGAACTGGTTCCCCTGCAGCTGCCAGCCTAGGTGCGCGTGCATGCCGTCCACATACGCGTACTCGAGTGCCTCCACGAACGGCGTCGCCCGCGTGAGTCCGCTGTTGGCCGGGGTCTCCAGGTCGGGGATGAGCTCGTTGACCGCGCGCGCCACGCGCTGCGAACGCGCCTTGAGCAGCGCTTGCCTGGTCTGCGAACTCGACACGGCGCTGAGGAACTCCGGCGACAGCCACACGGTCTCGTCGTCGGACCGCACGTCCACCGCGCTCATCAGCGTGTGGAGGTCGCGGGCGAGTTGGGCGTACCGCCGCATCGTCTCGACGTCGTAGTCCGATGACGCGGGCAGGGCGTCGTCGATGCGCGCCGCGAGCTCGTCATACGAGAGGTAGCGCCACGCGGGCGCAGCGAAGTGCGGCGGGCTGACGGACAGAAGAACGTGCGAGGGTTGCGGATTCCAGCCGGACGTCGCGGCGTGATACTCCTCGAGTTGGTCTGCACGCGGCAGCGAGAACGCCTTGTTCTCGATGACCACTGGCGCGCGGTCGGGCCAGTTCATGACCAGGTCAAGGTTCGCGCGCTCCCGCTCCACTCGTCTTTCGGCACCCGTGCCAACTGCCGCGAAGGGCTTGAAGACGGCGTCGGCTGGCTCGGGCAGGACGTCGAAGAACCAGCCGAGCAAGTTGCTGTGGAACAGCTCCCGCTGGCCATACATGATGCGGCCTAAGGGGTTCGCCTCGATGCGCGCCGCAGCCTGGGCGAAGTCTGAGTCACGAGTAATCGAACCCCAGGCGCGCTGGTGCCAACGAGGAGGCGCTCATTCCGGCTTTCCGTCCTTTCCTCATTTCCACAACGAACTTGACGGCCCGCAGTAGGTGCTCGTCACGATGCGCCAGCGCCCCTTCTCGGTCCTTGAGTGTGAGGATCACTGGCCCCCGGTCCGCGCCCGAGCTCGCGCGTCGTGCGCTCATAACGCGAGTATTCCGCTCTTGGCCGTTTATGGCGAGAGTCGGGGCACCTCAACGAGGATTGAGCGGAGACGCCCATGCGCCCCACCACCTACGGTCGACCGAGCGAGTCCACGTAAGCCTGCGCGTCCTGAATTGCGGCGATGATGCGTTGTCCGCGGCGAGCGAAGCCAAGTTCCTTCACCAACCAGTCCAGTTCCTCCTCCTCGGCGTGGAGCAGCCCGCCGGCCCGGTAGGAGCGGATGAGCTCCGCAAGCTCGTGGCGCGAGTACTCCGTGATTGGCAGTCCCTTGAAGACATAGGGCTTGGGGCGCGTGTGCACTGCTTCGGTCAGGTCCCAATAGGCCTCGGAATCTGTTTGTGGCTCCGATGCTCCCGCGAAGGAATCGCCCTGGAGCGCCCGCTCGTACGCCTGGAGGACACGTGTGATCTCGGCGTCTGCGTCATTGAACCAGTCCGTGCTCCAGATTCGACAGAACACCCAGCCGCGCGACTCCAGCAGAGTCTGACGCAGGCGGTCGCGGTCGCGCGCCGTCTGCCCTGAGTGATATGCGGCACCATCCGCCTCGATCGCGAGCACGTGCGTGCCTGGTTGTTCGGGGTGGCGCACAGCGAAGTCGATCTTGTAAGCGCCGACGCCATACTGCGAGTCCAAAGCCAGGCCAGCGGCGACGAGCTTGTCACGTACGTCGATCTCGAACGGGTTCAGCGGGGCAGTCATGGAGAGCTGGTTCGTCAGTTCGGTGCCACCACTGGCCACGAAGCGTACAAAGGCGTACATCAGGCGGTATCCAGCTGAGTGGTGGGCGTCTGCTGCGAGATCGTCCGGCCCGAAGCTCGCCACGAGTGTCAGCCTCTTCTTGGCGCGACTGATCGCTACGTTCAGGCGCCGCTCGCCGCCGTCTTGTAGCAGCGGGCCCCAGAACAGTCGCAACTTGCCGTCGTCACTCTTGCCATAGCCAACGGTGAGGATGATGGCGTCGCGCTCATCGCCCTGAACCCGTTCAATGCTTTTGATGAAGAACTTCTCGCGCGGGTGAGCCTCGACGAACTCACGCAGCTGCTCGTCCGCCAGGAGGCGCTCGTCAAGGGCTCGCTCGATGCGGCGCTGATGGGCCACCCCGAAGGCGATCACACCGAGGCTTTCGTCCGGTCGCTCCCTCGCATGCTCGGCAACGAGGTCGACGACGCGTAGGACCTCGGCTTCGGGGCTCTTGGCCGTCTTTCCGATGCCCCGACTCGGCGGGACCTTCTCGAACCGTAAGCCTTCCCCATAATCGGGAGTGGGGAAGGTGGTCAGCGAGAAGTCATAGACGCCCGCGTTGGAGACGGCTATCAACCTCTCGTCTTGAGAGCGATAGTGCCACTGGAGGCGGCGCGACTGGCCTGCAAGGACGCGATCGAATGCAGCCAAGATACTCTCGGCGTCGCGCGTCAGCGTCTCCCGACGTACGGTTTGAACCGCCGGAGGATTATCCGAGGTGTCGATCTCTGCGGTTTCATCGTCAGCGGCCTTCTGATCGACTTCGACCTCGGACAACGCTGGCACATCCTCGAGAACCTTGCCGAAGAAGTCGGTCGGAGGAAGTTGACGAGAATCCCCGGCGATGATCGCTTGGCCGGCTCGAAGGAGTGAGGGAACAGCGTCGGCCGGCCTTACCTGACTGGCCTCGTCGAAAATGACGACATCGAAGCACTCTGCGGCGGGGAGAATGCGCGAGACCTGCAACGGACTCATGGCCCATACGGGCTTCGCGGCAAGGATCGCGTTCGGCGCGATCTGCAACAACTTCCGGACAGAACGGAAGTTCCGTTTCCTTGAGAGTTCGGTCTTGAGTGCGACATGCTGCTCGGGGAACTCGTTCAGGACGCGGGTCAAGTGCTCAGCGGCCCTCCGGCGGACGCGCGCTGCGTTGGCCTCAAGGTGCGCGCCGTCGTAGGCGCGGAACTCCTCGGCTGCGCGGTGAAGTTCCGCGCCCTCCACTCCCGCGACGTGCGGAGACTGTGCGACTGCTGCTTCCAGGATGGAACTGAGGACCACCCATTCGAGGAACTTCGCAGGGTCCCGCGCCCACTGGACCCCGTTTCGCGACTGTTCACGAATGTGAGCGAGGAGTGGCGACAGGCCAGCGTCAGTAAGGAGGCGCTCAATCCCAAAGGCACGAGGCATCTTGGACTTGGCCGGATCCCTTGCGAGGCTCCCCGCGACGGCGACGAGATTCTCGAGCGGGAGTGCGAGCAAGTCGATAGCCACGACTGCCGGTTGCATCGCCGTGAGTCGCGCCACAATGTCGCGATACCGCTCGCCATACCTGTCGGCGGCCTGACCCCAAGACTCCGGCGACCCGTGTTGGAACGTCTCACACAGCCAAAGTGCCTCTGCTACAAGCTGGCGCGTCCCGCGTCGCGAAAGTTGGAGGTCGTGCGTGAGGGCATCCAGCCGTGCTTTGTCCGCCTGGCGCTCTTGGCGCGTCCTTGACTGGCCGTACTCGCGCCGGTATCGACGATCTATCGCTGCTCGCATGTGGCGCAGGTCGTCGATCGATACGGCGGGCTCTACGAGGTTCGCCGCACGGCTTCGAAGGCTCCGAGCCCGGTCCGCGAGCGACACAAGACCCCGAGCTTCTTCCAGTGTTTCTGGCGGCCTCCAGCCCCCGGCGGAAGCGAGGGTTCGGCTGTCTGCGATGAACTCGGGAACCGCAAGGCTCGAGATGTACGTCGCATTGCTCGCGTACACCTGCGCGGCCTCAGTCGTCGTGAGGAGCGAGGGGTTCCATCCGCGCGCATGGCCCCAGGTCGCGTCGAGCGCGCCAAGAGACGCCAGGTCGCCTAGAGCAGCTCCCAGTTCGAAGACTTGAGCAGGGGTCCAGGTTGTGAAAGTCGAGGCATGCAGGCGGAAGTCGCTGCGGTCAAGTGGCGAGATGCCTGCGAGCCGTGTCCTCAGATCATTGATCGAGATCCCCCACGCGTGGGCAGCGCGAGAGGTCTCCAGAGCGTGCAATGCGAGCTTGTCGCGCGCAATCGACAGCTGAGAGTGGAGTCGCGACACATCGGGCGACGGTGTCGTTCGCTGGCGCTCCATTGCCTCGCGAAGCTGCTCGGCCACAAAGCGCCGCGATTCGGTGGCGGCGAACATGTCGAGGACGGTGTGGCCAAGTTCGACGCTTCGAAGCCTTACGAGCACGGCTTCGACCGCCGCGCGCTTCTGCGCGACAAACAAGACCCTTTTCTCCGCGGCAACGAGTGCGGCGATGAGATTCGCAATGGTCTGGCTCTTGCCAGTCCCGGGTGGGCCCTCAACGACGAGGTTCCGGCCGGCGATCGCGGCATTGATGACGTACGACTGACTGGCGTCGGCGTCGAGCACCAAGAACTCGGAGTCGACCGGCTTGAAGTCCGGGTCGGCGGGTGTCGTTCCATCGTTATGGGATCGCACTAACTCGATCGCGGTCGGATCGCCGGCCAGGGCGAGAACAAGAGCGGAAGCTGAGTCGCTCCCAAGGTTGTCGACGTCGTTCACCATGGGCTGCTTGAGATACGAAAAGGCGCCAAGGAACAACGTCTCGTCGATCACGAACCCGGGCACATCCACACATTTGCTGCCGACGTAATCAAGACTCTCGGAGATCTCATCGCGCGTCCCGCCGGAAAGTTCGCCTAGGTCATCCTCCGTCAACCTCTCTCGGTCGGCATTGATGACGTGTTGAAAGACCCCGTTCAGCTGGAACTCGTCGCCGAGCCGGAGCTCCCAAGACTCGCTGGTGCCACGACGTTTCTCGATCATGACGGGTCGGAGAAGTACCGGCGACAGAGGCCTGGGTTGCGTTGCCCTCTTGAACTGAGCCTCGTCCACCTGGAGGTCGTCTGCCTCGGCCGCGAGGATCGCGTCGTTCGCCGTTGGGTCCCACGTGGCGAGTCCCGCCGCCAGGAACGCGATGGAAACACCGAACTCCTCTTGAGCTTCGCGCTCTTTGCGCGCCAAAGCACTGATCGCGCGCCGCGCGGACTCGCGCTCTTGCGGAGTCTCAAAGAACTCAGTGAGCCGCACGACTTGGCCGCTCAGCAGTTTCTCTACCGCCGCCGGTTTTGCATCTGTCAGATCAAGAGTCGCGGCGGCAGGGCGGTGATACAGAAGTCGGTTGTTGCCGCCTACGTCAATCAGTGCGGAACGCCACTCCCGGATTGCAGCCGTGAGGTCAAATCGCGGCGCTGTTTCCTCACTCATGCAAACCGAACCATTCGAGCGTTGACCCAAGACACGGGTTGCGGCGCAGGGCCGATTCGGGGAGCGACTTGGAGCGTGAGACTCGCGTGGCAATACATGCCTTGAGAGTAGAGGGGTGTTCTGACGCTTGCCAGCCCTTTGGCGCCGACTTCGGGGTACCGCATCGTCAACTGCTAGCGTCCATGCCAACGGACCGGGTGGCAGGGGAGGGCCATGGACGAGCCGAGAACGTTGAAACTTCGCTATTCAGGGGCGTGCCGGGTCTGCGGCGCCGCTCTCGAGCGAGGATCGCGGGCACTGTACGAGCCTGCCTCACGGACCGTCGTGTGCATGAGCTGCATTGGCACTAACGCGCCGACCACACCCGCCACGGCCACCGTCCCGGTCCCCCGACCGCCAGCACCCGAGATCGACCAAGGCGAGGCCGGCGCCTCAGCGCGTCGCGAGTACCAGCGCCGCGTCGCTAGAGACGAGGCGCGGCTGCGCGAAGCGTGGGGCCCTTTCGGAGGCATCGCTGTCGCTCTGTCGTCGGAGAAGCACACGACGTCCGCGTGGTCACGCGGCGCGGTCGGCGAGCAACGCGTCGGCGAGCGGCTCAACGCCCTCCTTGGGGAAGGGATCATCACGCTTCATGACCGTCGCATTCCTCGCAGCCGCGCGAACATCGACCACATCGCCATCACCGCGGGCGGCGTACTCGTGATCGACACCAAGCGATACAAGGGGCAGCCACGGCGTGTGGTGGAGGGCGGCATCATCCGCCCGCGCACGGAAAGACTCCTAGTCGGCAGGCGAGACGCCACGAGCGCCGTGCAGGGTGTTCATCGCCAAGTCGAGCTGGTCTCGCAAGCCGTCGACGGCGTGCAAGTACGAGGTGCACTGTGCTTCATCGATGCAGAGTGGCCGCTGCTGGGCTCAGAGTTCGAAGTCGACGGCATCCTCGTGACGTGGCCCAAGCGACTGGCAGCGGATCTTCGCGCCAGCAACCATGGGCAAGTAGACGTCGAGGCCGTGGCGCGCACGATCGCTGCGCGCTTCAAGCCCGCGTAAGCGCCCGACGATCAGGAGCTCGGCGGCTGCCCGTGAGAGTTCTCCACAGATTCCCGCTGCGCCCAGCGCACCCCTACCCACCGCGGCGTCGGCCAACCCGACGCCCACCCCCACCGTCACTTATGACGACCTCATGCGCGAGCAGTTGCCGAGCCTCGCACGCACGGACGCCATCCAGGGCGGCGTGGCGCTCGCGGCCGCGTTCATCGAGCAACACCCGCTCCTGTTCATGGAGGGTGGATCCGAGCTCTTCGCGTACCTCTCGATGGAGGAGTGTCAGTTCTGCGCCCACGAGCAGGAACGCGCGCAGCAAGCGGTAGACGAACGTGGGTACCAAGTGGGCGGCGAGTTCGTGGTCTACAAGAACGATGCGAAGTTCAGGTTTGACCTAGACCAGCTCGACGAGCCA
>Ga0182793_1002195_pt1 | contig 11439 bp, 9 predicted proteins | sample Passage237A_FD_130498 | JGI IMG/M metagenome (GOLD analysis project Ga0182793, IMG submission 130498) | Cellulose adapted compost microbial communities from Newby Island Compost Facility, Milpitas, CA, USA - Passage2 37A (version 2) (version 2) ...
AGGGGTAGTAGTTGTTTCCGGCGTAGGCAATATGCTGATTGCAACGATCAATCAGGGCACTGGCTTCATCGCACAAAACGGTATCAATTGCTTGCAATTTGGTTAATTTTTCAGACTCTTGATCGTACGCGATAAGAACGTCGCGAAATTTTGCAACCAGGGCATCAATTTGTTTTTGGTGCTCCAAAATGTATTTATTAAGTGCCGCCTGTGCGCTCGCTTCCATACTTCGCAGCATTTTGATATACAGGTTTCCAACGTCGTCCAGGGCTTTACTGTGTTGCTGGCGAATCAGTATGACGGCGAGTGCATAGCGTTTGTTGATTTTGAGTCGCGCCACTTCGGGGGCCGTTAAAGCCCGAGCTTCTAGCGCAAACTGCCGGTATTTCACCACGGGGACATTTACTTCGGGGAGAGTTTCACCTAGTTTTCGGAGCCAGTGAACATGCTGAAGATAGCTTCTAACCTCTTTGTTGCCCGGCTTTTTGGGTTCACGTTTTAGAGTATTCCAGGCACCATAAGCACCGTCGGAAGGATTCAGTAGCTCATCAATTTTCTGCTTGGCTTCGTGCGTGAGATTTCGGCCAATCTCCCGAAAACAACCTTCATTGACTTTATTTCGTGCCGCACGAGCGATTCGTTTGAGGACTGTAAAACCGGGTAGCTCGTAATGGTGGTGCGCTAACTCCTCCAGCATCACGTTGATAATGTCCGCCAGCATTTCTTTGGTCTCAGCGGCATTTTCAGCGATTCGCGCAAGCCAGGGTTGGTCGCTGGAACCAAATGCGCTTATACCAAGGTATTGTCTCAATTGTTGTTGCTGACGTGGCCGGGAACCTGATCGGTCGTAGTCTTTAAGCTGTTTAACGGTTATTGGTTTTTTGATGCCTATTGAATCAAGCACATGTGCCAGGATCAACGGCGGCGCTGACGCCAGAGGCACAAAGTAACCCAGGCGCTGGAGTAATTTCAGATTCAGAATGAGGCCAATGCGCAAGATCGGTTTTTTCTCGGATGCGATCAGCTTTAATTCATCTGGCGTAGGGGTGTAATACTCCTTGAGTTCTTTTTTTGTGAGGGTGCTGCGCAGTCTGGGATAGGCGGTTTCATGCAGACTGCTCATATCGGATTGCCCTTTGTCGAATAGGGATGGCTCGTTAATCCCAGTGTTGATTGGTGCGAGGATCGCGAATGCTCACCTCCAGCATGCATTGATTCTCCGACGCGATTTGATGCATTTGGTGGAGTAATTCATCCAGCGTTTCATCCAGGGAATTGCCATCCATGTGCTCGACGGTAATTTCGTAATTCGTTCCTTTTGAATCGACCTTTTTCATCGCCCACGGTGACAAGCAACGCCGCTCGATCAATTTCCGTGCGCGCTCAGTGCGTTCGGAAAGCTTGCTATAGGGCTCAAGAACTAGAAGGACTTCCAATAATGAACGTGTGGGTTTTTGATTGTCGCGTTCCATCTGGACAGAACGCTGATCAACAAGATTCTGCATTCGAGACTGGGAAAAGGGATCGGGGGTATCGATATAACGCATCGCGGACTGAACATCTTTCCAGCCCACGTATTCCATCAGGGACTTAGTGTCCCAACCCTGCGCATTTGCCCAGGTGGCAAAACCACGTCGCAGCGAGTGGCTGCTAAATAGATTGGCCTCGTCAATATCATCGGCTCGTGTACAGCACTGCTTAATGATGCCGATGATGCTGGCGGGATGTAGCGCATCGTCCGATATCTGTCCCCACCGGTTAATCGAACGAAAGACCGGGCCACTTTTTATTTGTGCCGCGCTCATCCAATCCAAATAGGCTTCGACGGGACACAGTTGTTGTAACGCGGGTGCCTTGTACCGCCGACCCAATCGGGAATGATCGCATTTACTACGCGGTACGAATATTTCCATCCCTTTGCCGGAGTCAGCCTGAATATGCTCGACGCAAAGGCGTGCGAGTTCATCACTGCGAAAGGCTCGCCAGAAACCAATAAGCAATAAGGCTTTATCCCGGGTCGATTGCAGCGCTTCTTTTGGTGATCCATTTTGGATATAACGATCAAACGAGTTCACCAGGTGCGTTAGCTGATCAAGTTGAATCGGTTTGGCTTGCTTTTGGACAACCGGGTGCAATTCAGCAATGCCTTTTAAAACTTTCTTCACATGAGGTGCTTTGGTAGGATCTGGAAACCCTTGATCCAGATGCCAGGCCGCCAATCCGGCGAGTCGCTGACGCAGGGTGTTCACCGATAATGTTTTGGCGTAAGCCGCAAGATACCGAGCCACGCTATCGGCCGTTGCAGGAAGAAAGCCACCCCATTGGCTCTCGAAATGTTCAACCGCGGCGCGGTAACTTAATCGGGTGTTGTCTCGAGTTGCCGCCTGAATATAGTGATCAACATCTGTCACCGCGACATCCTTTCGTTATCCACAGGCGTAATCTGAGATTTTGGTGACAGCTCATTCAATATGCCGCACTGGTCAATCGATCTGGCGCGACCACATTTGTGCCGCAGCCGCTTTAGATCGCACTGAAGATTCTGGAGATCAGCAATACGGGTCTCGACAATGTGCAGGTGTGCATCAATCATGTCGTTTACCACTTCACACGGTGTACCAGGTGAATGTTGTAAAGAGATAAGGTGTTTGATTTCGCTTAATGTCAGGTCCAGTGCACGGCAATTCTTGATGAAGGACAGTTTTTCAAGCGCTGCGGTGTCGTACAAACGGAAGTTTCCGTCAGAACGAGCAGGCGCGGAAATGAGGCCTTCTTTTTCGTAGTAGCGAATCGTCTGAATCGAACAGCCGCTGCGCTTTGCCAGCTCACCAATTTTCATCGATTTCTCACCTTGACTCTATAGCAGCTATAGAGTGTAACCTTGCCAGATCCATGCAACAAGGGTCGGCTATGTCATCAGATTCGAAGGCTCGCGGTGGCCGCAGCGGCAATCACGCGGCATCCCAGCCTGACGCCGGTGTCATCACTGCAGGCATTCTGGTGGCAGTGACCGGGTCTCACGTTCCGGATCTGGTGGTTGGGGTTATTATTGGGCTGGTCGTATTGAACGGCGCTCGGCGTATACTTTTGCTAAGATAGCGAACTTTCTTCAAGACCAAGAGACGGGATAAGCCATTAAAAATGCTTAAACGTGCCCTGACATACGTTGTGCTGATACTGGTTGTTCTGCAATCCGGTATGGCTATGGGCGACGCGCATCGGCTGCATCAATCAGGTACTGAGCATGTGGTTTTCGATGAGAATCACCGGCATCTTGACGGGCATGGGGCTGAAAAACACCATGCTGAAGAGGTTGTTTCAGACGATCTCTCCTCCGCAAAATGGGATTGTCACCACTGCTGTCATTGCCATGGCCATTTTTGTTCAGTCCTCCTGATGTCTGCCGAGCGTATTTTACTGTCCAAAAGTACTTCCCCAGTACCCGACTATTCTGAAAACACCTTTCCCGATACCTTCGAAACTTTCCTGCGCCCGCCTAAAGCATAAGCCCCAAGTACCGTTTTCACCCGCACTCGCGGAAATACGACATACATTAGGATTTATCCATGCGATTACCCACTTTTTACAGGTGTCATAAACCCTGTGTGTGGCTTGCGTCTCTCCTCTGCAGTTTGGCCCTCGCAGCGAACACCGTTTACGCCGGTGCCACGCTGACTTTAAATGAGGCGCTAACCCGTACGCTGGCGCACAATCCACAACTTTACCAATACCGCTTCACCCAAGAAGCGCTGAATGCCCAAAGAAAAACCAGTGCCTTACGCCCAGCGATGGCGCTTGAACTTGAAGTTGAAAACTTCGCCGGTTCAGGCAATAGCGAGGGATTTGATTCAGCGGAATCCACACTGGCGTTATCGTCAGTGATCGAACTGGGCGGTAAACGTCAGGCCCGCGTTTCCTACGCCGACGCACGAATCAATCAGGCGGAATGGGAACAGCAAGCCACTACCTTGGATGTGCTCGGTGAGCTGACGGCGATCTATATTGAGAGTCTCGCGACCCAGGCCAACATTCGCTTGGCTGAGGAGTCGCTGGAACTTACCCAGTCATTGCTTGAAACCGTGAAAGCTCGCTCGGCACAGGGTGCCACGCCAGAAGCGGAAGTCATGCGTGCGCAAGCCGCCGCCGCGCGCGGGGAAATCCGTCTTGCTGCCCTGGTGGAGCAGTTCGAGCGTCAGAAAGTGCAACTCGCACGGTTTTGGGGGGATACCACGCCGGCATTTAGCACACTGGAAGGAAGTCTTTTTGAGTTCGGAGCAAACCATGATTTTGAACAGCTGTATGCGCGAGTAAAAACATCTCCGGCTCTTCAGGTGTTTGCAAGCGAGGCTCGAATCCGAAATGCCGAAGTGGCACTCGCACGCGCTGGTGGGCGCAGTGATCTGACGTGGCGGGCGGGCATCAAACGCTTCGAAGAAACTGGCGATTCCGCATTTACCGCCGGGCTCTCTATTCCGTTGTTTTCCAATAAACGCAGCAGTGGTGAAGTGACGGCCGCTCTGGCCAATCGCAATGCCGTGGATTATGCCCAACAGGATCTGCTCCTGCGTCTGCATGCCCAACTTTTTGAAGCCTACTCGTTGAGAAAGCAAAGCATCGCGGCCGCCAATAAAACCCAAAATGTGGTGATTCCGGCGCTCGAAAACGCGCTCAAACTGACCCGCCAAGCCTACGAAAACGGGCGTTATCGCTATCTCGATTTAATTGCCGCCCAGGAAGAGTTGCTCGCGGCCAAACAGGCGCGTATCGATGCGGCATCGACGGCGCTCATCAGTCAAGCACTGATAGAAAAATTATCCAGTGAAGCCCTTAATCCATAATTCAACCCATTTTAATCAGGTTTGATCACCATCAGGCCTCAGGAATTTATGACTATGAAAAATATATTACTCACACTACTCGCAGCATTAACCCTTGTGTTCAGTACTGGCATTGTCGCGGCTGAGGATCACTCACACGATCACAAGCATGAAGAAAGTGACAACCATAAAAAACATCACGTTGAAGGCGATCACGAGCAACATGGTGACCACGTTGATCACCAAGAGGAGTCCAAGGACGATACCAAGGAGGATCATGATCACGGCGATCACGGCGATCACGGCAATGACAAAGCGAATGAAAAAATAAAGGGAGAAAAGCAATGAAGGCTTTAACAACGTTGCTTTCTTATTCAAAACCCAAGAACAAAAAGCCGATATTGGGAATAGTGTTTGCTCCCGTGTTGCTGTTAGGTGCCTTGTCAATTAATGCCTGGTCGGAGGATGGACACGACCATGAGCATGAAGCGAAAGAGCAACATGCCCCGCACCATGAAGACGGTGACCATGACGAGCACGAGGATCATGTTGATCACGATGAAGACGGACACAATCATGATGAGCATGGCCACGGGAGTGAAGCTGAAGATGAGCACTGCCACGGAAATGAAGGAGAAGATGAGCACGGACACGGAGAGGAGAACAGCAGCCGCATCAACGGCGATATGGCGCAACAAGTAGGCATAGTTACCGCCATGGCAAACGCGCAGGAGCTTCACCAAACCATCACGGTTTATGGTTCCTTGGTCGCAGCGCCAGAACAAACTAGCCATGTTCGTGCCCGCTTTGAGGGGCTGGTGAAGTCGGTTCAGGGCACCATTGGTGATCGTGTAAAAGTCGGTGATGTCCTGGCCGAAATCGAATCCAATGAGAGCCTTAAAACCTACCAAATTCGTGCGCCTATTTCAGGGCGCATTGTTCAGCGTCATGCCAATATTGGCGAGAGCACGCAAGATCAAACTCTGTTTTCCATCGTTAACCTCGACACCCTGTGGGCGGAACTTCGTGTTTATCCAGCACAACAGGCCGCAGTCAAAGAAGGCCAATCCGTTCATATTTTAACGGCTGACGGCAGTGTCGAATCCGCAGTCAATCATATCGTGCCGGCTATGGAATCCCCTTATCAGCTGGCACGAGCCAAGCTGGACAACATTAAGCAAAACCTTTCTCCGGGTTTGATGGTAGAGGCGCGTGTGGAGGTCGGTCGCATTTCGGTTTCTCTTGCTGTTGCGAAAGATGCGGTGCAAATACTGGGTGGTCGCCAAGGGGTATTTGTTAAGCATGGCGACGAATATACCTTTACGCCGCTTGTGCTGGGCCAGCGGGATGATCACTTTTATGAAGTGGTCGATGGACTTAAATCAGGCGATGAATACGTGAGCGAAAACAGTTACCTGATCAAAGCCGATATTGAAAAATCCGAAGCCGAACACGAACATTAAAAGGGGCGTATCATGATTGATTCTATCTTGCGCCTGGCAATTGAAAGGCGCTTACTGATTTTATGTTTTATTTTTCTCATTGTCGGCGTGGGCGTCTGGAGCTATCAAAAGCTCCCGATTGACGCGGTACCCGATATCACCAATGTTCAGGTACAAATCAATACGGCCGCACCGGGTTATTCGCCACTGGAATCGGAGCAACGCATTACCTATCCGGTGGAAACCGCACTGGCCGGCTTGCCCAAGCTTTCTTACACGCGTTCGCTGTCACGTTATGGCCTGTCTCAGGTCACGGTAGTGTTTGAAGAAGGGACCGATATCTATTTTGCGCGGAACCTGATTAACGCTCGGCTCGGAGCGATTAAAAGCGTCTTACCGCCCGGGCTCGAACCGGACATGGGACCCATCTCGACTGGTTTGGGCGAGATCTTTATGTACACCGTGCAAGCCAATTCCGATGCGCGCATGGCCAATGGTGAGCCCTACACCGCAACCGCACTGCGGGAAATCCAGGACTGGATTATCAAGCCTCAGCTCGCCCAGGTGAAAGGCGTTGTCGAGGTCAACAGCATTGGCGGCTACAACAAGCAATACCACGTGATGCCCGACCCGACAAAACTACTGATTTACAAAGTCAGTGTTGAAGAAGTCGTGCAAGCACTACAGGCGAACAACGACAACCGCGGTGCCGGCTATATTGAGCGAAATGGGCAGCAGCTTTTGGTACGTTCACCCGGTCAGCTCGCAACTCTAGACGACATCGGGAACGTCATCATTGCCCAGCATGAGTCTGTACCGATAAAGATCAAAGATGTCGCCGAGATTGCAATTGGTAGAGAACTGCGCACTGGCGCCGCAACACGGGATGGCGCAGAAACGGTATTAGGCACCGCCATGATGCTGATTGGCGAGAACTCCCGCACAGTCGCCCAGGATGTGGCCGCTAAGCTCGATGATATTCAAGCCTCATTACCCGAAGGAGTGATTGCCGAGGCCGTGTACGATCGCACCGCTCTCGTCGACAAGGCCATTGCCACCGTGTCCAAAAATCTCATGGAAGGCGCACTACTGGTTATCGTGGTGCTGTTTCTCTTATTGGGTAATTTCCGTGCGGCCTTGATCACCGCGGCGGTTATCCCGCTGGCCATGTTGATGACAATCACCGGCATGGTGAAAACAGGCGTATCAGCCAATCTGATGAGCCTGGGTGCCCTTGATTTTGGTTTGATTGTCGACGGCGCAGTGATCATTGTCGAAAACTGTGTTCGACGCCTGGCCGAAGTACAACACAAAAACGGTCAGCAAGAGCTGCGTGAAAGGCTCAATACGGTGTTCGACGCGACGTCCGAAGTGATTCGCCCCAGTTTGTTTGGTGTGGCCATTATTACCATCGTCTACATCCCGATATTTAGCCTGACAGGTGTGGAAGGTAAAATGTTTCACCCGATGGCGGCAACTGTGGTGATGGCCTTGTTGTCTGCCATGGTGCTTTCGTTAACCGTGGTACCCGCTGCTGTTGCTGTATTTATGAATGGCAAAATCAGCGAAAAAGAAAGCATCGTCATCAGCAAAGCAAAATCTGCCTACAAGCCTCTGCTCAAACTCGCCCTGAACTTTCGCTGGGCTGTGGTCGGTTTCGCCTCTGTCCTGGTGGTGTTTTGTTTATGGTTGGCCACCACTTTGGGTTCGGAGTTTATTCCTCAGTTAAATGAGGGAGACATTGCGCTGCATGCCATGCGCATTCCAGGCACAGGTCTGGAGCAAGCCGTGGAAATGCAGGAAATCCTGGAGAAAAGAATTAAAGCCTTCCCAGAGGTGGATAAAGTCTTTGCCCGGATCGGCACGGCGGAAGTGGCCACAGACCCCATGCCGCCCAACGTTGCCGATAATTTTGTGACATTAAAACCGCATAGCGAATGGCCGGACCCATCCAAAACCAAAGCTGAACTCGTTGAGGAAATCGAGCGTGCGTTGGAAGAATTGCCAGGCAATAACTACGAATTTACGCAACCCATTCAAATGCGTTTTAACGAATTGATTTCCGGCGTGCGTGCCGATCTGGGCATCAAGATTTTTGGTGATGATCTGGATCAACTCGTGTTGACGGCTAACGATGTGCTTAAAGTCGTCAATTCGATTGAGGGGGCCGCTGATGTCAGAGTTGAGCAGGTGACCGGACTACCAACACTGTCTGTCATCCCAAATCGCACTGCCTTGGGTCGCTACGGTTTGAATGTTGCCGAACTTCAGGATTGGGTGTCCGCTGCGATTGGCGGTGAATCCGCCGGGGTTATTTATGAAGGTGATCGGCGCTTTGAATTGGTGGTGCGCTTGCCGGATACAACGCGTCGCGATATCGACCGTTTGAAGTTTTTACCGGTACCTCTTCCTAACGGAGACTATGTTCCTCTCGAAGAAGTTGCGACCTTGGACATCTCCCCAGCGCCAGCGCAAATCAGCCGTGAAAACGGCAAGCGCAGAATCGTGGTGACTGCCAATGTCCGCGGCCGTGATCTCGGTAGTTTCGTGAACGAGGTGCAAGCCAGTATTCGTGAAAAAGCGGATATCCCGCCGGGTTATTGGCTGGACTATGGCGGCACGTTTGAACAACTGGAATCTGCCAGTCAGCGATTGTCCATTGTGGTGCCGCTAACGCTATTGGTGATACTGGGTCTATTGGTAATGGCCTTCGCATCCGTAAAGGATGCGTTGATTGTTTTCAGTGGCGTGCCGCTCGCATTAACGGGTGGTGTCGTGTCGCTCTATTTACGGGATATGCCATTATCGATCTCTGCAGGAATTGGGTTTATTGCGCTCTCCGGGGTAGCTGTACTTAACGGCTTGGTGATGCTGGCCTTTATTCGCCAACTCTGGCTTGAAACTGGGGATTTAACCAACTCAATTATCGACGGCGCAATGATTCGTTTACGCCCGGTGTTGATGACTGCTCTGGTGGCAAGTCTCGGATTTGTGCCGATGGCCTTAAACACCGGTACCGGCGCGGAAGTTCAGCGACCACTCGCGACCGTGGTTATCGGCGGCATTATTTCTTCGACCATTCTGACGTTGTTGGTGCTGCCCGTACTGTATCAATGGGTCCACCGTCGAGAGAATAAATTCAGGAAATAGCCCTTAGGCTCCGGCGCAAGCCGGGGCCGATCTCTTTTTGATGTAAACAGCAAAAGAAAAGAGCAGGAGGAACAATGCATTCTCATTCACACGACAATGACAGTAGTACGCGAATCGGCTGGGCATTCTTTCTCAATGTTGGATTCACGATTATTGAATTTATTGGTGGCGTGCTTATTTTTATCACTGTTTTTTAAGTAAAGAAAACTCTATGGAACATACACACCGCTACGATGCACAGGGCAAACAACTGTGTTGCACAGAAGAAGAAAGAATAAATAACAAAGCAGACGCGCTAATAAAAAATAGCCCTATGAAAAGCCGTCGTGCTAGTGACGACCAAGATCAGCATACCGATGATGGTAGTCATGACCACGATCATGCCAGTAATGGTGCTAGCAATATCAGGCTATTTCTGCCTGCTGCAATGAGCTTGGTTGCATTGCTCATTGCGATAGCGCTGGATAGTTATTTTCCACAAAACTGGTTTACTGGCTGGTTACGTATTGGCTGGTATGTTGCCGCCTATTTACCTGTCGGCCTACCCGTGCTGAAAGAGGCCGTTGAGAGCATCGTCAAAGGTGAAGTGTTTTCTGAATTTTTATTGATGAGCATTGCAACTATCGGTGCTTTTTCTATCGGAGAATATCCGGAAGGTGTTGCGGTGATGTTGTTTTATGCCGTTGGTGAAGTGTTCCAGACACTCGCCGTGAAACGCGCGAAAACAAACATTAAAACGCTGCTCGATCAACGCCCCGACGAAGTGACCGTGTTACGCAATAATCAAGCAGTTACGCTTAAGGCAGAGACCGTCAGCATTGGTGATATCATCCAGCTAAAAGCGGGTGAAAAATTAGGTCTGGATGGTGAACTCCTGTCCGAAACCGCCTCATTTAATACCGCAGCACTGACCGGCGAAAGCAAACCCGACACGAAAGCCAAAGGTGATAATGTTTTGGCTGGCATGATTAATCTCAATACTGTGTCACAAGTCAAGGTGACCACTGCCTATGCCGATAGCAAACTGTCCAGAATTTTAGAACTAGTGCAAAACGCTTCTGCACAAAAAGCGCCTACGGAATTATTCATCCGCAAATTCGCCAAAATATACACCCCGATTGTGGTTGTATTGGCCTTTGCGATTTGCCTGTTGCCATACTTTTTTGTTGAGACGTATGTATTCAGCCAATGGTTGTATCGGGCACTGATTTTTCTAGTGATCTCATGCCCTTGTGCGCTGGTCATCAGTATTCCACTCGGTTATTTTGGGGGAATTGGCGCTGCCAGTAAAAGTGGTATATTATTTAAAGGCAGTAACTTTTTAGACACCATTTCTACCATTCAAAACGTAGTGATGGATAAAACCGGCACCATGACGGAAGGCGTATTTCAAGTACAAGAGGTCAATCTCAGACCTGACGTCAATCGGGATGAAATTCTGAAAATGGTTAATGCGCTGGAAAGCCAGAGTACGCATCCGGTAGCAACTGCTGTTCATCAATTTGTAGGTAACATAGATAGCAACATTGAATTGAAAAATGTTGAAGAAATATCTGCGCACGGATTGAAGGCTAACGTGAATGGAAAAGAGTTGCTAGTAGGTAATTTCAGGCTGCTGGATAAATACGCCGTCACCTACGACATTGATCCCGCCACCATTGTGTATACCCTCATCGCCATTGCCTACGATCATAAATTCGCAGGCTACATTACCATCGCCGACAGCATAAAAGAGGATGCGCAATTAGCGGTAGATACGCTGAAAAAACTCGGTGTCAACATTACCATGCTTAGCGGTGACAAAAATTCTGTGGTGCAATTTGTTGCACAAGAATTAGGTATCACCAATGCCTTTGGTGATTTACTACCAGAGGATAAAGTTAACAAAGTAAAGGAAATCAAAGCAAAAAATGAGACCGTTGCATTTGTGGGAGATGGTGTCAACGATGCTCCTGTAGTTGCGCTGAGCGATGTCGGCATCGCAATGGGTGGCTTGGGGGGCGGGGCACCTGTGGAACCGGCGGGGGTGG
>Ga0182793_1002196_pt1 | contig 11437 bp, 11 predicted proteins | sample Passage237A_FD_130498 | JGI IMG/M metagenome (GOLD analysis project Ga0182793, IMG submission 130498) | Cellulose adapted compost microbial communities from Newby Island Compost Facility, Milpitas, CA, USA - Passage2 37A (version 2) (version 2) ...
GAAGGCGAATTACCCGAGAGCTTTATCCATCATTTTCGTAGGAATGGTTATTACACGATAGGGATCGGCAAGATCAGCCATGCTCCCGACGGCCGTATCCAAAATCCGCTTGCTCCCATGGAAACCCTGCTGGAATTACCACACAGTTGGGATGAATTGGTATTTGATTCAGGCAAATGGGGTAGTGCAGAAAATGCCTTCTTTGGCTACGCCAACGGTACCGATCGAGAGGGTGAAAACGGTCAAGTCAAACCCTACGAATCGGGCGATGTAGACGATAAAGGTTATGTCGATGGGCTCACAGCCGATCTAGCCGTTCAAAAACTGAGAGAAGCTAAAAAGTTAAACAAACCCTTTTTTATGGGGGTGGGTTTTTTCAAACCGCACTTGCCCTTTAATGCTCCAAAAAAGTATTGGGATTTGTACGAACGCGATCAATTACCTACATCGCCTGTCCCCGATCTGCCCCTAAATGTAAGCTTGGCAAGCCTCCAAAAAATGGGGGAATTTAACCGTTATAAGTTGGGAGACGAAAAGGCAACCCTCGAATATCCCCTCTCAGAAGCCTATGCCCGGAAGTTGATTCAAGCCTATTATGCGGCCATTAGTTATGTTGATGCCCAAATTGGTAAGGTATTGGACGAGCTGGAACGACAGGGTCTTGCGGAAAATACAATTGTTGTAGTATGGGGTGATCACGGATGGCACTTAGGCGACCATCGGGTATGGGGTAAACATACACTTTTCGAAGTAGCCTTACGAAGCCCGTTGATGATCCGGATTCCTGGGGTATCGCCGAAACGTATTTCAAAAGACTGGGTAGTAAGTACGGTTGATCTATACCCGTCACTGTTGGAGTGGTGTGGTCTGTCGGCTGATCATTTGGAATTGGACGGACAATCGTTGGCGCCGTTAATCACAACAAATTCGGTAGTGAATCGAGAAAACATGGCTTTTAGTTTTTTCAATAATGGCATTTCTATGCGAACAAGCCGCTACCGCTTGAATCGCTATTTCCGGGATGAAGAACCCGTGGTAGAGTTGTTTGATCACCTAGAAGACCCCCATGAGAATCGGAATGTAGCGCAGGAACGTCCGGAAATTGTAGATCTGCTGATGCCCTCCTGGGAAAAAGGGGATACCGGATTATATAAACCGAAATGAAAATGGAGTTCCTGGCCATCTTAACTTGATTGATTAGTTTCGTATTTCTTTGTCAAATTTATCGAGTTGCTATGAAATATTTCTTCAGTTTAATCATTGGGATTATACCTCTCCTTTTTTCCTGTCAAAGTCGGGAGTCCGGGTCATCGTCTTACACATCCCCCCCTAATATCGTCATCATTAATTTGGACGATCTCGGTTACGGGGATGTGGGTGCCTACGGTGCGACAGCTTTGAAGACGCCGAATATGGATCGGTTGGCAAATGAGGGGGTTAAATTCACGCAAGGCCATGCGACCTCAGCTACCTGTACTCCCAGTAGGTTTGCACTTTTGACGGGTACTTATCCCTGGCGAAATAAAGATGCTAAGATTTTACCCGGTACGGCACCTTTATTAATCGACACCACTCAAACCACCTTAGCGTCGATGCTAAAAAAAGTAGGTTATGTGACGGGCGTTGTGGGTAAATGGCATCTGGGTTTGGGGATGGGCAACGTCGATTGGAATCAACCGATCTCACCTGGTCCTAATGAACTGGGCTTCGATTATTCTTACATCATGGCTGCGACACAAGACAGGGTGCCAACAGTCTATATTGAAAATGGTACGGTGGTAGGTTTAGATCCCAACGACCCAATAGAGGTAAATTACGAAACTAATTTCGAGGGGGAACCCACGGCTTTAACCCACCCCGAATTACTCCGCGTGAAGTGGCATCATGGGCATAATCAAAGTATAGTCAACGGCATCCCACGTATTGGCTTCATGAAAGGAGGTAAAAATGCTCTATGGAAGGATGAAGATATGGCCGATCACTTTTTGGATAAGAGTATTGCGTTCATCAAAGCCAACAAGGATCAACCTTTCTTTTTATACTATGCCATGCAACAACCTCACGTACCTCGTACCCCACATCCTCGTTTTGTAGGATCAACGGGGATGGGTCCAAGGGGTGACGTAATCGCCGAAGCCGACTGGTGTGTAGGTGAATTCCTAAAAACATTGGAAGAACTCAACTTGCTTGAACGCACCTTGATCGTCTTTACCAGTGATAATGGTCCGGTAGTAAACGATGGGTATTTCGACGATGCTGTAGAAAAGTTGGGTGATCATCAACCCTCCGGTCCTTGGAGAGGAGGAAAATACAGTTTGTTCGAAGCAGGAACTCGCGTACCTTTTGTCACTTATTGGAAAGGGACAATTGAGCCCTCCGTTTCGGATGCATTGGTTTCTCAAGTTGATTTGATGGCGTCCTTGGCAGCGCTCGTCGGGGTGGATTTCGAAAATTCCGATAGTCAAAACCTGTTGGACACTTTCCTTGGAAAAAGTACGAATGGGAGAGAAAATCTGGTTTTGGAAGCGTCAGGGCGTACCGCTTTCAAAAAAGGACCGTGGGTATTAATACCTCCCTACAAAGGGCAAGCCGTCAATAAAAATGTCAATATAGAACTAGGCAATTCTCCTAGTTACCAACTTTACAACCTTGAGGCAGACCCAGGGCAACAGGATAACCTCGCCGAAACCCATCCCGATAAAGTCAAGGAACTAGTTCAGGAGCTATTCACGATTCAAGGTAAACCGGCCAGCGATATTCCGGAACTAGCGTTTTAGTAGGGAGGAGAACCGATATTAGATTCTCCTGAATTTACCATCCGGACGAGTGTCAAGGAGATTCAACAGCGGTTAGGCCTTATTCCTTCAGCTTCACATTCCCATATTTCGAAATCACCCGAATAGTCGATCTGGGGTCATCGTGCCCTATCAGTCCTTCATATTGTTTAGTCCTACTTGGTCCGGGCTGTCGAATGAAGGTCACAGGTGCTTTGGCAGGATATTGAAAATTTCCATAGGTGACCGAGACGTCGAATTTGGCCGGGGCTTGAGCGGGAAGAACAACCGAAGAATAAGAGGCTTGAATGTCTATATTTTCAGCCGTCGACTGGTTAATGAAAAAGCCATTGGCAAAGTTGAGTTTTACCACGCCACTTTCTTTCAATGTGCCAATTTTTGTTCCTGCATACCCGATATCGGCGTTGAGCGAGGCTACTTCACCTATTTGGAGAGAGCCAAATTTGTTGATCAATTCCAATACCTTTACTTTATCGAGCTTTACTTCTGAGTAGCGCGACTCCAATTTGCCACTTCTCATTTGTCCTATCTGCGCACTACCGAATTGGACAATGATGGTGTTGTCGCCGTTGTCGAGATCATTGGCTCTGAAGGTTCCGTATTGTGTTTCTACGACGAGTGGGGCCATAAATTTGGCTATTTCCGTATCCCCAAAGGAATTTTTTAATTGGAGGGGTGTGTTTTCCGGCATTTGTATTTTGTAATCGATTCGCAAGGAGTTTTCTCCTCGTCGTCCAGGCCATTGAATGCGCGCTCCGGCTGCCGATATGGCGGTTCTTACCTCAATTTGGTCGACAGATTGCTTTTCTATAATACTAACCGAATTGAGTACCTCGTTGACCCTGGCCTCGGTAGGGGCATTGGCTGTGATGGTAATATCAATACGGATAGAGGGTTTATTCCATAGTAAAACCTGTACATCGCCATGGCGATTGTCGATGGACAACTTTTCACCCGGGCGTACATCGAAAAGCTTTACGACGGTTTTTTTTCGTTCAACAAAATTCCAATCGGGAACAGGTTCTCCTCCCAGCGAATTAAACGCTATATTAAATAGCAGAATAGTCGCTATCACTATTTTCATCTTCATTTGCCTGTCTGATTTTTTCAATAATCGTAATTTGTTGATTCAGAAGTTCAATTTGCCATTGGAGGTTCTGGATCATTGCGTGTAGGTGGGTGTCTGGATCGGGCGACTCAGGTAATTCAGACCGCAGCCCGGAATAAGCTTTTTCTAGTCTGTCGAGCTCCGAAGAAAATTCGTGGTAAAGCTCAGGCTTACCCGCAGTCATTGACCTTAGATCGTTCCTTTTTTCGTTGATAATCTGCGTGTAATAATTAACTTCCTTGGCATAAGCGGGCAGTTTAAGAGCCATCTGCGGATCCCGGGTTAGTCCATATTGTCGGTTGACGTAAAACAATATTCCGGCAGCCAGGAAGACCAGTATCGCAGCCGCCACACGCCAATCGTATGTAAACTGACGCTTCCATTTGTTGTGATTAACCCGAAGATGATGAGATGTTTGGCCAGACCCTTTATTGAGCTTCTCCTCAATTCCTGACCACAAATCACTGGGTTCATCCGAATCGAATGCAGCCCGGTTCTCCCGGATAAATTTTTCCAATCTGTCTTTATTTTCAAATCGTGATTTCATGACCGTTCCTTTTCTCTTCTAGTTTATTTCATTTTGCAACCTAATTCCTTGCGGGGTATTCAGGAATCCAAGTTTTTATTTACGATCGCCTCTGTCGCTCATTCATCATCGTTTACCTTTTAGTTTGAAATACGTTTGACAATATTTACCAGCTTTTGTTTAGCCCGCATGTATTGAGTTCGAGAAGTGCTTTCCGAAATTCCCAGTACCTGACTGATTTCTTCGTGATCATACCCTTCAAAGAGGTACAGACTTAACACGACCCGATACCCAGTAGGCAGCATGTTTAGGGCTTCCTTTATTTTTTCAACATTTAGCTCGATCTCCTCTGAATCCATTTCCAGGGTATCTTCAAGATCATACTCTTCATCGGCGTTCTGCAATGATTCCATCTGAACCCATTGGATTCTTCGGGAACGTAACTGAGAAATTGCCTTGTTGACGACGATTTGTTTTAACCAAGCTCCAAAGGTCGACTGCTGTTTGAACTGATTCAGGTGGGTAAACGCGTCTACAAACGCTTCTTGTAATACATCTTCCGCTTCCTCCGTATGGTTGAGCACGCGCATACACACATTGAACATCGCTTTAGAATAAAGCTTGTACAATTGATATTGAGCCCCACGCTCCCCCATCTTACAACGATCCACTAATTCACCATGCGGATCAGGATAATAGCTATTTTTCAAAAAACTAGGTCAGGCAATTTGGTTAACGTTCTATAGATAATGTCTCTATTCGAAATTAAATGTTGCATATTGCATAAAAAATAAGTTTCGTATTCCTGTTTATTAAAAAAGGGTTCTTCATAGACCTGAACAAAAGCCTATTTCCCGTTGTTATGGAGTAGTTGAGGCGGTTTATAATAAGGTGATATATAATAACAGAAGTGTCTTTCCCTCATGAAGGTTTTTAAAATTCCGGAATTTTACAAAAGCAAAATCATCACCCCTATCAAAGAGTATCGACGGAAGAAAGATCGTTTGAAAAGGGATTATACACCCACGGTGCTGGACCTTGGTGCGGTAAAGTTTTTAATAGCCCGGCATTTTGGTTTTTGCTATGGTGTAGAAAATGCCATCGAGATTGCTTACAAAGCACTGGAAGCAAATCCTGGCAAACGTATCTTTTTATTAAGTGAAATGATTCACAATCCGGATGTAAACGGAGACTTGATCGATAGGGGGGTGCGGTTTTTGATGGATACCCAGGGGAATCGTATTCTGGATTGGGATATCCTCACACCGGATGATATTGTGATCGTACCTGCCTTTGGCACAACGCTGGAAATTCAGGAAGAACTAGCCGGGAAAGGGGTCAATATTCACGCATACGACACTACCTGTCCTTTTGTTGAAAAGGTTTGGAACCGTGCCGCACAGATTGGAGAAAAGAACTACACCATCGTCATCCATGGCAAACCCCAGCATGAGGAAACTAGGGCTACCTTTTCACACAGTAAAGAAAATGCGCCTACTGTTATCGTTCGAGATTTAGCGAAAACCCAGCTTTTGGCCCGCTATATCACCGGTGAACTTCCCGCATCGCAATTTTTTGAAGACTTCCGTGGGTTACATTCGGAGGGGTTCGATCCGCAGCGGGACTTACAACGAATTGGGGTGGTCAACCAAACGACCATGCTCGCCTCCGATACCCAGGAAATAGCAGATTATTTGCGCGATGTGATGGTTCAACATTATAGTCTGAGCCCCGACAAAGTCGATGATCGTTTTGCCAATACAAGGGATACCCTTTGCTATGCGACCAACGATAATCAGGACGCTACCTATGCGCTACTGGAAAATGAAGCCGATTTAGTGATCGTAGCCGGTGGGTATAATAGTTCTAATACCTCGCACTTGGTCGAGCTTTGTGAACGTGTATTTCCGACTTATTTTATTTCTTCAGCAGATAAAATACGCGACAAGCGTACGATCCTTCATTACGATCTGAAATCTAAAAAAGAAATTATTACAGAAGGGTTCTTGCCGGAAGGGAAGGTGCCTGTCATCCAGCTAACTTGTGGAGCTTCCTGTCCGGATGCCATTTTAGAGCAAATCCTTTTAAAGATTACTTCGTTCTTCGATAATGTTCTTCCTGCCGAAGAAGTAGTGGCTCGGGAGTTAAACTTGGAGGCGCTTTCCTGATGGGGGGAAGGTCAGGGTGGCTGAGTTCAATGGGTCGGCGTTGGAAATTCGGTGGAGCCTAAAACTTTTGAATTATTTTTCAGCGTTCTGCCTTGCTAATAAAAGATTAAGATTCTATATTTGCACTCCCTTTTTGGCCGGGTTTATAACGCATGGTCGAATGGAAACGTTAAAATCATTAAAATCATATAGTTAATCGTGGATACGTTAAGCTACAAAACCATCTCTGCCAACAAGGGCACCGTCACCAAGGAGTGGGTCGTGGTAGATGCAGAAGATGCAGTTTTAGGGCGTTTAGCAAGTAATGTAGCGCGGATCATCCGTGGCAAGCATAAAACGAACTACACGCCACATGTCGATTGTGGAGACAACGTGATAATTATCAACGCGGACAAGGTTCGTTTAACCGGCAAGAAGTTGACCGATAAGGTATATGTACGCCATACCGGTTATCCTGGCGGGCAGCGTTTTCAGACTCCTAAGGAAGTTCTAAGCAAATACCCTGAGCGCGTATTAGAGCGTGCGGTGAGAGGTATGTTGCCCAAGAATCGTCTTGGCCGTAAGTTATTCCACAACTTGTATGTTTATGCAGGTAGTGAGCATCCTCATCAGGCACAACAACCTAAAGAATTAAAGTTTAATAATTAAACACCCCATGACATATATTAATACCCTTGGTAGAAGGAAAACCGCGGTTGCGCGTATCTATCTAGCACCAGGTAAGGGAGATATTCAAATCAATGGCCGGGATCTTAAAGAATACTTCCCATTTGAAGTTCACCAAATCCTGGTAAGACAGCCATTCTCTGCTCTTGAGTCTGGTGAGAGTTTTGATGTTAAAATCAATTTAAAAGGGGGAGGTATCAAAGGGCAAGCGGAGGCAGCAAGAATGGCTATCGCTCGGGCTTTGGTAGAATACAATGCTGAAAACCGCCCTGTTTTGAAGAAGGAAGGTTTCCTTACTCGTGACTCTCGTATGGTAGAGCGTAAGAAAGCTGGGCGTAAGAAAGCTCGTAAGCGCTTCCAGTTCTCGAAACGTTAATCTCTGGTTCGTTTTTTCAGATGCCCCACTGGGTATCTCTTGATATATATCGTCCAGTAGGTGCTTACTGTGTCCGGTGCACCTTGCTGCATATACCTTTATTAAAATAAAAAAATGGCACAATTAGACTACAAACAATTGCTAGATGCGGGTGTGCACTTCGGCCACTTGACCCGTAAATGGGATCCCCGTATGGCTCCATATATCTTTATGGAGAGAAACGGTATCCATGTTATCGACCTTAACAAAACATTGGTTTGTTTACAACAGGCACAAGATGTAGTAAGGTCTATCGTACGTTCAGGGCGTAAAATTATGTTCGTAGCCACTAAGAAGCAGGCACAAGAAATCGTGTCTGAAGAGGCTAAAAGACTTAAAATGCCTTACGTAACGGAGCGTTGGTTAGGCGGTATGCTGACCAACTTTTCCACCATGCGGAAGTCGCTGAAGAAACTTCAGTACTTGGATAAGGTGTTGAAGGATGAGTCTACCGTGAAGAACATCGCAAAACGCGAGCGTTTGACTATCTCACGTGAGCGCGACAAATTGGAAAAATTATTGGGCGGTGTGTCGGAATTGACCCGTCTCCCTGCAGCGTTGTTTGTTGTCGATGTAAAACGCGAACACATTGCAATTTCAGAAGCTACTCGTTTAGGAATCCCAGTCATTGCGATCTGCGATACGAACTCCAATCCCGACCTGGTTGACTATGTCATCCCAGGTAACGACGATGCATTCAAGTCGATCTCACTAATCACACTTGCCATTGGTAAGGCGGTAGAAGAAGGCTTGTTGGAGCGTAAACAAGATAAAGAAGATCAGCGTTTGGCGGAAGAAGAAGAAGCGAAACGTGCTGCGGATGAGGAAGAACAACGTACCAGAGCCATTGTGGATTTGGACGGTGATGAGGAAGTCGAAAAGCCTCGTCCTGAAAAAAGAAAAAGACTGAACATCAAATCTCATGCTGAGGACGAGGAGTCAGACGATTAATCGCTCGGCAGCAGTGCAAGTCATACAGTCCCCGGAATCTACTAAAGTTTCGGTTTTGGGGTGACCCATAAAAGCCTGTAGCTTGTCCGCTATAGGCTTTTATTTTTATCCGATAGGTTTTAAGGGACGTTTAATAAATATACGTAATCAATTATCACATTCATTATTTGGAATCATGGCAATTACGGCTCAAGATGTAAACAAACTTCGCCAGCTAACCGGAGCGGGCATGATGGATTGTAAAAAAGCACTTACCGAAGCGGAGGGAGATTTTGATAAAGCCATCGAAATCCTTCGTAAACAAGGTCAGAAAGTGGCAGCTAAAAGGGCTGATAACGCCGTTTCGGAAGGTTTAGTTCTTATCAATATCAGTGACGACAAGCGTAGAGGAATTTTGGTTGCCTTTGCTTGTGAAACTGAACCCGTAGCAAAGGTTGCAGAATTTAGAGATTTAGGTCAACTGATCCTGGATACAGCCGTTGCTGGAAATCATAGTAGCCTTGAAAGCTTAAATGCTGCCCAACTAGCCGATGGTCAAACTATAGCTGAAAAAGTAATCGAATTAACCGGAAAGATTGGTGAAAAGCTCGAGATCGTAGGATACGAAAATATCGAAGCCGATCAAGTAGTTTCCTATATCCACTCAAACGGTAAACTCGGTGTATTGGTAGCTTTCGAAGGAACTGAAGGTGCTGATCTGAGCGAAGTTGGTAAGGATATCGCCATGCAAATTGCAGCGATGCGCCCGGTAGCCCTCGACAAAGATGATGTCGATGCAGCCATTATCGAAAGAGAAATCGAAATCGGAAAGGAACAAGCTCGTGCAGAAGGTAAGCCAGAAGCCATGTTGGAGCGAATCGCCCAAGGTAAACTACAGAAATTCTACAAAGAAAATACCTTGTTGAATCAAGAGTTTGTTAAGGATAGCTCATTGACCATTCGTCAACTTGTTGAACGTGCTGGTAAGTCGGTTAAAATTACCACCTTCAAGCGCGTTAGCATAGGAAGCTAAGAGCCCAATATTTTATTGTATTCCGAAAAACGCTTTGCTTTTTACGAAAAGTAAAGCGTTTTTTGATTTATCACGGTTTTTTGAATATGATTACTCATCCTTAGTTACTTTTTAATGATTGATCAGTCATTAAGTAAAAAGATAAACGTGCATTCAGACGAAGAATTGGTTAAGTTGTTCATGCTTACTCAAAACAATAGCTATTTTGAGGAGCTATACGAACGTTACGCCGATAAGGTCTACCGTAAATGCCTTTCGCTTATCAAGGATCCAGCTTTAGCAGAAGACTTCACCCATGATATCTTTCTGAAGTTAATCCTAAAACTCGGCAGCTTTAAAGAAGAAGCAAGGTTTTCGACCTGGCTGTATTCCATTACGTATAACTACTGCATGGACCAGCTCCGGGTAAATCGAAAGCGGGGCGAAATAAGTCTGGAAGAAGAATTGGAACTGGAGGATGAAGATGTCGATGTGTCGGTGTTGATCGAAGAAAAAGATGCCGATGCCCGCCGATTACATCGTGCGATCGATCACCTGAGCACCGAAGAGCGAAGCATTCTAATGATGAAATACCTCGATGATCTTAGTATCAAAGACATTGCCAGTGTGTTCAAAATTACAGAAAGCGCCGTCAAAATGCGTTTATTGCGTTCCCGTGAAAGTCTTCGGAAAAAATACCTAGAAACGATTATTCTCTTGATTTGCTTCTTAGCTAAGTTGCTTCAGGAGATTCTACAAATCTTTTAACCTATGGACCAACCGGACAAAGACGATTTAACCAAGTTTTTAGAAGCAGAGGGCGTTGTTCCAGAATATCTAAAAACCAAATTGGTTGCGGAGATAGAACTGATCAAGGATACCTTACAGGTGGTATCCCATTTTGGGGGTGTATTTTTCTTGTCGGCCATGAAAGCCCTTACCTCGAGTTCCCTTTCGGATAAAAATGATGAATAGAAATAATAATAACCTTTCTGATCATGGATAGTATTTACAATATTTCTCAAATTCTAAAAAATACATTCGAATCACTGATTACCCAGTTTGTCGACTTCGTTCCTCGTCTGATCGGCTGTATCGTTGTATTTTTCATCGGCTACCTGGTAGCCAGTTTTGTCCGCGCCGTCGTGCGAAATGTCCTGGGTCGAGTTGGGTTCGACAGAATTGGAGAACGCCTGAATCAGATTGGTTTCATCAAACAGATCAAGGCGGAAATAAAATTGAGCAATCTCGTCGCGTCTGTCTTATATTACTTTATCATTCTGATGTTCCTCACCGCTGCTACCGAGATTCTCGGTGTAGAGACCATCACGTCCATGGTTTTGTCGGTGGTCAACTTTATACCACAACTCGTTGCAGCGGCCATTATGTTGCAATTAGGTATCATCATTTCCGATATTATTAAATCGGCGGTGGTTACCCTATGTAAATCTTTCAATGTTCCCTCGGCTAAGCTAATCGGGAATTTAGTTTTTGGGTTTTTCCTCGTAATCACCTTTATTTCTTCCCTGGCTCAGATCGGTATCAATACGGCTTTACTGGAATCGAGTTTTGAAATTGTCTTCGGGGGCGTCGTCGTGGCTTTTGCCATTGGGTATGGAATTGCATCTCGAGATGTACTGGCCAACCTAATTGCTTCGTTCTACAGTAAAAGCCGATATAAAGTCGGTCAACGGGTGAAAGTCGGCGGTGTGACCGGCCAAATCATAGAGATCGATAACCTATCAGTGGTTATTAAAACGGAGGATGCACAGGTTGTATTACCACTCAAATATTTTCAATCTCATCGTGTAGAATTA
>Ga0182793_1002208_pt1 | contig 11396 bp, 12 predicted proteins | sample Passage237A_FD_130498 | JGI IMG/M metagenome (GOLD analysis project Ga0182793, IMG submission 130498) | Cellulose adapted compost microbial communities from Newby Island Compost Facility, Milpitas, CA, USA - Passage2 37A (version 2) (version 2) ...
AGGCGCGTCGTCGTCACAAGAAAGTATTGAAAGCTGCCAAGGGTTACTACGGTGCACGTTCACGCGTATTCCGTGTTGCCAAGCAGGCGGTAATCAAAGCCGGTCAGTACGCATATCGCGACCGTCGCGTTAAAAAGCGTAACTTCCGCGCTCTGTGGATCACCCGTATCAATGCCCAATCTCGCGCTGAAGGTCTGACCTACAGCCAGCTGATTTCCGGCTTGAGAAAGGCGAGCATCGTTCTGGATCGTCGTGTACTGGCCGATCTGGCTGTATACGATAAAGCAGCTTTTGCTGCCGTTGTTGCGAAGGCTAAATCAGCTCTGGCTGCTTAATCGTCCAACAACCGAAGGCCCGCAAGGGTTTTTGTGATGCGATGAAAAGGGGAAGAGCTTTGGTTCTTCCCCTTTTTTATTTTTTATCTATTTCTGGATGGTTTCATGGAAAATCTTGTTGCGCTGACTCAAGAGGCACTCAAAGTTGTTGCTGAAGCTCAGGATCTGGCGGCACTGGAAGCAGTGCGTGTGGATTATCTGGGCAAGAAAGGGCATATCACCGCCCTGATGAAAAACCTTGGCAGTTTGTCGCCCGAGGAGCGTCCTGCAGCAGGTGCGGAAATCAACAAGGCCAAGGATGCGGTACAAGAAGCGTTGACTGCACGCAAAACTCTGCTGGAACAGGCGGCCATTGAAGCCAAACTGGCCAGTGAGGTTGTTGATATCACTCTGCCGGGACGCGGTCTGGCGACAGGTGGCCTTCATCCGGTAACCCGCACTCTGCAACGTATCGAAGAAATTTTTTCTGCCGTGGGTTACAGCGTCGAAGAAGGTCCGGAAATCGAAGACGATTACCACAACTTCGAAGCGCTCAATATTCCGTCGCACCACCCGGCGCGCGCCATGCACGATACCTTCTATGTGGACGATACCCATGTACTGCGTACACACACATCGCCGGTGCAGGTGCGCACTATGGAAAACAAGCAACCGCCGATTCGGGTGATCTGCCCCGGTCGCGTTTATCGCTGCGACTCAGATATGACCCACTCGCCCATGTTCCATCAGGTGGAAGGGCTGGTAGTGGATAAAGACATCAGTTTTGCCGATCTGAAAGGCACCATGGATCAGTTCCTCAAGGCCTTTTTCGAAGCGGATGTGGCGGTACGTTTCCGTCCTTCCTATTTCCCCTTCACCGAGCCGTCGGCGGAGATGGATATTCAGTGCACCCAGTGTCACGGCAAAGGTTGTCGCGTGTGCAAGAACACCGGCTGGCTGGAGGTGGGGGGTTGCGGCATGGTGCATCCGGAAGTGTTCAAGGCCAGCGGCGTGGACCCGGAAACCTACACAGGTTTTGCTTTCGGCATGGGCGTGGAGCGTCTGGCCATGCTGCGCTATGGCGTGAATGACCTGCGCCTGTTCTTTGAAAATGATTTGCGCTTTTTGAAGCAGTTTTAGACCTTTCTTGACAGCTCAACTCAAGGTCTTTTCGGAATAATGCTCATGTAAGACCGGGGCCTGGTGCCCGGTCCGGGGAATAAGTGAATTATGAAAATCAGTGAATCCTGGTTGCGCGAATGGGTAAATCCCGCCACTTCTACCAATGACTTGGTGGCTCAGTTGACCATGGCGGGTCTGGAAGTGGATGCGGTGGAATCTGTGGCGGGTGAATTTACCGGCGTCATAGTGGGTGAAATCATTGCCTGTGAACAGCATCCGGATGCAGACAAGCTGCGCGTGTGCAAAGTGGCCGGTATGGCAGAAGGCCCAGCGCAGGTGGTTTGCGGCGCGCCCAATGCTCGTGTCGGTATCAAAATACCCTTTGCCACCATTGGCGCTCAGCTGCCCGGTGATTTCCAGATTAAAAAAGCCAAGCTGCGCGGTGTTGAGTCATTCGGCATGCTCTGCAGCCAGACAGAACTCAAGGCCGGTGATGACGACTCCGGTCTGTGGGAGTTGCCTGCCGATGCACCTGTAGGCGCCGACCTGCGGGACTATATGAGGCTCAACGACAAGCTGATCGAAGTGGATCTGACCCCCAATCGCAGCGATTGTCTCAGCCTCAAGGGGCTGGCGAGAGAAGTGGGTGTGCTCAATCGCCTGCCGGTTAACCAGCCTGTCATAGCTCCTGTGGCGGCCCGGATTCAGGATCAATTCCCGGTCAGCCTGGAGGCGGGCTACGCTTGTAGCCGCTATGTGGGCCGTGTAATCCGCAACATTGATGTTTCCCGTCCAAGCCCTGCCTGGTTGCAAGAGAAACTGATTCGCTCAGGTCTGCGCTCTATAGATGCAGTGGTGGACGTAACCAACTATGTGTTGTTGGAGCTGGGTCAGCCCATGCACGCTTTTGATCTCGCAAAATTGAGCGGTGGTATTCGCGTGCGTATGGCAGAGCAGGGCGAGCAGCTGCAGTTGCTGGATGAGCAGGAGGTTAGGCTCAATGCCGATACTCTGGTCATCGCGGATCAGAAGGGGCCTTTGGCTATCGCCGGTATCATGGGCGGCAAAGCCAGTGCCGTGAGCGAACAGACCCGCGATATCTTCCTGGAAAGCGCCTTCTTCCATCCTCTGGCAGTTGCCGGCCGGGCCCGCGCCTACGGCCTGCACACAGATTCATCCCATCGCTTCGAACGGGGCGTGGATTACGAGCTTCAGCTGGACGCCATTGAGCGCGCCACCCAGCTGCTGCTGGATATTGTTGGTGGCGAATCCGGCCCTGTGGTGCATGTGACCAACGGCGATTTGCCGAAGGAGCGTCAGGTAAGCCTGCGCCGTGCCCGTATTCGCAGCGGCCTGAGTCTGGATATCAGCGATGAAGAGGTGCTGGATATTCTCACTCGTCTGGGGCTTCGCCTGCTGGAAACCAATGATCAGGGGTGGACCTTTGCCGTGCCCAGCTACCGCTTCGATATTGGCATTGAAGCGGATCTGCTGGAGGAGCTGGCGCGTATTTACGGTTATAACCGTCTGCCCACCCGCAGCCTGGCATCGCCGCTGCAAATTGAGGCCCGTCCGGAAGCCAAGTTGGGTTTGCCTCTGCTCAGACGCCAATTGATTGCCAGGGATTATCAGGAGGCAATCACCTATAGCTTTATTGAGCCAAAACTTTCTGCGCTGTTTGATCCCCAGGCCAATCCTGTCAGTCTGCGCAACCCCATAAGTGCGGATATGTCGGTTATGCGCACCAGCCTTTTGCCGGGGCTGGTCAATGTCCTGCGACACAACCTGAACCGCCAGCAGAGCAGGGTGAGGGTATTTGAATCTGGTCTGCGTTTTGTGCCCGAAGCCGAGGGATTGCGCCAGGAGCCCATGTTGGCGGGGCTTATCTATGGCCCGCGCGCGCCGGAATCCTGGGCCAATGCCGCCGAGACAGTGGACTTTTTCGACCTCAAGGGCGATCTGGAGGCTCTCCTGGCCCTGAGTGGTAGTCAGGACATCAGTTTCCGCCGGGAGGCCCATGCGGCCGTGCATCCGGGCCAGAGTGCTGCTGTCTACCGAGGGGAGACTTTGCTGGGCTTTGTAGGGGCATTGCACCCCAGTTTGCAGCAGCAGCTGGATATCCCTCAGTCGGTCTATGTGTTCGAGTTCAGCCTGGATGGGTTGCTCAAAGGGCACATTCCCGCCTTCTCGCCCCTGTCCCGTTTCCCTGAGGTGCGCCGTGATCTGGCGGTACTGGTGAACCGTGAATTGCCCGCTGAAGAGCTGCTGCAGGCGGTAAAATCACGGGCCGGAGACCACCTGTCAGACTTAAAGGTATTTGACGTATATATGGGCAAAGGTATTGATCCACATAGAAAAAGTGTCGCTATGGGCTTGACCTTTCAGCATCCTTCACGCACTCTTACCGAGGATGAGATTAACGCCTCCATCGCTAGCGTAGTCAGCCATTTGGAGGAAAGTTTCACTGCCACCCTCAGATAGGGAGCAAACTATGTCGGAAGGTGCTCTGACCAAAGCAGATTTGGCCGAGAAGCTTTACGAGGATCTCGGCCTTAACAAGCGCGAAGCCAAAGAACTGGTAGAACTGTTTTTTGAAGAGATTCGCCGTGCCTTGGAAAATAATGAACAAGTCAAGCTTTCGGGATTTGGTAATTTTGATTTGCGTGACAAGAGTCAGCGCCCCGGTCGCAATCCGAAGACTGGTGAAGAGATTCCAATCAGTGCCCGTCGCGTGGTTACCTTCCGTCCTGGACAAAAACTCAAGGCCCGAGTAGAAGCCTATGCTGGAACCAAGTCATAACGACGAATTGCCGGTCATTCCCGGCAAACGTTATTTTACAATCGGCGAAGTCAGCGAGCTCTGCGCTGTGAAGCCCCATGTGCTGCGCTATTGGGAGCAGGAATTTCCCCAGCTCAAGCCCGTTAAACGTCGCGGTAACCGTCGCTATTACCAGCGGCAGGATGTGCTTACTATTCGTCAGATCCGCAGCCTGCTTTACGATCAAGGGTTTACCATTGGTGGCGCTCGCCTGCAGATGGCCACCGAATCGACTCAGACTCAGGATGAGGGCTCCCAATTCAAGCAGCTGGTTCATCAAATGATCAGTGAACTTGAGCAGTTGCTGGTTTTACTCAACTCCAAATAAAAAGTGTCTTTCCCTCGATTTTGACCCTTGCATTCAAAATGATTTGCGGTATTATGCCGATCCCTCGCGGGGCTGGCTTCAATCTGGTCCCGCACTACTGCAAGTCAGTAGCTTTTCTCGTGTCGGAGCGTAGCGCAGCCAGGTAGCGCACCATACTGGGGGTGTGGGGGTCGTGGGTTCGAATCCCGCCGTTCCGACCATTTTATTTCCCTTCTATTTTTGTTTCCTCCCAATGTTTTTCTGATGGCAGCCAGCTTCTAAAGTGGTACCATTGCCGCCTCTTTTCCTTTCACAGGCCAGCCCTGTAACAATAACAAGAGGTATGATTGTGACCAAGCAACTCCTGATTTACGACAATATTCAACCGCTCTCGCAAAAGCATCATGGTTGGTCTGTGGCCCTTGATAATTTTGAGTTTGTGAGCCACCTGATTTCTGTTCCTTTGCTGGCACACGAGATTCCTTTTGCTGCGGCGGAATATCCAATTATTTTTTCTTCTACGCAAACCCAAGGTGAATTTATTCCTCTGGCTGTTATGGGCCTGAACGAGGGTGAAAACCTGATGCTTGACGACAAAAAAATGTTGCCGACTCGTTATATCCCGGCATTCATTCGTCGTTATCCCTTTGTGCTGGCGGGAAGTAAAGATGCAGATACCATGACCGTGTGCATTGACGAGGACAGCGCGGCACTTGATCCCACTGGTCAGCGCGGTATACGCCTGTTTGATGAAAATGGTGAGCAGAGTGCGCATCTGAAAGAAGTAGTGGAATTCCTTAAGGACTTCCAGATTCGTTCAGAGATGACCCGTGTTTTCTGTTCCAAGCTGGCCGAGTTCAACTTGCTTGAACCCATGCAGGCCAATATCACTTTTAAAGATCATCAGGAAGCCAATACCAGTCTTTCCGGTCTGTTTGCAGTGCGCCGCGAAAAACTGAAGGAACTTAGCGACGACAAGGTTCTGGAACTGTTCAAGCGCGATGGTCTGGAATTGATTTACTGCCACCTGCAATCGCTGACAAATCTCAACGATCTGATCCAGAAGAAAGAGCGTCTGCTAACTACTGCTAAAGCAAGCTGATTGGATCAGGGTCGTTAAAAAAGCCGAACTTGATGTTCGGCTTTTTTTTTGGAAAAAATCAGCTTAGTGAATTTGTCTGAGGTTTCTTTGCTTTGCTGCCAATTGTTTGATTTTTCTTTCTGCGGAGAGGAAGGCGCTTTTTACAGCGAGATGAATACTCTCATCGTCCTGTGTAATCGCAATGGGGTGACCTTTGACTTCCAGCTCAATGGAAGCGCGATATTGCTTGCCTTTGTGTTTGTGATTGTGAGGCGTGTCCAGAACAACGCGGCTGTGAATAATCTGATCGGTAAAGCGGGATAATTTTTCGACCTTCTTGTGGATGATTTCGTTGAGAGCTGCAGAAGCGTCAAGATCGCGATAAATCACATCAACGGCGGGTTTCATTCACATACCTCCTTAGCAACTATAAAAGAGCAGCGCTAAAAAGCCAGCGGTTATATCGCCCGGCTTTTTGGGCCGCCTCCTTACCAATATTGGCCGGCCCAAGGGAATAATCAAGCCCGATTGGCAAATATTTTTTAGTTGCTCAAAAAGCACTCTTAAGTTGCTGGCGGTGTTTATGGTTACTTAATAGGTTTCCGTGGAGAATGGCGCCTTTTGCATGGCACAGGTTTTTTTGCCTGCATTTCAAAAAAATATTGGGGAAGGGCTTGAAAGGTTTGTGGGTGTCCTCATATAGCCTGTACAGGTGCTCGATGAGGCCTGTAAAACCAATCGACTCGATCTGACGATGAGTCACTTTCATATATTGCTCAATTGAGGATATAACTATGCGTAATTTTGACCTTTCTCCCCTGTATCGTTCAGCTATCGGCTTTGATCGTATGGCCAACCTGCTGGACAGTCTGTCCCGCAGCGAACAGAACCAACCCAGTTACCCTCCTTACAATATCGAGCTGACCGGTGAAGACCAATACCGTATCAGCATGGCGGTAGCGGGTTTTGACCCAAGCGAAATTTCCATTGAAGTAAATCAGAATTTGCTGACAGTAACCGGCAGCAAAGCGGCCGAGGAAAAACAGCGGACCTATTTGCATCAGGGCATTGCTGCGCGCAGTTTTGAGCGGCGTTTCCAGCTGGCTGACCATGTGCAGGTGCAAACTGCCCGCTATGAAAATGGTCTGCTGCACGTCGAACTTCAGCGGGTTATTCCGGAAGCGATGAAACCTCGCCAGATCCCCATTAGCCGCGGTGATTCCAGCGGTATTACCGGGATTGTCAAAGGCGATTCTGCTGCAGCCTGAGTCATCCCATAGAAAACGCTCTCACGTAGAGAAATTGCCAAAACCACCCGCTGAGTTTCAGCGGGTGGTTTTTTATTTTGCGCTGAAAAGTTTTCCTCTCACTGTGGCGCGGTAGGCGCTGGGAGTTGTCGCCAGGGTTTTGCGGAAAAGACTGGAAAAATAGCCTATGTCCTGATAGCCCACCTTGTCGGCAACTTCGCCAACGGAGAGATTGGTGGTTTTGAGCAGATCCTTGGCACTGTTGATGCGGATTTCCTGCAGATATTCCAGAGGCGTTTTTCCAAGAGCCTGTTTGAAACGTCTATTCAGGGTGCGCTGGCTCATGCCAAAGCGCCCCGCCAGATCGGGAAAGTGAATTTCCTTTTGATAGTTATCCTGCAGCCAGATTTGTATCTGGATAATTTCCTCATCCGGGTGTGGATTCTGCTCAGCTTCGAAAAAGCTGTTGCTGTCGTAAGCGCGACGGATTTCGTGAGAAAAGTGTCGCTCCACATGACTGGCAACGCTTTTGCCGAAAAGACGCTGGATAAAGTAAACCGTGAGGTCGGCGAGGGAGTTGACGCTGGCAGCGCAATAGAGATTGCCGGCGCGGGTGATGAAGTGTTGTCGCTTGAGTAGTACCCTGGGGTAGTCCTGTTGGAACTGATCGAAGTAGTGCCAGTGGGTGGTGGCTACCTTGCCGTCCAGCAGGCCCGCCTCTGCAAGGAAGCAGCAGCCGGTACCCACAGCCGCCAGGGTGGCGCCGTTCTGATGCTGGGCCTTGAGCCACTCCAGCATGTCCGGATGACGCTTGATACTGGGGCGGGGATTGCGCCAGAGACCGGGGACATATACCAGATCACAGGGGGTCAGGTCTTCGGTGGAAAAATCCGGCACCCACTGCAGGCCTAGGCGGGTGGTCACTGGCTGCTTGTCGCTGGCCACGCTGGCGATATCCAGGCGTCTTGTGCGGTTTTTGCTTTGGCTGATTACCCGGCTTTCTGCGGCCAGCAGCATTTCCATGGGCAGGGCACTGCTGGTGGTGAGCATTTGGTCGCAAAGCAAAAAGCGAATCCGGATAGGTCTGGTTTCTGTCATGGTGTCTCCTGTTGGCCAATCTACCACTCAATATGGCCAGATAACCAATGATTTTATCCGCTCATAGCCCTAAACTGGCACCCGGTTTTTAATGGCCCTAGACCGGAGTTCGTAAATGCCCAATTCCCAGCTTCCCCGTTTGCCTGTTATTGTCGGTTTTGGTGGATTCAACGCCGCCGGGCGAAGTTCGGGACACCAGAGCTACAAGCGCATGGTGCTCGAGAGTCTGGGAGCGGAAGAACGAGAAACTACCCTGGCAGGTCTGGCAGTGCTTATGGGGCTGGTCAACTACCATCAGGGCCAGTATCGAGATACCTCCGGCAATACCTACAACCGCAATCAGGTGGTTGAGGTGTTTGGTCAGCAGGTGCTGGACGGAACCCTGGTAAGACGTATTGAAAAGACCTTATTTGACGTGGACGCCGCGCACTGGCAGAAATCCGCTACCCTGGCGGGTTCTGAATCGCCACTGGTGTTCGAGCTGAGTCATAAGGATCTTCCCGAACCTCTGCCGCAGGGCTGGGAGCTGGAGGAACTGGAAGGCAATCGTGTAAGAGTCAGGATTTCCTGTGCCCTGGAAGTGAAGTTGGACAGCTACCGCGAGCTGCCGGTGAAGTCCGCTGGTCAGCTGCCCAGTGGTTTTAACCCCTCATCCCTTTACCATTCCCGTTTTCATCCCCGTGCCTTGCAGCTGGCGGTTGTCGGTGCCTCAGATGCGGTGCAATCCGTGGGTATTTCCTGGCAGGTGATTGCCGATGCGGTCAAGGCTGACGAGATAGGCGTCTATGCTGGCAATGTGATGAGTCAAATGGATGAAGATGGCTTTGGCGGTCTGCTGCAGGCCAGACTGCGCGGGGGCAGGGTGACCACCAAGCAGTGTCCGTTGGGGCTGAACACCATGCCTGCGGATTTCGTTAACGCCTATATTCTTGGCAGCCTGGGTCATACAGGTTCCGTGGTGGGTGCTTGCGCTTCCTTCCTCTACAACCTGCGGGCGGCGGTGGAAGACATAGTGGCCGGTCGCTGCCGGGTGGCGGTGGTGGGCAATGCCGAGGCACCCATACTGCCTGAAATCATTGATGGCTATGCCACCATGGGTGCGCTGGCCAGCGAAGACAAGCTCAAGAAGATTGATGGCTCGGATACTACTGATCCGCGCCGTTCAAGCCGTCCTTTCGGTGAAAACTGCGGCTTTACCATGGCGGAAGCCAGTCAGTATGTGGTGCTGATGGATGATGCGCTGGCGCTGGAGCTGGGTGCGGATATCCACGGTTCTGTCACCGATGTCTTTATCAATGCCGACGGCTTCAAAAAATCCATTTCCTCTCCTGGTCCCGGCAACTACATCACTATGGCCAAGGCGGTAGCTTCCGCCTGTGCGCTTGTGGGAGAAGATCTGGTGCGCAAGGCGTCCATGATCCAGGCCCACGGTTCCAGCACGCCGCAGAACCGGGTGACCGAGTCCCAGATTTTCGATCAGGTAGCTCAGGTGTTTGGCATCGAAAACTGGCCAGTGGCGGCTGTCAAAGCCTATGTGGGCCACTCCTTGTCTGCAGCCAGTGGCGAGCAGCTGATCAACAGTTTGGGTATCTTCCGCTACGGCTGGATACCGGGTATCAAGACCATCGACAAGGTGGCGGATGACGTTTTCCAGGCCCGTCTGCAGATTTCCACCGGCGATATCGACCGCCGAAAAAATCCGGTGGAACTGGCTTTCCTCAACTCCAAGGGCTTTGGTGGCAATAACGCTACTGGAGTGGTGCTGTCGCCGCGCCTGACCGAGTCTCTGTTGGAGAAACGCTATGGCTCTGCGGCGCTGGACAGCTACCGCGACAAGCGTGAACAAGCCCGTGTCCGGGCGGCGGCCTATGACGAGAGGGCCAATCAGGGGCAGTTCGATACTATCTACCACTTTGGCGAAGGCATGATCGACGAGAGTCTGATCGAGATTTCGCGCGATGCCATCCATATGCCCGGCGTTAAACAGCCTATTCCGCTGGCGGTTCACAGCCGTTTTGCGGATCTGGCGGTGAAGCTTGGGGACAAGTAAAAGGCAGGAATATCAAGGCTATACAAAGTCTGTCCTTTCCCTTAGAATACCGCGCCTTTCGCATGGCTTGCCTTTGGCTTGCCTGTGACTAACGATTGCTTAACACACGTGTCGCCCGGTTTCCGGCGGTACCCAATTTGAAATTACAGGAAGAAAACCTCAATGGTCACTATTCGTCTGTCACGCGGTGGTTCAAAAGCCCGTCCTTTTTATCACCTGACTGTTACCAACAGCCGCAGTGCGCGCAATGGTCGTTTTATCGAGCGTATCGGTTTTTTCAACCCCATTGCCCGTGGTCAGGAAGAGCGTCTGCGCATTGACAACGACCGCCTGCAACACTGGGTTGGTCAAGGCGCTCAACTGAGCGAACGCGTTGCTCAGCTGGTTAAAGACAGCCAAAAAGCAGCCTAATGGCTGGAGCGCCCGATGTCTTCCTCGTCATCGAATCTGGTGAGTATCGGGCGTATTACTGCGGTATACGGGATCAAGGGCTGGGTCAAAATCCACTCCTACACTGAAAATCCCGAAGATGTATTCAGCTATGCACCCTGGTTGCTTAAGACCGCTCATGGGGTGAAGCCCGTCGAAATCGATGAGGCGCGTCCCCATGGCAAGGGTTTTGTGGCCCATCTCAAGGGTGTGGACGACAGGGATGCGGCTGTCAGTTATACCGGTGTCGACATAGCGGTTGATAAAAGTCAGTTGCCCCCCCTGGATGAAGGCGATTACTACTGGAGTCAATTGCAGGGTCTGGCGGTCATCAGCGTGTACGAGGGGCAGCAGACTCGTCTGGGGCGCATCAGCAAGATCATGGAGACGGGGGCCAATGATGTACTGGTGGTCACTCCCGATAGCGAAAGCCTTGATCAGCGCGAGCGTCTCATCCCCTATGTCCCCGAGCAGTTTGTGCTTTCGGTGGATCTGACAGCGGGGGAAATGCGGGTCGATTGGGATCCGGAATTCTAGTTTTTTGTGCGGGGTATCCCGGTGACCTTAGAGCAAGAACCCAATGGTCCACGGGATGAGACCGGAGTCAGGCCCCGGCGAATTGCGGTAATTACGCTTTTCCCGGAAATGCTCTCGGCCATCACCCAGTCAGGGATTACCAGCCGGGCGGTCAAACTGGGTTTGATCGAGATCCAGTGTTGGAACCCGCGTCAGTTTACTTCTGACAGACACAGCACCGTCGACGACCGTCCCTATGGTGGCGGGCCGGGAATGGTGATGATGGTGCAGCCGCTGAGGGATGCCATAGAGGCAGCCAGGCAGTGGGCGGGCCCATCGGCCAGAGTGATTTATCTGTCGCCCCAGGGGCGAACTCTGGATCAGCGGGGCGTAGTCGAACTGGCGAGCCACGAA